>Ga0209144_1000001_pt1 | contig 59109 bp, 45 predicted proteins | sample WorMettrBAHAMAS1_FD_187392 | JGI IMG/M metagenome (GOLD analysis project Ga0209144, IMG submission 187392) | Marine gutless worms symbiont microbial communities from Max Planck institute for Marine Microbiology, Germany - Inanidrilus... | ecosystem: Host-associated > Annelida > Digestive system...
TTCTCATCCGCCGACCAGTACCGTCGAACCCGGCCCATCAACCCCACTCCACAAATGCCCACTATCGATAATGGACACTATCGCCAGACCAACGCCGATAAACAGAGCGGGTTCACCGGACGGTTACGAAGGAAGAGCGCATTACCAAGGAAATCCGTCAGAAAGAGGTCAACGAGTACATCCGCGAGTTTGAGTTGACCGTGATGAGCATCCTCGAAAACCTGTCCCAGGCGGATGCGACCATGCGCCAGACCGCCGCGCAGATGACGGAAGGCGCGGACGATACCCTGAACCAAGCGCGTTCCGTAGCGACCGCCTCCACCGATGCATCGGAAAACGTGCAAACCGTCGCTAGCGCGGCCGAACAACTTTCGGTGTCCATACGCGAGATCGGACAGCAGGTGAGCAATGCGACGACGACGGCGAACAAAGGCGTCGACGTGGTCAAAGCCGTCACCGAAAAGATCGGCGTTCTCGAGACGACTGCCGACGGGATCAGCAACGTCATCGGACTGATCACCGACATCGCCGAACAAACCAACCTGTTGGCGCTCAACGCCACCATCGAAGCGGCACGGGCCGGCGAGGCCGGTAAGGGATTCGCGGTCGTGGCTTCCGAAGTCAAGAATCTCGCCAGCCAAACGGCGAAGGCCACGGAAGAAATCAGCTCGCAGATCGAAAGCGTTCAAACCTCAACCCGGGACTCCGTCAAAGCGATCACCCAAATCACCGAAGTGATCAATCAGATCAATGAGATCTCGTCGTCGATCTCGGCCGCCGTGGAACAACAGGGCGCGGCGACCGGCGAAATCGCGCGCAATGTTGAAGAGGCGGCGAACGGCACTTCCCAGGTTTCGGCGTCAATCACGCAGGTCCAGGAATCGGCAGAACGGGCCAGCGAAGATGCCGATCACATCCGCAATGCCTCCGACGATCTCAGTTCTCAAACGGCGACACTGAAGGACCGGGTCACTTCGTTCCTGCATCAGGTCGGCAACCGCGAGAACGGCAACAATGAGGAACTCATCGAATGGACACCGGCGATTTCAGTCGGCAACCAAACCATCGATGACGAGCACCGCAAATTGATCGCCGTCATCAACGCGCTCTATCTGGCGGTCAAAAAAGGCGAAGAGTTTGCCGCGATCGAGACCGCCTATGGCGAGATGATGGAATATACGGATTACCACTTCGCCCACGAACAGGAACTGATGATTTCGTCCGAATATCCGGACTACGAGCAACACAAGCGCCAGCATGAGGCTTTCGTCGAACGGCTCGGGAAGCTTTTCGACGAGTACAGGAGCGGAGGACAACAGACGGGCATCGACCTGATGAGCCTGCTCGGCAGTTGGTGGACCTCGCACATCAATACGTCGGACAAAAAGCTTGGAGCCTTCCTCGGCGCTGACCAGGCGATGGCCGAACGGACCGCCGTCTCCGAGAGGGTCGAGGCGGCATAACGGCCTATCCGGAGCCGTCAATTCCCACCGACCGGAGGGTCCGATCGTGGCATTTTCGGGAAGGTGGGGTCGTTAAGCGACGAAGAATTTATGAAGATCGTGCAGGAGTTCGGCCTGACGAGCGGCCCACACTTTCATGGCGTTGAGTTCCTCGTCTTCGATCCCGAACGCCCGGGCCGTTTCCGAAACGACGGCTGATTCATCGACATGGAAATGATCGTCGGCGAAAGCGACGACGAGCATGCCGACCAGCGTTATAACCCGTGATTCCCGCGTGTCGAACGGCTCGACATTGGTCATGCCGTAGATTTCATCGGCGGGAACGGGGGGATACTGTTGATAAACTCGCCAAATGGCGGACGGTGAAAATATCTGATTTTGATTTTGCAAGAGACGGGTGGCTTCAGAAGGCGTCTGTGCGGGCCCAGGCGGCTCCAGGGCGAAAATCCGGCTTCTTTGACCGATCCCTTCGTCTCAAGAATGCATGGTGCGGCTCAGTGGGTAAGAAGTTTCAAGCCGAATTCTCCAGACCGAGTTTATCAACAGTATCGGGGTATCCTGGCCAAAAGCATGGGCCAGTTCCTCCAAGAGCGCAATTTCTTCGGGCTTCACCTTCCCGTCGGCCAGGGCCATCTTCGTGGTGAGCGCCAAGAAAGAACGCCGCTGGGCGTCGTTCAGCCGGCTCATGAACATCGTCTCATCGCTCCCTTGAAGATGTCACCGCGCTCGGAACTCCGGACCCGAACGCCGGTATCGTGCCACGTTATTTTTTGGCCGAAAGGCTGATGTCCCCTATTCCCCCGCCGGGCTCAACTCGACTGCACCCGCCACTTCATTGACCACGTCGGGCGCCTCCTCGCAAGGCTTGATTCCGTGTTCGGCGAGGGCCGTCCATATGACGGACAATGCGCCCTCGACGATCTCTTCCTTGCGCGCGCAATGGTCGATCCAGAACTGGATCTCGTATTCGGCAACCCACCCAAATTCCCAGTTGACGCCTTTGAAGCGAACCTCTCGTTCCGGCGTATCGAGGATGTCGGGCGCCTGGGCGACGGCATCCTCCATGATCTGCGCCGCCTCCATCATCGGATATTTGGCGTCGAGATAGAGCGGCACTTCCATGCGCACCGCATCGAAGGAATTGAAGTTGTGAATCTGGGCTTCCGAAACCTGGCCGTTGGGAATACTGACGACATAGCCGTTACGCACCTTGACCCGCGTTGTCCGCCAGGTGATGTCGACGACCCGGCCCTCGTCAACGTCGCCGATCTGCACCCAATCACCGACGTTGAAGGGGCGCTCCATGTTGATGACGATGCCGGAGAAAATATTCGAGATGTTTGCCTGCACGGCGAGGCCGATGATCATGGCCAGAAGACCGGTCGAGGCGAGGATGCTGGTCAGGGCCTCATCCATGACGAAGGCGACGATGCCACAGGCCGCAAACGAATAGATGGTGACCGATCCGAAAACGCGGATGACGTTGGGGATGTTGCGTTCCGTATAGTCTTCGAGCGGAACCCACAAGAAGCGCTCCATGGCGATGCCGAGAAGCCGGGCCGGAACAAACCACCACAGCGAATCGTAGACAAGGATGAATATGTCCGTGTAGTGGTCGGGCAGGTTCTGAACGGACAGGTCGAGACCCAAGTTGCCGGCCGACAACAGCAGGAACGGCCAGCAGGCGAGGCGCAGAATCCACGATTGGGCAGCCCAGAAACGGCCGCGTTCCTTGCGGTCCATGGCGATGGCGAAAATGGTGCCGATCAGGGAGAAGATGCCGATGTATATGAAAAACTCGCTCGGAATGAAATCGCGCGCCTCGATCTGGCCCTTCTTGGTGATGATCCCGAAGTCGATCTGTGAGAAATCCGGGTCATCGGAGGCGAACCCGACGTAAGACGGATTGCCGAGCGTCCCTTCCGGCACGATGTCCTGGGAAATCCAGGCCCGTTCGATGACCCAGCCCGTGGACTAAGCCAGAGCACGGTCCGCCTCCAGTTTGTCCTGCATGGTCTCGCCCGTATTGAGTCCGACGCCCAACACGTCGACCACGTATTGCAGGTTGTCCTTGTTAAGCCGGTTATGGGAGAAGGCGACGCCGGCCAGATAGTCCCCGTAGGCCCGCTTGGTATCTGAGAAGTTGAACCGGAACTTCCCCTTGACCCGGTACAGCCGATAGGTCATGTCGCCGATTTGCCGTTCGTCGACAGGTTCCTCCAATTCGATCGGATCGACCGCGTTGAGGAGCTTGATGTCCTGGGGTTCGAACTTGCCGCGATAGCGGAACCAGATCAGGAAATCGAGCGTGAAGGTGTTTTCTTCCGTGTTGATTTCGGAGATTTCCTTCACCTGCAGGCCGGTGTAGACGACGTTGGTCTTGTACATGAAGCGGTCGTTGACGTAGAGAACGCGTCCCTGTTTCAACTCGGCGATATAGTTGCGGTTGCCGCCCGGCTTGATCGGCTATAGCTGGGTCAAGGCTGAGACGATGTCGGTGCCGCTATAGATACCGATCAAAACCGGTTTGCGGGCCTCGCCGTCTTCGCCGAAGAAGGTTCGACCGGTGACGCCCTCGATCCCCTCGTCGCGGCGCAGTCGCCCGGCCAGATCATCGCGAATGGCCTGGCGGGTCGATGAGATGTTGGCCGATGCCTCCTCGTCCTGGCGCGCGCCGTCGATCTCGCTCATGCCGATGAACAGGAGACCGGCGTCCTTTTTTTCCTTCAACTCATCGACGATACGAAGCATCTGCGGCACCACCGGCTTGGCGGTATCGAACTCCCAGGTGTAGCGAATTTTGGTACCAAAACGGCGGTAGGTCTTGCGGAAATTCTCGCCGAAGGTTCCTCCGTAATGGGTCTTGTCGACGATCATGGAGACCAGCTTGTGGCCCATGACGTTGCGGGCATAGTTGGCCAGGAACCGGGCCTGACGGGCGTCGTGAAAAAGCGCGCTGAAGACCCACTCGTTGTCGGCCAGGGCCTTGGGGTCGAGGGATGCCGGGGAGACCAACTGGATGCCGTGTTTCTCATAGACCTTGCCCGCGGCGGCCGCCGTTTCACTGGTCCAGTGCCCGACCACGGCCTGCGCATTGCTGGCGGCGATCTCCTCGGCCAGGATCCTGGCTTCGGCGGGATCGTTCTTGTCGTCATAGACGTCGACGGCCAGGTTGGTGTCATCGATGCCGCCCTGTTCGTTGACCACATCGGCATAGAGCTCGACCCCCTGGCGCATGGAGCGTTCGATGACCGCCGAATCGCTTGTCCTCGGGCCGACCACGGCAAGACGCAGGAAGTCGTCCTCGTCCAGGGTGATCCAGGTGACCTTGGTGATTAGCGAGATAATGACACCAAGCACGATGATCAGGGCGATGATGCCCAAGAACACCTGACGTTTAGTGAATCGGTGGAAAATGTCCGCCACGAAGTCCCGTCCCTCGATTTATAGTTGATTAGGGGGAGTGTAGCAGAAATTCTGGCGATTTCGTCAACTTAAGATGCGACGATTAAGAGACGTTGATAGTAATGGTCTCCGTCGTCGTTTCGCCGTGTTCGTCGGTGATGGTGACGGTGAAGGAATCGTCGCCCTCGTCGCCGTCGTTGGTATAGGTGTACTTGTTGCCGTCGAGCATAAAGGTGCCGTCGAGCGTAAAGGTGCCGTTGTGGTCCTCAGGCGCCGTAGCCAGGGTATAGGTGAGACCGTCGGCGTCGGCGTCCTCGCCCAGGATCATGCCCTTGTAGGTGGCGCCCGAGCTGACCGGGATGGTGGTCAGGTTCTTGAAGGTGGCGTCGCCCTGCAGCGATCCGTCCAGGCTGTTGCCGCTCGCGTCGTTGGCGGCGAGGCCGGACCCCTCGTTGAAGTTCCAATAGCCGGCAAGGTTAGCCTCATCGCCGTTCAACTGGCGATCCATATCGGCCTGGATCTCGGACTGGGTCCGCGCCTTATCCCAGAAGCGGACCTCGTCTATCTCGCCGTTGAAGTAGCCCGTACCCGTGATGGAGCGGCCGATATTGGCCACCCCGGTGGCGATGGCCGGCGACATGGCTTGGCTGGTCCCGGAGGCAACCCCGTCGATGTAGAGCTGCATGGTTTCCGACGTATTGGTGACGGCGACGTGATGCCAGGCACCATCGGCAACGGCACCGCCGGTCGGCCCGAGAACAAAGGACTGTCCGTAGCGCAGGTTACCTGTGGTCGCATCGACGTAGAAGAACCCAGCATCGTCGTTCGTGCTGCCGGCGCCGAAGCTGAAGATATCCTGCCGCGCCGCCGTGTAAGAGGTTTTGATCCAGGCCTCGATGGTGAAGTTCGAAGAACCCGTCACGAAATCCGAATCGGTGCCGAGATCGATGAAATCGCCGGTGCCGTCGAAGGACATGGCGAAGTTGTCGACCAACGCCGGCGCCTTGCCGACGCTCACCGACACCGTCTCGTCGTCGATGCCCGAGGTGGCACCACTGGCACGCAGCGTGAAGCTGTCCGTGCCCTGGTAGTCCATATTGGGCGTATAGGTCCAGTGGCCGGTCGAGCTGTCGAGATTGACGGTGCCGTTCTGCGGGCTGCCGACCACCGTGTAGGTCGCCGTGCCCGAGACGTCGGTGCTGGTCATCTTGCCGGAGGCGCTGGTGTCCTCGGCGATCTCGATGAGGCTGCCCTGGATGTCGGGCGCGGTCGAGGCCCAGGCCGCCGATCCGGCGATGGTGCCGGTATTGGCATTGTTCGACGAATCGGCGACGCTGGTACCCGTTCCCTCATCCAGTTTCCAGTAGGCGGAGAGCCCGGTCTCCGTACCGGCAAGTTCGTGGGTCATGTAGTCCTTGATCTGTCCCGTCGTCAGCGCCGTCGACCAGACGCTGACCTCGGCCATCTGGCCGTTGAAATACCGAGAGATTCCGCTGGTTCCAAGCCGGAAGTTGACGCCGTTGTGGGTCGTATTGATGGTACCATCGACATCCGAGGCCAGCTTGCTGACCGTCTCCAGCAATACACCGTCCTTATAGACCCTGAGTTCGGTCAGTTTGTCGCTGCCGCTGGGCAGGACGACAGCGTAGTGGTGCCACTGGCCGTCGTCCGTCGCGGTCAGCGGCTGGAAGGTTATGGCGCGGGACGCGATGTCGATGGTGACGCCCTGGCCGCCGCCCGCGTCGGCCCAACCATTGAGGCCCAAGGCGAAGGACTGTTCGTTGCCGCTACCGTAGCGAAGGAATTCCTGGCCGCTGCTCGACGAGGTCTTTGCCCACAGCATGATGGTCCGTTCCGACGCTCCGGTCGGACCGACGACGCCGCCGAAGTTGACGACGTCGTCGCTACCGTCAAAGGTCAAAGCGGTGCCCAGGTGGTTGACGAAGAAGGGTTCGCCGGAACCGGAATCGGCGACGGTGGCGCCACCGGTCAGGGTGCCGTTGGTCGACGTCAGTGTATTGTCCTTGACCGTTGTGCCGACGACGTCTTCGAAGTTGTATTGGGCCAACAATCCAGTGGTGTTGTAGTCGAAGGACTCGCTCATGCCTTCGCGGATCTGTGCTTCCGTTCGCTCGACGCTCCACACACGGGCAATGTCGACCTGACCGTCGAAATGGTTCTCGCCGGTGCCGTCGTTCATGCCGATGTGCATGTTGATGTCGCCGGACAGCGTCGTCATGGTGATCGACGTGTTGGTCGCCACCAGTTCGCCGTTGGCGTAGAGCTTGGCCGTGTTGGCGCCGTCGAAGGCAACGGCCAGGTGCGACCATTCGCCGATCGAGAGTTTATAGGTTGAAGCCACGTTGGTGTTGGACCCGGTGAACCAGGCATTGAAGACGCCGGTGTCAGAAATCTGCAGCCCCGTCTCGCCCGCTGTGCCGCCGAAGAGGTCGATGACCACGGCGTAGGCGTCGAACTTGTCGGGCTTGACCCAGGCTTCCATGGTGAAAGCGCCTGTGATAGCGCCGGTACCGAGATTGGCAACATCCATAGTCGTTGGAGCCGTCGAGGACGAGTACGTTGCCGGTGACGCCGTTCAACGGTTTCGGCATCTCGTTGACGGGCGCCGTCTCGCTTTTCTCGACGGTGGCGCCGTTGGTCCGCGTGCCGTTGAGCGCCGTGGTTCCCTGCTCGTTGAGGACCGTGCCCGTTGACCCCGTAGCGTCGCGGTCGAAGGAATAGGCGGCGACCAGGTTAGGCGAAGGACCTTCGATGGCCTGGTTCATGTTGTCGCGGATCTCGGTCGCCGTGCGGACGTCGCTCCAGATCCGAACCTCGTCCATCTTACCGTCGAGACTGGAGTTGACGCTGCCGGTGCCGATATAGGTACCGCTCTCGGTGACCATGTTGCCGATTGTGGTTGCCGTCGCGTTGGCGATGTTGGGGATGGAGAAATTGCCGGACGCCGTCGAATCAAGGGTGCCGTTGACGTAGAACCGGGCTTCCGACGAATTGAACGTGACGGCGACATGGACCCACTCGCCGGTCGCAACCGTCGCCGAGCCGACGGCCGACTGGCCGTTGTACGGGCGGAAATGCAACTTGCCGGCGGTACCGCCGAAACTGTCACCGACGCTGAACACGGCCGTGGTGTTGACCCCGTCGTGTTGCTTCGACGTGATGGTCTCCGAGGTATTGGTATCGAGGAACACCCAGGTCTCGATGGTGCCGGCGCTGAGGTTGTTGAGCACCGCGTCCGGAACATCAAGATAATCATCGGTGCCGTCCAGCGTCAACACGCCCGGCGACGGACCCGGGCCATTGAGCGCGCCGTGGCCAGCGTTCGACGTGGCGTCGTGGACGATGCCGCCCTTGACGTCGTCCATCTGGTAGTGCGCCACGAGATTGGCCTGAGACGACGAGATCTGTTCGTCCTTATTGTCGGAAATCTGCTGGGCCGTGCGCAGCGTGTTCCAGATGCGCACCTCGTCGATCATGCCCTTGAAGTAGGTGTTGTCGGAACTGATGACGCCGCCGATGAAGGCACCGTCACCCTGAACTAGGTTGAGTGCGTTGCCGGTGAAGGTCTTGGATCCGTCGGCGGTGCCGTCGATATAGAGAGTGGCGACCTTGCTCGCCGCGTTCATGGTCAGGGCCACGTGGTGCCAGTTGCCGTCATTGACGCTGGTCGTACTCGCCGCGCCACCCTGGTAGGGCAGATCGACCTGCAACTTGCCGACGTCGTTGACGAAGAAGAAGGCCGTCTCGTTCTGGGCGTGGTTACCAATGGAGATGATGTCCTGGCGCAAACCCGACGAAGACGTGTTGATCCAGGCCTCCCAAGCGAAGTTCGAGGTGCCCGTGTAGACACTGGTCGCGCCGGTGATGTCGACATAGTCGTTGACGCCGTCGAACTGCAGGGCGCCGGCGTGAACGGCGTTTTCCGCGTCCGCCGATATGGTGACGGTGACCGTTTCCGTATCGGTCAGGCCGCCGCCCGTGGCGCGCACCGAGAAGGTCTGCGAGCCGGCGTAGTTCTCGGGCGGCGTGTAGGTCCACTGGCCCGACGTACTATCGATGACCACCGAACCCAGCGTGGGGTTCGAGGTGATCGAATAGGTGGCGGTGCCGGTGACGTCGTTCGACGTCATGGTGCCGGTCGCCGTCTCGCCCTCGGTGATGGTGATCTTGGTGCCCAAGACCGTATTGCCGACATCGACGATGGTGGCGCTCGTAACCGTGCCGTTGTTGGCGGTGCCGGCCGTATCGGCGAGGGTCGAGCCGCTGACTTCGTCCATGGGGTAGTTGATGATCAGCTCGCCGTTCTCGTTGCCGGTCAGGGTCTGGGCGTAGTTGGCCTTGATCTCGTCGCCGGTGCGTGCCGTCTGCCAGACGCGGAAGTCGCTCAATTGGCCGTCGAGATAGCGGTTCCCGCCGGCGATCTTGCCGATGGTCGTCGAGTCGTCGAGCCTGACGGTGGCCGAGGTGGTGAAGATGATGCTGTCGACCAGGTCGCCGTCGAGATAGAGCCGGAGCTCCTTGGCGTCGGTGTCGCGGACGACGGCGATGTGCTGCCATTTGTTGAGGTCGTTGGTGAAGTCGTGGGCGAAATGATTGACGTTGCTGTTCTCGCCCCAGCTCAACTTCTTCTTGCCGTCGTTGACAACCCACTGCAGGTGCAGGTCGCCGGCCGTCGTCCAGCCCTGGTTGCCGATCAGCATCTTGTTGTCGACGCCGGTGGTCAGGGTGTCGAGGTGGACCCAGGCCTCGATGGTCATGTTGGTGAACGCCGTGCCCGGATCGGCGACGGCGACGCTGTCGTTGGTGCCGTCGAAGTCGAGGGCCTTCGCGGGCAGGTTGACAATCTGGGCATTCGATTGCACGGGCGTCGAAGCGACCGCCCGCACCGTCTCCTCGCCGGCCGTGATCGCCGCCACCGTGGCGTCACCCTGGCCGGTGAGCGCCGTGCCGAAGACGCTGGGCGCCGTGTCGACCACCTTGGCGCCGGATACGGTGCCGTTGACGGAACCGGCCAGGTCGGTGACCGCCGAACCCGTCGCTCCCTCGAAGGTGTAGTAGCCGATCAGGTCCGAATGGGCGGCGGGGTTGAGGGCCTGGTTGTAGCTGTCGGCGATCTCGGCGTCGGTGCGGGCCGAACTCCACACCCGGAACTCGGCCATCTGGCCGTCGAAGTCGTTGTTGGCGGCGGCGTTTGGCCCGATCTGGTAACGATCGCCGGACGGCCAGGGGGTACCGACGCCGGTGGTCGTCGCCTGCAACTGGCCATCGACATATAGCTTCATGGTATCGGTGTCGGCGTCGTAGGTGCCGGCCAGGTGATACCACTGACCGGCCACGGCCGTGACCGAGCCGAGGGCGGTCTTTCCGGACGCGGCGACGTTGTCATAGGTGTAGTGGTAGAACTTGCCCGTGGCATCCGTGTGCAGCAGGTGCGAGAACTGGCTGCTTAGCCCGTTCGAATTGGTGCGCCCGAGGATGGTCATGTTGGCGATCGAATCCAGCTTGACCCAGGTCTCGATGGTGTAGTTGGCGGTGTCGAACGTGTCCGTGTCGATGATCTCGAGGACATCGTCGCTGCCGTCGAACTGCAACGCCTTGCCCAGATTGTTGATCAGCTTCGGCCCGTCCGGCGCGACGATCGGCGGTGAGCGCAATATCTGAGCGGTGTTGTTCGACTGGTAGGTGCCGTTGTTGTTGCCGGTGGTGTCCGTCGCCGTCGTACCCGAGCTTTCGTCAAGGCGCCAGTAGCCGACCAGATCTTCTTCGGTACCGACGAGCTGCTTGTTGTAGTCGGCGGCGATGTCGGTGGCGCTCCGAGCCGTATCCCAAAGGCGCACCTCGCTCATCCGACCATCGAAGGCGGCGTTCTGCTGGAAACCGCCGCCGACGCTGTCCTGGTCGTTGCCGAGCCAGATGGTGCCGCCGGTGGTCATAGTGCCGCCGACCAGCGTTGTCGAGCCGGCCGTCGCTCCGTCCTGGTAGACTGTCACCGTATCCGCCGCCGCGTCCCAGACGACGGACAGATGCGTCCAGGCGCCGACGACGATATTGACGCCAGTGATCGTCACCGTGGTCGCGTCGCGCCTGACCGAAAGGTCACCTCGAAGATCAAATGGTTGTCGGATCCGCTCACCGCATAGGAGAACAGTGCCGCGTTCAGGGCGTCGGGGATGACCCACATCTCGACGGTGATCTGTTCCGTCGGGAAGTTGTTGACGCTGGCCACACCCATGCCGGTTGCAACTCCGTCGCCACCCGGGTCGGCCATGTCCATGACGTAGCGGGCCTCGATCAAGTGGCCGTCGCGGTTGTTCGATGTCTTGTCGTCGAGTGTCGTTCCGGCGGTATCGTCGTCGAAACGCCAGTAGCCCTGCAGATTGGTCTCTGAGCCGGTCAACTGCTGGTCATAGTTGTCGCGAATTTGTTCGGCCGTGCGCACCGTATTCCAGACACGGACGTCGTCGACCAGGGCCTTGGAGAAAAAGCCGAAGGTATCGCCGCCGACGGTCACTTCCTGCACCGTGTTGGCCAGCGACACGCCGGAGACGGCCTGCGATTTCACCAGGTTGCCGTTGACGTAGATCTTGGCCGTCGTCCCGTCGTAGGTGAACGCCGTGTGATACCAGGTGTCGGCAGATACGACGAAATCCGAGGCGACCGTCGTGTTGGTCGTGTTATTACCCATGAAGACCGAGAAATTGTTGGTCGTCGCCCTTTTCTCCAGCACGATGCGATTGGCCGTGGTCTCCGCATCACCCAGCCGGATCGGGTTCTGCTGCGCGGTCAGGTCGAGGAAGTTGACCCACAGCTCCATGGTGATCTGGTTGGAGAACGTGTTGGTGCCGACGGTCGCCCGCATCAGGTCGTTGGAACCGTCGAACTGAACCATGCCGTCGTGGACGTTGATGGAGTCATTGTTGACTGCGTTGACGGTGACGGTGATGGTCTCGTCGTCGGTGCCCCGCGTCGCACCGGTGGCCCGGAGCGTGAAGGTATCGGTGCCGCGGTAATTGACGTCGGGCACGTAGGTCCATTCGCCGGATGTGGAATCGACGATCACCGTGCCCTTGGTCGCCGCCGTCTGTACGGAGTAGGTCGGCGTGCCGGCGACATCGTTGGTCGCCATGGTGCCGGTGACGGCCTCGTTCTCCTGGATGGTCACTTCCGTGCCGTAGACCGTCGGCGCGATGTCGACGATGGTGGCACCGGTGACGGTGGCGTTGTTGGCGCCGGCCTCGTCGACGAGGGCACCTGAGACCAATTCATCGAAGGTGTAGTAGGGGACGAGTCCGCTTTCCGAACCGGTCAAAGGATTGTTGTAGTTGTCCCCAATTTGCGCATCGGTGCGGGCCGTGTTCCAGATGCGGAACTCGCCGATCTGGCCGTCGAAATCGGGGTCAGCCGTATGCAGGGACCGGCCGAGATAGTTCACGGTGGTCGTGATCTGGCTCGGATCGAGAGTCAGTGACGTGTTGGTGGCGACGGCCTCGCCATTGAGGTAGAGCTTGCCGGTATCAGCCGTTGAATCGATAACGACGGCGGCATGGTACCACTGGCCGGCGGTCAACGCCGGGCCGACCATGGTTTGTGCCGAACCGGCGGTCGTCGAAATGCCGAAGGTGAGCTTGCCGTTGGTGTTATTGTCCGATGGCGTCAGGAACATGTAGTCGTTGGGCGCCACGGCGCGGCCCTCGCCGAAGTCGAAAATGCGCTGCCAGGCATTGCCGCCGTCCCACTTGAACCAAGCCTCGAGGGTCATATCGGCGGAGCTTGCTGGGGCCGCAGGCACGGTGACGTAGTCGCCGCTGCCGTCCAGGTTGAGTGCCTTGTTGAAGCCGTTGATCACCTGCGCTTCGGTGATGGTGGCATCGAGCGTATTGCCGTCGGAGCCCAGGTTCCGCACCTTGCCGTCGGTCTGCTCGTCATCGAAGCGGTAGTAGGCCTTCAGCTGCGTCGGGACGGTGCCGGTGATCTGGTTCTGGTAGTTGGCCTGGATCTCCTGGGACGTGCGGACGTCGGACCAGACGCGAACCTCGTCGATGCGGGCGTCGACGAAATTGTTGCCGCCGCGCTCGACGCCCATCTGTAGCTCGTCGGTCAGGCTGAAGGACGGTAGGTTAGCGTCCAACGTCTTGGTGACGCTGGTGTCCTCGACGCCGTCCACATAGAGCTTGAGCGTGCCGTTGCCGGTGGCGTCGAAGGTGTAGGCCAGGTGATGCCATTGCCCGTCGTTAACAGTGACGCTCGAGCTGTAGGTCTTGAAGTTGGTCAGGTCGTTGCTGATCTCGACCCGCCAGGTGCCGTTTCCGTTGGTCAGGATCTGGGCGACGGCGCCGCCGCTCTGATCGGTCACCAGGTAGCCTTCGTCTGCTACCGTCGTCGTCGTATTGACCCAAAGCTCCATGGAGTGGCTGGTCAGCGTGATGGTGCCGTCGGAGACGACCTTGTCGTTGGAACCGTCGAACTGCATGATGCCGTCGGAAACGTTGACGGACTTGTCGACGTCCTTGTTGACGGTGACGGTCACGACCTCGTCGTCGGTCCCCGACGTAGCGCCCTTGGCGCGCAGCATGAAGGTGTCGGTGCCCGACTGGGCGGAGGCGGGCACGTAGGTCCAGTATCCCGTCGTGCTGTCGACGGTGACAGTGCCGCCGTTGGTGGTGGTGAACGACGTCTGCTCCGTCGAGCCGTTCATCACGTGGTAGCTGACGCTTCCCGACAACACCTCGTCGTAGGTCATGTGGCCGGCGATGGTCGAGCCCTCGTTGATGGAAACGGCGTTGCCGTAGACGGGTACCGTCTTGCCGTCGGGCACACCGTTGACGAAGGCCGTGTTGCCGGACGCCGTGCCGTTGTTTGAACCGGCCGAGTCATTGGCATTGGAGCTATCGAAGGTGTAATGGGCGACCAGCGCACCCGACTGGTTGCCGGTCAGGGTCTGCTGGTAGTTTTCGGCAATCTGGGCATCGGTACGGGCCGTGTTCCAGATGCGGAGATCGTCCATCTGGCCGTCGAACCACTGGCTAATGCCGGTCAAACCGCCGATCTGCAGCGCATCCGTGTCCTGGAGCGGTTGCGCCGTGACGCCGGTCGTCGTGCCGGCCAGTTTGCCGTCGATGTAGACCTTGAGCGTGTCATTGGCGTTGTCGAAAACACCGGCGACATGGTGCCACTGGCCGTCGTTGACGGTGTCCACACTCTCGGCAAAAAAGGCGCCGCCCCCCGACTGGTCGAAGCGCACGTGGGCCTTGCCGTTGTGGATGGCCAGGCTGTAGGACTGCTGGCTGCTGCCGCCCGGCTTGATCATGACCCGGGCGTAGTTGATGGACTGCGTGGTGTTGACCCAGCCTTCCAGCGTGAACGATCCAGAGGCCCCGAAGTTCAGTGCCGACGCGTTTGGCACCGTAATGTAATCGCCCGACCCATCGAAACTCGCCACCTTGCCCGAACCGTCAATGACCGTCGGTTCAGCCGTGTCGCCGAGGGTGCCGGTGTTGTTGTTGCTGGTCAGGTCGTCGACGGTGCCGTCGGTGACGCGGTCGAAGCGGTAGTAGGTGACGAGGCCGCTTTTGGATCCGGTCATCTGCTGGTCGTAACTCAGGCGGATATCGTCGGCCGAGCGCGTCGTGTTCCAGATACGCACCTCGTCCAACTGACCGTCTAGGAACGAGTCATGGCCGGTGGTGATAGGGATGGCGCCCAGTTTCAAGGCGCCCGAGGAACTGCCGTTGGCTTCCTTGCCACTGCCGTAGTTGGAATTGGCGATCGCGTTACCGTTGAGATAGAGAGTCCAGGTGTTGGCGGTGGTGTCGCGGACACCGGCCACATGGACCCACTCGCCGACGGAGATCGTCTCGGTGGAGCTCATTACGACATTGGCGCCACTATCGTACTCGTGGGACAGCGACAGGGTGCCGTCGCTCCCGACCGCCAGTAGGTATAGGATGTTGTTGGCCTGGGTCTCGGAATTGGTGGCGCCGGAAAAACCGATCAGGCCCTGGGTCGAACCGGTCAGCGAATCGAGTTTCACCCAGGTCTCGACGGTCAGGTCGCCAGCAATGGCGAGGCTGTCAGACGCACCGCGCCCGGCGTCGATGTAATCATTGCTGCCGTCGAAGGATAGCGCCTGGCTCTGGATGCCGACGCCGAGGTCGGCGTTGACGTTGATGCGCACCGTCTGCACGTCCAAGCTGCCCGTCACCTGGTAGCGCACCGTCTCCTCGCCGAAGAAACCGGCGTTGGGCGTATAGGTGAAGGCGCCGGTCGAGCTGTCGGTGATGGTGAAGGTGCCGTTCGACGCACCGCCGCCGGAGACCACCGAGAAGGTGCCGCCGGTGACCGACGGCGCGTTGAGGGTTCCGGAGACAGCCGTACCCTCTCCGGTGACGAAGCTGTGGTCGATGCGGAGATCGTCGACCGTCACCCTGAAATCATTGCCTGTGTTCAGTTGTTCGCGGTTGGTGAGGACGACATAGTTGGTCGACGGATTGAAGGTGCTGGTCGCCGTCACCGACGCTGCGTTGCCCGGATCGCCGACCTCGGTCATGTTGAATTTCAGGTTCGTTCCGTCGTCGAAGACTTCGAACTCATATTCGGTGCCGAGCTTTAAGTTGATGGAACTGTCGCCGGCAAGCGTCAGGGCCGTATCGTTGGCACCGCCGCCGGCGGCTGAATTGACGTAGATGGCGAGCAAATCGTTGTTGGTTTCGTTGCGCGCCTCGAAGCGCACACCGGTCGTCGGGTAGCCGAAGAAGCTGCTGTCGGCGACGCCGCTGGACCGCGTGATGACAGAGAAGATGTCGGCCGCCTTCTCGAAGGTGAAGCGTCCGGTGACGTAGAGCGGATTGCTCGAGGTCGGATCGTATTCGGTGCTCGATCGTAAAAGTTCGCGGTTGCTGATCTCGACGTTACCGTCCTGGACCAGGATGGTGTCACCGTTGTAGCTTCCGGCTCCCTCGACGATGGTCCAGTGGCTGGAGTTGAGCTGCGGGTAGGTCGTCGACTGGGTCGTCGGGTCGTCGCCGCCGCCCGATCCAGACGCGCCCAACGTGGCGGTGTTGGAGTTGCTCGACAAATCGGTGACCGTCTGCCCCGAGACATCCTTCATGTTCCAGTAGCCGACCAGGTTCGACGTCGACGACGGGTTCGACAGGTTCGGCCCGAAGTTGTTGTCGATCTGGGCATCGGTCATCACCGCGTCCCACACCCGCACCTCGCCGATCTGGCCGGTGAAGTGATCCGCATTGGAGTCGGAGGCCTGGCCGATGGCCGCATCACCACCGATCATCTCCTTGGTAACGCCGGTCTGGGTTTTGACGTGAACCCCGTCGACGTAGAGCTTGAGCGTGTTGTTGCCGTCGTGGCTCATGGCCACGTGGTGCCAGTTGCCGTCGGCGACCGAGACGTCCGAGGACACGGTGGAGGTACCGGTCGAGTCCGTGGTCTTGAAGGCGAGCTCGCCGTCGTCGACGACCAGCGCGTTGACGGAGCCGGCGTCGGTGGACGTAATGGTCAGGTTGTCGATGGCGACGACGTCGTCCGCTCCGCCGGTCCGCGACGACATGACGAACTGGTGTCCCGATTGGGGGTTATAGGCGGACCCAAGGTCGAGGTTTGTGAACAGCGTCGTGCCCTTGTAGCTCATGTCGAGGCCATTGGCGTCGACGGTAATGGAGACGGGCTCGAAGCGGGCCGGCGCTGTGTGGCTGGTCGTCGTCGCGGCACCGTTGGTTAACGTACCATTGTTGCTGCCTGCCGAATCGTTGGCGTTGCCGCCATCGAAGGTGAAGTGGGAAACGAGGTTGCCGCTGAAGTCGCCGGTCAGAGTCTTCTGATAGTTCTCGGCAACTTCCGAGGCCGTACGCGCCGTGTTCCAGATGCGCACGTCATCGACTTGGCCATTCAGCGTATTGCCGATCGCGTCGTTGCTTTCGATTTCCCCGCCGATGAGCAGGCTGGCATTGGCTCCGCCGGCAGCATTCGTCGTGTAACTCTGCGGGCTGCCGGACTGCTGGCCGTTGACGTAAAGCGTGTAGGTCTTGGCCGTGGCATCGCGGACAGCCGCCAGATGCACCCATTGTCCGGCGGTTAGGTTGGTGTCAAACGTGACCTGTTGGTTCGTTCCGGTGCCGTACTCATGGAAAAGTTCGACGTCGCCACCGGTCGTCAGCGTGATCTGGAACAGAAAGTTCTCGGCACCGTCACCGTCCCCTGACTTACCGCCGATGGAGACGACCTTGGTCGGTTCATCGAAGGTATCCGGCTGCACCCAGGCTTCGGCCGTCATGGTACCGGTCAACCTGAGTTCGCCGCCCGTGCCGCCTCCGGCATCGACGTAATCGTTGTCACCGTCGAGCGTCAGCACGCGGGGTGTTTCGGTGAGCAGCGTGCCGCCCGGCGCGCTGGCGGTGCCCCGGACGGCGCCGTCGACCAGCACCTGGACCTGGTTAAAGACGTCGCCGGAGCCGTTGTCGAAGGTGTCGAAGGTGATGGCGAGACCGGCGCTGGCTCCCTCTTCCGGATTTCCTCCCGTAAAGGACGTGCCGCCGTAGTTGAAGCTCCAGCCGTCACCGTCCGTACCCGTCGTGTTGTCGCCGATTTTGACGTCGAAGGTCGACGTAAAATACTTGGTCTGCTCGGCGGACCCGCTCGGATTGATGGTGGCCGTCCCCACCTGGCTACTCGAATTGGTCAGTCGCAGGGCGCCGCCCGTGACCGTGGCGCTGCCGGAGATGGAGATGCCCGACGGCGTTGAGGCGAAGGTCGAGGAGAAGATCTGTTCGGAGCCCAGGTCGCCGGCCCCGAAGATAGTCTGGGTGCCGGTCGTCGTCGAGGTGTTGATCCAGGCCTCCCAGGTGGCGGCGTTGCCGTGGATGTAGGCCGAAGAATTGCCGAGCGACAGGTGATCGCCGCCGTCGAAGTTCAACACGTTCTGGGTCGGCGTCGTCGACGAGAAGGTGTCGAGCACCTGATCGATGGTCACCGTGCGGGTCACGGATGGCGCGCTTTCGGATCCATCGCTGACGTCGAACGTAATGGTGCGGTTGCCGGTTCCCGGCGTCGATGCCACCGAGTTGTATTGGATGGCCTGGGCCAGTTTTTGGACACCGGCACTGTTGGCGTTGGCATTAAGCGTGATGGTCAGCGCCGTCGTGCCGCTGCCGCCCGACGCGGTGCCGATGGTGGTGCCGCCGTAGGTGACGTTGGTGCCGTCAAAACCGATCTGGCCGGCGCCGGTGCCCTGATTTTCGATAGTCAAACGGTCAGTCGTTTCGCCATTGGCACTGATCGTCGCCCTGAGGTAGCCCCCGTTGAATGAATTCTGCGGATCGTTGACCGTGATCGAAGGATCGACGGATATGGCGCCGTCGCCTGGCAGGAAACCGGTCAAACCGCTTGTCGCCGTCAGCTCCGGAGCCCCGACGAGGTCAATGGTTCGCGTCTTCGCCGCCGCCGTGGCACCGTCGCCGTCGGTTAACGAAAATGTTACGACCGGATCGTTACCGACGTTGGCGGCGCTGTTGACGTTTTGGTAGGTGACGGCGCGCGAGAGCGCCTGTACCGCCGCCGGCGTAGCGCTGGCGTTGAGATCAATCCGCAAGGCATTGGTGCCGGTCCCGTTGTTCGAGCCGTTGACCGTGCCGATGGTCGTTCCACCGAAGGTGACCGTCGTCCCGTCGAAACCGATCTGTCCGGCCCCACTGCCCTGGTTGGTGATGGTCAGGCGGTCGTTCGCCGTGTTGTTGGTCGTCACTTGTGCCGTGAATTGACCACCGGAGAGGTCCGCAGAGTCCGCATCGGAGACCGTCATACCGGAATCGACGGTGACCGCCGACCCGCCGGCCGAAACCGCGACGCTCCCCGCCGTCACCGTCAGAACCGGCCGCACGTTGACGTCGACGGTCCGCGTCGCCGCCGCCGAGGTGGCGCCGTCACCGTCCGACAAGGTGAACGAGACGACCGGGTCCGAAACTGCCGTTCCCGATGTGTCCGTATTCCGGTAGGTGACGTTGCGGGCCAGGGTCTGTACCGCTGCCGGCGTCGCGTTGGTGTTGAGATCGATCGTGAGAGGCGCCGTACCGGTGCCGTTGTTCGCGCCGTTGACCGTGCCGATAGCCGTGCCCGCAAAAGTGACCGTCGTCCCGTCGAAACCGATCTGTCCGGCCCCCGTGCCCTGATTGGTGATCGTCAGCCGGTCGGCGGCCGTGTTGTTGGTCGTCACCTGGGCCGTGAACTGACCACCGTCGAAGTTGGCGGCGTTGGCTTCCGTCACCGTCAGCGCCCCGTCGACGACGACGGCCGCTTCGCCGGCCGAAACGTTGGCTCCACTCAATTTCAGCGCGCCGTTTCCCGGCAAGGAACTGACCTGCACATGCGTCAGCGCCGGCCCGCTGTTCTGTTCGTAGCCGTCCTGAAAATCCTTCGCCTCGAAGGTGTAGGTCTGGTCTTCCGTGGCTTCGAGGGTGATCGGCAATATCCGCGGTGGCGGTGGCGGCGGCGGCGGTGGCGGCGGACTGGCAGCAGTCCCGCCGCCGTCGTCCGTACCGACGCCAGTTCCACCTGTTCCACCAGTCGTGCCACCCGTATCGCCGCTCGTATCACCAACGAGTCCGGCGAGTGCGGGATCCGACGCCGTCGTCGTGTCGGAAATCGCATCCGAAATCGCGATCGATTGATCCCCCACGATCTGCACCGCTTCAGTGCCCGAAGAACCACTTGCAAGCGCGGCAACCAAGCTTGCCGCTCCGGCATCGTTCGAGGACAATTCATCCAGCGTTTGACCGACGTTGCCACCGGAGGCGAGCGCCGCCAGCACCGGATCACCGCCCCCGGGTACGGTTTGTTGGGCGAGGGCCTGGTCGACGCTCGCCGTCTGATCGTTGGCTGCCTGTACGGCGTCGGTGAAGCTGCCGCCGCCCTCAAGCGCGTTGGCCAGGTTCTCCGCGAAAGCCTCCGAATCACCGACGGCGCCTTCCACGTTGTCGCCCGACGCCAGGGCCGCCAGCAACGGATCGGCGGCGGCGGGATCGTTGGTCTGGGCCTGCGCCGCATCGAGGGTGGCGAGCGTATCGCCAGCCTGCTGCAGGGCGTCTCCCGGAGCGGCGCCGCCTTGCAGGGCCTGGGCCAGGGCTTCCTGGAAGGCCGCCGAATCGCCAACGACGCCTTCGAGATTATCGCCCGAGGCCAGTGCGGCGAGAACCGGGTCGGCGATATTGGGGTCCTGGGAATCCGCGACGGCCTGGGCCAGTAAAGTCTGGGCGTCTGCCGCATCGGTCAGCGCGGCGTCGAGTGCCTGGCCCGACTGCAGGGCATTGGCGAGGCTGTCGGCAAAGGCGGCGCCAGCGTCGCCGTCGGCCGGTACGCCGAGATCGGTCAGCACCTGATCAGCATTGTCGCCACTGGCCAGCGCTGCCAGGAGAGCATCGGCGCCGCTCAATTCGCCGACGACCTCCGCTTCCGCCGCACCCTGCGAGGCGACGGCCGCCTGCGCCAAGGCGTCTCCGGGCTGGGCGCCCTCGGCCAGGCCTTGTTGCAGGCCTTCGACGAAGGCGTTGGTCGCGGCGGCCACCTGGTCCGCGGACAGGCCGCCGCCCTGTTGTTGCACCAATTGGCCGACCACGTCATCGACGTTCTCGCCGCTGGCCAGGGCCCGCATCAAACCACCGCCCTGGGCCGGGCCGTCGACTTCGCCGGTGGCGGCGGCGGTGGCGGCGGCGGTGGCGGCGGTGGCCTGGGCGACGGCCTGGAACACGGCCTTGGCGTTCTCCAGCGCCGCTTCCGGCGTCGCACCTTGCGCCACCTGCTCGATCAGCGTCTGCAGGAAGGCCGGTTCGGCATCCGTCGCCTGGTCCGGCGAGGCCCCTTGGGCAACGGCCTCGTTGACGGCCTGTTGGAAGACGTCAACCAGCGACGCATCGAGCTCGGCGCCGTTGGATAACGACACCAATAGGGATTCCAACGACGTCGGTGTATCCGGCGCCGCCGGTCTGCGCCTGGGCGACCTCGAACGGATCGCCGGCCTCGACGCGCGCGAGAACGTCCTCCACCGGCAGTTCCTCGCCGGTGAAGGTGATAAGACGCGGCATCGCACCGGAGGAAAAGAAACCGGATATGATGGCTTTCTGGCCGTCCGGTCCGACGATCAGGAGATCGTCGCCCGAGCGTTGAAAGGCTTCCGCCCTGGAAATCCAATCGGGAACGGAAATTTCCGTTCCCGAACCCTCAAGAACAACCGGATCTCCGCCAGTGCCAGCTTCCAGTTCTTCCGCCGACGGGCCGATTGTGGTCGGTGTTACGGCCGTTTTTTCCAAGTTACTAAATCCCCGGGGGTATTTCCACCATTACGCACACCCCGATAGGCAGTTGTGAATATCCGGAACTTGCGCGCACGACCGCCATTTCCTAGGCTCAATCTATGTCAAGGGGAGCGCGGCCGTCATGCGAAAGCGGGCTGCGGAACATAAAATGAACAAAACATTGGGAGACATGGAGTTCCGGTTGTTGAAACTGGCGACGCGGAAACTCCTCGACCATTTCGGCAGCCTCAGGGCGGCGGCGGACCTGTGTCGCGTCAAACCGACCAACCTGTCCCAGTATCAGAGTTTCGAACACACGACCTTCATGCCGGTCGACGTTATCCTGACCCTGGAGCGGGCCGCCGGCCGGACCTTCCTGTCGGACGAGCTGAAACGCCTGTCCGAAACGGCGACCAGCGACGACCAGGATCGCGAGGTCCGCGACGAGGCCCTCGACGTCCCTGTTGCCGTCGGCGAATTGCTGGCCTTCGTCTGCGAGGCGACGACGGAACACAGCGAGAGTGGTATCAGACTGTCCGAGAACGAAAAACGCCGATACTTCGAACTCAGGCGGCGCGTCGGTCAGGAACTCGACGAATTGGATTCCGCCGTCGAACAGGACGGCACACTCCATCGCCACAAGGCCTGAACGACGGGGCCAAATCCGTCGCGCGAACTGACGGCCCGACACCACCGACACCGGCTTCAGTAGTTGCCGCAGCGCATGCGCGCATTACCGCGTGTGCAGGCGGGCGAAAAAACCTATGGCGGCAAGGGACATAATCTGGCAGGAAAGAGGTGGGAAATCGCAGCGAGAACGTTGCGGCCCAGGGACGGATAATTGGAACCAGCCGGATGAGGAGTTCTCTCTTCACCCGTGCTTGCGCCTTGGCGGCGGGACTCCTGATCATAACGGGAGCCGGGCCGACATGGGCATGAGCCTGGAGGACCTCCTATCGGAGGTCCTGGCCAAGCACGACCAGGTCTTGGGCGCCGACGCGGAAGTGGCGGCGGCGCGGGAACGTGCGCGCGAAGCCCTCGGTGACTGGTTCCCGGAATTCGAGACCACGGCCACCCACGGCCATGAAACGATTACCAATCCCCACGACTCGGATACGGGCCTGCCGTTCTCCCAAGTCGATGTCTCGCTGACCCAGTTGCTGTGGGATTTCGGGGCCACCAACGGTATCGTCGAGAAGGCACGGCTCGAATTGGCCGAACGTCAGTTGAACCTGGCCAAGGTGCGCGACGACATATTCATCGAGGCGACGAACGCCTATGTCGACCTGATCCGGGCTCGCCAGGTCCTGAGTTTCTCCCGCCAGTCGCAAGACAATGTGCGCCAGCAAACGGGACTGGAAGAAGCCCGTGTCGAGACCGGGTCCGGTCTGTCGACCGACGTCCTGCAGGCGAAGCAGCAGCTCGCCGGCGCCGACGCGCGGACCATCGGCTCCGAAGGCACCCTGATTTCGGCCCAGAACCGGTTCAAAGCGGTTTTCGGCACTTTGCCTAAGGTCGATGATCTATCGCCGGTACCACTGCCGCTCAAGGCCCTCCCGGCAACCTTGGATGACGCCATCGACACCGCACTTCGCAACAACCGCGAGATCGCTATCGAGAAGGTCAATGAGGCCGTTTCCCGCACCGAAGTGAAGACCGCCTATGGCGAGAACTTCTTTCCCAAACTGGAAGGGGTCGTCGAGCGGAAATGGAAGAACAATGTTAGCGGCACCGTCGATCTGAAGACCGAAACGGTGGCCAAGGTCGAATTGAATTTGCCGTTCAACCTCGGTTTCACGGCCATCAATACGCTCAGAGCCGCCGAATACGACGTCGTCGTTCAGACCCGAACGGTCGCCGATACCATCCGCCGTATCGAGGAAGAGGTGCGCAACGCTTGGCAGGAGTTGCATACGGCGCAAAGGACGGCACGGTCCCTCCAGACCCAGGCCGATATTTCGGCGGCGTTCCTTGAACTGGCCCGTGAGGAACGGAAGCTGGGAAACCGTTCGCTGATCGACGTATTGGCAGGTGAGACGACACTGATCAACGCGCAGAGCGATGCCGTTTCCGCCGAGGCCGACGTTATCCTCGCCGCCTTCAACCTCCTCAACCTCACGGGCAAACTCGACCAGCGCCTCCTCAAGGACGTGAACGGCGCCAGTGAGATCGAGAACAACCATCCCGCCGCCGGCACCACCCAGCGCCAGAACAGGCGCCCGGCAGATGTGTCGGCAGCACCCACCGGGGCGGCAGCACGCCCTCCCGCGATGGGATCAACCGTGCATCCGGTGACCAATCCGTCCCCATCGGATGAAAGCGCGGTTCTCGTCGCCCCGGCGGGTTCGGGAACGACGGAGCCCGGGGCGCCGGTCGATCAGACGACCGAGGCCCCGGGCTCCGAACTTTCGTCTTCCGGGCAACCGACGGCGCCGGTCGCCGAACCGCCGGAGCCGACACAGGCGCAAAAGGCCGGCGTTTCGGAACGCGTCTACGACCGCTACCGCCAGTTTGACGCCGGCGTTCGCTCGGTCCTCGAAAGCCGGGCACGTGAGCAGGAGGCCGGGGGTGCGACGCCAAGTCGATGATCCGTCACGGCGACCAACGGGAGGTCCCTGGGTCAATCCAGGAAAGGTGGGCGTTCGAGATCGGTTGCGTTTTCCGCATCGACGACCCGTTGCGCCACATCATAGGAAAAACCGGCCCGGGCGAGAGCCGCCAGGTCTTTTTCCCGGACGGATTGACGATCGGATTTTCGGAACGGGCCGATGCGTCTGCGTTTGGCGAGCGCCACCGCCGCCGCCCATTCGATGTCGCCTTTGTCTTCCGACAGTTCCAAAAGCACGGCTTCAACCGTCTTGGAGGCGACGCCCTTTTCCCGCAACCGCAATCGGATCGCTCTCGGTGAGACGCCCCGTTCCAAGAGCAATCGAGCCCGGCCTTCGGCAAAGCGCGTATCGTCGAGCAAACCGGCTTTGGAATAGCGCGCGATCAGGTCCTCGACGTGGGCAGCCCCTTCCTCCGGATCGGTGCCGTGGTGGCGCGCCGAGCGGTCGACGCGGCGCATGAGGACGCGGCGCAGGTTCTCGGCCGAGCTCGAATACCGGGCGAGATAATGCAAGGCCGCGTTCTCGAGGCGTTTCGGTGTTGCCTTTCGGGGTTTCCGGCGGACGCCGGTACCAGTGTCCGGTCCGTGCTCATTCATCACAGGAGTTTCCCACGGTGGCCCTGGCCAGCCAAGCCGGAGACGCTTATATAGGCGCGATCAGGACGGCAATGGAGGCGGCAATGGTTCGTGGCGATTCCAATTGGATCGGATTGTGGACGCTCTACATGCGGGAGGTCCGCCGTTTCGTGAAAGTCTACACCCAGACCGTCGTCGCCCCGATTATAACGACCCTGTTGTTTCTTGCCGTGTTTTCCCTGGCCCTCGGGGGCGCGACCCGTGTCGTCAACGGCGTCCCCTTCACCGAATTCCTGGCGCCCGGCCTGATCATGATGGCGATGGCCCAGAACGCTTTTGCCAATACCTCGTCATCGATCATCATTTCGAAGGTCCAAGGCAATATCATCGATACCTTGATGCCGCCCTTCACGGCGCGGGAATTGACCTTCGGTATCGCTCTGGGCGGTGCCACGCGAGGGGTGTTCGTGGGTTTTTTCGTCGCCCTCGCCATGAGTCTGTTCGTCGACATGAAGATCTCGCACCCCGCGTTCATCGTCTATCACGCGTGCATGGCGTCTTTGATGCTGTCGCTGTTGGGGACCATCGGCGGCATCTGGTCGGAAAAGTTCGACCATATCGCCGCGGTCACCAACTTCGTAATCACGCCCCTGTCCTTCCTTTCCGGAACCTTTTACTCGATCCAGCGGCTACCTGAAGCCGCGCAAATTGCCGCCCATCTCAACCCCTTCTTCTACATGATCGACGGGTTCCGCTACGGCTTTATCGGCCAAGCCGACGGGTCGGTCATGGGCGGCGTGGCCGTCATGGCGGCGACGAATATTTTTCTTTGGGCGGTCTGTACGAGCTTGTTCGCCAGGGGTTACAAGCTCAAGGCGTGAGGGTCTGACTTCGGCGCACCGCGGCTCTGCCACCCATCGTCTTGATCAACCCGAACAACGCGTCGCGTTGCGGGCCTTCCGGCATTTCGTTGAGGTCGCGGGCGACGCGAATGACGCGGTCCGGCAAGTTGTTTTCGCCGTTCGTTTTGACGCCCGGTTGGGAGCGCGCGGCGGGAGCCTTTTCCAAATCATCGAAAAAATAGGCGACGGGAATGCCGAGAACGCCGGCGAGCAAATAAAGCCGTGAGGCGGCTATCCTGTTCGAGCCGTTCTCGTATTTCTGTATCTGCTGGAAACTTATCCCGATCAGTTTTCCCAACCCGTCCTGTGTCAAACGTTTGGCCAACCGCGCTTGGCGCAATCGGGTTCCAATCTCCTGATCGATCTTGGTGGTTCCGCGCATGTTTCTGACTTCCGATTTGATCGACATGCCGCGTTTCCTTTTCCAACAATACCGCAGACTGCGACTATGGCGGGGTCTCGGTAAAGCGTCCAATTCAATTCTGTTACAACGAGATACCGTTTAATAAATAATCGTAATAATACTCATATGGGGACCGCTGAACGCTCGTTTCCTTGCGGTGCCATCAGGAGCAAGGCCGCTGTCAGTGCTGACGCGAGAAAGAACACGGCGGCCATCGGAATGGCACCGATCAGGTACCCGGCAACCGCCGGTCCTGCCATTTGGCCAAGCGAAATCAAGAAGAACGTCGCACCAAATCCGGCCGACGGACGGTCGTAGAAAAGACGGATGCTCCAGATCCCGAACAAGGCCGTAACGACGATGAATGCGGTCCCGAATGCGGCCCCCGAGGCGAGGGAAATAATCAGGTGTTGCGGGAACAATGCGACGGTGGCGATCGCCGCGGCCGTCGCCGATACGCTGACCAGAAAGACGACGCGAAGGCCGAAGTGGTGGACCAGACGGCCGGCACCCGCGCCGAGAATTCCGGCGGCTCCGATGGAAGCCCAGAACGTTGCCGCTTGACCCTGGCTCAGGGAGCCCGCCGTCACCAGAAGGTCGACGGCGAAGGTCCAATAGACGGACGTTGAAATGCCGAAAACCGCGGCGCCGACAAAAAGCGCTCCGGCGCCGGGCCGCGCGAACCAACGCCAACGCAAGGGCGGCACGGCGGTACTCGCCGGCGCGAAAGGTCCGGTCGGCATCAGGCGGGCGTTCCAAAGGGTCGCGATTACGGCAAAGGCGGCGAACAAGGCCCAGGCATAACGCCAATCGGTGCCGGCGAATACGGCCAGGGGGCCGGCCATGAGAACGCCGAACCCGGTGCCCGAATTGATCCAGGCATATACACGTTCCTGGCGACGATCCGGCACCAACCGGACGACGGCGTCGGAAAGCGGCGGATAGGCGAGACCGGGACTCATGCCGGCGAGGAAGACGCCAGCCGCCAGGAACCACGGGCCATTGGCAATTGAAATCGCGGCCATACCCGTGGCTGCGGCAATACCGCCGAGGACGACCGGCAGTCGAGGGCCGGTCAGCGCCGAGACCCAACTGGCAATCAGGGTCGCGACCAGATAGCCGCCGTAGGAAGACGCGGCGATAAGCCCCATGGTCGCCGTCGCCAGGGCGAGGTCGGCCTGAATATCCGGCAGGAACAACCCATAGGCATAGCGTGCCAGCCCGTATGTGGCGGCGACGATGGCGATTCCGGCCGGAACCAGTTCCCGCGAAGCGCTCTCAGGCGCGGCACGCCAACTGAAAGAGGACCGAACGGTCATCCGTGAGGGCTTCATGGCAGACTCCGAACCGACCTTCTCTCTCGCGGTGGCGCCGATATTATTCGAGACGGTACTTGAGACAGTAATTGCTAACGAACAGGCGGTGTCTATCGCCGGCGGCGTACTCTTCGCACATGATCGCGGCCTCGATCGTCTGACCGTCGGAGACCGGAACGGGCAATACAAATACCCGGCCCAGCGACGGCGTCAATCCCCGGGCCCGCTCGAACGCCAGGCGCGAGAAACGGACCATCAGGGGATGACGGTAGAACTTCATGACCGCCTCGCTGCCCGTCTCCGGCATGACCTGCATTTCGGCCAGGACGATGTCACCCGGGCCGGCAACCCGCTGCAGCCAGGCGGATGCCGTCAACGGATCTTCATTCCCCTCCTGGAAGCCGAGCATGGTCACCAAGGCCGGCGTCGCGCCATCGCGGACGTCGTCGACCCGGAACCGTTCGAACGGCGTGACCCGGTAGCGGGTTTTTTCCGGACCGAGGATCGCGGCGAGGTCCTTGCGCATGGCTGCGACCGAAGCGGGATTGATATCGACGCCCACGTAGGAAGAGATGCGCACACCGCGTTCGATGAGGCGCCGCAGGATGAACGTGGTCTTCGTCGGCTCCGGCCCGAGTTCCACATAGTGGATCTCACGGCCGGCGAACCGCACTGCCGCCGCGTCGGCCGCATCGGATAGGGCTTCCGAAAAGCTGTGATCCCCACCGCCGTTTCGACACAAATGCGGATCGGCGAGTGCTGCCCGGTTGAGGCCGCGCATGAGGCCGAACACCTCTTCCAGCTTCGCGTCGGGTGACAAGGGGTTGGCCGGATTGAAATAGGGGCTGACCTTGTTCTCCTGAATGTCGATGTCGGAACCGGCAAACCCAATATGGTGAGTCAGGGCCCGGCGAATCCGGCCGCCGAGGGAGATATCCTCCACAACGGCGGCCGGCGATTGGCAATGAGTCTGCATGGCGAAATCTGTCTCCGAGTTTGGTCGAGGGGGACACCGCACCAACGGTAGCCGCCGGCGCACGTATTGCAAAATCTAGAGTTGTGATTGTTCATCAAATTTCTTTATACTGGAACAACCTAAAAGATAAATCTCTGCTGGGGAGACAATCTTGCGCAATCGCCTCGACTTCAAACAACTGGAATCGTTCGTCGCTCTTGCCGACACGGGGAACTACACCCGCGCCGCGGAAGTTCTGAATCGAACCCAGCCCAACATCTCCATGCAGATTTCCAGGCTTGAGGACAAACTCGACAAGACGCTGGTGGTCCGCGGACCCCGTCAAGCGGAACTCACCGAGGACGGCAAGATTCTGCTCGCCTACGCCCGCCGCATTCTCGATTTGTCGGCGGAGGCGCAGCAAACCCTCAGCATGCCGGAACTGACCGGCATCGTGCGGGTCGGGATTCCCGAATGGTTTGCCACGGATGCCTTGCAGGCCATGCTTTGCCGTTTCAAGCTCTCCCACCCGCGGGTCAAAATGGCCATGCATGTAGGCGACAGTGCGACCTTGCGGGCCATGTTGACGGACGGCCAACTCGACCTTGCCCTGGCGATCCGCGACCCGGACGCGGATCCGCCGCCACGGACTTGGCGAGAGCCCCTCTACTGGGTCTCGACCAATCACCACGTACCGGATCCGCTGGATCCGGTCCCCCTCGTCCTTTTCGTTCCACCCTGCCCCTATCGGCAGGTTGCAGCCGACGCGCTCGCCGCGATCGGGCGCCCGTGGGAGGAGGTATTCACATCGACCAGCGTCGCTGCCGTCCGTGTGGCCCTGAACTCCGGTCTCGGTGTTTCCGTCTTGCCGGCCGGTGCCGTCAGCGAGGGGCAGCGTGTGCTCGGGCCTGACGACGGGTTCCCCGACCTGCCGCCGACCGAGCTTTCCCTTTATACAGCCGGCGCCGCCGTTTCCTTGACCGTCAAATCCTTGTCCGAGTTCCTGGCCGAACACGTGGGCCAAGCGATCCTGAAGAACACGGGCGTCCCCGCCGCGGTCGCAAGACGGCGGCGGGCCAGCTGAAGGCAGCCCGCATCAACCGATTATGGCCTCAGCGATAAGGTCCCTGCCCGTAGGCGGCCGGGTTCTCACACGGCCGAGCGGAACTGAAGGGCTGTCGCCATCGCCGCGCCTGCCCCGGAAATTCCTGGTGAAGGGCGAAAGGTCAATTCCCCGGTATTTTCGATTTTATGAATTCAGTGTCCGGCCGCCTTGGCGTCGTTGACATTGGCCGATTGGCACAACATACTTCGCCGCTTTCCCGGCTGAAAACCGCCACTTTAGGCGTTTTCGAACGATGACGAGGAGAGCGACCGTGATACCAGCCGTAATGCCGACCTATGCCCGCTACGACGAGGCGATCGAGCGCGGCGAAGGGGTCTATCTTTATACGACCGACGGACGGAAGTTACTCGACTTCGGGGCCGGAATTGCGGTGGCATCGCTGGGCCACTGCCACCCCCACCTGGTCGAGACCCTGAAGGCCCAGGCCGAGACCCTGTGGCACTGCTCCAACCTCTACGACATCCCGGGCCAGCAAAGACTGGCCGAACGCCTGGTCGCCAACAGCTTCGGCGACGCCGTGTTCTTCAACAACTCGGGCGGTGAAGCGGTGGAGCTGGCGGTCAAGATGATCCGCAAATACCATTCGGCTGCCGGGCGCCCGGAACGCTACCGGGTGATCAGCGTCGAGGGCGCCTTTCACGGCCGCTCGCTGGCCATGATCTCGGCCGGGCGCCAGGAGAAGCACATCAGCGGCTTTGGTCCCCTGGTCGACGGGTTCGATCAGGTCGCCTTTGGCAACCTCAATGAAATGCGCGCCGCCATCACGCCGGAAACCGGCGGGATCCTTGTCGAGCCGGTGCAAGGGGAAGGCGGCATCCGGCCCATGGACGCCGATTACCTGCGCGGTCTTCGATCCATCGCCGACGAGTTTGGTCTGGTTCTGGCCTACGACGAAGTGCAATGCGGCATCGCCCGGACGGGCAAGTTATTCGCCCATGAATGGTCCGGGGTCGAGCCGGATGTGATGGCGCTGGCCAAGGGCTTGGGCGGCGGATTTCCGATCGGCGCTTGCGTGGCCAGCGAAGAGATCGCCGCCCCGATGACAGCCGGGAGCCACGGTTCGACCTTCGGCGGCAATCCGCTGGCTATGGCCGTTAGCAACGCGGTTCTCGACGTCATCCTGGCCGACGGTTTCTTTACCGAAGTGCGTCGGATTTCCGGTATTTTCCGGGACCAGCTCGAGGATCTCAAAGACCGGCATCCCGGCGTGATTCAGGACATCAGAGGCATGGGGCTGATGCTGGGAATTCAATGCGCCGGGGAAACCGGCTCCAATGGAGTGCTGGTCGGCAAGATGATGGAAAAAGGTCTATTGACGGTGCCCGCGGGTGACAACGTGGTGCGACTCATTCCGCCGCTGATCATCAACGAGACGCACATCGGCCAGGCCATCGGGGTCATCGAAAAAGCCTGCCGGGAGATCGAATCCGAGGCTCGCGAGCAATGACCGCGAGCCGTCATTTTCTCGATGTCCACGATCATGATGCCGAGACTCTGCGCCATCTGATCGAGCGCTCGCGCGAGATGAAGGCCGCGCTCAAAGCCGGCGACACCGACCAGCCGTTGGCCGGCAAGACCTTGGTGATGATCTTCGACAAGCCGTCGACGCGAACCCGCGTTTCCTTCCAGGTCGGGATGCAGCAGTTGGGCGGCATGGTCGTCGTCATGAGCGACAGGGAGTCACAGATGGGACGTGGCGAAACCATTGCCGATACGGCCCGTGTGCTTTCGCGCTACGCCGACGTGATCATGATACGCACCGACGATCCGGCGAAATTGGATGAACTGGCGGAGTACGCGTCGGTTCCGGTCATCAACGGCCTCACCGACATGTCGCACCCGTGCCAAGTCATGGCCGACGTCATGACCTTCGAGGAGCATCGCGGACCCATCAAAGGACGCACCGTGGCCTGGAGCGGTGACGGCAACAACATGGCCAACAGCTGGATCCACGCCGCCGGCCGGTTCGGTTTTTCACTCAAGATCGCTTGTCCGGACAGCCTTCAACCGTCGGCCGACGCCATGTCCTGGGCGGCCGAGGTCGACGGCGAGGTAGCCGTCGTCGACACTGCGGAGGAGGCCGTCGAAGGGGCTGATCTCGTCGTCGCCGACACCTGGGTGTCGATGGGCGACAAGAACGCCGACATGCGGCGCCAGATCCTGTTCCCTTTTCAGGTCAACGCGGCCCTGATGGCGAAGGCCAATACGGATGCGCTTTTCATGCACTGCCTTCCGGCCCATCGCGGCGAGGAAGTCACCGACGAGGTCCTCGACGGGCCGCATTCTGTGATTTGGGATGAGGCGGAAAACCGCCTTCATATCCAGAAAGGCATCCTGACTTGGTGCCTGGAGTGACCGCTCCGGGGCCGGTCACGGCGAACGATCTTCATATTCCTCTGGAACAGGTTCGCGCGGTCGAACGGCGCGCCGCCCGGGCATGGCCTGCGACATTTGTCCACGAATATCGCGGCTGGCATCTGCGACACTCGCCCGGCGTTTCGAACAGGCGGGCCAATTCCGTCTTTCCCAATGGTGGCGTGCCACCGGATGAACTTGATACCGCCATCGAAGATGTCGAGACGTTCTACGCCGAGCGCTCTCTTCCATCGCGTTTTATGATTTCACCGGCCGCCGATCCGGACGACCTCGACCGGCGCCTGGCGGAATCAGGTTATCGGATCGAGGCGCCGACGGACGTGCAGTGGGCGGATTCCGGCGAAATCGTGTCTATCGGCGGCGAAGCCCCCCATCTGACGATCCTAGACTCCCCGACCGATGAATGGATGTCCGTCTACATGGAAGGAGAAACGGACCGGCAAGCCATCGCCGACAAAAGGCTGTTGATCGAGCGGATCGCTGGTCGCCGGGCCCTGGTTGGCCTGCAGGCGGAGGGGAAAACCGTTTCCGTCGGGCTTGGCGTTCTCGACGACGGGTGGACGGGGGCCTTCTGCATGCATACCTTGAAAGAGAAACGGCGACGCGGATATGGACGTGCCGTACTCGGCGCCCTGGCGCGGTGGAGCGAGGAAAACGGCGCCCCACGTATGTATCTGCAGGTCGAACGTGACAATCCCGATGCCCGTCGCTTCTATGAAAGGGCGGGATTCGTGACACGGTACGGTTACCGGTATCGCTCGAAAACGCCTGGAGATCGATTTGATCGATGAGACGGCCCGGCTAGACGACGGCTCGACCACGGGATTCGGAGATTTCGTCCGGCGCTTCCAGGTCGAGGCCCTCGGCGTCAATGGCCGAACCGTCCGCCTCAGCGAAACGCTCGACCACGCCTTTCGCAACCACGGTTACCCAGTTCAGTTAAAGGGTATGCTGAGCGAGACCATGGTGCTCACCGCCGGGTTGTCGAAATCGCTGAAGTTCGAGGGTGTATTTACCCTGCAGGTTCAAGGTGATGGTCCCGTCGGCCTGATGATTTCGGATGTCACGGCCAACGGCGGCATCCGGGCCTATGCCCGCTGCCACGCGGATCAGATCGAAGCGGCTCTTGAGAAGCCCGGGAGCCTGTTGCCGAAACTGATGGGTGCCGGACACATGGCGATGACCGTCGACCCCGGAAACGACATGGACCGTTACCAGGGCATCGTCGAGTTGCAGGGCTCTTGCCTGTCCGAATGCGTGCAGACCTATTTCCGTCAATCGGAGCAGTTGGAAACGGCAATCGTCGTAGCATCCGATCCGGAACCCGCCGGCGGCCCACCGCGTGCGGCGGCGATCATGATCCAGCGCCTTCCAGGTAAAACGGCGAATACGGCCGAACAGGACGCCGACGACGACAATTGGCGGCGCGCGGTCGCTCTCCTGAGCAGTGTCACGCCCAACGAAATGCTCGATACCGAGCTTTCCGTACCGGATATACTCTTTCGCCTATACCACGAAGACGGGGTACGCGTGTTCAATCCGAAACCGTTACGCCATGCCTGCCGATGCTCGCGGCAGAAAGTGGCGACGACCCTGGTGTCCTTTCCACGCGAAGAAATCTTGGACATGGCCGAAGACGGTGCTGTGGTCGTGACATGTGAGTTTTGCGGAACGCGGTTTCCATTTCCGTTGTCCGAATTCGATTAACTGTTCAAGATCCAACAGGGGGTTGAGCCGGTCGCTCCTTGAGGTCAGTATCGTGCCGGGCCGCGTCGCCGCTGCCACATCGTCCAACCGTAGAAGAATGAGCCCGAAGCCGATGAAACATTCCCCGTTTCGACTGTCTACGCTGCTAGTCGCCGCCAGCCTCGCCCTTGCCGGATGCGAAGTGATCGCGCCGCAGCACTCGATGCCGGAATTGACGTTTTCCCATTTGGCGCCGATCAACCTGGCCGTTGGCTCGGTGGTCGTCGATAACCGATATCGACAACCGGCGACGGGGACTTACGTCGAATCCCGGTTCCCAACACCCCCGGCCAAGGCCCTCGAACGTTGGGCAAAGGACCGCCTGAAACCCATCGGCACCGCGGCAGACGGCACGCTAAAACTGGTTATTTCCGATGCCTCCGTTCGCGAAACACCGCTGAAAAAGGACGACAGCTTCAAAGGCGTCTTCACCAAACAACAATCCCATCGTTACGACATGGCTTTGCGGGCGACGATCGAGATCATCGGCGCAAACGGCCGGAAACAGGGCGATTCTTCAGCCAATGCGACCCGCACACTGACGGTGCGCGAAGATCTTTCCTTGAACGAGGTGGAAAAGCGCTGGTTGGACGCTACAGAGAACCTGGTCAAAGATTTCGACAAGGAAATGGTCCGTAATTTGCGCCAATTCCTTGCCAATTGGGTCCGCTAAACGGTTCGTCCTTTCGCGGCCAAGAAATCCAAAAAAAGCCGGGAGCTTTATCGCCCCCGGCTTCTTTCGAAACACCTATGGGGTCAGCGCATGAAGACGATGCTGACCCGGCGGTTCATGCGTTCGTCTTTGTTGTCGCCGGAGTTGACGGCGGGTGCATCTTCGCCGTGACGGGCCTTCTCGACGACCTTACGTGAGACACCGAGCTCCATCAGGCGGTTACCAACCTCGTTCGAACGGTAGCGAGACAGCCCCATATTGTATTCCTTGCTGCCGCGCGTATCCGTATGGCCGGCAATCCAGACTTTGCCCGGTTTGTGCAAACGGTAGTCCGCGTAGGCCTGTTTGATGACGACCATTCCGGCGTCGTCGACGTCGGCGCTATCCGTATCAAAGTAGACCGTATAGGGACCGGGAAGCGGCGGTGGAGGCGGCATTTTCTTTTCCATCTTGGGTTCCGGCTTCTTGGCCACCGGTACCGCCAACTGGGCATAGGCCTTGTCGAACTCCGAGCGGCAGCGGGCAATGTCCTTCGGTTGGAAGTTCTCTTCCTTCTCCTGCATCCAGCAATCGAACATGGCCTGGGCCCGAGCCGCAGCGCCAGGCGTGATGTCGGCCGAGCCTTCCCAAAGCTTGTTGACCAGATTGACGCGGGCATTGGCCAAGTCCTGCTTGCCGTCGGCAGGGATTTCACGCTCGGTCAGCGGCTGCGGACCAACGTCTTCGCCCATGCCGGCTTTTTTGGCTTTCTCGATGAAATAAACGGTATCTTCCTCATCGCCCTCGTTCTTTTCCATTAGAGCGAGTTCGACATACTCCTTGTGAAGGGCGTTCTGGAAGGCACTGCCTTTGACCTCCAACCCCTCAACGGAAGCGGTCTCGACATTGGCGGCGCAGCCCGAGAGCAACAGAAGAGCGGCACCGGCAATCGAGAGAAATCTAAAGTGTTTCATTGGCGGGCACCCTTATTCCGTCCCTGATGACCTATTCAGTGGCCGATTTTTTTCGATCGGCGAGGACCGAACGGTTGCTACGCCTCGAAAGGATACTCCCCCTTAGAGCCGGCCCTCCTACGGTTCCTTGGAGAATATTAGATTTATTGGGCACATGAGATCAAGGGTTGAAAATATGGACAATCAGAAATCGCTAGAATGCATCTCCCCGCACCGATCAAGGGGCAATGGCACGGTGGTGGCGCAAAACCGAAGCTCAGTTCACAGGTCCACTGGTCGCAGGTTCACTGGCTTGCGGTGATTCCACCGTCCACATACATAATCTGGCCGGTCACGAAGTCCGCCGCCGACGAACAGAAAAACAAGGAGGGGCCGGTGACATCCTTCGGGTCGGCGATGCGGCCAAGAGGTATACGGTCCAGAAGGTAGTTCCTGAATTCGTCGTTCTCCATAACATGACGGATCATCTCCGTGTAAACGAAGGTCGGGGCGACGCCGTTTACGTTGATTCCGTGGGGTGCCAGCTCCATGGCATGTTGTTTGACCAACATGACCATGCCGCCTTTGGTCGAACAGTAGGCCGAATAACCCCTGTTCTGGATGCCCAGTTGCGAACGCACGGACAACAGGTGGACCTGCTTGCCGCCCCGTCCCTGCGCGACCTGGTGTCTTGCAGCCGCCTGGCCGATGAACATGGCCGATTTCAGGTTGACGCGGTAGACCTCGTCATAGGCTTCTTCCGTGACTTCGAGGAGCGGTTGTTCGATCTGCGTACCGACGCAGTTGGCCAGGATATCGATGCGGCCAAACCTTTCGACGACGAAGTCGACGGAATCGTTGATTTCGGCGACGGACGTGACGTCGCAGGCGACACCCGCTGCCTCACATCCATGATCGGCAAGCTCGGCGGCAAGCGCTTCGGCCTTGTCTCCGCTCCGGCCCGAGACCACGACCCTGGCGCCGTTGGTGGCCAATCCCCAGGCGATGGCTTCGCCGATTCCGCCGTAGCCGCCCGGGACATAGGCGACTTTTCCCGTCAGATCGAAAAGACCAGTCAGTTCCGTGCTGAAATCGATAACGGGTGTGATCTGATCGAGCGTTCTTCCTTCCATCGTGCACCTCAATCCAAACGGAGTCCGCCGTTGACATCGATAATCTCACCGGTAATGAAGCCGGCCAAAGGAGAGACCAGGAATCTTACCACGTGGGCGATCTCTTCGGCCTCGCAAAAACGGCCGACCGGTATCTCCGACAACAATTGCCGGCGTTGCGGTTCTGTCAGCTGCTCGGTAACCATCGGTGTCTTGATGTAGGCGGGCGCGATGCCGTTGACCGTTACGCCCTGAGCCGCACTTTCACGGGCCAGCGAGAAGGTCAAGGCCGCCATCGCGCCCTTCGATGTGGTGTAAGCGGTCCCCGCCGTCAGCCCGCCCGTCTTCATGGCCAACGAGCACATATTGACGATCCGCCCCCAGCCCTTCCGTTTCATGGCGGGAAGAAACTCGCGGGCGAGAAAAAAGGAGCCGTCGACGTTGATGTTCATCAAGCGCCGCCATTCATCGTCGCCGGTCTCGGCGCATTTATTGTTGGAGAGGATACCGGCGTTGTTGAACAGTATGTCGACGTCGCCGAGTTCGTCACGAACCCATTCTCCGGCCTGGCGGACGGCCGCCGGATTACTGACATCGAGAACGACCGGGTAAGCGCTTCCATTGACTTCTTTGGCAGCCGACGACAGCCCGTCTTCGTCAATGTCGGCCATGACGACGCGGAGGCCGTCCTCGGCGAGTACCTTGGCAACGGCGAGGCCGGTAACGCCGGCCGCGCCGGTGACAAGCGCAATTGTTGCTTCCCGTTCATTCATGACATCGGGGCCTCAACTTTCGGGAACCAAGCGGCCGAGATACGTCTGCACGGGTTCGTAAGCGATTAGGCTTTCGAAGTCCGGTGCCTCGCTCAACGCACCGTTTTGAACGAAGATGTATCGTTCACAGATTTCCCGCATGATCTCCAGATGGAAGGGCTCGTTCGGGTGGACGCAGACGAACACCAGCCGCCCCTCGGCCCGCAGTTTCTGGAAGAAATCGAGCATGAACCCGATGTAGCCATCCTGCGTATTGAACTGCGGCTCGTCGAAAAGATGGATCATCGGATAGTCGCTGTTCGCCGCCTCCAGCATGAAACTCGGCACCTTCTTCGAGAAATGCCGGACCTGATAGGACTGGTGGTAGTGGATGGCGAGGCGGTCGCGTTCCCGGTACTTGATCTTGTGGATGTCCCGGCCGAGGCAGCTGACGGCGCCCGATGTTGGTTCGTTGGAGCCGGTCACCAGTTCGAATAAGGTCGTCTTTCCCGATCCGTTCGGTCCCATGACGCCGATGATCGCCGGTTCGGCAACCTCGAAATCGGCCTCCAGGCGGAAGGTCTCACGCTTGGCGAAGAGTCCCTGGGTATAGACCTTGGTCAGATTGTCGACCTTCAAAAGCGGTGCGGTCATGGTTCACATCCCCAACAGCTGGACGCGTTTTGCGTCATCGTCGACGAGCTCCCGGGCCGGGCCTTCGTGAACGATGCGTCCCAGGTCCATGACGTAAACGCGATCGGATACGGCGAGCGCACTGGCCGCATTCTGCTCGACGACGAGAACCGAAATGCCCTCTGACTTGAGTTTGGTGATCGTGTTCATGACGTCCTGGACGACCTTCGGCGCCAAACCCTGGGACGGCTCGTCAAACAGGACCAGCCCCGGCGAGCCCAAAAGGGCGCGGGATATGGCGACCATCTGCATCTCGCCGCCGGACAGGTTCTCGCTTTCCCGCTCCATCAGGTATTCGAGCGCCGTGAAGATTTCGAACATCTCCTTCAGTTCCCAGGACCGGAAACGGGTCTTCTTGCGGGCGATCGACAGGTTCCGCGATACCGTCAGGGTCGGGAAGATACGCCGGTCGTCGGGCACCCAGCCGACGCCGGCCTGAGCGATCTCATGGGTCGATTTGCGGGTGATGTCCTGTCCATCAAAGGCGATGGCACCGGTCTTGGCCGGCGTCAGGCCGAGGATGGAGCGGATCGTCGTCGTCTTGCCCGCACCATTGGGACCCAGCAGGCTGACCACCTCGCCGGCTCCGACGGTAAGCGAAACACCGAAGAGCGCCTGGGTCTCGCCGTAGTAGGTGTCGATGCCGTTGACCTCGAGAATCATTGCAGCTTCCCCAGATTGGAGGCCTGAACCCATTTGTTGGCGCGCAGCTCGTCCGGCGTCCCCTGCGCGATGACCTGGCCCCAGTGGATGACCGAGATCGTTTCGGCGAGGTTGAACAGGAAGTTCATGTCGTGCTCGATGGCGACGATGGTGTAGCGCTCCTTGAGCCGGGTGACGAGGTCGGCCAGTCGCGCGGTCGCTTCCGTTCCAAGCCCCGACGTCGGTTCGTCAAGGAACAGGATCCGCGGTTGTGTGGCCAGTGCCACTCCGATCTCGAGGGCACGGCGTTCGCCGTATGACAGGCTGGTCGCCGGTTCGGTTTCCTTACCCTGCAGCCCGACCAGGGACAGGATCTCGGCCGCCTGGTCCTGGACGGCGGAATCGGCGACCACGTCGTGCAGCACGTTGAAGCCGCGCCCACGGACCGACGGCAGGGCGATCAGGATATTCTCGAGAGCCGAGTACTCGTCGAACAGGTTGATGATCTGGAACGACCGCGAGACGCCCAGCTGCGCGATGGCGCGAGGGGCCAGGCCGGTGATGTCCCTGCCGTCGAAGACGACGCGGCCGCGGTTCGGCTTGTAGCGGCCGGTCAGCACATTGAAACAGGTCGTCTTGCCGGCCCCGTTCGGCCCCATGATCCCGGCCATCCTGCCGTCCTCGAAGGCGAGCGAGATGTTCTCCAGTACGATCTACGTTTGCGCAGGTTCCGGGCTTCGAACAGGGCCATCCTATGCCTCCTCAGACCACCGCCCGGCTCGGCGCCGCGTCGGCGGGGTCGGCAGTGGCGCGGCGGCGCTTTGCCATCCATTGCTGCCAGATGCCGGCGATGCCTTCCGGCTTGAACAGCACCATGGCCATGAACATCAGGCCGTACCAGAGAAGCCAGGTCTCGGTGGCCGCCCCCAGGAGGTCGCGGGCCAGGAAGAAGACGAGGGCGCCCAGGACCGGACCCCAGAAGCTGACGAAACCGCCGCCGACCAGGGTCATCATGACCACGAAGCCGGACGCGTGCAGGCCCATAACGTCCGGGTAGGCGCTTTGCTGGGCCATGGAAAAGAGCCCGCCGGCGAGACCGGCGACGGCCGTCGAGATGGTGAATACGGCCCATTTGAAGAGCCAAACATTGTAGCCGATGAAAGCGGCGCGCATTTCGTTCTGGCGGATCGCCTGGATGACCTTGCCGAAGGGCGAATGGGTGAGGCGCCAGAGGCCGATCACGGCGACGACGAAAACGGCGAAGATGAAATAGTAGAGCGCCACGTTGCCCTTCAAGTCGAAATCGATAACCCCCAGCGCCAGGTCCGGGCGCGGAATGTTAAGGAGCCCGTCCTCGCCACCGGTCAGCCTGTGCCACTTCATGGATATGAACCAAAAGACCTGGCCGAAGGAGATCGTCATCAGAGCAAAGTAGATGCCACGGCGGTGCGAGATGAAGCAGGCCACCAAACCGCCGGCGACCGAGGCGGCCAGGATCGCGGCCAGCAGGCCGAACCACAGGCTTTCCGTCATGTGAACCTGGAACAGCCCGAAAGCGTAGGCGCCGATGCCGAAGTAGGCGCCGTGGCCGAAGGACGGCAATCCGGTGTAGCCCAAGAGCAGATTGAAGCCGAGCGCGTAGATCATCCAGATCAGGATCTCGACACCGAGATACTGGTAGAGGCCGACTTCGTGGATCCACAACGGCACCGTAACGAGGATCGCGAAGGTGATCAGCATCGGCCGCGTCACCCAGTTGCCGATGCCGCCACCGGTGACGGTCGTGGCCGGCGCGGGCATCTTGATCTTCAACAATTCCCGCATGGATCAGGCCTCCAGCGCACTTTTCTTGCCGAACAGTCCGCGCACCCGGAAGGTGACGACGGCGATCAGCAGCAGGTACATGGAGAGCAGCGACCATTCGGAGGCGTAGGCCCCGGTCAGCCCGACCGTCAATCCGACCAGCACGCCGGCGACGACCGCACCCCAGAAGCTGCCGACATCGCCCAAGACGATGATCAGGAAGGCCGGGATGACGACATCGACCCCGACATGCGGGCGCAAGCCCCAGATCGGCGTCATGACGATGCCGGCGACGGCGGCCAAGGAGGCACCGAGACCGAACACGTAGAGCCGAAGCCGCGTCAGGTTGATACCAAGCGCCCGGACCATCTCGCTATCGTGGGCGCCGGCCTTGATGATGGCGCCATAAGGCGTCTTCTCCAGGAACATCCACACCATGAAGATGACCAGGATGCCGAAACCGGAAGCGAAGAACCGGTATTTCGAATAGATTAGCCCGCCGAACAGGAAAGCGCCGTTGATGGCGTCGGGGGTCGGCATGATCTGTTCGGTCGAGCCCCAGACGATGCGGATCGTCTCCTCGAGGACGAGTGCGGCTCCGAAGGTCAACAAGAGGCCGTATTCGGCCTTCTTGCCATAGGTACGCCGCATGCACACCTCGAGACCCATGCCGATGACGAAAACGACGGCTGGCGCCATGGCCAATCCGAATACGTAACGCATGGACAACGGCAGGGTCGCATACCACTCACCGGCCGGGCCGAACCAGGCCGGGTCCGGGTTGATGACGACCATGGCCACATAGGCGCCCAGCGCGAACAGCGACCCGTGGGCCAGATTGATCAGCTCCATGACCCCGACGATGAGCATGAAGCCCAAGGCCATCAGGGCGAACAGCAATCCCAGGCTCAGCCCGTTGACGATATGGGGCAGGAGGTTGAGGAGCGCATCCATCGGTCGATCAGCCTGTTCAGAAACTCATAAATACAATCGGTACGAACCACTCGCCTTAAAGAGAGACGGCCCCCGCGCCGAAGCACGGGAGCCGCGAGTGGAGGGAGTCAGGTTTCGTAGGTCGGCGTGTCGGCGTAGGACTCGAGCTTGGCCGACGCATTGGCCCCGTGGTCTTGAACCTCTTCCGGCGACGAATTGCTCAGGATCTTGAACATGTCGTCCTTATCCGACGTTCCGCTGTTGGCGGTGGCCAGATAAACCGTCTGCTGCATCTGGTGGGTCTTCGGGTTCATCCACGCGTCGTGATGCTGCATGCGGTCCTTGGCCGACACCTTCAACTGTTCGAGCTGCTTGATGACGCCGATGTTGTTGGTCGAACCGTTGCGCTCGACGGCGGCCAGCAGTTCACGGGTCGCCATGTAGCCGTTGTAGAAGACGTTGCCCGGCACCTTCATCTTGGTGTCCGGATAGGCGGCCTGGTAGCGCCCAACGAATTCCTTCACACCCGGCAGGTCGAGGTTGTAGTACCAGGTGGTGCCGAAGACGCCGAACAGGTTCTTCAGCGGCAGGCCATAAACGTCCGGCCAGTCCTGCTGGTTGTTGATCCAGGCCATGGAACCGCCGAGACCGAGCTGTGCGACTTGCTGACGCATGGCCTTCTGGTCGTCGCCGCCGACGGCTGCCGCCACGACCTGCGGCTTCGCCTGCTGGACCTTCAACAGGATCGAGCTGAAGTCACGGGTGCCCTGCGGAACCAGGATCTCGTCGGAGATCTTGCCGCCGAACTTCTCGACCAGCTTGCGGGTGCCGGCGGAGGTGTTGTGGCCCCAGACGTAATCGTTGGTCAGCAGCAACCAGTTGTTGCCATATGCCTTCATGGCGTTGTTTACGGCAGCCTGGGCGAAGTTGTTGCCGTTGCCGTCCCAGACGAACTTGACGCGGTGCGCGTTCTTGCCCGATTCGGTCGGCGACGACGAGTTGGTGTTGAGATAGACGCAGCCGTATTTCTGGGCCACCTGCGAGATGGCGTTGGCGACACCGGAGCTGACGGCGCCGATCAGGAACGAACACTCCTCACGCGTGATCAGGCGCTCAGCGGCCCGCGACCCCGTCGCCGGCGTCGTTTCCGTGTCGATATGGACGGTCTCGATCTTGCGGCCGAGGACACCGCCCTTGGCGTTGAATTCGTCGATGGCCATGTGCATGCCGCGGCGGTCCGACGCGCCCGAGTTGGCGTACTGACCGCTGGCGTCCGACGTCAAACCGATCTTGATCGGCTTGTCCGTACCGGCCGCATAGACGTGGTTGTATTTCCACGGCCCCATGAAGGCCGCACCGGCACCGGCCGTTGCCAGACCGACCCCTTTCAACAATTTCCTTCTGGTGATCTTTTGCGTCGACATATCCTACTCCTCCTATGTTCAGACGTTCGTGTGACGCGTTTGCCGAGCTTCCCTGTTAGGACGCCTAGCGCTTCAGAATGGCGATCCCGTTCAGTTTTTCTTGGGTTGGTATGAGATCGCCGACGTAACCCTCTTCAAAACCGAGGTTCATGCCTTGGACCAGCGCATGGTGGACGGCGTTGCCGACGTTACCGGTGAGCCGCGCCGCTTCGGTCATGCGCGTGTAGTAGTGCAAATCCTTGGCCGCGTTGGTCAGGCTGAACTGCAGCCCACTGGTATCGCCCTCGCCGATGGCCTTGGGCACGATCAGCTGATAGATGCCGCTGTTGGCACCGCCGGCGGCAACCACTTCAGAGAACTTCCCCGCGTCGACACCGGTCGCCGCACAGGCACAAAGCGCCTCGGCGATGATCGAGGCGTGACCCATGGTGATGAAGTTGTAGATCAGCTTGGTCTTGTGCCCGGCGCCGACGTCGCCGACGTGGAAGATGTTCTCGCAAAAGGTCTCAAGGACCGGTTTGATCTCCTCGAACAGGTCGTCCGAGGCGCCGACCATGGCGTTCAAACGGCCCTCTTCCGCTTCTTTCGGCGTGCGCGCCAGCGGCGCGTCGGCGAGGACGGCACCCTTGGCCTCCAGGGCCTCGACCAGACGCTCGGTGGTCGAAGGTTCGCTGGTCGAACAGTCGATGACGATCAACCCCTCGCCGGCCCCTTCGACCAGGCCGTTCTCACCGAAGGCGACGGTCTCGACCTGCGGGGCGCCGGTGACACAAAGGATAACGATATCGGAGGCGGCGGCGATGGCCGACGGGCTTTCGCCTTCCGTCGCGCCCTTGGCCACGAGGTCGTCAACAGGGGCCCGGTTCCTGTGGGCCATCACCATCACCGGATACCCCTTGGCCAGCAAGTTGGCGGCCATGCCTTGGCCCATCAAACCGACACCGATGAATCCGATCTTGTTTGGCATGATTACCGCCGTTCCCTGTCCGTCGCTTGATTCGTTTTGAACAAATTTTTCATTTTTAGTATTTGAACGAATTTTTTTTCTGAAGTCAAGAAAGAAAATTCTTTTAATTGCCAGAAATCGAAAAATTTTTCAAAATCGTGAAAATCGACTTGGGGAATGAAGATCGAGGAAAGGCCTGGAAATGGACGCGAAACCGGAATCGTTCGACAATCTACGCAACGTCATCCACGAGCGTTACGACGGCTTGAGCCCGCATCTTCAGCGCATCGCCCGCTTCGCCTTGGAGGATCCGAACACGTTTGCGCTGGAGACGGTCGTCGCCCTTGCCGAGCGCAACGAGGTGCAACCGTCGACCCTGGTCCGCTTCGCCAAGACCTTCGGCTATTCCGGCTTCTCGGACCTTCAAAAGGTCTTTCGCCTGCGCCTGATCGAAGGCGCCCCGGTGTTCCGGACGAAAGCCGAGGCGCAGGCCGGCAAACTCGAGAAAGCCGCCCACGACAATCCGCTGGCCATCCTTCAGGAGTTCACCGAAGCCTCGATCCTGGAACTGGAGAACCTGCGCGAAACGGTCGACGGAGAAAAGCTGAAGGCCGCCATCGAGATGATGGACCGCGCCGCCAATATCTTCGTCATCGGCCAGCGCCGGGCCTTCCCGGTCGCCGCCTACATCTCCTACGGCCTGATCCGTCTCGAGACCCGCTGTCAGCTGCTCGATGCGGTCGGCGGCATGGTACCGCAGCAGGCGGCGACTATGACCCCGGATGACCTATTGATCGCCATCAGCTTCGCCGAGTATGCGCAACCGGTCGTCGACGTGGTCAAGGACACCCACATCCGCGGCATCCCGATCCTGGCCATTACCGACCGCCTGACCAGTCCGCTGGCCAAGAACTCGACGCTGTGTTTTCCCGTCGACGACGCCGACGTTCACCGCTTCCGGCCCCTGGCCGCGACCATGGCCCTGGCCCAGACCCTGATCATCGCGCTGGGCTACTACCACGACGCCAAGGCGAAACCGCGGCGCGGCAAGCGACCCCCGAAAGGAAGTCTGTGAGTGAGAGGGAATGGTGGGCGCGGCTGGGATTGAACCAGCGACCCCTGCCGTGTGAAGACAGTGCTCTCCCGCTGAGCTACGCGCCCTGAAGGCCGGAGCGCGTTGGGCGCCCGGCCGGGACGGCATCATCTAAGCATCGGGCGGGCTTCTGTCAATGCCCGGGAAATTAGGCCCTCAAGCCGCCGGCTGGCTGGCCAGGCCGGCGAGCGCATCCAGGAGTTCGCCGTAGCCGTCGATCAAACGGTCGGCACCGAGGTCCGGCGGCGCCACCCGGCTGTAACCGAAGGTGACCGCGATAACGCGTACGCCTGCGTTGCGGGCCGAAGCCACGTCGTTGGGGTTGTCACCGACCATGACCGCATCATCGGGCGCTGTCCCTAAACGTTCCAGCACGGCCTGCAGGTGGCGCGGGTCCGGTTTGCGGATGCTTTCCAGGGTATCGCCGCCGACGATAACGTCGATTTTCTCTTTGATGCCGAGCTCCGTGAGGATCTCGAGGGTCGCGGCTTCCGGTTTGTTGGTGCAAACACCGAGGCGGCAGCCGGCCGCTTTCAATGCCGTCAGCGTTTCGGCGACAGCGGGGAACAACTTCGTTAGCACCGTGGCGTGAATCTCGTAGTCGGCGAGGAAGCGTTTGACGGCTCCGGCGAGATAGGAATCGTCGGGCAGGTCGCCGGTCGCCTTGAAGCCGCGCTCGACCAGCTTCGGGACACCGTCGCCGATCATCAAGACAACTTCCTGGAGATCGAGCGCACGGCGGCCTTCATCGGCCATCAGGCGATTGAGGGCGGCGTGCAGGTCGGGGGCGCTGTGAACGAGGGTGCCGTCGAGGTCGAAGACGACGGCACGGGGGAGCGTGAGTGGTTTTTTTGTCATTGCATGAAACGGAAACAATCTTTGACTTGGCGGGATTCGGGGCCTATGGCAATGTCCGTGCCGAGGCCGTTCCGGCCTATTTAGTCGCTCAGCCGCCGATGACCAAGAAAAAATCGGAAAAATCCGCCGCCATCGTTCTCGCCGCCGGTCTCGGAACCCGGATGAAATCCGCCTTGCCGAAGGTCATGCACGGTCTCGCCGGGCGGCCGATGATCCAGCATCTGCTGGCCTCTATCGGTGCGGCCGGCGTCGAGCGCATCACCGTCGTCGTCGCACCCGAATCCGATGGCGTTGCCGAAGCGGTGGCGCCGCACCAGACGGTCATCCAGGACCGACAACTCGGTACCGGCGATGCGGTCAAGGCGGCCCTGCCGGCGCTTGACGGTTTCGATGGCGACGTGCTGGTGCTGTTCGGCGCCGACCCGCTGATCCGTCCGGAGACAATCACGCGCATGATCGAGCGGCGGCGTGCCGATGACGGCCCGGCCGTCGTCGTCCTCGGGTTCCGCCCCGACGACCCGGCCGCCTACGGGCGCCTGGTGACCGATACGGACGGCCGGCTCACGGCCATCGTCGAAGCCAAGGACGCGACGCCCGAGCAACTCGCGATCGGGCTCTGCAACTCCGGCATCATGGCCATCGACGGCAAACGCTTGCCGGCGCTGATCGGGCGCATCGGCAACGACAACGCCAAGGCCGAGTATTACCTGACCGACATCATCGCCCTTGCCGTCGGCGACGGCGACACCTGCGCTTTCATCGAGGGCGAGGCAGAGGAATTGATCGGTGTCGACGACCGCGCCGATCTGGCCCGTGCCGAGGCGGTCCTACAGGGCCGCCTGCGCGCTGACGCCATGGCGAACGGCACCACCCTGATCGATCCCGACACCGTATACCTGAGTTTCGATACGCGCCTCGGGCGCGACACCGTCGTCGAACCGCAGGTCTTTTTCGGGCCCGGCACCCGGGTCGGCGACGGTGTCGAGATCAAAGCCTTCTCCCATATCGAGGGCGCCGACATTGCCGATGGTGCCGTCATCGGACCCTTCGCGCGCCTCAGGCCGGGCACCCGCATCGAAACCGGTGCCCGGGTCGGCAATTTCGTCGAGACCAAGAACATCACCCTGGGCGAAGGGGCGAAAGCCAACCACCTGACCTACCTGGGGGACTCGAAGATCGGCGCCAAGGCCAACATCGGCGCCGGCACCATCACCTGCAACTACGACGGCTTCAACAAGTCGCGTACGGAAATCGGCGCCGGCGCCTTCATCGGCTCCAATACCGCCCTCGTCGCGCCCGTGACCATCGGCGATGGCGCCATCGTCGGTGCCGGCAGCACCATCGCCAAGGACGTCGACGCCGACGCCCTGGCCGTGACCCGGGCACCGCAGGACCAGCGCGCCGGTTGGGCGGCGAAATTCCGCAAACTGGCGGCAAGAAAAAAGAAAGGCTGACCCCATGTGCGGCATCATCGGCATCATTGGCAGGGAACCCGTCGCCGGGCACCTGATCGACGGCCTCAAACGCCTTGAATACCGGGGTTACGATTCGGCCGGCATCGCCACCGTCGTCAACGGCTCCATCGACCGACGCCGGGCCGAAGGCAAGATCCGCAATCTCGAGATGCGTCTCGACGACGCGCCGCTCGCCGGCACCACCGGCATCGGCCACACGCGCTGGGCGACGCACGGTGTCCCCAACGAGGAGAACGCCCATCCGCACGCCACCGAACGGGTGGCTTTGGTGCATAACGGTATCATCGAGAATTTCCAGGAAATCCGCGACGAACTGGTGGCGGCCGGCTGCAACCTGGCCTCCGATACGGACACCGAGGTGCTGGTCCATCTCATCGACCGTAACCTGCAAGACGGCGACGATCCGGTGCAGGCGACGTCGAAGGCGTTGAAACGGCTCGAGGGTGCCTTTGCCCTGGGTGTCGTCTTCGCCGGCCGTTCCGACCTGATGATCGGCGCCCGCCAAGGAAGCCCGCTGGCCGTCGGCCTCGGCGACGGCGAGATGTACCTGGGGTCCGACGCGATCGCTCTCGCCCCCCTGTCGCAACGGATCATCTATCTTGAGGACGGTGATTGGGCCGTGCTGAGCGGCGACTCCGTCGAGGTCTTCGATGCCGAGGACAACCGCATCGAACGGGAGGAAAAGCTCAGCGAATTGTCGGGCGCCGGCATCGGCAAGGGTGGCTACCGGCACTTCATGCTGAAGGAGATCTACGAGCAGCCGCAGGTCATCGGCGATACGCTGCATTCGTTCATCAACCCGGCCAACCGCACGGTGACCCTGCCCGACCTCGGATTCGACCTAGCCCAGGTTCCCAAGTTCACCCTGATCGCCTGCGGCACGTCATATTACGCCTGTCTCGTCGCCAAGTACTGGCTCGAACGGCTGGCCGGTGTCGCCGTCGAAGTCGATATTGCGTCCGAGTTCCGCTACCGCCGGCCGCGGATGCCGGAAGGCGGCGTCGCCCTTTTCATCTCGCAATCGGGCGAGACTATCGATACCTTGGCGGCGCTCCGATACACCCGCGAGCAAGGTCAGAAAGTCCTGTCCATCGTCAACGTCCCGGAGAGCGCCATCGCCCGCGAATCGGACGCCGTCCTGCAGACCAACGCCGGGCCCGAGATCGGTGTCGCCTCGACGAAGGCGTTCACCACGCAATTGACCGTACTCGCCTGCTTGGTCATTGCGACGGCCCGGGCGCGCGGTGAGATTACAGCGGACGAACAGGGTCACATGGTCGGTGCCCTGACCGAGGTTCCGGCCCGCGCCGCCGAGATCCTCAATCATGACGAACGTTTGGAGGAGATCGCCCACCGTGTCGCCGAGGCCCGCGACGTGCTGTATCTCGGCCGCGGCACCAGTTTCCCGATTGCCCTCGAGGGCGCCCTAAAACTGAAGGAGATCTCCTACATCCATGCCGAGGGATATGCTGCCGGTGAGATGAAACACGGCCCCATCGCACTCATCGATGAGGATGTGCCGGTAATCGTCATCGCACCATCCGATGATCTTCTCGACAAGACCATTTCCAACGTCGAACAGGTGGTGGCGCGCGGCGGCCGCCTCGTGCTGCTGGCCGATCAGTCGGGCACCGGCCGGGTCAACGACCCCCACGCCGAGACGGTGACCCTGCCTCGCGTTGATGCCTTCGTTTCGCCCATATTGTATGCGATCCCGGTTCAACTGCTGGCCTACCATGTGGCCGTCATCAAGGGCACGGACGTCGACCAGCCGCGCAACCTGGCGAAAAGCGTGACCGTGGAGTAAGGCATGCCCCTTTCGAAGATTATCTTTTTTGCGACCTTTGCCGTCGCCCTCCTTTTCATCCAACCGGGAGCGGCCGAGGAGAAATCCACCGCCCAATGCGCCGAGACTTTCGATCAATGCATCGTCCAGTGCCAAACGGACTTCAAGGGTGACGCTGCCAAACGCGCGCCCTGTGTGGCGGCCTGTTCCGGCAAATACGCGGCCTGCGACGCCGGCGTCGCCTACGACAAGGCCAAACCGTGGCTCGAGGACCAGGCGAAAAAGACCAAGCGCTTCTTCGACGATCTGATCGAAAAATACGGTGACAAGGAACCGCCGCCGCAACCGCAGAAGAAGACCAAGGACAACAGTATTTGACAGGTCGGATCGGCCTGGGCTTATTGAGGGGACCCAACAGCGACCCTGGCGAGGCCTTCGTCCGTGAATCAATACACCCGACAGAACCCGAGCCCTCGGTACAAAGAGCTGTTGACCCTCTACCGGCAGATGCACAACGAGGGCGTTCCGGAAGGGAACCTTTCACCGGACGAGACGTTCCCGGGAAAAAGTCTCAACAATCACGCAGCCAGGATCGGCCAGATCATCACGGTGTTGGGGTCGGAAATCATCCTCGACTACGGATCGGGTAAGGGCCGGCAGTACGGCCCGGTAAAAATCAGGGGATCTGACGGAACGAGCTTCGACAGCATACAGTCGTTCTGGCGCGTCAAGGCGATCACCTGCTACGACCCGGCTTACCCACCGTTCAGCGCCCTACCCGACGGCACCTTCGATGGAGTCGTTTCGACCGATGTGTTGGAGCACTGCCCGAAGGAAGACGTACCGTGGATCATCGAGGAGATTTTCTCCTACGCCCGGGAGTTCGTCTTCCTGAACGTCGCTTGTTTCCCGGCCAAAAAAACGCTGCCCAACGGAGAAAACGCCCACTGCACATCAAACCGGTCGAGTGGTGGAAGGGCCTTCTCGACGACGCGGTGGCGCGTCGACCCGGTCTTCGGTATTACGCCGACTTTTATCATCGTCGCGCCGACGGTGAGGGCAAAGACAGCCTGGTGAATTCCTTCCTTTCGGGCAAGTCGCGGGTCCGATAACTTGGACGCCGCTTAACCACAGCCCCTGATCGCCGATCGACATGAAACCCGAAAAAGCCCTCAAGACAGCTGCCTCGTCGCTTGCTGTCGTCGCCATTACGGCGGTGTTGCTGGAAGCCGGCTTGCGGTTGTTTCCGGGGATCATTCCGGTCAACTATCTTGTCGACTTCTCACCCGCCGTAAGGGCGGAAATTGCTGCCGAACGGGGGCTTCCCACACGCCAGGACCTTCGCGCTGTTCCGCGCGACGACGACGGACCGGAGCTTCTTCTACCGAAATCCAACACCGAATTCGATTACGGCTACAAAGACGAAGGTGCCATCAATCCGCAACGGACGGACGAAGAGGGGTTTTGCAACGAACCCCACGTACACGCCCGAGACCAATCCGTCGACATTATCGCCTTGGGCGATTCGTTCACCTGGTGCCTCGCCGTCGAGCCGGGTGAGACTTGGCCGGGAAAGTTGGGAAAGATGACGGGCTTGAAGGCACGCAATCTGGGCATTCAGGGTATCGGCCTTTACGAATACGTTCAGATCCTGAAATGGGTCGGCCTTCGCGCCAATCCGAGATACGTCGTCATCAACATATACGAGGGCAACGACTTCCGGGACGCCCTCAAGTATTGGGCGCACCGCGAAAGGACCGGTGACGGTTCCGAGGCGCTCAATTATGCGAACGCAGCGGATCGCAAAAGCGCCATCCTCCGATGGGTCGAGCACAGTTACGCCTACAATACCTTCAGAGCCGCCACCTTTCCGAAAGAACACGTCACCGCCGCCGCCCACAAACGACCGGATAAGGGCCCGCAAAAAAACCAGGGGCCCTTGATGTCGCTCTACCGGGCCTTGATGTCGACCGCCTATTTCCCGGATTTTCGCTACGATTTGGATTTCGGTGACGCGATCGTGCCGTTCAATACGGCGAACGGCGACCTGGACGAAGCCAATTTTGCGGCTGCCATGTGGCAAGGCAAAGGGGACCTCAGGCTCTTCGACCGCGGTCTCGAGGAACTGGTCCAACTCGGCAAGGACCACGGTTTCTTACCGATCTTGGTCTATACCCCGACGGCCTATTCAGCCTACAGAAAGCAGGTCCGCTTTTCGGACCCCCGCCTCGCCTCGCTCACCGAGTTTTTCAGCGACGCACAACGCTATTACTTTGCCGATAGGACAAAAAAGCTTGGGCTCCTGTTCGTCGATACGACGGAGACGATGCGTGGCAGGGCGGCCGAACTCGGGCCCAATGCTCTGTCGCATTTTCCGATCAACCGACACCTGACGCCGCACGGGCATGAACTCGTCGCCGGAGCCGTCGCCGAGGCCATTAAGGGACGAGACCCCTAAGGGGAAGGAAAGCTTGAGCGGCCGTTAGCGCTCGGTCCTGTTCGGGTTCTTGTAGCACCCGAAAAAGTCGTCCAACTCCTCTCGAAGAAAAGCGTCCACGTATTCTTTGTCGTCTTCCGTGAAGTATTCCCTGTAACCGCCGACCTTTCCTTTGCGCACCTTGAAACCCTCGGGATCACCGTCTTCGGGCGGCTTGAGCCGTTCATTTTTTAGGGCGTCGGTTGCTTCGAGTTTCTTCATTTTGCTGAATTCGCCGGCGGATACGGCCGCCTCGACGGCGTCGTCGCCGTGATCGGGCCAGCCCAGGAACGACAGCAGTTCCCGGAAGGTGGGTTCCGGATCCGCCCGCAAGTCTTCGTATTTGAGAAGATGAAACGCGTCCGGAACCGTGCGGTTCTCGGCCCAGGCGTTATAAAAAGCGACGATACTCCGCAGGCCCCCGATGGGATGACGAAGGAAATCGGGCAAATCGCCGTCGAAATCGAAATCGTTGGCGTGTTCCCGGTCACCCCGTTTCGTGTACTGGAAATAGTAGGAGACCAGTGCGTCCCTCGGGTCGCGCGCCAGAAATACGATCCGCTTGCCCTCATACATGGATTTGTCGCGAACGATGTCACCAAAAGGCTTCCAGTGCGGATTGTCGTCGTGGGTGAACTCCGTCACCGGCAACGACGGATCAGCCAGGGAAATGTCGCCGACCATCAACGGGTCCCCGGGGTTTCCGTTCAAGCCGTAAACCCCGAGCACGTAGCGGACCCAGGTTCGGCCGCATTTCGGGTAAGACAGAATCAAATTGTCGATCTGAGAAATCTTGCGGAATTCCTCAAGCCGCTTTTCCCAGAAATGAACCTGGGCACGATTTCCCTGCTGGCGCACCCACGCATCCATGTGATCGAACTTGTCGACATTGGGTCGGATCTCGGATGCCCGCCTAATCTGGCGAGCACCAACGATGGGATCCCCTGTCCAACAGGCGGCCAAGCCGTTGAGGTAAAGCCCATCGAAATTGTTTTCGTCTTTTTGCAAGATCAGATTCGTGAGCTGGTGGACTTCCCCGAACGCGGAGGCGCCGTAGAGCCTATAGGCTTCATCGACAGCTTCTTGAATGACTTGCTCGCGAGACGACATGGATCGGCGGGTCAGGTTCCGGATGCCGGTCAAGTACACGGAAAAGCCCTCCTACGCAATCCACCCTCGAACCCACCGACCTCCATTGATCATACGACTGGATTTCACCGGCGCCTCAGGTATTCTCCCGTAGACTTTTTAATCCCAGCATTAGAGACGCCAACCATGATCAAGATTTTCATCGGGTTCGACCCTCGCGAGACCGTCGCCTTTCATGTCCTCACTCACAGCATTCACGCGCGCGCATCAAAGCCCGTTACCGTCGCACCCTTGATGCTGTCGCAACTCGACGGCCTGATGTGGCGCGAGAGAAATCCGTTGCAGTCGACAGACTTCTCGTTTTCCCGTTTCCTCGTTCCCTACCTTTGCGAATTTGACGGATGGGCGCTGTTCATGGATTGTGACATGCTTGTCCTCGACGATATGGCCAAGCTCTGGGAACTGCGTGACGACCGCTTCGCGGTGCAGGTTGTCAAACACGACCATCAACCCGAGGAAACAACGAAATTCCTGGGTGCACCGCAAACCAAATACGAAAAGAAAAACTGGTCGAGCGTAATGCTGTTCAATTGCGCCAAATGCCGGGCCTTGACGCCGGAATACGTCAATTCAGCCTCTGGCCTCGATTTGCATCGGTTCAATTGGTTGGATAGTGAAGACCTGATCGGCGAGATTCCCCACAACTGGAACCTCCTGGTCGGCTATGACGACCCGATTCCCGCCGAGGACGTCAGCAACGTCCACTACACCATCGGCGGGCCCTATTTCGAGGAGTACCGGGATACGGACTATTCCGGAGAGTGGTTCGTCGAAAAAGACGCCATGCTCCGGTGCGACCAGATAAAGAACTGACGGTGCTCACGAAAGGCCGTGCCCGTCCCGCCCGGGTCCGCCCTTTCATGAGATCGCGTTGCCGCGGCCTGTTGAAGGTTCGGAGGGACTTCAATACCTTGCGACCAGGATGAACGTGATTGGGCCCGCTGGATGTATGATCCCCGCCTGAGCTTCACCAATCTGCTGTCGCCGCTGGACCCGGTTGAGTTCCTGGAACAGCATTATCGAAATCGTGCCGTCCACATCCAAGGCCCTCCGGATAAATTCGGCGGGCTGTTCGACTGGGACGACTTCAACCGCATCATCAACATGTCTCACGTCTGGCATGACGGGAACGTCAAGATGGTGCTCGACGGCGAGCCCATCCCGTCGAAGAAGTACTGCACACAAGACGGCCTGGACCGCGCCAAGATGTTGGGGTTCATAGAGAAAGGCGCAACCCTTTTGCTGCAGAGTATGGAAAGTTATGTCCCGGCGGCCAAGGCGGTCATGCAGAACCTGCGGTCGGTTACGGGGGCCATGGTCCAATGCAATCTGTTCTGCTCCTGGAAAGATCACCCTGGCTTCCTTCCGCATTTCGATTTCATGGACGTCTTCATCATCCACGTCATCGGCGAGAAAACCTGGAATATTTACGAAAGCCATTTCGAAAACCCGATCCTCAAGCCCGGGTACAATCATCAGAGTTTCTCGCGCGAATTTCACGCCAAGAACAAAGGGCCCGTCGAATCGCGGCTCCCCATGACGCCGGGCGACATGCTCTATATCCCACGAGGCAAGTACCATGCCGCTGAGGCCGCTTCCGACGCCAGCATTCACCTGACCTTCGGCGTCTACGGCGCGTGCGGCACCCACTATGTGGATTCGATCGCGGAACTGCTGCCCGATGATCCGCTTCTCCGCGCCGATATCCCTCCTTATGACGGGGACGCATTCGACGACTATATCGATCGAGTGGCGGAACGCGTCCGCGATATCCTGCGCGACCCCAAATCGAAGAAGCGCATGCGCCGCGAATTGAGGCAAGGCGCTTTCGGAGATCTGACGGCCATCAACCTGCCGCGTGAAGGGCAGCGCGTTTGCTTTCTCGTTCATGCCGTGGGGAGCCGGTTGACGCAACCGGGCGGAGGTTGGCGGTTGCAAACACCATCCGGCGAGTCCGTTCTGAACGATGACGAGGCTGCGATCGCCGACTGGCTTTTGAAGGTCGATTTTGCAGAGTTTTCGGACCTGGAATCGGCGTTTCCCGATAAGGACGCGACCGACCTGGCAGCGACGCTGGCGCGACTGGCAGAAACCGGTCTGGTCGACCCATTATGACCGATGGAGCGTGCCGCGGCGGATCGTAAACGCCTACGCAGACACGAGTTTTAGAAGCTCTTCGCGGACCGCCGAAACCACCGGCGCCCAGTCGCCGGGTTCCGACTGGCGGAAAATCCTGACGCTTTCGTACCAGGGGGAATCGGAACGGTCCAACATCCAACGTCTGTCGGGCCAAGCGTTGACCATCAGCCACGTGGGTATGCCGAGGCTGCCGGCCATATGGGCGGTGGTATTCGAAACCGAGATCACGAGATCCATGGCCGCAACCTGGGCGGCAAAGGCATCCAGGTCGACCATCTGATCGATTTCATCATCGTGGACCAGCCCGGCCCCCGTCTGTTTCTCGAACGCCGAACGCTCCGCGAGCGTGTCACCGTATTGCAAGTCGACGAACCGAATCCCTTCAACATCCGTCAGAGGCGCCAACATCTGCAAGGGCATTGACTTGTCGACGCCCGAACCGGCTCGCTTGCTGAACCAAGCCAAACCAACCGTTTTGACGTCGCCTTGCGCATAGCGGGCGCGGAGTGCCTCGACCCGACGGGCGTCGGCACACAAATAGGGCTGACCACCGGGGAAATCCGCCTCCGATCGGCGGAACTGTGTTCCGAGATTGGCCATCGGCACGTGATAGGCGACGTCCGTCTCCAGAGTCCTCTCGGCCGGCGGGTTTTGCCGAGGGATACACTCCATTGCGGGAAACGAGCGTTCAAAAATAGGAACCATCCGAGGGTCTGCCTCGAGGACGACATGCGCGCAGGCGTCTGCCATGTCGGGGACCATCGACGCGTACATGATTTCGTCGCCCAAACCCTGCTCTCCCCAGACGAGAACCGTCTTATCGGCACAGGGCTCTCCATTCCACAAGGGCTGCGGAAATGGCCGCATGGGCGAGATCGTCAATTCCCATCGCGACTGGTATTCCGACCACCCTTCGAACCATCGTTCCGCGTGGAAGTGAAGGATGCTAAGAGTTTGGCGTGAATAGGGATGGTTCGGGTTCAATCGCAGACCGGCACGCACCACCGCTTCCGCCTCGTCCAGGCGGCCGAGAGCGATCATGGCCCTCGCTTTGAACGTATAGGCGTCGGGATTCGACGTTCCGCGATCGATCGCCAGGTCGAGACTGTCGATCGCTTCCTGCCAACGCCGGTCTCTGAACAACAGGTCGCCGAGATCGATATAGGTTTCCGGGTCGGCGGGGTCAGCCGAAAGGGACCGTCGGTAGGCGACTTCAGCCTCCTGATAACGGTTTTGCCTTTTCAGCGCGTTCCCTAAGTTCCCCTCGGTTTTCGCGTCGCCGGGCCTGACCCGCAGGCTCTCGCGGTAGGCGTCGACAGCGCCATCCAAATCGCCTTCGGCCATGAGGGCGTTGCCGAGGTTGTTGAGGGTCCCGGCTGCGTTCGGCTGGTTGATTAGGGCACGGCGAAACGCCACGACAGCGTCGCTGGTCTTTTTGGAATACATCAAGACCGTTCCCAAGGCGTCGGCAAGGTCAGCGTTTCTTGGGTCGACCGACAATCCCGCGCGCATGACCTTCTCGGCCTCGTCGAAAGCGCCTTCCGTGGCCTCGATCATGCCTTTCAGGCGGTACAGATCCGCGGCCTGCGGGAAATCCTTGAGAAGCCCGACGACGGCTCGCCGCGCCTCTTTCAAACGGCCGTTCTCATAGAAGGCTAGCGCCTCGGAAAATTGCTCTTCCGGCGAACGCGTTTGCTTTTTCAGTTTCTGCTGTCGCCGCTGTTTTCTGTTCATGATGATCGCACCGTTGTCACTCGAGGTCGGCTAGGTCGCCCAATGCGCCGATCAAGGGGCCCAGCCGGTGTTCGAACCGCTTCCAACGGCGGACCGCCGTCTGATAGATCGGCTGGCGGACTTGCATTGAACTGGCCGTCCTGACCTGCCGGCGGGTCTCGTGAAAATTCACACAGGCGTCTTCCCAGGGAAGCTCGCAAAATTCGATGATCGTCTTCGCGCCGGCTTCCGGATCGGCGACCAGTGCCTCATATTCGACGTCGAGTATCGCATCGCCAAGGATGGCGCTCCAGTGCGCTATCAAACGGTGGTAGGCCCGGTAGTGCCGGCCGAGATCATCCAAATCGTAGGAAAAGGTCTGACCGTAAGGGAAATAGATGGAAAAACACGAAAAACAGGTATCGAGAGGAGAGCGGCGGCAATGAATCATTTTTGCCTGCGGCAAGATCGATCTGATAATACCGGCGTAAAGGTAGTTTCCGGGCATCTTGTCGGTGATCCGATGTTGGTCCCTGAGTCTACCCGGAAGGCCTTCAACGTAGGTCTGCCCGAGTTCCGGATAGGACGCCGCCGACAGGGCACCGATGGTGTTCGGATATTCGTTTTCCTTCTTTTGACCCCGGAAGTTCGGCGTGCTGGCACCGCCGGCGATCGTGTCCGCTAACAAAGCCAGTTCCCCGGCTCCGGCAACGGCGGAATGACTGGCCAGTATTTGTTCCACCAGCGACGTCCCCGAACGGGGCATGCCGAATATGAAGATCGGCTGTTCCGATGGGAATCCGGTGACATCGTTTCGGGCCATGAACTCCGGCGAAAAGATCTCGATGACCTTGTCGATACGCCGTTCCTGTTCCTGTGGATCGTAGGACACGGTTTGCCGTTTCAAAGCGTTGCCTTCGGCCAGGCAGTCGAATGCGCGATCGTAATCGCCGCTGTCCTCGTAGGCTTTGGCCAGGGCGAAGTCGAAGAACATGCGATCGGAAGTCCCCTTTTCCGACCCTTGCCGCCGATTTTCCATGATGGCGATGTCGGGGTCACCGGGCCCGAATCGTTTCAGCCGCGAAAAGTCATGATGAATTTCCCCATTGTCCGGCGCCAAGCGGAGACATTCGCGGAAAAGTTCGGCGGCTCTTTCGCTGTTCCCGGATTGGCCCTCGATCAGAGCGAGATTGACGAGCGCCGGAAGGAAATCCGGTTTCAGATCCAATGCGCGTTCGTAGGCGTTGCGAGCCTCGTCCGGTTCGCCCGATTCGTTCAACAGGTTGCCCAGGTTGCACCAGGCACCGATTCGTTCCGGCCAGGTTTCGACTACGGTCCTGTACAGGTCGGCCGCTTCCTTGGGTCTTCGATCGGCGTAATAGGCGGCCGCCAGGTTTTCGGCGATCTCGGGGTAGCCTGGGGCGAGCGACCACGCCTTTTCCAGGCGGCGGATGGCCCGGGTCGGGTCTCCCGATTGCGTTTCGATCATGCCCGCAAGGTTCAGGGCTTCAAAGCGCTTTGGGTCCGCACGAAAGGCCTTTTCGGCCAGTTTCAAAGATTCCGATCGATCCCCCGCCCGGTATGCGGCCAGCGCGCGGCGTGTGTAGTCCTGGGATTTGAGCAGCTTTCCAGCGTTCCGCGCGGATGTGTCCGACTTAACTTTTCGGGCCTTCACACGTCTTGCCATGTCTCGATGTGCCGGAAGGTGGATGATCGCACCCAACCTAACAAAAAAGTTGGCGCGTCAAAATGAAAACCGGGGTTCGATGAACCCCGGTTTCCAAACTTGAAGGAGAGACTTTGGATGGTTGAAAACCAACCTCTCCTGAAATGCGTTCGTTTCGATTAGAAGCGAATCCGCGTACCAGCGATGAACATGGAAACGTCATCGTAGTTGGTCGCGGTGTTGTCATCGTAATCGAAGTTGCTGTAGAACGCGAACACATCGACACCAGCCGGCAGGTTCTGGTTGACGCCGACTTCGAGGTAGCTGGCTTCGTCGCCTTGCTGTACAGAGTCTTCGTTCTCACCATAGACGACCGTGAAGCTGGTGCTGCCGAGGTCGGTCAGCGTGGCGTCGTAGCCAACGGCCACGTGCCAGTGTTCACCGTCGAAGCTCTGCTGGTCGGTCGAGGAATAGCCGAACGACGCATTCAAGCCACTGTCGTGCTTGGCGGCGACAGAACCACCCATGATGTTATCGATCGTGGTGCTTCCGGCCTTCTGATGGCGATAGGCGCCGGCGGCGTTGAGCTGGATGCCGCTGAACTTACCGCTGTAGTAGATCGCCACGTCCGCCGTGCCATTATGCATGTAGGACGCCGCAAGCTTGAAGCCGCTGAATGTCGGGGTGTCGTAGCGAATCCGGTCGTCACGGCCGCCGTCGTAGGACGACGTGTGGGCGCCAACGGTTTGACCGCCCTGGGCGCCGGTCGCGCTGTTGGTGAATTCGACGCCGCAAGCGTAGTCACAGCCGCCGACACCAACGTGGGCGAGGCCACCGAGGTGCTGTTCGTAGGCACCGTCAGATGCCACCGAGCTTTGACCGATGGACAGCGTACCCATGGCTTTGTGTTTGAAGTCGACTTTCGTGTGACGAATGCCCCAGGCCGAGTCACCGTTGGACGACGACGAGCTGAAGCTCTCTTCGAGGCCAACGGCGGTGCCGTTGTCGAACGTGGCGCGGCTGGCCGGGTTCGAGTTCGGGATGTTCATTTCAATGAGGCCGCCGACTTCAAGGTTCTCGGTCATCTGACCACTGATCACCCAGCGGACACGCGAGTTGTCGGAAGCGCCGTCGACGTTGAACAGATGGCTGTTTTCGCCGTCGTCGACGTAGAGGAGCGAACGCACGATGCGGCCGCTCATGGTGATGCTGTTGTCGTTAGCACCGGCCCAGTTACCGGCGTCGGCCGGGCTGGACGAAACGACCGGAGCGACGGCAAACAAAGCCGCGGTCGCTACGGACGCTTTAAGAGTGGTTTTGATATTCACTTTGGTCTCTCCTTCACCAAACTTTGGTTGGGCAACCTCTTTAAAGGTCTGAAGTTTGGAAACGACTATGCAATAAACACGGGTTGCGTTCCGCCCTTCGATCACGGCCATTCTAGGTTTTTCGTCGTTCAATCAAAGGAAAAACGATGTCGAGGGTTTGTTTTTGGCCAAGGCCGTGTTTTTTTTGCAACACATTCGGACATCTCGAAAAACCTCCCCTTTGTCGCCGGTTTCTGATTCATTGAGGGAAATGGCCATGGGAGAGAGGAATGAAGGGTCAACTTGGGTTTTTCGATCTTGACGAACGCTACGCGCAGCTCAGTA
>Ga0209144_1000003_pt1 | contig 52344 bp, 46 predicted proteins | sample WorMettrBAHAMAS1_FD_187392 | JGI IMG/M metagenome (GOLD analysis project Ga0209144, IMG submission 187392) | Marine gutless worms symbiont microbial communities from Max Planck institute for Marine Microbiology, Germany - Inanidrilus... | ecosystem: Host-associated > Annelida > Digestive system...
TGCTAATCTCCATCTCGGACCCTCCGGTTTGCCTGTGAAGAGTTCACTCTTCCACCTGGGCACTTTGATGCCGTCGGCCCGTGAGGGTCCACCTCAACCCTCCGCCGCCAGCTTCCAGTCCCGGGAGGCGTCCATTCCATTTCTCCTTATGCCGCGACCGCTTCGAGTTTACGTTTCCGACTGCGCTGTAGAATGATGACCAGGGCCAGCAACAGCAGTGCGGGAATATACAACCACTGCTTGGCCGGACGATCCGAGGCCATGATGACGTTGGCGATCTCACCGGTGTCCAATTCGCCGAGACCTTGTTTGTCGGCGGCACCGCCGAATTGCACCATGTCGATGACGAGTTTGCCTTCTTCCTCGCGCAACTCCAGGCCGGCGGCTTGCGACAACCGGGTCTTTCCGTCCCCGGCCGCCCCGACCGGCAACATGACGGTCTTGTCGACTTGTTTTTCGTCGAAATCGACTCCGAGCACGCGGACGCGGATCTGGGCGTTCTCCGGTAGCGATCCCGCAACCTCGTAGAGGTTGGCGGCCGGCGCTTCGACCAGCGGCGGGATCATCTGGTCCATCCAGTATCCTGGCCGGAACAGCGTAAAGGCGACGAGCAACAGTGCCACAATCTCCCAGGCCTTGCAGCGGGCGATGAAATAACCCTGGGTCGCCGCCGCGAACAGCAGCATGGCCGTGACCGCGGTGATGATTGTTATCAACAGGTGATACCAGGTCTCGACGCCGATCATCAGCAGTTCCGTGTTGAAGATGAACAGGAATGGCAGGATGGCGGTTCGGATATCGTAGGCGAATCCCTGTAGACCGGTACGGATCGGATCGCCGCCCGAAATGGCGGCCGCCGCAAAGGCGGCCATGGCCACGGGTGGTGTATCGTCTGCCAGGATTCCGAAATAGAAGACGAACATGTGAACCGCGATCAGCGGCACGATAAGGCCCTGTTCGGCACCGACGGTTGCGATGACCGGCGCCATCAGTGACGAAACGACGATGTAGTTGGCCGTCGTCGGCAGGCCCATACCCAGGATCAGGCTGAGGATCGCCGTGAAAAAGAGCATCAGGAGTACGTAGCCGCCCGAGATGAATTCGACGAATTCGGCCATAACCAAACCGACGCCGGTCAGGGTCACGGTGCCGACGACCATGCCGGCGGCGGCCGTTGCGACACCGATGCCGATCATGTTGCGCGCACCGCTGATCATGCCCTCGAGCAAATCGGAGACACCATGACGCAATCCCATGGCCACCGTTTCACCGGTTTCGTGGAACAGGTCCTTGAGCGGTTTCTGAGTGAGCAGAATGAACAGCATGAAAATCGTCGCCCAGAAGGCCGACAAGCCCGGCGATAGGCGCTCGACGGTCAAACACCAGACCAGAACGAACACCGGCAACAAATAGTAGAGGCCGGCCTTGATGGTCGGTCCCGGTTCCGGCAATTCGACGATCTCGAACGACGTCTCCAGTTCCGGGAACTTGGTCGCGTACTTGACCAGCCCGACATAGGCGGCGGCGACGATGACGGCAGCGATCCATGGCGTCAGACCGACGAAAGCGCCTTTCATCCAGCCGAGGCCGTAATAGGACACCACGCACAAAACCGCCAAACCGATGAAGGTCGCCAGGAACATGCCGAGGCTGCGCACGAAGTTGGGCGGTGAGCGCCTGGGCAGGCCCTTGAGGTCGGCCTTAACGGCTTCCAGATGGACGATGTAGACCAGCGCTACGTAGGAGATCAGCGCCGGAAGGGCCGCGTGTTTGATGACCTCGACGTAGGTGATGCCCACGTACTCGACCATCAGGAAGGCGACCGCGCCCATGATCGGCGGTGTCAACTGACCGTTGGTCGAGGACGCCACCTCGACAGCGCCTGCCTTCTCGGCCGGAAAACCGACCTTCTTCATCAACGGGATGGTGAAGGTTCCGGTCGTCACGACGTTGGCGATGGCGGATCCCGAAACGAGACCGGTCATGCCCGAAGAGACGACGGCCGCCTTGGCCGGCCCGCCCCGCATGTGTCCCATCAGGGCGAAGGCGACGCGGATGAAATAGTTGCCGGCGCCGGCCTTTTCGAGAAGCGAGCCGAACAGCACGAACAGGAAGACCATCGACGTCGACACCCCAAGCGCGATGCCGAACACACCCTCCGTGGTCAGATAGAAGTGCGACATGGCCTTGTTGAAGGAAGCCCCCTTCCAGCTGACGACTTCCGGCGCTTTGTCGCCGAGAAACACGTAGAGCAGGAAGATGATGGCGACGACCATCAAAGGCGGACCCAATGCCCGGCGTGTCGCCTCGAGAATGAACAGGATACCGCAGATCGCGACGATGACGTCCATCTGCGTCGGCAGACCAGGCCGCTCTGCCAGTTCTCTGTAGAACAGGAACAGATAGCCGGCGCAGAAGGCACCCCCGAGCGCCAGGATCCAGTCCTGGATTGGAATGTAGTCGCGTGGCGAGCGTTTCAAGGCGGGAAACGCTGTAAAGGATAGGAAAACAGCAAACGCCAAGTGAATGGAGCGGGCTTCAGTCGAATTGAAAAGCCCGATGTTGAACATGTACGGCAGTGGCGATACGTACCAGATCTGAAACAGCGACCAGGCCAGGGGTACACCCCAGAGGATCTTCGCCGGGATCACGCCAGTCGGCGCCCGCGCCCCGGTATCGGCCTCGGCGATCATGTCCTGAAGGGCGTCTTGATCCGCTACCTCCTGGACGTCTTTGTTTTCTTCGCTCATCTTGGTCTCCCCGTTTATTCACCCTTCGAGCCGATTAAAGCCTGTCGGGCGTGCGGACCGTTTTTCCGATCGTCGTAATCAAGACCGGATATGGCCACCCTGTCTACATCATCCCGTTTTCGCGGAAATATCTGGCTGCACCCTTGTGAAGCGGTGCATTGACCCCATCTCGGATCAAATCCTCGGTCGTCAGTTGACCCAGCGCCGGGTGCAACCTCTGGAACCGGCTCAGGTTCCCGGCGACGGCCTTGGTCACCGCGTAGGCGATGTCATCGTCGATATCTTCGGAAGCGACGACCCCGACTCGGACACCGAACGTCGGGACCGCTTGCCCTTGGCCCTGATAGAAACCGCCGGGTACCGAGGTCTTGGCAAAGTATGGGTGAGCGCCAACCAGTTTGTCGATGTTCGGCCCCGTGATCGCCACCGGCGCCGCATCGCACAGCTTAATCACCTTGGCGATGTTGGGATCGGGATGGGCGACCGTTGCGACCATGGCCTGGATGCGGTTGTGGCAGAGGGCCAGAAGCTGTTCGCTCTGCGCCATTTCGTCGGCCATCTGGAACGACTTGTAGGTCCACCCCTGAGCCGCCATCACCATTTCCATGACGGCGCGTTCCTTGGTTCCGGGCCCGCCGATATTGACACGCTTTCCGGCCAGGTCGTCGATGGTCTTGATCCCGGAATCGCGTCTCGCGATTACCGTGAACGGTTCGCCGTGAAGCACGAAAAGGGTCCTCAGGCTGGTGAACTGCCCGTCGGCGAACTTAAAGTCGCCTTGACCGGTCACCGCGTTATGGATCCAGTCCGATTGGGCGAGGCCGATCTCGATGGCGCCGTTGCGGACGTTGTTGAGCACGGCCCGGGGTTCAGCCTCGTCGCGGCCGGTAATCTTGCGCACTTCGCAGGACAGCCCCTGGGTGGTCTTCTCAAGCGACCGGCACACGGCGCGGCCAACATGGAAATGAATGGGTGCCGCGTCGCCGGCGCCCACGATGATATCAGCGGCATGGGTTTTGCCCGCCCCGGAAAGGGCTAGCGCTGCTGCCGCGCATAATCCAATAAACGTTTCCGTAGCGAAAATTCGCATCGTTGCCTCCCGCCAGGGACCCCCCGTCCCCGTTTACAGCATCGAAATTGGACCGTCGCACAGGTTTTTCGTTCGTGCTTTTCGACAGCCCGCAAGGCGACCTTCGTCTATTCGTGGTCCCCCAGGTTCCCTACCGGAGGGTCTCGGCTGACCCTCCGATCGCGGAAAGAAAATGGCAGGGGGGCAAGCCCCCCTGCCGGACCGGAACTACATCCAGCCTTTTTCCTTGTAGTACTTCATGGCGCCGTCATGCAGCGGAGCCGACAAGGCGTCCTTGATCATCTCGCTCTCTTTGAGATGGTTGAACGCCGGGTGCAGTTTCTTGAACTGCGCGAAGTTCTCGAACACCGACTTGACGACCTGGTAGACGGTCTTTTCCGAAGTGCGCGTCGAGCTGACGAAGGTGGCGCCGACGCCGAACGTCTTGATGTCGTTCGGATTGCCGCGATACATGCCGCCCGGGATCGTCGCATAGCGGTAGAACGGATTGTCCTTGACCAGCTTGGCGATGGCAGCGTTGTCGACGGTGGCGAAAACAGCGTCACAAGTGGTCGTCGCTTCCTTGTTCAAGGCCGCCGGGTTGCCGACCAGCCAGAAGAAGGCGTCGATCTTGTTGTCGCAAAGCGCGCTCGGCGTTTCGGCCGATTTCATCTGGGCGGCCAGTTTGAGGGCGTCATTCTTGTGGCCCATGGCGCTCCACATGACGTTCCAGGTCGCTTCCGTACCGGAACCGGGGTTGCCGATGTTGACACGCTTACCGACGAGGTCGTCGACCGTCTTAATGCCGGAATCCTTGCGCGCGATGACGCTGACCGGTTCCGCGTGAACCGAGAACACAGCGCGAAGTTCCTTGAAAGCACCTTGGTCCTTGAACTTGGAGGTGCCGTTGTAGGCATGGTACTGCCAGTCCGACTGGGCGACGCCCATGTCCAGTTCACCGGCGCGAATGGTGTTGATGTTGTAGACGGAACCGCCCGTCGATTCGACGGAGCAGCGCACGCCGTGGGTTTTCTTACCCTTGTTGACCAAGCGGCAGATGGCGCCACCCGTCGGGTAATATACACCCGTCACACCACCGGTGCCGATGGTGATGAATTCGGCAGCACCCGCCGTACCGACGGAACCCGCCACGAACGACAGGCCGACAGCCGCCGCCCCCGCTAACAGAGTTTTCTTGAAAGACATTTGGAAGCCTCCTTGAGTAGTGATCCAAATTTACCGTTACTGTTCACCCGACACTCCCGATCGGGATTGCGGCCGCGGAATTCGCCGCGACCAACCGGTCCATGAAGATTGCCCCCTGGGTACCGGGTTCCGTCGGGCGAACGCCCGGCGGTCCGAACGCCCCGACCGCTTGCGCTTGTTACCTTAGCGCGAGCGAGCCACGACGCTCGAATTCTCGAAATCCTGAAAAACCTGCCGTTTTCAGGCAGTTCCACGGTCGGCGTTTCTCTGACGCCATTACCGCCGCGAACGGCCGACGCCGTACGGTCACGGTTCTCCTCCCTGCTGCAGTTATTCCTGAACCGCAATTGTTTATGGAAAAAGTGTAACATATGGGCGAAGCGGCGCAACCGTGCCTCCCGGTCACGTGATTGGCGCTTCGCGCTTGCGATCCCATCAACATGCCCTGGCCTCCTCTCGGCCGACGGCCACCAACTCCTCCAACGCTGAATGGGGCGGGATGTCGGCGGGGTCCACAACGACCGGGTTGCTGAGGATTTCGCGGACCTCACTGGCGTCGGCCAGCGGGCGGTCGATCAGCGCCGCGCCGTTTGCCACCTGGGCGACGAGGGCCGCGTTATTAGGTGCCAGGCGGCCGTCGTTGAGCCACCGGTTGTTCTCGAACCCAACCCGCGCATGTCCGCCCAGCGCCGCCACCATCATTGCCGTCGCGCCTTCGCGCGGCCCGGAATGACGCCGCGCCGCCTGAGATCGACGAACCGCTCGACCTCGTCGGCCGAGTAGAGGATGTATTGGGGTAGGATCCTCTCACGGTCCATCCACTCGAAGAAACGCCCGGCCTCCGGCTCGCCACCGTCGTCGGGAACGATCTCTCGGATGGCCATGGAAACCACCTCCGGGCGCAGGTCGCGGACCATCGCCATCTGCTCGGCTGCCGAATAAATGCCGACCGCCTCGCTGGTCGCCTGGATGATGATGCGGTCCCCGACTTCGCGGCGAATGGCCGATATGGCATCGCGATAAGTGTCGACGTCGAGCGTATGGCGGCCGGCGCCGTCACGAACGTGAAGGTGGATCATCGATGCGCCGGCTTCACGGCATTCGGCCGCCGTTCTTGCGATCTCATCGGCAGACATGGGCAGAGCCGGATGATCGGCCTTGGTGCGTCTGGCACCGTTGGGCGCGACGGCGAGGACGAGCGGCGTCCACTGGGTATGGTGGTCGAACCGGTCACCGGTCATGTTTAGTCCGCCCATCACTCAGACCCCGGCACCTGCAAGGGCGGCATCGACGGCGCCACCCAGTTTATCGACCAATTCGTCGACCTCGTTTTCACTGATGATGAAAGGCGGCGCCAGGAGTACATGATCGCCCCGCGTGCCATCGACGGTGCCGCCGCCCGGATAGCAGATCAACCCGCGGGCCATGGCTTCGCTTTTGATCTTCGCATGCAGTTTCAAGGCCGGATCGAACGGCTCCTTGGTCGAGCGGTCGACGACCAGTTCGATGCCCCGGAACAACCCGCGCCCACGGATATCGCCGATGTTGGCGTGGTTGCCGAACCGTTCGGTCAGCTTATCAGCCAGCAACTGACCCTGCTTGCGCACGTTGGGTAAGAGACCGTTCTTTCGGATCTTCTTCTGCACGGCAAGGGCCGCGGCACAGGCCGTGGCATGGCCCATATAGGTATGGCCGTGCTGGAAGAACCCGCTGCCGTTGCGGAAGGCGGCGAAGATCTTGTCGGTGACCAGGGTCGCGCCGATCGGCTGGTAGCCAGCACCGAGCCCCTTGGCGACGCAGATTATATCCGGGCTGATGCCGTCCTGTTCGCAGGCGAACAGCGTTCCCGTACGCCCCATGCCGCACATGACTTCGTCGAGTATGAGCAGGACACCGTATTTGTCGCAGATCTCGCGGATGCGTTCGAAATAACCTTCGACCGGCGGCACGACGCCGGCGGTCGCACCGACGACGGTCTCGGCGACGAAGGCGGCGACGGTCTCCGGACCGAGCCGGAGGATTTCCGCTTCCAAGGCATCGGCGGTGCGGCGTCCGTAATCCTCGTCCGTTTCGTCGGGGCTTTTGTGGCGGTAGGGATAACAGGGAGCAATGTGACTGCTCTCGATGAGCATCTCCTTGAAGGGCTCGCGCCGCCAGGCATTGCCGCCGACGGAGAGCGCCCCGATGGTGTTTCCATGGTAGCTCTGTTCGCGGGCGATGAAGCGTGTCCGCTTCGGCTCGCCGGTCTCGAGGAAATACTGCCGGGCCATCTTCAAGGCCGCCTCGATGGCCTCCGAACCGCCGGACAGGAAGTAGACCATGGCGATGCCGTCGGGGGCCGCGTCGATCAGGAGGTCTGCCAGTTCCTCAGCCGGCGCCAAGGTGAAAAACGCGGTATGGGCGAAGGCCAGTTCGTCGACCTGTGCCTTGATCGCTTCGATGACATCCCGGTCGTTGTGTCCGAGGCAGGAAACAGCGGCGCCGCCCGAGGCGTCGAGATACCGGTTACCTTGGGAATCGATCAAGTAAACGCCGTCACCGGCGACCGCCGTGGGCATTTTGGCGCTAATTTGACGCTGGAAAACATGCGTCATTTCTTCTTTCTCCTTGGCTTGGCTTGCGCTGGCTGCCCCCAATAGGCTTCGAAACGCCTGAGCTGCTTTTCACTTTCCTCGATGGCGCCAAGCGCCTGCGGCCCGTCGCCCAGCACCATCAGCGCGATCAGCACCTCGACCGCGGCCATGGCCGGTGCCGCCGATTGGAAGAAGGACGAGCTCTCGTTCTTGATGATCAGCGAATGGTCGGCTCGGTCGACGAGGGGCGACACCATACTGTCCGTCAGCACCACCGCCGAGCCGCCGTTTTCCAAGGCGAAGTCGACAGACTGCACGGTCGCCAACGTGTACGGGTCGAAACTGATGGCAAAAATGACGTCGCCGCGGCCTAAGGACCGCAAACCGTCGGAAAAGGTGCCGCCGCCGCCGTCCATAAGCACGGCGTTGTTCCGGAACACGCTGTAGACGTAATTGAAATAGAAGGCGATTGGATAGCAGCTGCGTTGGCCGGCGACGAATATCCGGTTGCCGCCGCGCAATGCTTCGGCGCAGGCGACGAAGCGCTCGACGCCGTTGGCCGTAAACGATTCCTCCAGGTTGCCGATCGCCGCGTCCAGGACGTCGCCGACAACCCCGCCCTCTTTGCCGCTGGCGCGGGCTTGCAACTCCTGAGCCCGGCCAAGAAAATCGGCCGGCTGGGAGCGCAGCCGTTTCTGGAACATGGCGCGGAACGCTTCATAGGTCCCGAAATCGAGGGCCCGCGCCAAGCGGGTCAAGGTCGTCGGGTGAACGCCGGCATCGGCGGCGATCCCACGCATCGACATCAGGGCGACATCGTCGGGGCGATCGAGCACATGCCGGGCCGCAAGCCGCAATTGCGGACTGAGGCTCGGATACCGCTCAGCCAGACTCTGGGCGAATTCTGCGTAATCCATCGCAAACGTGAACTGAAATTTCCTCCCGCCGGGATAATAGACACAGGAACGTTTTCGATGCAACAAAATGAAACGAAAATCCGAAAAACTGGGACATTTGTTTCAATTTCAAATCCTTGAATGCGTTCGACGGTCGGCGCGTTTCCGTGATTGTTCTCTTTCAGGGGAGTCACTAGACTCTTGCGCCACGCTCCGAAATCCAATTAACCGACAATGGAATTACGATGGACCTGAAAGACCATATTCGCTCGATTCCCGACTTCCCGAAACCGGGCATACTCTTTTATGACATTTCGACTCTGCTGGCCCATCCCGATGCCTGGCAGGTGGCCCTCGGCCGCTTGGCTCGGATCGTCAGCCGCCACCAGCCGGACCTGCTGGCCGGCATCGAATCGCGCGGCTTCCTGGTTGCCGCACCGCTGGCTTCCCGCCTCGGCCTCGGGTTCACCATGATCCGCAAGAGCGGAAAGCTACCCGGTGCGACGGTCTCCTACGAATACGATCTCGAATACGGCACCGACACCATCGAGATCCAGGAAGACGCCATCGAATCCGGCCAAAGGGTTGTGGTCCTTGATGACCTTCTGGCCACCGGCGGCACCCTGTCGGCATCCATGGGACTGATCGAGAAGGTCGGCGGAAAGCCGGTTGGCGCTGCCTGCATCATCGAATTGACCTTCCTGAACGGCCGCGAAAAACTGAACGGCGTCCCCTTCGATGCGCTGATGGCCTACGACGACTGAGTTGCCGGCCGCGCCCCTGATCGATCAACGGCGTGGCGGACGACCTTCTTCATGACCGTTGGCAGGGCATGATCGCGCAGGTTCGGGGGTCGGCACCAGAAACCGTCCGCCAGATCGTCTGATTCCGTCTCTCCCGCCCACACCGAAAGCCGCAAATGGAAATGGGTGAAGGTGTGGGTCACCTCGCCGTCCAGCGGCCGCCACGCGCAAGCTTGAGGCGCAAGGGCGTGGACTTCCTTGGCGTTCCAGGTCTTGGCACGCCAATCGGTGGACGGCACCTCGATCATGCCGCCGAGCAGTCCGCTTTCCGGACGCCGCCGCAACCAGAACGCGCCGTCCGGGCGGCGGAGCCAAAAGGCGACCCCGAACCGGACCGGCTTTGCCTTACGCGGTGACGGAACCGGAATCCGTACCGGCTGCCCGTCCTTTCGGGCGAGACAATCGTTATGCCAGGGGCAGGCCGTACACAAGGGTTTCCGCGGTCGACAGATCGTAGCGCCCAGGTCCATCAGGGCTTGCGCGAAATCGCCCGGCCGCTCCCCCTCCGCAAAGGCGCCGACGGTCTCCTGAACCGCCCCTTTGAGCGCACTGCCGCTCGCCTCGATCAAGGCCATCCGAGCGATAACTCGTTTGACGTTTCCGTCGACGGGAACTACCGGGCGGCCGAAGGCAATCGCCGCGATGGCAGCGGCTGTGTAATCGCCGATGCCGGGGAGCTCGGCGAGGTCTTTCTCATGCTTCGGAAAACGGCCGTCCCGTTCCCCCGCCACCACGCCGGCGCAGCGGTGCAGGTTGCGCGCACGACTGTAATAGCCCAGTCCCTGCCAAGCATGCAGCACGTCATCGAGGCTCGCCCCTGCGAGATCAACGACCGTCGGCCAGAGCGCCAAAAAATCGTCAAAATAGGATCTTACCGTCGCCACCGTGGTTTGCTGCAACATGATCTCGCTGAGCCAGACGTGGTAGGGGTCCGGGCTGACGCCCGGTTCGGCCCGCCAGGGCAACGCACGCCGGTGGCGGTCATACCACCGGAGGAGGCTCGGACGCAGGGCGGCCGGTAAATGCGATCGGTTATTCGACACGATGAACGATGATCCCAACAACAACGGCCACAGTCCGGCCCAGAAGCTTCGGTTGCCGCTAAACAGCGGCGACCCTAACATGGGGATCGAGTTCGACAAATCCAGGGACCGCGACCGTGAACAAGAGACAACGCACCAAGCGGACCAGCCGCACCGAGGCCCTGGGCCGGACCGTCAGCCGGTTGACCGGCCGGGTCTTCGGAAAACGCGGCATGAACGACGGCGCCATTGCCCGCCATTGGCCGGAGATCGCCGGCGAAACACTGGCCCGCGTCAGCCTGCCGGAGAAGATCGCCTACGAAAAAGGCGAACGGACTCGCGGCACGCTGCAGCTCAGGGTCTCGAATTCGGCGCTGGCGACGGAAATCCAGCATTCGGAACCGATCATCGTCGAGCGCATCAATACCTATTTCGGATATCAGGCGGTCGCCCGCCTGCGCTTGATCCACGGGCCCCTCCCCCCGCCCCGGGCCAAGGCCCCCGCGCGCCGGCCGTTGACGCCCGAAGAGGAAACGGCCCTCGAAGACCAATTGGCCAGCGTCGACGACGAACAGATCAAGGCCGCCCTCGAAGGTCTCGGCCGTGCCATGACGGCGCGGAAGTCCCGGTAACGCTTATTTTATTGGCCTTTTGCCGGGTCGATCCGGCACCTTTTTCCAGCGCAGAATCGTGTGGATAACTCGCCAAAAGGATTCGACTCTTGCGATCCGCCGATTCTATATTCACCAACATCTTGTGTTAGGGAGACTGAATTGTACCGACTTATAGTAGGGTTTGTGGGCGCTCTGGGCTTGGCCTCCGCCTTGGTCCTAACCGTTCCGGAAGCCGCCCGGGCCGAAATCGCCAGCGACAAGGAAGCCACGGAGGAGAAAGTCGTCGGCGATCCGAACGCCAAAGTGACCGTGATCGAATATGCGTCGCTGGGCTGCCCGCATTGCGCCAACTTCCACTTCGACGTCTACCCAAAGATCAAGAAGGAATATGTCGACACGGGGAAAGTTAAGTTCATCTTCCGTGATTTCCCGCTGGGCACGCCGTCGGTCGCCGCTGCCATGATTGCGCGCTGCGCCGGTTCGAAACGGTATTTCGCGATGATCGACATTTTCTTTAAGGCGCAACATCAATGGTCGCACGCGCCTAATCCTCTTGAGGCGCTCAAAAAGACGGCGCGGTTCGGCGGCATGTCGTCCGCCGACGTCGACGCCTGCATCGCCAATCAGGCCCTGCTCAACAGCATTCAAGAAAGGGCGCAAGCGGCCCAGTTGGATTACGAAATCAACTCGACGCCGTCGTTTGTGATCGAGGGCCGGAAGATCGCCGGCGGGCTGCCTTACGCCGACTTCAAAAAGGTCCTCGACGAGGCATTGGCCGCGGCCAACTGATCGGTGGCGGTTTAAGGGAGACGTTCGCGGGTGCTGCGCTTCAACAAAATCCGACTTTCCGGCTTCAAGTCCTTCGTCGAGAACACGGAGTTGTTGATCGAGCTCGGTTTGACCGGCGTCGTCGGCCCCAACGGCTGCGGCAAGTCGAACCTCGTCGAAGCGCTGCGCTGGGTGATGGGGGAGACCTCGGCCAAGCAGATGCGCGGTTCCGAAATGGACGATGTCATCTTCGGTGGTACGGCCAACCGGCCGCCGAGGAACGTCGCCGAAGTGGTGCTGACACTGGACAACAACGAACGCTCGGCGCCGGCCCAATTCAATGAGTTCGATGATCTCGAGGTGAGCCGGCGCATCGAGCGCGAAAAAGGCTCGACCTACCGGGTCAACGGTCGCGAAGTCAGGGCCCGCGACGTTCAGCTCCTGTTCGCCGATTCGGCGACCGGGGCGCGGTCGACGGCGCTGGTCAGCCAAGGCCGCATCGGCGCCGTCATCAATGCCAAACCGCAACAACGCCGCTCGCTCCTGGAAGAGGCGGCCGGCATAACCGGTCTCCACTCCCGGCGCCACGAGGCGGAGCTCAGGCTCCGCGCCGCCGACAACAACCTGGAGCGCCTCGACGACATACTGGTGACCCTGGATACCCAGCTCCAGAACTTGAAGAAGCAGTCGCGCCAGGCGACCCGTTACCGCAACCTCAGCGACCACATCCGCAAGGCGGAAGCGACCCTGTTCCACCTGCGCTGGGTCGAGGCCGACGCGGCGCTCAATGAAAGCCGCGACACGCTGGCGGAAACGGAAAAGAAGGTCACCGAACTGACGGTGGCATCCGGCGCCGCGGCCACATTGCAGGCGGAAAAGGCAGCCGCCTTGCCGGCGCTCCGCGAAGAAGAAGCGGCCGCTGCTGCGGAACTGCACCGGGTGACCTTGGCCCGTGAGAACCTGGACCGGGAGATGGAGCGCCTGGTGGCGCAAACGGAAGCCGCCGAGCACAGGCTCGCCCAGATCGACGCCGATGTGGAGCGCGAACGTTCGCTTTCGGACGATGCCAAGGCGGCCATCGAACGCCTGGCGGAAGAAAAGACCGCGATCGAGAATGCCAGGCAGGGTGAGGAAGCCTCTCGCGAGAAAGCCGCCCAGGCCCTGGAAACCTCGCGCCAGGATGTGGAGAGCCTGGACGCCACGTTGACGGACCTGACGGAAAAGGTCGCCGCCAGCGACGCCAAGCGCCGCGGCCTCGCCGATCGCTTGAGCGAACTGGAAAACCGCCGTCAGCGCCTGATCGAGCGCGGACAGTCGGTCGCCGAGCAGCTGACGCGGCTCAAGGACGAGACCCCGGAACGTCATTTGGTCGAGGAGTCCGAACGGCGCGTAGAAGCGGCCAATGCCGCCCTCGAGGCGGCGAAGAGCGAGCGCGAAGCGGCGGAAACGGCAGTCGCCGATCGCCACGAAGGCACTCAGGCCGCGGTGGCGCGGTTGCAAGACGCCAACGCCGCCCTGTCCGGCCTGCGCGCCGAGGAAAGCGCTCTTTCCAAGGTCCTCGCCGAAAGCGACGACGACCTGTGGCCACCGCTGATCGACGCCGTCCAGGTGGAGCCGGGCTACGAAACGGCGCTCGGTACGGCGTTGGGAGACGAGTTGTCGGCGCCGACCGACGAGGCCGCGCCGGTCCATTGGCGCACCCTGCCGCCGTTGACCGAGAGCTACCCCCTGCCCGAAGGCATCCGCCCCTTGAGCGAAGTCGTCGACGCGCCGGTGGCACTCAGGCGGCGCCTGGCCCAGATCGGCATCGTCGAGACCGAGGAGCACGCCCGCATGGCTGCCGCGACCCTGCGCCAGGGCCAACGCATCGTCAGCCGCTCCGGAGCGTTGTGGCGCTGGGACGGCTACACGGTCACCGCCGGCGCGGCAACGGCAGCGGCGGCACGCCTCGAACAACGCAACCGCCTGAAGGAAATCCGTTCGCAGATCGATGCCGCACAGGAACAAACGACGGTGGCGGAGAACGAGCGCGACCGGGCGCGGTCCCGCGAAGAGGAGGCACGCGGCGCCGAACGGGCCAGCCGCGACGTCCTGGAGGCGGCTCGCACCCTGTTCGATCAGGCCCGCGAGGAGGCGTCCCAGGTCAAGGAACGTATCGCCGCCTTCACGTCGCGCGTCGAAAGCCTGGAACAGGCCGGGCGCGACAACGCCCAGGACTTGGACGAAACGGACGGCGCCAAGACGGAGACCGAGCGTGAACTCGAGACCATACCCGATCCGGCAGACGAACGCGCCGAGATCGGACGACTGCGCGCCGAACTGGCGGAAAAACGGACCGAGCTATTGTCCCGCCAAAGCCGTTTCGACGCCATCGAACGTGAGGCCCGCGAACGACGCCAGCGCCTTTCCGACATCGAGACCGAAAGCGCCGGCTGGCGGGACCGGGCGGCTGGATCCGAGACCCAGCTTGCGGACCTGGAGACACGGCGCGAGACCCTGGGCCGGGAACTGGAAGCCTTGCGCTCGAAACCGGCGGAGATCGAAAGCCAGCAAACAAAGCTGCTGACGACCCTCGAGAGCGCCGAGGCCAAACGAAACGACGCCGGCGATCGTTTGGCCCAAGCCGAAGCCACGTTACGCGAAGCCGATCACGCGCTCCGCGACGCCGAAGCCGCATTGGCGAGGGCGCGGGAAGGTATGGTCCGCATGGAAGGCACGGTCGAACAGAACAAGCAGGCGAGCCTGGGCATCGCCGAGCGGGTCCGTGACAAGCTCGAGTGCCGCCCCGACCAGCTGTTCGAGATTTCGGGCCTCAAGCCCGACGCGCCGCTGCCCGAGCTGGAAGCGGTGGAACGCAAGGTCGACCGTCTGATCCGCGAGCGCGAGACCATGGGTCCAGTCAACCTCCGGGCCGAGCAGGAAGCCAAGGAGATGGTCGAACAGATCGACACCCTCAACGTGGAGCGTGAAGACCTGATCCAGGCCATCGACAAACTGCGCCGCGGCATCGCCGAGCTCAACCGGGAAGGCCGGGCCCGCCTGCTGGAGTCCTTCAAGGAGGTCGACACCCACTTCCAGGAACTGTTCGTCAGGCTGTTCGGCGGCGGGCGGGCGCACTTGCAGCTGACCGAAGCCGACGACCCGTTGGAGGCCGGCCTCGAGATCATGGCCAGCCCGCCCGGCAAGAAGCTGCAGGTGCTGTCATTGCTGTCCGGCGGCGAACAGGCGCTGACGGCGCTGGCGCTGCTGTTCGGCGTCTTCCTCACCAACCCGGCGCCGATCTGCGTTCTTGACGAGGTCGACGCACCGCTCGACGACGCCAACGTCGACCGATTCTGTTCCATGCTGGAAGAAATGGCGCATGCGCAAAAAACCCGTTTCCTGATCATCACCCACCACCGGATGACCATGGCGCGCATGGACCGGCTTTTTGGTGTTACCATGTCGGAACGCGGCGTCTCGCAACTGGTCTTCGTCGACCTGCATCGCGCCGAAGAACTGCGTGATATCGCTTAATACCGATAACTTATTGAAATAAGCCATTTAATTGATGCCGGATGATCCAGAGAAGAGGACTCTCGAAGACCTGGAGGCGCGTCTGGACCAGGCGCGGGGTGATCCCCTCGACCCGACGAGTGCAACCGCCTCGGACCAGGCAAAAAAAGGTAGTGCACTGAGTCTTGCTTTCCGGGTTGGAGTAGAGTTAATTTCCGCCGTCGCTGTCGGAACGGCCATCGGGTGGGGGCTCGATGAATGGTTCGGCACGCGGCCTTGGTTGATGCTGGTGTTTATCATCTTGGGAGGGGCTGCCGGCATCCTAAACGTTTACAGGATGGCCAGCGGTTTCGGATATGCCGTCGGCTACACGAAGACGGATCGAGAGGCGGATGCCGGGGACGATCGCGGTAACCGCTAGGGGGAATAAAGACATTGGCTGAAGGTCAGAGCCCGCTCGCTCAGTTCGAGATCAAAACGTGGGTCCCCGTCGAATTGGGGAATATCGACGTATCGTTCACCAACTCGTCGGCGTTCATGGTCGCCACCGTCGTCACCGTCAGCGCCTTCCTGCTGCTCGGCATGCGCCGGGGCGCCCTGGTTCCGGGGCGCTGGCAGTCCATGGCAGAGTTGAGCTACGTGTTCATCGCTAATCTGCTGAAGGATACGGTGGGACCGGAAGGCCGGCCCTATTTCCCGTTCATTTTCACGATCTTCATGTTCGTGCTGTTCGGCAACCTGTGGGGTATGGTGCCCTATAGCTTCACGTTCACCAGCCATATCATCGTGACGTTCACGATGGCACTTTTCATCTTCATCGGCGTGACGCTGATCGCCATCGCCAAGCACAAGCTGCATTTCTTTTCGTTTTTCATGCCGCCGGGCGTACCCATGTACATGGCGCCGCTGCTGATCCCGATCGAGATCATCTCGTACCTGTCGCGCCCGATCAGCCTCAGCGTGCGGCTTTTCGCCAACATGCTGGCCGGCCACACGTTGATGAAAGTGTTTGCCGGTTTCATCGTCGCGCTCGGTGCTGCCGGCGTCGCGCCCTGGTTGTTCGTCGTGGCCTTGACCGGCCTCGAAATCGTCATCGCTTTTCTGCAGGCGTTCGTATTCACGATCCTGACCTGCCTTTATTTGAACGACGCCCTGCACCTGCACTGAGGGATCGTTCTCGGACTTTTTCTGGATCTTAGGAAAGGAATTCACCATGGAACTCGAAGCTGCCAAGCTCCTGGGCGCCGGCCTCGCCGTTATCGGCGTCATCGGCTCCGGTATCGGCATCGGCACCATCTTCGCGTCCTTCATCCAGGCCGTCGGTCGCAACCCGGCGGCGCAAGGCGCCGTGTTCCCGATGACGATGCTGGGCTTCGCCCTCGTCGAAGCCATCGCGCTGTTCGCGCTGGTTATCGCGCTCGTCATCCTATTCGGTTGACGCACGACCGTCTTGCAACGGCGGTCGGGGCCGTTCGGCCACCGGCCGGTTGACGTTCATGAGGTGAGTGTCCATGCCGCAACTGGATATCGCAACCTATTCGGCGCAGATCGCCTGGCTGGTGATCACCTTCGGGGCCTTGTTCCTGATCATGTGGCGCGTTGCCGTGCCCAAGATTTCGGACACCCTGGAAGCCCGGCAAAAGCGCATCGACGACTATCTTAACAAGGCCGGCGACTTCAAGCGCGACGCGGAAGCCGCCATCAAGGCCTATGAGGAATCGTTGGCCGACGCGCGATCCGCTGCACACAGCGCGATCGCCGAAGCGCAGACCACACTGGCCGAAGAGACGGCGGCTCGTGATGCTGAGCTCAACGACAAGCTGAAAGCCATGTTGTCGGAGAGCGAAGCGAACATCTCGAAGGCCGTCGACGACGCCATGGACAATGTCCGTGAAGTCGCCCAGGAAGTCTCGGCGGCGGCTGTCGAACGGCTGTTGGGCGAGTCGATGGAAGCGGGCGATGTGGCCGCGGCCGTGGACAACGCCATCAAGGCTCGGGCGTAGGAGGCCGATCGATGTTTACCGATCCCACATTCTGGGTCGCCACGGCGTTCGTCGCCTTCATCGGACTTTTGGTCTACCTCAAAGTCCCTGGCAAGGTCGGCGCGGCACTGGACAAACGGGCCGACAAGATCAAGGCCGACCTGGACGAGGCCGAGGCACTGCGCGACGAAGTCCAGGACCTGCTAGCGACTTACCAGAAAAAACAACGCGACGCCGTCAAGGAAGCCGAGGACATCGCCGCCCAGGCGAAAACCGAAGCCGGGCGTATCCTGGAGCAGGGACGCAAGCACCTGGAAGAAACGGTGGCGCGGCGCGAAAAACTGGCCATGGACCGGATCGCCCAGGCGGAAGCGGCGGCGTTGGACGAGGTCAAGGCACGAACCGTCGAGATCGCAATCGACGCCACCCGGGCACTGCTGTCCGAAAAGATGGCGGCCAAGAAGGCCGATCAACTGGTTGACGACGCCATCAAGGAACTACCCGGTAAACTGCACTGAGTTTCGGCTCACAGGGAGAGACGCAAAATGGGGGCGAAAGCCCCCTTCTTTTTTCCTTCGGGCCGTTAGAGCATCGAACCCAAAATCGGACCTACAGCAACCCGCGCGATGCCAAGTTCTCCATCAGGGCCCGTGTCCCGAAAGTCCAGGGCTCGATGCGATCGCTCAGGTCGACCCGTTGCACCAGGCAGCCGAGGCTCGGGGTGCGCACACTGACGATGTCACCGACTTCGTGGGTGAAACCCGCGCCCGCTGTCTTCCTGTCCTGGGTCGGCGCGAACATCGTCCCCAGCATCAGCATCAGGCCGTCTGGGTATCGATGAACCGCACCGATGGTCTGGGCGACGATATCGGCCGGATCGCGGCTGATCTTGGACATGGAACTGGCTCCGTCCAGGCGGAACCCTTCGGCCCCCTCGACGGCCATGGTGATCTCGCTGGTCCGGACATCTTCGAGCGAGAAGGTATCGTCGAAGAGCCGCAGGAACGGACCCAAACCGCAGGACCCGTTGTTGTCCTTGGCCTTGCCGAGCAGGAGCGCGATCCGCCCTTCGAAATCCCGGAGGTTGACGTCGTTGGCGAGAGTCGCGCCGACGATGGTGCCGGTAGAATTGACGGCGAGCGCAATCTCTGGTTCGGGATTGTTCCAGGTCGAGCCCGGGTGAAGCCCGACGGCGGCACCGATGCCGACCGCCGACATCGGCTGCGACTTGGTGAAGACCTCGGCATCGGGACCGATGGCGACCTCCAGGTATTGGGACCAATAGCCCCGTTCGATCAGTTCATCCTTCAGGCGCTGGGCGTCTTCCGATCCCGGCACGATCTCGGAAAGCTCGACGCCGATGATGTCGCGGAGGGACCCGCGGATCTCGTCGGCCCGCGTCGGGTCGCCCTTGGCTCTTTCCTCGATAACCCGCTCCAGCATGCTGTCGGCGAAGGTCACGCCGGCTGCCTTCAAGGCCTGTAAATCGCAAGGCGCCAGGAAATAGGGCTTGGATGGATCGCGGGTCGCCGCATCGCTGTTGGCGAGCAGGTCCGCCAGCGAACCGATCACCGGAGCATCGGCGTCCTTTACCAGACGCCCCGCATCGACGTCCTCCAGGAGGCCGCTGACCGTTGGGACCATCGCCGAAAGGTCATGAACGCCGCTGTCGCGCACGGCCACCGGCACTGGCCCGGCCGGTTCGCCCGGTATCCAAACCCGGCCCAGCAGGGCGCCGGCGCAATCGTCGACCGGCAGGCAATTGTCGGGTGTCAGCCGTTCCTTCATTTCCGTTCTTCCCCATGAACGCGCGTCTAGCCAATAAACTCGAGCCATTCCTCCTCGGAGAGGATCGTCACGCCCAAGTCTTCGGCCTTCTTGCGTTTCGATCCGGCGCCCGGGCCGGCAACGACGATGTCCGTCTTCTTGGAGACCGAGCCCGACACCTTGGCGCCGAGCTGTTCGGCTTTGGCCTTGGCTTCCGAGCGCCCCATGGTCTCCAGCGTGCCCGTAAACACCACGGTCTTTCCGGCGACCGGCGAGCCGGAACTGTCCGGTGCCTCGAAGTCGGCCACGTCCAGAAGGCCAGCGAGATCGGCCAGGACCTCGCGGTTGTGGGGTTCCTCGAAAAAGGCCAGCAAATCGTCGGCGACCGACGGTCCGATACCGTCGATGGCGGTGAGCTCCTGGTAGGCCTCCGAGTCCCGGTCCTGAGCCGCCGTCATCGCGGCCATCCAACCGTCGAGCGAACCGAACTGCTTGGCCAGCAGGCGCGATGTCGCTTGCCCGACCTGGCGGATGCCAAGAGCATAGATGAAGCGCGGAAGCTCGATAGCGCGTTTGTCGTCCAAGGCCGCCAGGAGGTTGTCGACGGACTTGCCGCCCCAGCCATCGCGCCCAGCGATCTCATCGTGGCGGTCGGCCAGGCGGAAGATATCGGCTGCCGTCTTGATCAGGCCATCGGCCCAGAAGTTCTCGATGTGCTTGCCGCCAAGGCCCTCGATATCGAAGGTGTCGCGGGAAACGAAATGTTTGAGCCGTTCGACGGCCTGGGCCGGACAGACGAGGCCACCGGTGCAGCGTCGGGCCGCCTCCCCTTCCTCGCGAACGGCAGCGCTGCCGCACTCCGGGCAGGTGTCCGGAAACAGGTAGGGTTGTGACCCCTCCGGCCGCTCATCGACGATCACCGAAACCACCTGGGGGATGACGTCGCCGGCCCGTTGGATGATGACGGTGTCGCCTTCGCGTACGCCCAGGCGTTCGATCTCGTCCCCGTTATGCAGCGTCGCCCGCGACACGACGACGCCGCCGACGGTCACCGGCTCCAAATGCGCGACCGGGGTCAGGCTGCCGGTACGACCGACCTGGATATCGATCTTGTTGAGCACGGTCTGTGCTTTCTCTGCCGGGAACTTGTGGGCGATGGCCCAGCGCGGCGCCCGGCTGACGAAGCCCAGGCGGTCCTGCCAATCGAAGCGGTTGATCTTGTAGACCATACCGTCGATGTCGTAGTCGAGGCCGGCCCGCTGGTTGCCGATGCCCTCGTGAAGGGCGATCAGTTCATCGACCGAACGGCAAAGCTCTGTAAGAGGATTGACCGGAAACCCCCAGGACTTGAGCTGTTCCAGGTAGGCCCATTGGCTGTCGCCGACGGGCTCGGACATCTCGCCCGCTGAATAGAGGAAGATCGACAACGGCCGGCTTGCCGTTATGGCCGGGTCCAGTTGCCGGAGGCTGCCGGCCGCGGCATTGCGCGGGTTGGCGAAGACCTTGCCGCCGCTTTCCTCCTGGCCGGCGTTGAGGGCCTGGAAATCGGATTTCGACATGTAGACCTCGCCGCGCACCTCGAGGACGGCGGGAACGCCATGACCCGAAATCTGCTTGGGGAGGTCGGTGACGGTCCGCAGGTTCTCGGTGATGTTCTCGCCGGTGGTGCCGTCGCCGCGCGTCGCACCCAGGACGAATCGCCTGTCTTCGTAACGCACGTTGACCGACAGGCCGTCGATCTTCGGCTCACCGACCACCTCGATGGGCTCTCCGGCGTCAAGGTTGAGAAAACGGCGCACCCGCTCGAAAAACTCGGCCACATCCTCTTCAGAAAAGGCGTTGCCGAGCGACAGCATCGGTCTGGCATGGGCGACCTTGGTGAAACCGTCGGAAACTGGTGCGCCAACCCGTTTCGACGGGCTGTCCGGGCGGACCAGGTCCGGAAAGCGCGCCTCGATGGCTTCGTTGCGGCGCCTCAAGGCATCGTAATCGGCGTCCGATATGCTCGGCGCATCCAGTTGGTGGTAGGCCCGGTCGTGCTCGGCGATCTCCTTGGCCAGGCGCTCGAGTTCGACCAAGGCATCGATCTCGGCCAACGCCTCGACGTCGAGGTCCCTGAGGCCGTCGTTCATGGACCGCCACCGGCGAGCAGGCTGTCGGCGGCGGCGCGGGCCTCTTCGGTCACCGTGGCGCCGGCCAGCATACGAGCGATCTCTTCCTTGCGTTCGGTTTGGGCCAGAGGATCGACCTGGGTCCAGACGCGGCCCGCCTCATCCGGTCCGCCTTTGTCGACGGCCTCGTTCCCCTCCGATTTCGAGACGCGCCAATGGTGGCGGCCCCGCGCCGCCACCTGCGGGGAATGGGTCACGACCAGGACCTGGGCGTTTTCGGCAAGCCGGGCCAGCCGTTCACCGACGGCGGCGGCAACGGCGCCGCCGACACCGGCATCGACTTCGTCGAATACGAGGGTCGGCACCGAGTCGGCCTCGGCGAGGACCACCTTCAGAGCCAGCATGAAGCGCGCCATCTCACCGCCGGACGCGATCTTATTCAAGGGACCGGGCGGCGACCCCGGATTGGTGGCGACGAGAAAAGTTACGCGGTCGCATCCGTTGGCCGACCAGTCGCCCTCTTCCAGGGGTTTGACGTCAACGACGAACCGCGCTTTTTCCAACTTCAGGCTGGTCAGTTCGTGGACCAGGTCCGTTTCCATGCGCTGGGCGGCCTTTTTCCGTTCTTCGCTCAGCCGGTCGGAAACGGCGATGAAAGCTTCCCGGGCCAGGGTCTCCTGGTGGGCCAGTTCCGCCAAACGGCCGCTGCCGTCGTCCAGCGCATCCAATTTGGCGGCCATGGCGGCGGCGAGGTCGGCCAGATCGTCGACGGCGCAGCCGTGTTTGCGGGCCAGCGCCCGAAGTGAGAAGAGGCGCTCCTCGGCACGGTCGAGGGAACCGGGATCGACATCCAGGTTGCCGAGGCAACGGTCGAGCTGGTTCGCCGCCTCGGCGGTCTCGTTTATGGCTCGGTCGAGGGCCTCTATGACGCTGTTGACCGTTCCCTGTGCCTTGTCAGCGACCTTGCCCAGCGTTCTTGCGGCGCGCTGCAGTTTCGAGTCGCCGTCGTCCATGTCGCGGCGCGCCTCGTTCAAGGCGGAAACCAGTTGCTCGGCATGCATCAGCAGGTTCCGCTGCTCGGCAAGGCGCGTCTCCTCGCCGGGTTCGCTACTCAACGCGTCGAGTTCGGCGACGGCATGACGCAGGAACTCCTCATCACGCTTCGCCGTTTCCAGGTCGGCCGCCGCCTGGCGATGTTCCGCCGCCTTTTTCGACCAGATCTCGAAGGCGGTTCCGGTTTCCTCGAGAAGCGGGCCGAAGCCGCCGAAGGAGTCGAGCAGGACCCGGTGGAACGATTGATTGAGGAGCCGCTGGCTTTCGAACTGGCCGTGGATTTCGACCAGCGCATCGCCGATTTGCGACAGCAAGCCGATACTGACCGGTTGATCGTTGACGAAGGCCTTGGATCGCCCGTCATCGCTCAAGGTGCGCCGGAGGATGATCTCATCGCTTTCGTAGCCGAGGCCGTTTTCGTCGAGCATAGCCCAAAGGCCATGTGTCTTTGGCAGCGAGAAGGAAGCGGTAACGGCGGACCTGCCGGCGCCGGAGCGGACCAGACGCGATTCGGCACGGACGCCGAGGGCGAGGCCAAGGGCGTCGAGGAGGATCGATTTCCCGGCACCGGTTTCGCCGGTCAATACGCCGAGGCCCGGTTCCAACTCGAGATCGAGCCGGTCGATGAGGACCACGTCCCTAATGGATAGGCAGGTCAACATGCAGGGATGAAAGCTCCGTTCGGCTTACCAGAACTTCAGGGACTCGTACCACGACTTGCCGCCGTCCGGATTTTCTTTGCGGACCTGTTTGTCTTCGATCATTTGGTATGAATCGATATACCATTCACTTCCCGGGAAGTTGTGACCCAAAACGGCGGCCGTCTTGCGGGCTTCCTCCTCCAGGCCCAAGGCATGGTAAGCCTCGGCCATCCGGTGTAAGGCTTCCGGCGTATGTGTTGTCGTCTCGAAGTTGGCGACTACGAACTTAAAGCGATTGATCGCCGCAAGGTATTGGCCCTGGTTGTGATAGTAGCGGCCGATCTCCATTTCCTTGCCCGCCAAATGGTCAAACGTGAGGTCGAGTTTCAGTTTCGCGTCCCTGGCATACTTCGAATCGGGAAACCGCGTGGCCAGTTCGTTGAGCGATTCCATCGCCAATTCGGTCATCTTCTGGTCGCGGGCGACATCGGAAATCTGTTCGTAGTAACTCAGGGCTTTCAGGTAATAGGCGTAGGCGACGTCCTTGTTCGCCGGGTGTAGCTGGATGAATCGGTCGAGCGCGACGATCGCGTCGTCGTAGCGGTTCGCCTGGTAGTAGGCGTAGGCCGCCATCAACTGCGCCTTAGTCGCCCACACTGAATAGGGATGCTGGCGTTCAACCTCGTCAAACCGCTCCGTCGCCTTGGTGTAGTCTTCGTCCTGCATGAGGTCGATCGCCTGGTTGTACAGTTCCTCGACCGGCCGCTCGACGTATTCCTCCTTTTTGGTCGATTCGCAGGCCGCTACCGTCAAAAGGACCAGGGAAACGGCAACCGGCCTGTATCCGTTTCCGAACTTTCGAATCCTTCTGGCCGCCAACGGAGTCATGAGCCTATCGTCCATGGAAGTTGTCGTATTCGTCGTCAATTTTGGGGAACCGTTCCGACAAGTATACCATGCCCCGCCCGCCTCCTGGCAAGACAATGGATGCGCTACGAGGCTCCCCTTGGGATGCCGCCCGCCCAGCAGCGGAAATCTTCCGGCCCGCCATCTTACAAAAGGAAAACCCCGCCTTGGCGGGGTTCGTTTCAGGCCAGCGTGTCGCGTTAAGATGGTCAGGCGACGGCCGGTTGGGCCCAAATTCCGCCGTCGACCGCGGCGCCGGCTTCATCGCCGCTGATCGTGTCGTAGCACCAGGCTTCGTCATCGGCGAATAAATCGCGAAGGAGCGCATTGTTGAGCTTGTGTCCGCAACGGACACCTTCGAAGGCCCCCATGATCGAGACGCCGGCGAGGTAAAGATCGCCGACGGCGTCGAGCATCTTGTGGCGAACGAACTCATCGTCGTAACGGAGGCCACCCTCGTTGAGAACCTTGTCACCGCTGACGACGATGGCGTTGTCCAACGATCCGCCTTTGGCCAGGCCGGCCGCCTGTAGGGCCTCCACTTCATGAAGGAAGCCGAAGGTCCGGGCCTGCGCCAGTTCCTTGCAGAAGGTTCCGTTGACCAGTCCGATATTGAGGGACTGATGGGATACCAATGTCCCGTTGAACTCGATTTCGACGTCGAACGAAAGCCGGTCCGCCGGCTTCAGGGAAGCGGTGGCGTCACCGTCCTCGACCGTAATCGGCTTCAGGATACGAATGACGCGGCGCGCCTCTTTTTGCTCAACCACGCCGGCGCATTCGACGAGAAAGACGAAGGGTGCCGAACTGCCGTCCATGATCGGCACTTCCGGACCATCGATCTCGACCATGACATTGTCGATCCCGCATCCGGCAAGAGCCGCCATCAAATGCTCCACGGTACCGACGGTCACGCCATCAGCGTTCCCCAGGACCGTGCACAACCGCGTATCGACGACCCGGTCCCAGGACGCGGGAATCAGGCAATCACCTTCTTCGATATCGGTGCGTTTGAAGATGATTCTGGAATTCGGTTCGCCCGGATGGAGTGTCAGGGATACGGTCTCGCCGGAATGAAGGCCGGGGCCGCTGCAACTGACCGGGCGTTTCAGGGTTCGCTGATGGACAACCATCGGACCTTCGCCCCGTTCTATTGTGTTCTTATCGTCCTGTTTCCCCATGACCCCGTCGCAATTCGTTGTTGCCTGTTTTGTCCCCTGGACGGTGCTTATTCCGTCCGCCATTCGGCGGTTAGGTATGCTCATGTCCGAGGATGTGTTTAACAACATCCCCGGACACGAACAAATCACTCTTTGTTTCGTTTTGTTACCTTTATCATCAAGGCCTTAGCCTCTTTTCGATCAATTCGCCTGACGCCGCAAGAAGGCCGGGATGTCGAGAAGGTCATCCTCTGCCTCTTGCGCCTTGGGCGCCGGTTCTACCGCCAGTTCGGCGATCTCGACCTGCGCGGGTTGCGCCTCCGCGACGGCAGCGACCGGGGGCGTATCCGGCGCCGACACCACCGCCGCCACGGTTTCTTTTCTAGCAGACAACCCTTTACTTTCGGTTATCTGGCTAAGGCTCGGGGCCGGTTCCTGCGGTGATGCCGAAGACGCCAGCCCCATGGCGGCACGCCCGGTCCGGGTGACCCGCTCGAACAGGCTTGGCCGGGACGATTGCGGCGCCTCTGCTTCCGCCGGCGGGTTTTCGGCAGCGCCATTGGTCATCGCCGCCGCGGCGAACGGCTCAGGAGCTTCGGCGACGGCCGGTTCCTTGGCCTCCATCGGTTGCGGCGGGATAAAGGCATCCGCCGTGTCCGTTGACGGTGTCGCGGCGACCGGGACCATTGGCTCCGGCGCCGTTTCCACCGCTGGCTCCGACGGCTTTTCGGAAATCGGTTTGGCTTCCGCTGCGGGGACCGCTTCCTCGATCGTTTCCGGGTCTGCGATGTCCGAAGATGCCTCGCCGGTTTCGTCGGCACCCGGCTCCAGCGCCGTTTCCACCACTGGCTCCTCGACCGGCTCCATCATCATTTCCAGCGGCGCATCCGCTGTCGATGCAATCGGCATTTCGGCCGGCTTTTCTTCGACAACGACTTCGCTGACCGGATCATCGATGACCGGTGCGGAAACGGTGTTCGCGGCCGGCGTCAGGGGCCGGCTGACGGCCTCGGTGACGTTGAGCATGGTCGGCTGCGGCAACCGCGCCGCGTCGGCGTCGATACCGGTGGCGACGACGGAAACCCGCATCTTGCCTTGCAGGTCCTTGTCGAAGGCCGAACCGACGATGATGTGGGCTTCCTGGTCGACCTCGGCGCGGATTCGCGTTGCGGCTTCGTCGACCTCGAACAGCGTGATGTCCTCGCCGCCCGTGATGTTGATGAGAACACCTTTCGCACCCTTCATCGAGGTGTCCTCGAGCAGCGGGTTGGCGATCGCCGCTTCAGCGGCATCGAGGGCCCGGCGCTCGCCTTCTGCCTCACCGGTCCCCATCATCGCCTTGCCCATCTCGCGCATCACCGAGCGAATATCGGCGAAGTCGAGGTTGATCAGGCCCGGCATGACGATCAGGTCGGTGACGCCGCGGACACCCGAATAGAGAACTTCGTCGGCCATGGCGAAGGCGTCGGAGAAGGTCGTATGCTCGTTGGCGACACGGAACAGGTTCTGGTTGGGGATAATGATCAGGGTATCGACGAACTGCTCGAGTTCTTCGATACCGGCTTCCGCCAACCGCATGCGGTGCGTGCCCTCGAACTGGAAGGGCTTGGTGACGACACCGACGGTGAGGATGCCGGCTTCACGCGCGGCCCGGGCGATGACCGGCGCGGCGCCGGTTCCGGTTCCGCCACCCATGCCGGCGGCGATGAACGCCATGTGGACGTCGTCCAGGTCTTCGAGCAGGTGCTCCAACGCTTCCTCGGCGGCGGCCTTGCCGATTTCCGGCTGGGCGCCGGCACCGAGACCTTGGGTCAGGTGGGTTCCCAACTGGACCCGGCGCTCGGCCCGGGATTGAACAAGAGCTTGGGCGTCGGTGTTGGCGACGATGAAATCAACGCCTTCAAGCTCGCGCCTGATCATGTTGTCGACGGCGTTGCCGCCGGCGCCGCCGACACCGACGACGGTAATTCTCGGTTTCAGTTCCGGAGTCTCGGTATTGCTCGGAACGGTCAAGTTGATACTCATGTAGACCTCCTTCGTCTGCGCTTTAGGCCGTCAGGGTGGGGAAGCGCACCCGACGGTACCTTGGGCGCGCAGGTTCAATGTGCCGCCGTCGTATGACGGCGGCGGCGTGTTCGAGATGGGTCGTTGGGGTCATCTCAAAAATTCTCCTTTAACCACTGTCCGAGCCGACCGAACCGGCCGTGCGTTTCCGGCAACGGGCGGTAGGCGGAACTCGGTGTCGTTTCCTTGTGTTCGAGGGCGTAGCAAAGCAATCCGACACAGGCGGAAAAGGTTGGCCCGGCCGCGGCTTCGGCCAAACCTTCGATCGGGTGGGGACACCCGATACGCACCTGTTTGTCGAGCACGCGGCCCGCCAGTTCCGCCATCCCCGGCAACTGGCTGGCGCCGCCAGTGAGGACGGCTCGGCGGCCGGCCACCTTGTCGAAACCGGCGGCGGCCAGGCGGTCGCGCGCCATCTCAACGATTTCCTCGGCCCGCGGGCGGATGATGCCGACCAGCATGGAGCGCGGAACCTGATTGGTCTCGCCGCTGTTCTCCTCACCGACCAAGGGCACTTTGATGACTTCACGGTCGTCGTTGGCCGACGGTACGGCGTTTCCGTAAAGCGTCTTCATGCGCTCGGCATGATCGAGCGGTGTCGCCAGACCGCGGGCGATGTCATTGGTAATGTGCTGTCCGCCGAGGGGCAGGGCTTCGGTGTGGACCAGTTCACCGTCGAAATAGACCGCGATTGAGGTCGTACCGCCACCCATGTCGATGCAAGTGACGCCCATCTGCTTTTCGTCTTCGACCAAACAGGCGAGTGCCGACGCGTAGGACGAGACGACCATCCCTTGGACGCCCAGATGGCACCGCGCAATCGCTGTTTCGAGGTTGCGGATCGGCCCGCTGCGCGCGCTTATGGTATGCATGTTGACGCCGAGCCGGTCGCCGAACATGCCTCGCGGATCGCGGACACCCCGGTTGCCGTCGATGCTGTAGCCGACCGGAATGGTGTGCAGCAGTTCACCGTCATCACGGTACTCGGGCACCAGGTGGCTGGGATCGAGGATGCGCCTGAGGTCGGCGTCCCCGATCTCGTGTCCGGCGATCGAAACCTCGAAAGCGATCAGGCGCGATTTCGGTTTTCCGGCACTCAGGTTGACGACGACGGACTCGATATTCTCGCCGGCCATCTGTTCGGCCGCCTCGACGGTTGAGCGGATCGCCGCTTCGACGGCTTCCATATCGACGATCGTACCCGAACGGATTCCCCGGGATACATGGTGTCCGAGCCCGACGATGCGGGCGCCGGCGATGCCGGTCGTCGACTTGTCCGTCGATGGCCTTGCGATCAGGCAACCGATCTTGGTGGTCCCGACGTCGAGCGCGGCGATCAGGCCGCTACGTGGTTTGTTATGGTTAACACCGCTTTTCATCGTGTTTTTCCCGACCGATCCCTGCGGCACCGATCAGGTTTCCTGTCCTTTTTGTTTTTGCGCGTTCTTGGTGGTCGGCGACTTTCTGACGATCAGCCGATCCGGAATCCGGAGATCGAGAATCTGGACGTCTTTTTCGAGGACGCGATGGGCCTTCTCGTATTCGGCCAGTCGCATCCACGCCTCTCCGGCGTTCTTTTCCGGCAGCCGCACGTCGACATCACCGACGAGCCGTACGTTCCAACGCCGGCCGCCGACCCACACAGCGGCCTTCACCAGATGCATGAGCTCCGGCTGGGTGCTCAGCGTCTCGATCAGGTCGGAAGCCTGGTCCGGGGCCCCCTCTCCGACGACGACAAGGAGATCGCTGAAGCGTTCCAAACCCTTGCGAAGGATCACGGCGCCGCTTTCGTCGATGAGATGAAACCGTTCTTTGTGCTGCCACAGGGCGACGGGTTGGCGCTCCTCGATGGTCAGCAGAACCGTGCTCGGCAGCATGCGTTCGACAGTCGCCTCGCGGACCCAGGGCAAGGCCTCGACTCGGCGTTTCGCGTCATCGAGATCGAAGGCCAGGATGGGCGCGCCGCGCGCCAGGCGGATCGTCTTGCGAAGGTCCTCCTGAGACGTTTCCTTGCGGCCGACAACGAGGATCTCCTTGACCCGGAAACCGACCTCCGCGGAAACGGCTATGGCCCGCCATTTAAGGCCGTCGACGGCTCGCGTCAGGGCCCCCGAAGAATGGCCCCACCAGCCACCGCCAAGGACGAGACCGATCATCACGGCCGCCATGACGCTCGATACGCCGCGCCTCCGCCAGATCGATCCAGCGCGGCGCCGCGGCTTGCCGAGCTTCGGTTTTGCCTTTTTCTCGGGCTTTTTGCGTTTCAACCACTTCATTGGTCACACTCCGCGTTTTCAACTATCCAGGAAACGAGGCCCTGGAAAGAGAGGCCGGCGTATAGGGCCTGTTCGGGCACCAGCGAGGTCGGGGTCATGCCCGGCTGGGTATTGACCTCGAGGATGAAGAGGTCTTCGCCGTCGTACCGGAAATCGGCCCGTGATACGCCGCGACAACCCAGCACCTGGTGCGCCGTAAGCGCGGCCTCCAGGGCTTCGTCGTAAACGGTCTTGTCGATGTTCGCCGGAATCTCGTGTTTGGACCCGCCGTCGGCGTACTTGGCGTCGTAGTCGTAGAAGCCCCGATTGGTCGTGATCTCCGTTACCGCCAACGGGCGGTCTCCCATAACGGCGACGGTCAGCTCGCGTCCTTCGATGAAGCGCTCCACCATGACCCGGTCGCCGACCGGCCAGCCGGGCTCGGCGAACATCGGCGTGTTGTCGCCGTCGCGGACGATATGGACTCCGACGCTAGACCCCTCGTTGACCGGCTTGACCACGTAAGGCGGTTCCATGACACCGCCGTCGCGGACCGCGTCACTCGTCGTCACGACGTGCTCGGCGACCTTCAGACCGGCCGTCTCGAACATCCGTTTCGCGACTTCCTTGTCCATGGCCAGGGCGGAGGCTAGCAGACCCGAGTGGGTGTAGGGGATGCCCAGGATATCGAGCAGTCCCTGGATGCAACCATCCTCGCCGAAACGGCCGTGCAGCGCATTGAACACGGCATCCGGTTTCGGATAGAGCCGCGTCAACAAGGGACCGACGTCGCGTTGGACGTCGATGGCGGCGACGTCGTAAGCGGCATCCTTCAGTGCTTTCGAAACAGCGGCGCCGGACACGAGAGACACCTCACGCTCGGCCGACCATCCACCCATCAGTACGGCGACGTGTTTGGTCATCGATCCGCCTCCCGCATAGGCTTGTCGGTAATCTCGCCGATGCGCCGGATCTCCCATTCGAGGGTGACGCCGTATTTCTCGAAAACGCGCCGGCGAACCTCTTCGCCCAGACCCTCGAGATCGGCGGCGCTGGCATTTCCCGTATTGACGAGGAAGTTGCAGTGCAGGTCCGAGACCTGCGCACCGCCGCGCATCAATCCGCGGCACCCGGCCCGATCGATCAATTCCCAAGCCTTATAACCGGGCGGGTTTCGGAAGGTCGAACCACCGGTCGGCGTGCGCACCGGCTGGCTCTCGTCGCGTTGTCTCTGGATGTCTGCCATGCGCTCGCCGACGATGGCCGGATCTTCGCAGCGACCTTCAAAGACTGCCGACACCGCGATCCAATCATCATCGATCGCTGAATGGCGATACGCGAAACCCATGTCAGCCGCGTCCCGCTCGTGAATTCTGCCGCCGCGGTCGACGAACCGCGCTGACAGGCAAACGTCCTTGGTTTCCCGGTCGTAGGCGCCGGCGTTCATGCGGACAGCGCCGCCTACGGTGCCCGGAATGCCGGCCAGGAACTCGAGGCCGCCGACACCGGCGTCGCGGGCGGCACGGGCGACGACCAATCCGGCGGCCCCGGCAGCGGCTTCGACGCGGGTCCCATCGATCCTGACCTGGGAAAAATCCTTGCCGAGGCGAATGACCACGCCGCGGACCCCGCCGTCGCGGACCAACAGGTTCGAGGCGTTGCCGATGACGGTCACCGGGACGTCGGCCGGAAGTGCGACGAGAAAGGCTATCAAGTCGTCCTCGTCCGCCGGGCGGAACAGGACCTCGGCCGGACCACCCACCTTGAACCAGGTGAACCGCGCCAATGATTCATCGGCTTGCAGTCGGCCGCGAACGGCAGGCAGGCTGTCGATCAAGCCGGGCATTTCGCGTTCAGCCGGCATCATTCGCCGCCTCCTTCGCCGGGCCAATGAGGCGCGCCAGTTGTCCAGGCAGCGCATTGGCCCATTGCGTGATGTTGCCGGCACCCAGGCACACGACAAGGTCGCCCGCCTGAGCGATGTCGGCGACCTCGCGGGCCAGGGATTCGGGTGTTTCCAGCGGTTCGACGGCGCGGTGGCCGTGGTGGCGCAGGCCGTCGACCAGCGAATCGCGTTGGTGACCCTCGATCGGCTCCTCTCCGGCCGCATAGACGTCGGCGACGAGCACGGCGTCGGCATCGTTGAAGCAGGTACAGAATTCCTCGAACAGGTCGCGAAGCCGCGTGTAACGGTGCGGTTGAACGACGGCGATGACACGTCCCTGGGTGGCCTGGCGCGCTGCCGCCAGCACGGCAGCGATTTCTACCGGGTGATGCCCGTAGTCATCGACAACGGTGATCCCGCCGGCCTCGCCGGTCCGGGTGAACCGCCGCTTAACCCCTTCGAAGGCGGCCAAACCGTTGCGAATGACGTCTTCGCCGATCCCCATTTCGTGCGCAATGGCTACCGCCGCCAACGAGTTCTGGACGTTGTGCTCGCCGACCATCGGCAGGTGCATGTCGCGGATCAGGTGCTCTTCCCCGCTCTTGCGATCGGAAAGGACCACGTCGAAGCGTGACCCATCCGGCGCCGAGGAGACACCTGTGGCCCGGACGTCGGCCTGCGGACTAAGCCCGTAGGTGACGATGCGCCGGTCCGAGACCCGGGGGATCATCGCCTGAACCTCGGCATGATCGACGCAGAGCGCGGCGAACCCGTAGAACGGGATGTTCTCGACGAAGGCGTCGAAGGCGTCACGCAGTTTGTCGAAGGAGCCGTAATGGTCCAGGTGTTCGGGATCGATGTTGGTGATGACGGCGACGGTGGCCGGGAGCTTGAGAAACGTGCCGTCCGACTCGTCGGCTTCGGCGACCATCCACTCCCCTTCGCCGAGCCGCGCATTGGTGCCCCAGGCGTTGATGATGCCGCCGTTGATGACTGTCGGATCGAGGCCGGCTGCATCGAGCATGGCGGCGACCAACGATGTGGTCGTCGTCTTGCCGTGGGTTCCGCCGACGGCGATCGACCACTTGAGACGCATCAGTTCGCCCAGCATTTCGGCCCGGCGCACCACCGGGATCAGGTTCTGGCGAGCCGCAGCGACCTCCGGATTGTCGGCCTTGACCGCCGTCGAAATAACGACGACTTGGGCGTCGGCGAGGTTTTCGGCGACATGGCCGACGGCAACAGGAATTCCCATGGAGCGCAGTCGCTGGACATTGGCGTTATCGGCAATATCGCTGCCCTGCACGCTGTAGCCGAGCGTGTGAAGCACCTCTGCGATGCCGCTCATGCCGATGCCGCCGATGCCGACGAAATGGATCTTGCCGATATTCAACGGGAGTGCCCTCATGCCGCGACCCTCCCCTCGTCGCCATCGGCGCCGTTCGTAGGCAGGATCGCCTCGACCAAATCCGCCAACCGCTCGACCGCGTCGGGATGGCCCGCCGCCTTCGAACAGGCCGCGGCCTTCTCGAGGGTCGCCGGCAGGCCGAACAGTTCCTCCAGGCGGGAAGCCAGCGCTTCGGGCGTAAAAACTTTCTCCGGGATCAACCAGCCGGCTCCGGCCTCGTCCATGGCGTGTGCATTCTTCGCCTGGTGATCGTCGATGGCATGGGGATAAGGGATCAGTAGCGCCGGGCAGCCGATGGTCGTCAGTTCGGCAACCGTCGATGCGCCGCACCGTCCGATCACCAAATGGGCCGAGGCTAACCTTTCCGGTACGTCGTCGAAAAAGTGCGACAGCTCGGCGGCCACGCCCAATTGCTGGTACCGGGCCTCGACCCGCTCGAGATCTTCGGGCCGGCACTGCTGGACGATCCGTAACCGGGTCCGCAAATCTGCGGAAACGCGGGCAATCGCTTCCGGAACGACGTCGCTGAGTACGCGCGCACCCTGCGATCCGCCAATCACCATCAGGCGTGCCTCGCCGGCGTCGATCCGGGGATAGGGGCGGTCGCGCAAGTTCCGTACCGATTGACGAACCGGCATCCCCGTCTGTACGACGCGTGCCGAGGCCTCGTCCGGAATGCCGATCACGTCGGCGAAGCAGGTGGCGATACGATCGACCTTGCCGGCCAGGAAACGGTTGGCCCGGCCGAGTACGGCGTTCTGTTCATGGAGCACCGAAGGGCGCCCGCTGAACCTGGCGGCCAACATGGTCGGCACCGAGGCGTAGCCGCCAAAGCCGATGACGGTGCCCGGCATAAGGCGACGCAGCAATCCCCTCGCCTGCCACGTGCCGATGGCCAATTCCAGTGCGCTTTTCAAGCGCGCCGCCAGGTTCTTGCCGGCGATGCCGCCGGCCCGGATGCGATAGGTGTCAAGAGCGCCGAGCGCACCGCCGTAGACCCCGCCGCGGCGGTCGGTAATCAACGCCAGTTCGCAACCGCGCCGGCCCAGTTCCTGGGCCAGGGCGTCTGCCGGGAAGACATGGCCGCCGGTTCCACCGGCAGCAAGGACGACGAGGCGGCGGGTTTCGCTCATCGCCGTCCTCCGCCCGGTTGCTCGCGGGTCAAGGCGAGGACCATTCCCATACCGATACCGAGGGCCAGGGTCGATGACCCGCCGTAGGAGATGAACGGCAGCGTCATACCCTTGGGCGGCATCAAATTGAGCGTCGAAGCCAAGTTGATGATGGCCTGGATGGCGAATTGGACGAGCAGACCGCTGACCGCCAGAAGGACGAACAGATCTTCTTTCTTGAGGACCCGGGCAACGCCCCTGAGCACGACGAACAGGAACAACAAGACGAGGATCAGGCAGGCGATCAAGCCGAACTCCTCACCGGCGACGGCAAGGATGAAATCGGCATGGGCATCGGGCAGGATTTCCTTGACCCGCCCCTCGCCGGGCCCTCGCCCGGCCCATCCGCCGTTGCGAAACGCCTCGAGGGCGCGGGCTACCTGAAATCCTTCGCACTGTTCCGGGTCGAGGAAACGGTCGACCCGGGTCCGCACGTGCCCGAAGACGAAATAGGCGGCGACACTGCCGCCAAGGAACAGGAAGGCGACGATGCTGACCAGCAGGATCGGCAAGCCGGCGATGAAGAACTGCAGCCCCCACAGCGCCGAAACGACGAGCGTCATGCCGACATCGGGCTGCAGCAGCAACAAGAAGGCGATCAAGACGAAGAGCGCCGCCGACAGGGTGTAGCCCGGGAACCGGTCATCCATGCGGCCGTTGGCGAACAGCCAAGCGGCCAGCACGGCGAACCCCGGTTTGACGAACTCCGAGGCCTGGATGGAGAGGCCGCCCACATGCAGCCAGCGTACGGCGCCCTTGATCTCCGTTCCCCAGAACAGCGTCGCCACCATCAGGCCGATGGCGGCAGCCGTCAGCAATGCGGAAAACCGGAGCACGCCTTTGCGCGACAGGAACGACGCGCCGATCATGACGACAAGTCCGATTGACAGGAACAAAGCTTGGCGTTTGGCGAAATAGAAGGTGTCGAGACCGATACGCTCGGCGACGGCGGGCGAGGCGGCGAGCGTCAGCAGGGCGCCGAAAAGAGATAGCAGCACGATGGCGCTGAGCGACCAGCGGTCGACGGTCCACCACCACCGTCCGACGAGGCTCGTATCGGTCCTGGCCAACGCGCTCATCAGGCCGCCTCCTCTTCGCCGGTACCCGGCAACTGCGGCGCGGTTGCCGACCTGCCGAGGACATCGGCATGGCAGCCGGGGAGCTCATGGACCAGACGTTTGAAGGCTTCGCCGCGGGCTTCGAAATTGTCGAATTGATCGAAAGACGCGCAGGCCGGTGACAACAGAACAACTGCATTCCGCGCGGTGTTCTGCGCAGCCCGGAGGCGGGCGCTCTCGATCGCCGTTTCGAGATCGCCGCAATCGGTCCAGGGAACCCGTCCTTCGAGCGAGGCACCGAGGGCCTCGGCGGCTTCACCAATCAAAAACGCTTCGCGGACCCGGTCGAGATGGGGGTGGAGGGCATCGATGTCATCGCCCTTCGATCGGCCGCCGGCGATCCAGAACACGGAGTCGTAGCAGGCGAGCGCCCTGGACGCCGCGTCGACATTGGTCGCCTTGCTGTCGTTCACGTAAAGGACGCCGTCGACCAGGGAAACCGCTTCCTGCCGATGGGCGAGGCCGGGATAGCTGCGGATACCACGCACGGCTTCCGCGGGATCGATGCCCAGCGCCCTGGCCGCGGCGAAGGCGGCGGCGGCATTCTGGCCGTTGTGGGCGCCGGGAAGGCTGATGATGTCGGCGATTTCCGAGCGCCGCACGATCTCGCCGTCCAGATCGTCGATGAGATACCCGTCCTCGATGTAGACGCCGCCGGGCACCTTCTGGTGACCGGATACAGCAATAACACGGCGCCCGCCGGAAGCCGCCAAGTCGGCATGGATGCCGGCAGCAACCGGGTCGTCAATGCCGACGACCGCGACCTGATCGCGACGCTGGTTTTCAAATATCCGTTTCTTGGCGGTGACGTATCCGTCCATTCCCCCGTGGCGATCCAAATGGTCGGCACTGATGTTGAGGAGGATGGCGACGTCGCAGGCGAGCGACGGTGTGATCTCCAGTTGATAGGACGACATCTCGAGGACATAGGTGCCGTCGTCGGCGAGCGTCTCAAGCTCGAGGGCCGGCGTGCCCAGGTTGCCACCGACGCCGACACGGCGCCCGGCGGATTCGAGAACGTGGCCGATGAGCGCGGTCGTCGTCGACTTACCATTGGTACCCGTGACGCCCACATAGACCGCGTCCGGACAGGCCCCGACCAGTAACTCGATGTCACCAATCACCGGAACACCTGCGCGCTTGATTGCGTCGACGACGGGATGCGGTGTCGGATACGTGTGCGGAATACCGGGACTAAGGATCAGGGTGTCAACCGCCGTAAGGTCGCGCCCGGCGAGGTCGACCGGTTCAAACCCTTCGCCGAGGGCCCGCGACCGAGCGCCCGCGTCGTCATCCCAGGCCCAAACCTCGGCACCGCATCGGTTCAGCGTCCTGGCCGCACTGAGGCCGGACCGCCCGAGACCGAGAACGCCGATGGTCTTCCCTTGATATCCGGTGAGATCGATCATTCGCTCCTCACCGCAACTTCAGCGTCGCCAACCCGGCGAGAGCCAGGATCGACGCGATAATCCAGAAACGGATGACGATTGTGCTTTCGGCCCACCCCTTCTTCTCGAAGTGATGATGCAAGGGCGCCATGGCGAAAACGCGCTTTCCGGTCAGCCGGAAGGACAGCACCTGGACGATTACCGACACCGTCTCGAGAACGAAGAGCCCGCCGACGATGGCCAACACCAGTTCGTGTTTGGTGATGACGCTGACGGCGCCCAGCGCCGCGCCCAACGAAAGCGAACCGGTATCGCCCATAAAAACCTTTGCCGGCGGCGCGTTGAACCATAGGAACCCTAAGCCCGCGCCAACAATGGCGCCGCAAAAGATGGCCAACTCACCCGTCCCCTTGACGTGGTGGATCTGCAGGTAGTTGGCGAAAACGCTGTGACCGACCAGATAGGCGATCAAGGCGAAGACGCCGGCCGCGATCATCACCGGCACGATCGCCAGGCCGTCCAGACCGTCGGTCAGGTTGACGGCGTTGGAGGCGCCGACCATGACCAGGACGGCGAAGGCGACGAACATCCATCCGAACTCGAGCAATGTGTCCTTGAAGAAGGGAACGGCGACGACGGTTCTCAGTTCGGGCGGCAGATTGCGCATGATCCAAAACGCGGTCACCACGGTGATGACGACCTGCAGGAGGAACTTGAGCTTGCCCGACAGGCCGCTCGAGTCGCGCTTCGACACTTTCATGAAGTCGTCGAGAAAACCGATGACGCCGAAGGCAATGGTCACGCCCAAGGCAGCCCAGACGAAACCGTTCGAAAGATCGGCCCACAGCAGGGTCGTCGTGGTCAACGCGATTAGGATCAGCAGACCGCCCATGGTCGGCGTGCCTTTTTTGGTCAACAGATGGCTCTCCGGGCCGTCGTCGCGGATGGGCTGACCTTCCTGTTGGCGGTTTTTCAGGGTTTCGATCAGAACCGGACCGAACAGAAAACTGACGATCAAAGCCGTGATCACGGCGCCGCCGGTCCTGAACGTCAGGTAACGGAAGACGTTCAAGGCCCCAAAATCGTCGGCCAGTGGGACAAGCAAATGGTAGAGCATGGCTTAACCCTCCCAGTCCCCGTTGGCGACCCGCCGGCGCGGCCGGTCCTGTTCGACGCCGGAATCGAGCAGTGCCTTGACGATGCGTCCGGTCCGGCTGCCGTGCGATCCCTTGACCATGACGACATCGCCCGGAGCCAACGATGAGGAGACCATAGGCGACAGTTTTTCGGCCGTCGGCGCATGGCCGCCCCGCATTTTTTCCGGAAGGACCTCCCAAAGGTGCGTCGTGTATTGGCCGGTCGTGAACACCAGATCGATGTGGTTCTCGACCAGAGGGCCCAACAGCCCGGCGTGCAACTCGGCCGACCGCGTTCCCAGTTCCAACATGTCGCCGATTACGGCGATACGGCGCCCGGCCGTGTCGGGTGCGGCCTGGCCCAACACCTCGATGGCCGCGGTCATGGAGGTCGGGCTGGCGTTATAGCTTTCGTCGATCAAGATGAAGCTTCCACCCGCGATCCCGACCGTATGGCGGTCGCCGCGCCCGGGCAGACCGCGGAGGTCCGTCAGGCTCTCCGCCGCTTGTTCGATGTCGCCGCCGGCCGCCCAAACGACGCCGAGCACCCCCAGGGAATTCGTGACCCAATGGCGGCCGGGAACGCCGATGCGATAGGCGATTTTTCTGCCCATCGCATCGACTTCCACCTCGCTTCCCCCGGCATTAAGCTTGAAATCGAGCAAACGAACGTCGGCGTCGTCGGCTTCCCCGAAGGTCACGACCTTCCCGGCCGGAGACCGTGCCGCCGCGTCGGCGAGCCGCGGATAGACGCCGATGTCCCGGTTGATGACGGCGACGCCGCCCGGTTCCAGCCCGGAAAAGATCTCCGCCTTGGCATCAGCGATGTCCTCCAGGCGTGCAAAGAACTCACTGTGGACCTCGGCAACCGTCGTGATCACCGCGACATGCGGGCGGGTGATTGCCGTCAACCGTTCGATCTCTCCGGCCCGGTTCATACCCAGCTCGAAAATGCCGTAAGCGCTATCGCCGGGCATGCGCGAGAGACTCAGCGGCAGGCCCCAGTGATTGTTGAGGTTGCCTTCCGAAGCATGGGTCAGGCCCTGGTCCGACAAGGCCAGGCGCAGCCCTTCCTTGGTCCCTGTCTTGCCGACACTGCCGGTGACGGCGATGATCTTTCCGTTCATCCGGATGCGCGCGGAGCGACCCAGATCCTCGAGGGCGGCCGTCGTGTCGTTTACCAGCAACAAGGGCGCGTCTTCCGCTGGCGCAGGTGTTATGTCAGCCGCTTCCCGATGAACCATGGCCGCCGCGGCACCGCGCGACAGGGCGTCGGAAACGAAATCGTGGCCGTCGAAATTGGGGCCCGATATGGCGACGAAAAGGTCCCCCGGCTCGACCGTGCGGCTGTCAGTGGAAACGCCGTCGACCGTCCACTGGCCGAACGCCCTGCCGCGGGTCGCTTGTGCCGCATCGCCTGCCGTCCACAAAGGACTGGGATTGGGGTTGATCATCCGGCCTCCCCCAGCAGTTCGGCGACGACACCGACATCATCGAAGGGAATGGTCTCGGTCCCGACGATCTGGCCCTGCTCGTGGCCCTTGCCGGCGACGAGCAGGACATCCCCGTCGACCATCGCGGTCATCGCGTCGGCGATCGCCTGACGACGGTCGCCGATCTCCCTGGCGCCGGGGCAGGCGGCCAAGGCGGCCCGACGGATTTCCCTCGGGTCTTCCGTTCTCGGATTGTCGTCCGTGACGGTCACCGCATCGGCATGTCGCGCGGCCATGGCACCCATTTCGGCGCGCTTTCCTGGATCGCGATCGCCGCCGCATCCGAATACGAGGTGAACCCGGCCCCGCGTATGGGGCCTGATGGCTTGGAGCGCGTGTGCCAACGCATCGGGCGTGTGGGCGTAATCAACGTAGACCGAACCGCCGCGGGCCGTTTTGCCAGCCAACTCCATGCGCCCGCGGACACCCCGCAGATCGGTGAGACACGCCAGCACCGCGCCGGCGTCTTCACCGAGAGCGATGGCGAGCCCGGCGGCGCAAAGCGCATTCATGGCCTGGAAGGAGCCGATCAGGGACAATTCGACGTGGTACATTTTGCCGAAAGCGCTGACCTCCAAGGACAACCCGTTCGGCTGTGCCTCGCTGGCGAGCAAGGCCAGGTCTCGGCCCGAACGCCCGAAGTCGAGGATTCGCAATCGACGATCCGACGCCACCTGAACGAAAGTACCGGCGCCCGCGTCGTCGGCGTTCATCACCGCGACGCCGTGATCGTCGAGAATTTCACTGAACAGGCGGCGTTTTGCGGCTCCATAGGCATCGGCCGTCCGGTGATAGTCGAGATGGTCGCGGGACAAGTTGGTAAAGGCCGCCGCTTTCACCTTGAGCCCGTCGAGGCGGTATTGATCGAGGCCGTGGCTCGACGCCTCGATGGCCAGCCGCTCGACATCCCCCTGTGCCAACTTGGCAAGATTGCCGTGCAGGTCGACCGGATCCGGCGTCGTCAGGCTGGATGCCTGCTCGAGACCGGGCAGGTGTGAGCCGTTGCGATCCGTGACCCGAACACCCAAGGTACCGGCGCTGGCTGCCGTGTGGCCCAACCTGTTCCAGATCTGGCGCAGGAAAGAGACGACCGAGGTCTTCCCGTTGGTGCCGGTTACGGCGGCGATGGTCTTGGGCTGAACGGCGAAGAAATGAGCGGCTGCGGTTGCGTAGACTTTTCTCGGGTTGGCGTGGGTGACAAGACAGACGCCTTCGTGCTCGAAATCCGCTTCCGTCCCTTCTGCAGCCAAAACGGCGGGCGCGCCTTTGGCGATGGCATCGGCGATGAACCGGCGACCGTCGACCTGGGTTCCGGGAAGCGCGGCAAACAGATACCCGGGTTCGACACGACGTGAGTCGCAGGTGATCCCCCTGATCTCCAACTCACTGAAAACATGCTCGTGCTTCACCGATACCGTTTCCTCGTCAAATACGTCAGTTAGACGCAAGCGGCCTCTCCGATGCCGTCCGTGCTGTCCGCACCACCGGTTCCTGCTTACGTTTGGCCAGCACCGCCTTATCCGCGGCATGTCGGGCCTTGAGAAGAAGGCGCTCCTCGTCGTCGGTCTGCTGTACCGGACGGTTCACGATCGACGCCTTTTTCAGGAAAGCGGAAACCTGCCGGACGAAGTTGTCGCGTTTCGTTTCCTTGACCGCCGTGATCGGGGGCGTTTCGATGGTCGCCTCGGGGTTGGGTGCGATACCGTTCATCGGCGCGATACGCTGCACGATCCGGCCGACGACGGGGGCGGCGACCCAGCCGCCCGTGGCGTAATTGAAGGTGCGCTTGTTTCCAACCGGCTCGTCAATCATCACGAAAACGACGAACCGCGGATCATCGATCGGGAATGCGCCGACGAACGATGAAATTTTAGCTGACTTGGCGTATCCCCGACCCTTTTGCTTCTCGGCCGTTCCGGTCTTGCCGCCGACCAGATATCCCGGCACGTCGGCTTTTCTCCCGGTGCCGTGGGCAACGACGAGACGCATCAATCCGCGGATTTGATCCGACGTCTCGGCGGTCAGGACGCGATTGCCGGGTCGGGTTTCGCCAATCCGTTTGAGGATTGTCGGCTCCCTGTGGATGCCGCCGTTGACGAGGGTCGCGATGGCATTCGTCAACTGCACCGGCGAAACCGCAATGCCATGGCCGTAGGAGATGGTCATCGTGTTGATCGGCCGCCACGGCGACGGCACGAGTGGACGACCGATCTCCGGAAGTTCCAGGTCCGGCGCGCGCAACAGCCCGAACTTCTTCAGGTAATCGCGCTGGGACGCGGTGCCGACATCGACGGCCATCTTGGCGGCACCGATGTTGGACGAATGCAGGATGATCTCGGGGACTGATAGCCACCGTTTCTTGGCGTGAAAATCGTTGATGGTGAAACGCGCGACGCGGAGCGGCTGACGAGCGTCATAGCCGTCCGCCAGCCCGACGGTGCCCGTATCGAGGGCCATCGCCGCCGTGAACAGCTTGAACGTCGAGCCCATCTCATAAACGCCCTTGGTGGCGCGATTGAAACCAGCGTCGTCCGACATGCCGTCCGGCTCGTTCGGATCGTAGTCGGGTAGTGACACCATGGCCGTGATCTCGCCGGTTTCGGAATCGAGAACCAGCCCGGCAGCACCGATGGCCTTGAACTCGCGGACCGCGGCCAACATTTCCTCGCGCAGAACGGCCTGCATGCGGATGTCGATCGACAGGGCGACCGGTTCGCTGCCGACGCGCAGAACTTGGTCGTATTGTTTTTCGAGACCGGCGATGCCGCGGCCATCGACGTTGGTCAACCCGAGCACGTGGGCGGCGAGCTGTCCGTGCGGGTAGACCCGCCTTTCACCACGTTGGAAAGCAACACCCGGAATACCGAGACGATTGATCTCGAAGGTCTCCTGAGGCGTAAGATTGCGGGCCAACCAGACGAACCGGCCGTTTCCACTCAACTTTCTGATCAGGCCTTCCGGTGTCGTACTCGGCAGGATTTGCGACAGCCGCTCGGCAGCCTCGACCGCGTCGAGGACGCGGGTCGGATCGGCATAGAGCGAAGTCGTCGGCAAGCTGGTCGCCAGGATGATGCCGTTTCGATCGACGATATTGGCGCGCGCCGTGGCCGTGCCCGTCTGCGGCAAGGCACTCTCGAGACGGGGTTCGCCGACACCGTGCAGAACCGTCAAATCGACGAGGCGACCGACGATAACGGCGAAAACCATGGATATGACCGTTGCCGCTACGAGCAGTCGGTTGCGGCCGGTTTCCAGGGCCTGTTTTTTCACACCGTCGATTTTGCGAAGGTCTTCGGTGGCCGCTTTGGTGGGCGTCATGGGGTTCTTCCTTCTGTCAAAGCCCGGCCGATGCGTTCTGCAAAGGCCGCTTCCGTCTCGCCTTGGCGACGGATCAATTGCACATCGATGTTCGACTCCTGGGTGAACTGGCGGGTCTTCAGGGGACCGAGATCGAGGTAGCGGTCGGCCAGCAACTTCAGCCTTTCCGCTTCGTTCAAATGGCTCCACTCGGCTTTCAGCACGTGGATCGCCTCGCGGTCACGGGCAATGGACCGGTTCATGACTGCCAGCTCATCTTCCAGATTCTGGACCTCGTATTTGACCAGGAACAGGCAAAGACCAATCGCCCCAGCAAGGAGGATCGATAACAAGGTCGCACGCCCGTTCATCGCCCGCCCCTCATCATGCCGCCTCCCGGTAGGGTGCTGCCGTTCGTTCTGCGACCCGAAGCCGAGCCGAGCGCGCGCGCGGGTTGACGGAAACTTCCGCTTCCGAGGGCTTCACGGCCTTTCTGCCGACCAGCCGAAACGTCGGTGTTTCGGTCTCGAACCCGAGGGCCGGTGCATGGCGTGAAGGGCGGGGCGCCTCTCCGCATCGGTCGCGAAGGAAGGCCTTGACGATACGGTCTTCGAGGGAATGAAACGAGACGACGGCCAGTCGGCCGCCGGGAACGAGCAATTTTTCCGCCGCCAACAGGCCTCTTTCCAATTCGCCTAACTCGTCATTGACGTAGATTCGTATCGCTTGGAAGGTTCGGGTTGCCGGATCCTTACCGTCCTTGGCGCGGTTCACGATCCGGCGCACCAAAGCGGCCAGTTGTTCGGTCCTCGTGAACTTCGTTTCCCCTCGCGCCTTTACGATGGCCTTAGCGATCCGGCGCGATGCCCGTTCCTCGCCATAGCGATAGATGACGTCGGCAAGCTCACCCTCGGCCAACTGATTGACGGCGTCCGCGGCGGTCATGCCGGTCTGCTCCATACGCATATCGAGGGGGCCGTCGGCGGCGAAAGAAAACCCACGGGCTGGATCGTCGACCTGCATGGACGAAATCCCGAGATCCAAGGCGATACCGTCGATCTGACGGACCCCGACGGACTCGAGTAGACCTTCCATGTCGCCGTAGCGACCGCCGAGCACCGTCAACCGCCCGGCAAACTCTTCGCTGAGCTCGGCCCCAAGTTGCTGAGCGAGGGGGTCACGGTCGATACCCCATACGGCGCAATTGGCGGCATCGAGGAGCGCGCGCGAATAACCGCCCGCCCCGAAAGTGCCGTCGACGTAGATCTTACCGTCGTCCGGCATCAACGCCGCAATGACTTCGTTGACCATGACAGGTGCATGCCGAGTGTCTTGAGCCATCACCGTCAGGACTCCTCGGGCGCCGTTGGCTTACGCATCTTCAAGGTCGCACCGCGGGCGCGGGCGCGCTCGAAAGCCATGGCGTTGAAGGTCTTGAACTCGTCGGGTTTCCAGATCTGAAACCGCGGTCCCTGCCCGACGAACACGGCCTCGCCGGAAATTCCGGCGTAGCTGACCAGTTGCTCCGGCAGCACGATGCGCCCCTCGGGATCGAAAGCAAGTTGGTGCACGTTGGCGAGGACGACCGAAGCCAGGTCGTCCTGTTCGTCGGAAAACATGTCGAGGTCTTCCAGACTCTCACTGAGGCGCGTCATGAAGTCCTCGCCGCAGGCCTCGAGGGCTTGTTGTTTGAAGCGGGGGTAGACGAAAAGGCTGGCACATCCTTGCGACTGCAAGGCCGCACGGAAGGGCTTGGGTACGGATACACGTCCCTTCTTGTCGATCCGGTTGACATGCGTGCCAACGAAAAGCGCCATAACGGCCCCCAATGAAAACGCGTTTTCCACCGGTTTCTACCGGTGTCATGCGGGACCGCGCCTTCTGCCGCTGTCCCTCGCTCCCTGGACCAAATCGGAGCCCGATTCCCGTATGCGTTTAGGGTCGCCGACGGTCCAATCCCCATGGTCCCAGATTGGGCGTATTTGGGATAGCATGGGTATTTTTGGGCGTCAATGGGATTACTATGGAATATCATGGGTTAACAAAGGGTTTCAGGGGCCGCAATTCGCGGCGGATACACCGCGATCGACAGGCCTTTTGATCGGCGGTTTGGAATCGGTTCTGCCGGCAAAATGACGGGTGGTGGCACCGTCTCGACCGCATGCTCATTGAATGATGGAATTGGGGCGGTTTTTTCGCCGGTTTGTGGCGGAAAAGCGGTCTTGCCAGTGAATACCGGCAATTGACCGCATCGTCGCACCAATAGGTGCCAGACGGCCTGTAAGCCGGGTTCTGTCCGCGCGGCAAAGCCGCGCGGGACGGCCATTCATCTGGGATGCCCGTTACCGGACACCTCGCGCGACCGACCCGGGCGGCGGCTCGAGAACCCGCCTGGCGGCCGAAGCCGCCCGCCGCCCCTACTTGGTCTTGCTCCCGGTGGGGTTTACCGTGCCGCGTCCGTCACCGGCCGCGCGGTGCGCTCTTACCGCACCCTTTCACCCTTACCTCCGTTGCCGAGGCAACGGGAGGCGGTTTGCTTTCTGTGGCACTGTCCCTGGGGTCGCCCCCGCCGGGCGTTACCCGGCACCGCGTTCCCGTGGAGCCCGGACTTTCCTCCCCCCGGCCGGAAGGCCGGAAGGCGGCCGTCCGGCCGTCTGGCCAGTCCAGTATAGACTCGCTGATTGAAATGTCTTGCCCAAACTAGCGCCCAGATTATCGGTTTGATTGCGAGGCCAAAACATCCGATTCAATCTTTGGTATTGGGTATTTATCCGAATCGATTACCATACCGCCCATCGCCGGCCAGGGCACACGGAGGGCAACCCCTTGGATTACAGGCAAGAAGCGCTGGAATTGTTGGCCGGCGCCACCCTAAAGGGGAGCAAGTTCTTCTCCTCGGCCCTCAAAGCGTTGAGTTTCGGCACCGGTTGCCGCTGGGTCGGCCTGGGAGTTCTAAACGGCGACGGAACCCGGATCGTCATCAATACCCTCATCGAGGACGGCGAGGAGATGCCTGGGTTCAGCTATGATCTCGCCGGCTCGCCCTGCGAAACCGTCTACGGACCGCAACGCGGTGACAACCATTTTTTCGTACCGCGGAAACTCTTTGCCCTTTACCCGAAACACGAAATCCTAAGGAAGATCGGCGCCGTTGCCTATCGAGGCGAGTTGTTCCTCGATTCGGAAGACCGGCCGCTTGGACACGTCTTCGCGCTTCACGACCGGGAACTCGACGACAAGCCCGACTCGCGGGCACATCATCGACGCCCGCGAAAATCCCGAAGAATGGATTCAACAGCGTCTACAGAACCACCGGCAACACAAGCCGACGGAGATGAAGATCTCCGGGCGTCCGGACCGCTGGTTCCTGGTCACCGAATATCCGACCCGCGAAGGCGGTACGGTCATCGTGCGCACGGACATTACCGAGCGGAAACGAATGGAGGAGGAACAGGCCCGCCAAAGCGGATGGCTTCAAAAGATCGTACGGACGCGAGCGGCACAGCTCGAAAGAGAGGTTCACGACCGCCGGCGCGCGGAAGGCACCTTGCGTCAACTCAACGAGGAATTGGAGCAACGGGTCAAACAGCGGACGACCGACTTGTTCCGGGCCAAAGAAAAGGCGGAGTTGGCGAACCGCACGAAGACCGAGTTCCTCAACAACATGAGCCATGAATTACGGACACCATTGAACGCGATCATCGGTTTTGCCGAAATGACCAAGAACGAGATCGTCGGCCCGGTCGGCACATCGACCTACCGCGACTATGCCGGCCACATCGTGTCGGCGGGCAATTTCCTGATGGAGATCATCGACGACATCCTCGACGTTTCACGGATCGAAGCCGGTCGCATCGAGCTCGAAATGTCCGAAGAATCCCTGACCGAACTGGTCGAAAACACGGTCCTTCTGGTCCGTTCGCGATTCCAGGAAAAGGAGATCAACATCGATCAGCGCATCGATGAGACGACCCCGCCGGTATCGGTCGATGAGCGCCGATTCAAACAGATCCTCGTCAACCTGCTTTCCAATGCCGTGAAATTCACGGCGAAGAACGGCACCATTGTCATTGGCGCCAACAGATGCGCCGACGGTCGCATCGCCGTTTCGGTTACCGACAACGGGATCGGGATTCCGGAGAAGAAACTCGCCAGCGTCTTCAAGCCGTTCGAAAAGATCGAAGACAGCATGACGCGCACTCGCGAGGGCATCGGCCTCGGCCTCTCAATCGCCAAGGGCCTGAGCGAACTGCACGGCGGTGAGCTATTGCTGGAAAGTACCGTCGGAGAAGGGACGAAGGTCACCCTGTTGCTGCCGGTTCCGGCGTCGGTGCCGGTCCAAGCTTCCGTCTGACTACGCCGCACTCGTTTCCGCGATTTCGACGACAGCCGCAAGTCTTCCTCGCGTCGGTTCATCGGCGGTGCCCGTCAAGCTGTCCCTCAGGAAGTGGCGTTGAAAGGCCAGGAGCGCGGCCTTCTCATCGGCCGTGTCGTAACCCAGACGTTCGAGCCATGGGGAGACATCCGCGGCCTCGACCGGCGAGGCGTCGCCGTCCGCCCAGAGACCGATACCGCTTTCGGCGAGCTCCGGCCAATCGAAAAGCTCGCCCGGGTCTTGCTTGCGGGTTGGCGCCACATCGGAATGGCCGACGACATTGCGCGGTGGGATGGGATGGCGCCGGAGAACACCCGAGGCCAGGTCACGAACCGCCTCCATTTGTACGGCGGGAAACGGCCGGTATCCGAACTCGTGGCCGGGATTGACGATCTCGATACCGATGGAACGTGCATTGACGTCCGTATTGCCGCGCCAACTCGCGACACCGGCATGCCAGGCCCTGTGTTCTTCGGCGACCAGGGCGTAGCACATCCCGTCCTCATCGACGACATAATGGGCGCTGACCTTGGCTTGCTCGTCGCAAAGGCGCTGCAACGCCTCTCCCGCCGATTGCATGCCGGTGTAGTGAAAAACCAGCATGTCGATGAGACCGTCGGGTCGACGCTCATCGAAGTTCGGCGATCGGTAGGTCTTTCTCATCGCACTGTCTCTGCCCTTGGACGCTAGTTCTGTGCGGCTGCGACCTTTCGCCACCGCAACTGGATTACGGCAACCCCGTCGATGGTCAGCGCCCCGCCGACGATTTTCTCCCAGGTCAGCAACTCGTCAAGGATGATGATCCCCGAGATGCCCCCGATCACGGGCGCCAGGAGTGTTATGGGGACGACGTTCGAGACCGGATACAGGGTCAGCAGCCTGTACCAGACGAAATAGGAAAAGACGGACGTGGCGAGCACCATGTAGGCGAGACTGCCGTAGGCGATCCAACTGGCTTCGACCGCGGCGGTCCATTGGCCCTCTTCCAACAAAAAAGACAACAGGAACAACTGCGGCGTGGCGAACAAAGCCATGTAGCAGACAACGGTAAACGTCGGAACTTCGCTCAAGCTCTTGATCAGCACGTTGGCCAGAGCCCAAAAGAATGCGGCGGCGACGATCATCAGGAGATGCGGCAGACTGCTCGCGGTTTGCGGTTCGCCGGCGAGGACGACGACGCCGCAGAAGGCGACGATCAAACCGAGTGTGCGGCGCCATCCGAAGCGGTCGTTCAGCATCACCAAGGCGAGGATCGCGCTGAAAGGAACGCCGAGTTGGATTACGATCGCCGTCACCGCCACATCGACCTCGGCGATACCCGAGTAGATCAGACCGTAATGCGTCGTCCCCAGGTCCAGCGATAACAGCATGACCAGCCCGTAGTGCCCTCGCGGCGGAGACACGAACCCGACAAGAATCAGTGCCGTCGCCGCCATGCGAAGCCCGGTCAGGAAAATCGGTGGGATCTCGCCGACGGCGACCTTCATCGGCACGAAGTTCATGCCTCACAGGAACACGACGACGAAGGCCGCAATCAGGTGAACCGGTCGCATGGATGTTTCGCTTTTCTTCGGGCCGCGGACGGCGCGGGTGCGGGCTACTTCAGCCCTCGGTGTTTGGCGACCTTGTCGTAAGCCGCGTTGATAGCCGCCATCTTCTCATTGGCGATATCGATGAATTCCTGAGGCACGCCCTTGGCCATCAGCGCGTCCGGATGGTTCTCGCGGCTCAGCGTCCGATACGTCCGTTTGATCTCCTCGTCGCTGGCATCGCGGGATACGCCAAGAATCTCATAGGGGTCGGTTTCGTCGCTGGTGCCTAAGAAGATGGCCTTCATGCGCTCGAAATGGTGCGGATGGAACCCGAAGATCGCCGCCGTTTGCTGTAGGAACTCCAGTTCCTTGGGATGCACGTGGCCATCGGCCTTGGCGATGTGGAAGAGCGCCCCCATCAGTTCCTCGAGGACGGCCGGGTCGTGAGAGAACATCATCGCCATTTGCTGGGCGTAGGGCTCGAACCCGGAGGCCTCCTGGCGCGCTTCGTCGAACAGCTTTCCGACGTTTGCCATCTCATTGGGCGGGATGTGGAATAGCTCCTTGAAGGCATCGACCTCGTCGCGGGTGACCTGGCCATCGGCTTTCGCCATCTTGGCGCAGAGCACGATGACAGCGGTGGTGAAAGCGACCTGGCGCGCGTCGGCACCGACTGGCCCGGCCGACGCCTCTTCCTTCTGGCGATCGACGACATGGCCGGCGACGGCGCCGAGAATGGCACCGACCGGCCCGCCGATGGCAAAACCGGCGACACCGCCGATGACTTTTCCCCAAATGCTCATGGTTGTCCGTCGAGAATGGTCTTTGTTGTCCGCCGGCTCGGCGGGCGGCCTACAGATTACCGGACCCGACGCGTCCCGCAAGCGGCAGTTTCAAGGCCGGGTTCTTGGCATCGACGCCGAAGGTCAAGCCGAGCAGGTTGAGCTCGACCCCTTCCTCGGCACTGGCCATCAGACCCAAGAGACCGAACAGGGACACCTGATATCCGGTACCGCTCGGCGCCTGCGCATAGAAATCGCCGTTTGGCAGGTAGTCCTTGCCGATCGCTGTCGGCGGCAGGTCCAGCTTCAATTCAGGGACGGCGCGGGCCACATGGGCGGTAAAGGTATTGGAGTTGGGACCGGGCCACACGCGGTATTCGTCGTTATGGGGGTAGTCCATGGCGGCCTGGTGAACGCGCTCGATGATTTCGTCGACGCCGTCGCCGCGGATATCGGTGATGATCTCGGGCAGGTTGCCGAACCAGCGGCCGTCGGGTGGCCGGTATGAAACGCTGACCGCGTTGCCGCCATGCCTGACCCGCCAGCCGATCACCTCATAGATGGTGAAATGGGTGGCATCGGTGGGCTTGACGGCGATCCAAGTGTGGACGCCGAAGGTGCCCCGCCAACCATAGGCTCGGGCCGCATAGACTTGGGCAATCGCTTCCGAATGCTCGTAGGGGTCTGGCGCGATGCCGGCGCTCTCGCGGCTTGCCGTCCGCCAATCAGCCATCGACGCCCTCGTCGCCATGGCGGCAACGACCGCAACCAGAACGGCTCCTGCCGTCAGCAGTCCTAAGAAACGTTTTCGGCGTGTCCATTTCATCTGGTCCTCCCGATCGGCACCATGGATCACACCAAACGCCGATAAAGTGGCCGCAATAAGGCCGGAAGCACGTAGATAGGAAACTGGGCCATGGCGAAGTAGAGCCGAATGTCCGGATCGACGCTCGCCGGCAGGACAGCCAGGATGATCCCGGCGTTCCGGTTTCCGCTGACGAAACCCAGCGTCAAGGCTTCCGGGCGTCCCCGTTTCCAAAACAGGACCGCCGTTGCCAACTGCAAACCGACGTTGGCGATAAACCCCAAGGCGACAGCTAACAGCACATGCGAAGGCCTCGCAAGTAAAACGGCCGTGATCCCGTCCATGATGGCGATGGCGAAAACGGTCAACAATATGACCCGAGATCCCTCGAGCCCCTCCTTCCATCCGGCGATCCTTGCCGGTCCGAAGACGCGCCGGATCACCGCCGACACCAAAAGGGCCGATCCGACCAGCACGGTCAGCCGGCCAATCATTTCGATCGCGCTGATGTTCAAATCGATCCCCAATAGCGCGATTGAGAGGACCGGCAGCGTGAACGGCACCACGAAGGTGGCGACGATCATGACGACTAAGGCCAAGGCACCATCGAGGCCGATCATCAGCGCCATCGCCGGCACCGACATGATCGGTGCGCTGGCCGTCACCATGACGATCGCCGCCTCGAAACCGGGTGCCAGATCAACCGTACCAACGATCAGCCGCACGACCAGGGGTGCGGCCACCAGTATCGAGAAGACGGCACCGACGACCCGCGGCCAACGCCTCAGGTGTTCGATCACCCGTTCCCATTCGACACGGACCATGGCGATCACGAGCAGACCCCAGACCGAGGGGCCGAGCAGCGGCGCCATGACATGGGCCAGGTCCGGCAACGCCAGGGCGGCGAAGATGCTCGCAGCCAGGAACGCCGGCGCATGACGGCCGAGAAAACTGAGAATGGTGATCGGCATGGTGGCCCGGGTCCCCAAGAGATTTTCGACTATAGGCGGGAAGGCCTGATCGAGACCAGCGCGCAGATCAATTTTTCCTGGCATTTACGGCCGCGATCCGGGACTTTCGGCGGATGCCGGAAGAAGTTCAAACCATCGTCGTCGGGGCCGGCGTCGTCGGCCTCGCCATCGCCCGTTCTCTTGCACTATCGGGCCGCGAGGTCGTCGTCCTTGAGGAGGCCGATGCCATCGGCACCGGGATCAGTTCGCGAAATTCGGAGGTGATCCATGCCGGCATCTATTACCCGAAGGACAGCCTCAAGGCGCGGTTCTGTGTCGCCGGCAAGCACGCCCTATACGAGTACTGCCGGACGCGGAAAATCGAGCACAACCGCATCGGCAAGCTGATCGTCGCCACCGAAGACGCGGAAGTTCCGGCGCTCGACGGCATCAAACGCCGTGCCGAGGCCAACGGCGTCACCGACCTCCGTTTCGTCGACGGTGCGAAACTGAGCGAAATGGAACCCAACATCCGCGTTTCGGCCGCTTTGTATTCACCATCGACCGGGCTCGTCGATTCCCATTCGCTTATGCAGTCCTTGCAGGGCGAGGCCGAAGCCGCCGGCACGATGGTCGCCTTTTCCAGCCCGGTCGTCGGCGGGCGCGTCGAGGGCGGGCGCTTCATCGTTTCCTGCGGCGGTGCCGCCGACATGGACGTGGCGTGCCGCGAACTGGTCGTCGCCGCCGGCCTCGGCGCCCAGGGCGCGGCCCGACAGATCGAGGGAATTCCGCCGGAGAGCGTTCCGCCGCTCTATTACGCGAAAGGCAACTATTTCGTCATCTCCGGCAAGAGCCCGTTCAACCATTTGATCTACCCGGTTCCCGTTCCCGGCGGATTGGGAACCCATTCGACGCTCGACCTCGGGGGCCAGACGAAATTCGGCCCCGACGTCGAGTGGGTCGACGAGCCGGATTACGAGGTCGATCCGGCACGAGCCGATAGATTCTATGAGGCCATCCGCCGCTATTGGCCGGACCTGCCGGACGGTGCCTTGCAGCCAGGCTATGTCGGAATCCGACCGAAATTGGCCGGCCCCGACGCCGGTAAGTACGAACAGGATTTTGTCGTCCAGGACGCGGCCAATCACAGGGTTCCCGGCCTCGTCTGCCTCTACGGGATCGAATCGCCGGGCCTGACCTCTTCCTTGGCGATTGCCGAGCACATTGTCAGCCGCTTCGACGACACGGATTCATCGCGTTCATAAGGCGCCACCATTTACAACCGTTCCTACTTCGGAGAGTATTGCCCACAATTAAAAAACGGATAATCGCGCAGGCCGGTTTACGCGTGTTTCGCCAACGCCGGTACCAGCGCAACAAACGGAACGAGGTTACGGAATGCCAGAGAACCACAACGCGGGAGGTGTCCCGGTCGATACCTCGACCGCCGCCTCTACGAGCGCCGAATTCACCGGCGAAAGGTCACCCCTTTTCCGCTTGGTCTTGAAGAACTCTATCCTCACCCTTCTCACGCTCGGCATTTATCGGTTTTGGGCGAAGACGAACGTGCGCCGTTATTTTTGGAGCCGCACCCGGGTGCTAGTCATCTGGAACTGAAGTTCAATTCATAATAAGGTTTTCTCTCGAGACGGATCATCGAGGGGGGGGTGTCATGACGCCTACCAGGGGCCGGCAAGCGCCGGTCGTTGAATTGAGCGAAGAAGAGCGGAGATTTTTGCAAGGCCAGGTTCGGCGTCACCGTGTTGCGCGTTCAATGTCGGAGCGTTGCCGTATCATTCTAAGATGTGCTGATGGGCTGACGAGCAAGGCGGTTGCGGCGGAGGTTGGGGTTCATGAACACACGGTCG
>Ga0209144_1000005_pt1 | contig 41731 bp, 37 predicted proteins | sample WorMettrBAHAMAS1_FD_187392 | JGI IMG/M metagenome (GOLD analysis project Ga0209144, IMG submission 187392) | Marine gutless worms symbiont microbial communities from Max Planck institute for Marine Microbiology, Germany - Inanidrilus... | ecosystem: Host-associated > Annelida > Digestive system...
TGCTAATCTCCATCTCGGACCCTCCGGTTTGCCTGTGAAGAGTTCACTCTTCCACCTGGGCACTTTGATGCCGTCGGCCCGTGAGGGTCCACCTCAACCCTCCGCCGCCAGCTTCCAGTCCCGGGAGGCGTCCATTCCATTTCTCCCCTTACTAAAAGCGTGTTGCTGTCTACAGGTATTCAGTTTTGGGTATCGGTCCCGGTTCGGGGCCTCCTAGGCTTCCTCGATGGAGCCGGTGCCGCGCAGGATGGCGACAACGCCGGTGCGCGAAACATCGGCCAGCCCCAAAGGCCGCATCAGGTCCGTGAAGGCATCGATCTTGCTGGAATCACCGACGATCTCGAAAACGAAGGACTCGCTCGTCGAATCGACGACGCGGGCCCGGAAAATGTCGGCGATGCGGAGGCTCTCGACCCGCTTTTCACCCTCACCGACGACCTTGACCAGGGCCAGTTCGCGTTCAACCGAATCACCGTCCAGCGTCAGGTCGCTGACGTTGTGGACCGGCACCAGGCGCGAAAGCTGGGCCTTGATCTGCTCGATGATCATCGGTGTGCCCGAGGTGACGATGGTGATCCGGGACAGATGGCGGCCGCGCCGGGTCTCGGCGACGGTCAGGCTCTCGATGTTGTAGCCGCGCCCCGAGAATAGCCCGATGACGCGTGCCAGCACGCCCGGTTCGTTGTCGACGAGAACGGCAATGGTATGGGAATTTTCCTGTTCCTGACGCGGGTTCACGGTGGTCACTCCCTCATTGGGCTAGGGTGGAAAGGCGGCCGCGCCTTTCGCGGCCTTCCTTATAGTTGTCGAGACGAACTTTTCAATGCCGGTTTGCGGCCTGTCCGTGGCGGTTCCTTAAACCAGGACCATGCCCTCTTCCGATACGGCCGGTTCATCGCCGTCAACGCCGTTGGGGCCCAACAGGATCTCGTTGTGGGCGCCGCCGGACGGGATCATCGGGAAGCAGTTCTCCTTGGGGTCGACTTGGACGTCGGCGATGACCGGCCTGTCGGTCTTGATCATCTCCTCGATCAGGTCGTCAACCTCTGAGGCCTTGGTGGCCCGCAAACCGACCATGTTGAAGGACTCGGCCAGTTTGACGAAATCGGGCAAGCTATCCATGTAGCTTTCCGAATAACGCCCGCCGTGCAACAACTCCTGCCACTGGCGCACCATGCCCATGTAGAAGTTGTTGAGGATGAAGCCCTTCACCGGCAGCCGGTACTGGGAGATGGTCGATAGCTCCTGAACGTTCATCATAAACGATGCCTCGCCGGCGATGTCGATGACCAGCCCCTGCGGATGCGCCACTTGCACGCCCATGGCCGCCGGCAAGCCGTAGCCCATGGTGCCGAGACCGCCCGAGGTCATCCACCGGTTTGGTTTCTCGAAGCCGAAATGCTGGGCTGCCCACATCTGATGCTGGCCGACCTCGGTGGTGATGAAGACGTCCTTCTTGAGTTTCTTGGTCGCCTCGTAAAGGCGCTGGATCACGTACTGCGGCTTGATGACGTCGCCGTTCTGTTCGAACTTCAGACACTCCATCGCCCGCCATTCATCGATCTGTTTCCACCAAGCCTTCAACGCCTTGGCGTTCTGACGGGTCTGGCTGGACCTCCAGACCTTCAACATGTCCTCGAGCACGTGCCCGACGTCGCCGACGATGCCGATGTCAACAGGCACGTTCTTGTTGATGCTCGATGGGTCGATGTCGACGTGAATCTTCTTCGATCCCGGTGAGAATGCATCGAGACGGCCGGTGATACGGTCGTCGAAACGGGCGCCGATACAGACCATGACGTCGCAATCGTGCATGGCCATGTTGGCCTCGACGGTGCCGTGCATGCCGAGCATGCCGACGAAGTTCTTGCCGGACGCCGGATAGGCGCCGAGACCCATCAGGGTCAACGTGCAAGGCGCACCGGTCAGGTCGACGAACTGGGTCAGCAGCTGCGAGGCGGCCGGACCGGAGTTGATGACGCCGCCGCCGGCGTAGATGATCGGGCGCTCGGCTCCCTTGATCAGGTCGATCGCTTCCTTGATCCGCGACAGATCGCCCTTCACTTGCGGCTTGTAGGTTTTATGGGTGACCTTGTCCTTCGGCGTGTAGGGTCCCTGCGCCATCAGCACGTCCTTCGGCAGGTCGATGACAACGGGACCGGGACGGCCCGACTGGGCGACATGGAAGGCCTCGTGGACGATCCTGGCGAGGTCGTCGACGTCCTTGACCAGATAGTTGTGCTTGGTGCAGGGCCGCGTGATGCCGGTGGTATCCGCTTCCTGAAACGCATCGTTGCCGATCAGGTGTGTCGGCACCTGCCCGGTCAGGCAGATCACCGGGATCGAATCCATGAGCGCGTCGGTGAGTCCGGTCACCGCGTTGGTGGCGCCGGGTCCGGACGTGACGAGGACGACACCGACCTTGTCGGTCGAGCGGGCATAGCCCTCCGCCGCGTGCACGGCGCCGCTTTCCTGGCGGACCAGGATATGGCGGATCTTGTTCTGGTTGAAGATGGCATCGTAGATCGGCAGGACAGCGCCGCCGGGATAACCGAAGATATCCGTGACGCCTTGATCGGCCAGCGCCTTCAAGACGATTTCCGATCCGTTCATTTGATCCCGTGACATGGTCCCGATCCTTTTCCGATCACTCAACATCCGAGCCGTACGGGCGATAACAAACCGACGGCCGGCACCCCATAACAGGGGCTCCCGGCCGCGTCCCTTGCCCCCGCAGGCGCCCGTTCGCGAGCGCCCTTTTCGAAGGCGCCCGCAACCTAATCTTTCACTTCGGGAGGGTCAAGGACTTCAGGCGAATAAATGAAAAATTTTTTAAAAAAACTTGATTGTTGCGGGGCAAGGGAGCCTCGTGGGTAACGAAGTTATCCACAGGCGACCGCCGCCAACTACAGGTAAGAATCTATAGGATATCTTTTCGTTTCACGTAATTTTATTTCGCACTAAAATGGCGCGCATTAGGGTGTTGCGGCGTCCAGTTCGGCGATCAGGGCGCCGATTCGGGCCATCGCCTCGGCCCTTGGCGTGCCGGCCGTGAGACGCTTGTCGTAGAGGGTGCGGATCAGGATTTTGTCGTTGCGTGTCAACGCCGGCAATTCACTCAAGTGGTTGAAAATCGACGGCTTGACGAGATCGCTGTCGTTGGGCAGACCGAGAGCCTGGGTCAACTCTTCCAACAGACAGTTCGAGACCTGTCTCTCGGACATCTCGATATTGACGATGATTGTTCCCCACACGATCGCGCCGTCCTTCGCTGTCGTGAGGAAATAGCACGGTGCGTTCTCTGCAAGTCGTCTCAAGAGCGCCGGGTCCGCTCCTTTAACAAGGAACGGCGCGGCCATGGCCAGGCGCGGCACGAACCTGATGATCAGGTTGGGCGGCTTGCCGACCTTCTTGCTGTCCTCGGTTTTGATGCCGGTGAGCCTGACCAAGGCCGTTAGATGGCGGCGGATGGCTTTGACGTGCGGTTCCTTCGGTCGAATCTTCTCAAGCTTCAACTCGCGCCCGCCGCCCGGCTTCGGCAGCACCTTGCCGGCCATGGCCGACACGGTCAGACGGATCGGCCCGGTCCACTTCTTGACCACCTTGGACCCTTGGACTGCGTCTTTGTATTCCGACTCAAAGACGACCTGCTCGAAGAATCCAACCAACTCCGCGACACTGGGCCGGGTTTCATCGGCGGACACGCCAGCGCCCGCGGATGATAGTGCGGCGAAGAGGACGCCAAGGATGCAAACCCGAGAGCGAACCACGGAGATGAGAGAATTTACCATGGTGGGAGTTTATCCCCCGCGCCCCGCTCCTGTCCAAAGGCTTCCGAAACCGGCGGCGCGTTACCGAAAAAGGGTGTACGCCCGCGCATAAATCGGCGATAGGTTTTTGGTGGACAATGGCCGCGCATTCCATCGGCCGCCGAGCAGGGGAGGAGGATCGGCATGGGCGAAAGCGTGAGAGACAAGGACCGGCCGCGTCGCGGGCGCCGGGCGGGCGGACGGTCGGGTGGCCGGGCCGGCAATGTCAGGGGCAAAGGCGCGGCGATCACCCAGCTGCCGTGGAGCCTGCCGGTCAATACCGACAAACCTACCGAGCCGCTGACCGAAGAGGGTGTGCACGCCATTCATGACGGCGCCATGCGCATTCTCGAAGAGATCGGCATTGAATTCCTCAATCCGGAATCCGTCGAGATTCTGGCCAAGGCCGGCTGCATCGTCGACGGCGAGAACGTGCGTATGGGCCGCGAGCTGGTCATGGAACAATTGAAACTGGCGCCAGCGCAGTTCTCGGTCACGCCGCGCAACCGGGAACGCCGCATCGACGTCGGCGGCGCCCACATGCTGTTCGGCAACGTCTCGAGCCCGCCCAACTGTTCGGACCTCGACCGCGGGCGGCGCACCGGCACGCGCGACAGCTTCCGGGATTTCATCAAGCTGACCCAATACTTCAACTGCATCCATTTCGCCGGCGGCTATCCGGTCGAACCCATGGACATCCATCCTTCGGTCCGCCACCTGGACTGCCTCTACGACAAGCTGACGCTGACCGACAAGGTCGTGCACGCCTATAGCCTTGGCAAGGAACGGGTCTGGAGATGGTGCGCATCGCGGGCGGCCTCAGCCACGAAGAATTTGATGCGGCGCCGCACATGTACACCAACATCAATTCGACCTCGCCGCTAAAACACGACCACCCCATGTTGGACGGCGCCATGCGCCTGGCCCGGCGCGGCCAGCACGTGGTCGTCACGCCGTTTACCCTGGCCGGCGCCGTCGCCCAGTCCATGGCCGAAGGTCTGGCGGCGATCACACTGCTGCAGTTGATCAACCCCGGTTGCCCAACGGCCATCGGCACCTTTACATCCAACGTCGACATGAAATCGGGGGCGCCCGCCTTCGGCACGCCGGACTACATGCGGGCGACCCAGATGTCGGGCCAGATGGCGCGCTTCTACGGGCTGCCGTTGCGCGCATCGAATGCCTGCGCGGCCAACTGCCCGGACAGCCAGTCGGCTTGGGAAAGCATCTTTTCGCTTTGGGCGGCCGTGTCTTCGGGCGTCAATCTGGTCTACCACGCCGCCGGATGGCTCGAAGGCGGTCTCTGCGCGTCCTACGAGAAATTCGTCATGGACTGCGAGACCCTGCAGCAGTTGATCGCCTATATGGAACCGGTCCGGGTCAGTGAGGCCGATATCGCCTTCGACGCCATCAGGGAGGTCGGCCCCGGCGGTCATTTCTTCGGCTGCGCTCACACCCAGGAGCGTTACGAGACGGCCTTCTATAGCCCGTTCCTATCCGACTGGTCGAACTTCGAGAACTGGGAGGAACGAGGCGCCGTTCACACACCCGAACGCGCCAACAAGATCTGGAAACAGATTCTCGCCGAATTCGAGGCACCGCCCATCGACCCGGCCATCGACGAAGAGCTCCAGGCATTCGTCGCCAAGCGTAAGGAGGAAGGCGGAGCACCGACGGATTTTTGAGCCAACAAACCGCAAAGAGAGCCGTGAACGGCCGGAGAGCGAGGTTCGGGGGGAACACATGGGTTTGCGGTATGGCGAAACGCCCGGCGGCGAAGACTGGCCGCTCCCCATCAAGACCTGCTGCGAGGCCCAGGGATTGAATCAGGACGTCCTGGCCATGCCGCTCGGGGTCGATCAGACGACGATATCGCGCTGGGAGCGGGACGTCACCTACGGCGGAGATGAACAGGCGCTGGAGTCGGCGAAAACCGATGTAAGGGCATTTCTCCGAAGGACCTTGCTTCGATAACCCGCGGTCCGACTTGTGCCTCGATTGTCGATTACGGCAAACAGGCCTCGACCGTGTCGAGACGGATCTCCGGCGTTACCGGTTTTTCGAGAATCCCGTCCGCGCCCAGAGCTCTCGCCGTTTCCAGGTAGCCCGTGTAGCCGTCGGGGCCGCCACCGGAAATGGCAATCACGGGCAGAGACGGAAACCTCGTTTTCATCTCGATGATCGTGCCGACACCTTCCTTTTCCGGCATAATGATGTCGGTGACGACCACGTCGAACGATTGGCCGGTGATCTTGGACAATCCGTCGACGCCGTTTTCCGCCTCAACGACTTCGTGCCCAGCGTGTTCAAGCACGCTCTTCAACGAAAAACGAACCATCGCGTCGTCGTCGATTACCAGGATCTTGGCCACGTTATCCGTTTTCCATAACTGTTACTGTTGGTCTGTCTACCGCCCGCTCCTTCGCAACAGGCAGCAAGACTTCGAAAGTCGAACCGCGCCCGAGCGCGCTCTCGACCCGAATGGCACCGCCGTGTTTGGTGACGATGCCATAGGCCGTCGCCAAGCCCTGTACCCTTTCCAACGTCCTTTGTCGTGAAAAACGGATCGAAGATGCGTCTCATAGTCTTTTCGTCCATACCCTTACCGTTGTCCGACACCCGGAGTTTCGCGTATTCGCCGGGCCGCAGTTCGGGCGTTTCTTCGCGGTCAATCTCGGTGACATCGATTCTGTCGACCGAGACATCGAGGACACCAGGCATATCCGTCAAAGCATCCGCCGCGTTGGACGCCAAGTTGAGTATGACGGTCTGCAGTTGCGTCGCGTCCGCCGTTATCTCGGCTTCAAAGCCATCGATGTCATCCTTGATTTCGATCGAAGACGGGAACGACGCCCGTATCATCTGAAGTGACTCGCGGACGATCTCGTTAAGGTTCTCGCGTTTCATTTCGACGGGGTTTTCACGCGAAAACTCGGTGAGGCGATTGACCAATTCGGACGCCCGATTACCCGCTTCGCGAATCACTTCCAGGTCTTCCTTCAGCTTGCTGCCCTTGGGAAGTTTTTCGATACCGACGGCCGACAGTAGGATGATCGGTTGCAGCAGGTTATTGAGGTTATGGGCAATGCCGCCGGCCAGTCCAGCGAGCGATTCCATTCTTTGATGGCGTTTCAGGTCCTTCTCGACGCGTGCGTGTTCTTGAATCTCGGCAAGGAGTTCTGTCGTGCGCTCGACGACCTTGGCTTCCAGGCTTTTGTTAGTTTCGACGAGTTTCCTCTCGGATTTTCTCAACTCTTCTGCCATCTGGTTGAAGGCCAATGCCAGTTCCCCCAATTCATCGTCTTGATCGGCTTCAACGCGGTGCTCAAGATCGCCGGCCGCAACCTTCTTTACGCCCGTGTTCAATGCCGCGACTGGGCGTACGACGATGACCCGCAACACCCAATACATGACCGCCGCAAATAGGATCATGAGCAAGGCATAGCTGGTGATCGATATCTTGACGGCGTCGAAAATCTTGGCGTCGACAACCTCGGTGGTGAATTCGATTTGAATCGTGCCGGCATGGCGTCTGGCGATATTGATCGGCGTGACCACCTTCAGCACGCGGCGCCCGTCTTGCCCCCGAATTTTTCTATGTAATCACCGGTTTCGAAGGATCGCCGATTATCCGCGTCAGCGGGCCTGTTGAGATTGTAGGCGCGCGTCGTAACATAGGTGACCAACCTACCGTCTTTCGGGACGTTGGCGTCGATGGCGAGCACGTCGGGCTCCGCCCACAGGTATTTCATCAGTCCCTCGAACATGTGATCCCTATCCTTCAGCACCACATCATCGGTGATCGATGCGTCAAGCACGTGCGCGATCGACTTTGCACGCTCGAGGAAGGAATTGGTAAGGGTCTCGCGAGATGTCTCAATGTTGAAATACGCGAACGGCGGGAGCACGACGACACAAACCAGTGCCGCTGCACCAACGATCTTGATCCATAGGTTGCCCTGGGCGAGCACGCGCATCGTGTTTTCCCGGCCATTCTTTGGCTCGGCTTTGTGTTTGGCCACACTTCGTCGGGAGAAGTCCCCCGCGCGCGATGCTACCATACGTGCTCGTTAAGATCACGGATGAGGGCGGGAATAGTGATGTCGGTTCCGGTGGGTACTACCAGGTCACTGTTCAACCCAGCCTTTCGGTGAGCGCCGCACTGATATGGGACGGCGTGTCGAGCACGGTGACGCCAGCTTCCTCAAAAGCCTCTTTTTTCGATTTGTAGGTTCTCGTGTCGCCCATAACAATGGCCCCGGCGTGTCCCATCTTCTTGCCCTTGGGCGCCGCACCGCCGGCGATGAAGGCGAATACAGGCTTGTCAATTTGGGCCGCGTATTCCGCCGCCAGTTCCTCCATTGAGCCGCCGATCTCGCCGACGATGACGACCGCGTCGGTACCCTCGAATTCGTCCAAGGCGCGAAGGGCGTCCTCGGTGGTGGTCCCTATGATCGGATCGCCGCCGATGCCGATGAAGGCCGATTGGCCGAAGCCAGCAGTGGTGATGTTCTGGCACATGAGCGTACCGAGTGAGCCGGAGCGCGAGATGACGCCGATGGATCCTTTGCGGAAGATGCGCTCGTTGAAGGCCGGCATGAAGCCGACGAAACACTCGCCGACGGTGACGGAGCCGGCCGTGTTGGGGCCGGTAACGTGGGCGTCTTGCTCGGCCGCCGCCGCCACTAGGTACATGACGTCGCGGACCGGCACGTGTTCGGTAAGGATGCACAGGTATTTGGCGCCGGCCTCGATAGCGTCGAGCGCCGCCGCCTTGACGCCCAGGGGCGGAATGAACAGCACCGAAGCGTCGAAACCGCCGTCCGCCTGCATGGCCTCCTTAGCAGAAGCATAGACCGGAACGCCGCAATGGACGGTGCCGGCCTTCTTCGGGTTGACGCCGCCGACAACCTGGGTGCCGTACTCCTGCATGCGCTCGGTCCAGAAGGTGCCCTGCTTGCCGGTGATGCCTTGGATCAGCACCCGGTGGTGGTTGCGAACGATCTTCATGAGCCACCTCCGGCTTCTGCCGCCGCCTCGACGGCGGCCTTGCTGGCGGCATCCATGTCCGGATAGGGATCGAGACCAAGCTTCGCTTTAAGCATGGCAATGGCTTCCTCGTCGCCGGTGCCGGCGATGGAGAAGAACACCGGGATATCGGGCTTGAGATCAGTCCAGGCGTTGAGCAGACCTTCCATCATCACGTCGCACCGCGCGAAGGCGCCACAGAAGTTGACGACCAGGCTCTTGATGCCCGGTTTGGACAGCACCAGGTCGAGCGCCGCCTTACCTTTGGTATACGCCTCGCCGTCGATCTCACAGAAGTTGGCCGGCCGCCCGCCGTGGTGACGAACGACATCCATGGTGGTCATCGTCAGGCCGGCCCCGTTGGCCAGCACCCCGACGTCCCCGTCGAGCTCGATATACTTTATGCCGAGTTCCTCGCCCTTGGCTTCGAGGCCGGTCAATTTCTCGGGTGAGCCCTTGGCCGCCAGCTCCGGCTGTCGCTTAATCGCCGAATCGTCGAGCACGAACTTGCAATCGAGGGCCACCACGTCGCCGCCTTCGGTGACGACCAGGGGGTTAATCTCAACGAGCTCAGCATCGTTTTCGTCGTAGACCTGGTAAAGCCGCGCCGTCGTTTCTCCCAGGCGATCGAGCGCCGCCGGTTCCCACTGCTCTTCGAAGAAACTCCCCCAGAGAAAGTGTGCAGCGTCGCCATCGATTCCGACGTCGATCTGAAGCGGCATCCAACGGAAGACGTCCCCGCACACCTCTTCGACATCCATGCCGCCTTGCGTCGAGATCGTGACATAGGGGTTCTTGGTGATCGAATTGTTGATGATCGAAATGTAGAGTTCCTTGGCGATGGCCACCTGTTCCTCGACCAGGACCTTCTCGACCACATGGCCGTCGATTTCCATGCCGATGATGGCATTGGTGTGGCTGCGCGCCTCGTCCGGTGTCGCCGCCAGCTTGATGCCGCCGGCCTTGCCGCGCTTGCCGGTCGGTACTTGCGCCTTGATCACGCAGGGTCCGAGCTCTTCCGCTGCGCCCGCCGCTTCCTCGGCCGTCGTCACCAACCGGCTTTTCGGTACCGATATACCGGCTGCCGCCAACAGTGGCTTGGCCACGTGTTCCTCAAAGTTCATGACTCTATTTTCCGTATTTGGCCCAGTGGCTGCCGAACAGATCCTCGTCCGACGGCTTGTCCTCGGGTATCTCGCGAACCAGGTGCGTGACGTTGATGAAGTGGCGGTAGTTGAGGTTCTCGGAGATGGAGTTGCCGGCCCAGGTGCCGCAACCCATGGACAGCGTGAAGTTGAGGCCGTTGGTAAAACTGCCGCCGTTGCCGAAAGTGTGCGCCTGGTTGACCAGCACCCGGACCACGCGCAGGTCCTCGGCCAGTTCTCGGGCATGGTCCAGGTCTTTCGTATGGATGCCCACCGAATGACCCATGCCGACGAAGTCGAGGATGTCCTGGACATGGGCCTTGGCCGCCGCGAAATCGGAAACCCGGTAGACGGTCAGGACCAGGGACAATTTCTCGTCGGAGAACGGATGCGCCTTGCCGACGGCGAGTGGTTCCTCGACCATGAAAAACCTGGCCTCGGCCGCCTTCTCGGAAAGCCCGACGGCGTCGGCGAAGACATCCGGGTCCTTGGCAATCAGGTGACGGGTGAGTTTGCCGTCGACCCAGAGGGTATCCAGGATCAGTTGCCGCTCCTCGACCGAGCAGAGGTATCCGCCGGCGTCCTCGAGGGCTCGGATGGCGTCGTCATAGACGGCATCCAGGATGGTCACCGAGTTCTCCGAACTGCACGACGTCGAATTGTCGAAGCACTTGGACAGCATGATCTTCTCACCGGCATCGGCGAGGTCGGCCGTTGCGTCGATGATCACCGGCACGTTGCCGGCACCGACGCCGATGGCCGGCGTTCCCGATGAATAGGCGCGGCGCACGTTGTTCTGAGAATCGGTGCAGACGACGAGGTCCGATTGATTCATCAGTTCCTGGGTCGAATCCTTGCTGACCGGTGCCGGCAAGACCTGGACGAGATCGACGGCAAGCCGATCTTTTCCAGTTCGGCGCGCATGTAGTCGACCGTCCGCGCCGTCGTTTTCTGGCCGGCCGGACTCGGCGCGACGATCACCGCATTGCGCCCCTTGACCGAAAACATGGCCTTGTTGACCGGCGTCGTCGCCGGGTTGGTCGAGGGTGCGATGGCGGCGACGACACCGACCGGCTTGGCGTATTTGACGAGGCCCTTTTCCGGGTCCTCTTCAATGATGCCGACGGTGCGCACCCGGGACAGGTCTCTGAGGCAGCCGAAAGTCTTTCGCTGGTTCTTGATGATCTTGCTATCCACGTCGCCGAGCCCGGTATCGGCAACGGCGAGTTCCGCCAGTTCGCGGGCCCGGTCCGGCTCGTAGATGGACCAGGCGAGCGCGGTCACCGCTTCGTCGACCCGCTCCTGGTCGGCAGTTTCGAACTGCGCCATGGCGGCGCGGGCACGCTCGATAAGGTCTTCGACGACGGACTTCGCGTCGGGCGCAGGCGGTTCGCCACCTTGTGAAGCTTCGGGGTTCATGCGCCTTGCTCCTTCATCGATAGCTCGAGGGGTGCCGGGTCGGCCGCGCCGAGACCGGCCGCATCGGCACCATCGGTAGAAAGGCAACCGGTCAAACGCCGGGCGGCGGCCTGAAGCGCCGGCAGATGAGCGAGGGCAGTATCAACGCTCAGGCGGGCCGAGGGACCGTGCGTTGCCAGACCGGCAATAACTTTGCCGTTTTCGTCGAAAACCGGAACGGCCAGACCGATCAATCCGGTGAGCCGTTCGGCATTATTGATGGCGTAGCCCTGCCGGCGAACGGTCTTGATCTCCCATTCGAGGGCAACGGTATCGGTGATCGTGTTGTCGGTGAACCGCTCGAGGGGTGCTGCCGTCAGGATGCGCCGCCGCGTCCGGCTCGGCAGGTGGGCCAACAGCATCTTGCCGATGGCCGTGGCGTGGATGGGAACACGGCTGCCCGGCCGGAACTGCAGCCTCAATGCCCAGTCGCACTCGACCCGCTCGACGTAGACGATCTCGTCGCGGTCGAGGACACCGACATTGCAGGTCTCCCCGATTTCATCGACCAGGTCCTTCAGGACCAGGCGCATCGGGGTCAGGCCGCTCGCTGCCCGCAACGCGTTGAGACCGAGGTCGAGCATGCGCCCGCCGACGGTGAAATGGTCACGGGCAAAACCTCGATTGATCAATCCGATCCCCTCCAGCTGGCGGACGATGCGGTGGACGGTCTGGCGCGGGAGATCGAGCCGGGACGACAGCTCGGCGAGCCCCATCGGTTCCTGCGACTGAAAAAGTGTTTCGAGCACAACCACGGCTTTTTGCAGGGCCGATCCATTTTCCTTGGCCGTTTGCATGTCTCTCCCCTGCCCATTGAAGCCGACGGCGGCAGCGATCATGCGGCAAATCGGGTCCCTTTTTCAACATTTTTTTGATTTTTGAGTTACTTTATCTCAAAAACTTTAATTTTGCACTGTCTTGGGTCCTCCGGCGCCTTGACCTTTTGTGACCCGCCCCGCCAAACTGACGGGCGGTCATTTTGGGGAAACGGAGGCCGGTTCGATTTCCGAGCAAGAAACATCTCCGCCGGCACCATTGCCGACGTCACCGACGCCGTTCCGGTCGGGACTCCTGGCCGGCCTGGCGATGCCGGCGTGGATGGTCACGGCGAGCATGGTCGGTTTCGGGTCGATGGCCCGTGATTCAGGCGTCGGGCTCGACATCGCCTTGGGTTCCAGTCTCGGGATCTGGGGGTTGCCGGGACAGGTGGCGATGACCGAACTGTTCGCCCTCGGCGCGCCGGTGCTGGCCATCGTCGTCGCCAGCTCCATGGCCAATTTGCGTTTCATGCCCATGGCCGTCGTCATGATGCCCTATTTCAAGGGCGACGCCCGGGCCATGGGTTGGCGGTATTTCATCGCCCATCTGATGTCGATCAACATCTGGTCGGTGTTCATGGTGCGCGGACCGGCCATGCCCTTGACCGAACGTTTCCCATTTTACCTGGGCCTGTCTTTGGTCTGCATGACGGGCGGAGCCATTGGCACGATCCTGGGATATCTGCTTGCCGCTGCAATGCCGTTCTATGTCTCCGTCGCCCTGGTCTTTCTGAACCCGGCCTATTTCGTCTTCATCTTTTCCAGCGTCCGCGTGCGCAATTGCCTGATCGCCGTCGTCATCGGCGCCATCATGGGCCCGCTGCTGCACCAGATCACACCGGACTGGGGCGTACCGATCACCGGAGTCGTTGCCGGGACGATCGCCTTCGGACTGGACCGGATGTGGAGCAAGCCCTCGTGAGCAGCACCGGGCCCTGGGTTTTGCTGCTGCTCTGCGTGGCGGCGACCTACGTCTGGCGGCTGGCCGGCGTCGCCATATCCAGCCGTATCGATCCGAACGGCCCTTGGCTGCAATGGTTCAACTGTGTCGCTTACGCCATGCTCGCCGGGTTGATTACCCGCGTGATCCTGATCCCGGAAGGCATGTTGGCGGAAACCCCGATCAACCACCGCCTGATCGCCATGGCCGCGGGCTTTGTCCTGTTCGTGGCTTTCAGGCGAAACGTGTTCGCCGCAACGGCGATCGCCTTCGGCGTCTTTCTTCTCCTTTCGTTCCTCACGGAAAGCGGTTTCGCCTGACCGCCACCGTATCTTTCCGTGTCCCTTGAGGGACGACCGGATTCTGCCTAAGATTTCCCAACATTCTGAAAGATAAGGCATTCTCGCAACTCCTGGGTGGTCAAGCCGTCGAAAAATGGAACCTTACGTCCAGTTCGATGTTTTCGTTCTCAACCAGGGCCGTTGGGATTTCCATAGCCGCTATCCGGCGACGGACGAAAAAACCGCAATCGACCTGGCGCGCAACCTGGACCGGGAAGTGGAACTGGGCGGCGCCAAAGTGGTGAAGGTCAGCGGCCGCGAACAGAGCCGGGACACCGAGGAGGCGGTCGTATGGGTATCGCCGCGTGTCGAAACACCCGAAAAACCGGCCCGCCAATCGAAAGACCCGGGTGGCCGACCCCAGGCCCAGGGAGAACGGCCGGTGCGTTGGCGGTTGATGGCAAAGGTCTTCGCGATCGTCACCTTCGCCGGGTTGACCGCGTTCTCGTTATCGGTGCCGCTGACGCTTTTGGTCGGGAAACTGGCCGATTATGGCTGGACCCTGTCCCCGGCTTTCCAGAACATCGCCGTATTTACCGGATCGATCCTCGTCTTTCTCGGCGCGCTCGCCATCTGCGCTTACCTGTTCGTATCGCCCAAGGACTTCCGGTCGGCCCAATCGAGTGAACCGGCGCCTGGTCCCGCGGCCGCGCCGGCGAAGCCGGCCCCGCCTCCCGAGTTGCCGGTACCGATGCCCGAGCCCGCCCTGCCGTCACCCCCGGCTGCGGACGAAAACGTCCAACATCTCGCGGTCACCGAATCGGTCTCGGCAGCAACCGGCGACGAACCGCCGATGTCGGATGGCGAGCGTCAGGGGGCTTTCGGGCCGTTGCCGTCTTTCCTGTCAGACGACACCGACGAACCCCAGTCGGGAATTCCGACCTTGCCCCAACCGCCCGTCGAAGACGCTCCGGCGGAAGAAGTCGAGGGTGAAGCGGAGCCAGAAGCCGCTCTCGCTGAAGAGCCGGCACCGGGAAGAACCGACACGGCGGCTGTCGGTCACGTACACCGGGTCACCATGTTACGGTTCCTGGAAGCCGCCGTGACGGTGTTGAAGGACGCTATCCCCGACGACAGGGATACGTCCTTTGCCCTCGCGCTGTTCCTCGGCGGGGCCGGCGAACATTTCGGACAATCACTCGGCCTCCGGAACATCCAGCGCCTGATCATGGTCCGCGAATGTCTGACGCCGCTCGGTCTCTCCCCGGAAGATGTCGAGACGTTTTGTGAGCACTTCACGGGTTACGGCGGCGACCCCCCCACATCGCATAATGGTCGAAGCCGGCGCCGAGGCGATGGCCGGTTATCTCGAACACCAGCCCAATTGTTTCACCCGTGTCGGCGGCGCCATACAAGACTGGCACGACGCCCTGGATAACGAAGATCCGTCTGATGCCCCGGAAGCCACCGAACCGGACCGGCTGGCGGTGGCGGTCCTTCTCACCGACCTCAGTGAGGGCACGGCGGCGAGCGCCGATGCGAAAGTACTCTGCGATCGTCCGCAATGCTCTTGCGAGATCACACGGCGAGGAACTGCGCCATACCGGCGATGGTATCCTGGCCATGTTCGCTTCCCCGCTCCTAGCCCTGGCGGCGGTTCATATTCAAACCGATCTGGCCCGCCACAACCGGGCGACAACGGGCGTGCCCGTTCATGTTCGCATCGGCATTGCCGGTGGTGATGCGGACCCGGAGACGTTCGATCTTTCCGAACCGTCCGTGCGCCGTGCGGCCGAGGTCTGCGACACGGCGCAGGCGGAGCAGATCGTGGCCACGCAAGGCATCGTGGGCACCGGCGGCACAAGCGACTTCACCTACCGCGAAATCTCCGATGAGCAATCGAATCCATCAGTCGGCGAACAACTCTATGAAGTTGTTTGGAATGAAGTCTAAGCCGATCGGTTGACTGCCTACACGAACCCTTTGAGTGCGTTATAAACCTCGCGCGGCCGTTCCGTCATCATCATGTGACCGCAGTTATCGATGACCTCGGCGGCTGACTCGTTAATGATATCGGTGAGGGGCTTCGCCTTCTTGGCCGGTGTCATCTTGTCGTCCCGGCCCAACACGAAAAGCGTCGGGCAGATCACCTTACCGGCCGCTTCGACGGCACCGTCATAATCGTTGCAGGCCTTGAGATCGTTATGCAGCACGCCCGGCCCCGAAAGGTCGAGCAAGGTCCGCGAGGCACCGTGAATCCACAACCCCGGATGCGGGTGCCCGCCGACCTGGGCCTGATCCCCCAGTCCCCAGTAGACAATCAGTTCCGGCGCCAGGGGTTCGTTTTTCTCGGCTGCAGCGAGTAGGTCCGGATGCACGGGCATGCTTTCGGCGACCCCCATCAGGCACAAGCCTTCAAGCCGGTCCGGAAAACGCGCGGCCGTTTCCAGCGCTGTCAGCGCTCCCATAGAATGGCCGATCAGCTTGCACTTTTCGATCCCAGCCGCATCCAGGAAGGCGCCGATCCAGTCGGCCATGTCTGCGATGGTCTCAAGGAGCGGTCCATCGGACCGTCCGTGGCCGGGAAGATCGACGGCAAAGGCGCGCCGTCCCATATTGGCGATGTTGCGCGTCTGAAGTTGCCATACGGTGCGGTCCATGCCAGCGCCATGAACCAGAACAACCGCCGGCTCTTCGGCGTGAATCGCCCGGCTGCCAGTCGCCGCGTGAACGGTGCGTCCATCGATCGATAGATCCATCGCTTCGCTCCCTCACCCTCTCTGCGAGGCGCGGAGCGCCTGCTTGAGATCGTCAATAATGTCGCCGGCGTCCTCGATGCCGACGGATAGCCGGATCATTCCTTCACCGATCCCCGCTGCCGCCAAGGCCTCGGCGTTCATCTGCTGGTGGGTCGTGCTGCCGGGATGGATGACCAGGGTCTTGGCGTCGCCGACGTTGGCCAGGTGGGAACTGAGGCCTACCGCCTCGATGAACCGCCGCCCGGCGCCGCGCCCGCCTTTGATACCGAAACTGAGGATAGAGCCGCAGCCCTTGGGCAGGATGCGCCCCGCCAGGTCATGGTCCGGGTGGCTGGCCAGGCTCGGATGGTTGACCCACTCGACCTCCTCGGCGCCCTCCAGGAAGGCGGCCACGGTCTCGGCGTTCTCGACATGACGCGCCATGCGCAGCGGCAGGGTCTCGATGCCCTGCAGGATGTAGAAGGCGTTGGCCGGGCTGATGCAGGCGCCGAAGTCCTTCATGCCCTCGGCCCGGGCCCGCATGATGAAGGCCTGGGGGCCGAACTCGTCGGCGAAATCGAGACCGTGATAGCCGGCATAGGGTTCGGTCAGGGTCGGGAACTTGCCGTCAGCCTCCCAATCGAATCGCCCACTGTCGACGACGACGCCGCCGATGGCGATGCCGTGTCCACCCATGAACTTGGTCAGCGAGTGCAACACCAGGTCGGCGCCGGCGTCGAAGGGTTTCATCAGGAACGGTGTGGTGAAGGTCGAGTCGATCATCAGCGGCACGCCGGCATCGTGGGCGATCTCGGCGACGGCGGCTACGTCCATGACCTCGATACCGGGATTGCCCAGCGTTTCACCGAAGACCAGGCGGGTGTCCCCGCGGATCGCCGCCTTGAAGGCATCCGGGTCGCGGGGATTGACGAAGGTCGTCTCGATGCCGAAGCGCGGCAGTGTATAGGTAAAGAGATTGTGCGAACCGCCGTAGATGGACCCCGACGAGACGATGTGCGAGCCCTTGTCCATCAACGTCGCAACGGCGAGGAAAAGGGCGGCCATGCCGCTGGCCGTAGCGACGGCGCCGACGCCGCCTTCGAGGGCGGCGACCCGCTCTTCCAACACTGCCGTCGTCGGATTCGAAAGCCGCGTGTAGATATGCCCCGGTCGCTCCAGGTTGTAGAGGGCAGCGGCATGGTCGGTATCGTCGAACACAAACGATGTCGATTGATAGATCGGCACCGCCCGGGCCCCGGTCAGCGGGTCCGGCTGCTGGCCCGCGTGCAGTGCCAGGGTGTCCAGTTTCAGGAATTTCGGTTTGACCATACGTCCCCCTCTTGGCCACCGTCGCGGCCTTTACAAAGCCTCTTCCACTCTTTAGGCAAGGCCGGCAACGCAGTCAACGAGGGAGGGATTTCGGATGTCGCGGGAAATCAACTCGGTCGCCGTTCTCGGCGGCGGTACGATGGGTTCCGGCATTGCCGGCTTGTGCGCCGAACGCGACAAGAAGGTCTTGCTGCTCGACGTCTCAATGGAAGCCGCGGAAAAGGCCCTGGACCGCATCGTCAACGGCCGCCCGCCGGCGATCGACACGCCCGGCAAGGAATCCAACATTACGCTCGGCACCCTTGAAGACGATCTCGAAAAGATCGCCGACTACGACTGGGTCTGCGAAGCGGTGATCGAAGACCTGGCGACCAAACGAGACTTGTTCGAACGCCTCGAGCCCTTGCGCCGCGAAGGGTCGGTGGTCACAACCAACACGTCGGGCATCCCGCTGCGCTCGATCACCGAAGGTATGCCGGAACGGCTCAAGCGCGACATCGCCGTCACCCACTTCTTCAATCCGGTCAAGATCATGCGCCTCCTGGAGCTGGTCCCGGGCGAGGAAACGACGCCCGACATCATCGAAGCCCTGTCCGGCTTTTGCGGCGGTGTCCTCGGCAAGGGTGTCGTCCACGCCAAGGACACGGTTAATTTCATCGGCAACCGGATCGGATGTTATTGGATGCTGATGGGCCTGCATCAAGCCCGCGAGGCGCTCGATGGCGGCCTCAGCATGGAAACGGTCGACTCCCTGATGTCCGGCCCCATGGGACTGCCGCCGACCGGTTTCTACGGGCTCATCGATCTGATCGGCCTCGACGTTATGGACTATGTCGGCAAGAACCTGGCGATCAACCTGCCGAGCGGCGATATGGGCGTCGGATTCACCGCTTTCCCGGTGGCCGAACAGGCCATGCTCGAACGCGGCCAACTGGGCCGCAAGACCGGCGGCGGATTCTACCGGGTCACCAAACTGGATGACGGCTCCAAGACCAAGGAGACCTTCGACCTGGTCAAGGGCGATTGGCGCCCCTTCCAGCCGACGGAACTGGGCGAGGACCTCCAGAGCCTGGACGTCATGCTCGGCGACGGCATGGAGGCGGAACTCTGTTGGCGCATCATGGGCGGGACGCTCAGTTACGCGGCCGACCTGATCCCGGAGATCTCAGACGACGTGGTCAACGTCGACCGCGCCATGCGCTGGGGTTTCGCCTGGGGGCGCGGCCCTTTCGAAATGCTCGACGCCATCGGTCCGAAACGGTTCATTGAGAAGACCAAGGCCGACGGTCTACATGTCCCAAAAATGCTAGCCGTTCTGCAGGATGCCGGCGTCGTATCGTTTTATCGCGACGGCGGCCAACAGTTTCTGGGGGTCGACGGCGCCTATCATCCCGTTCTTAAGGGCTAGTTGGTGACCGCCGGCTGGTCGGCGGGCAGCGGCATCAGGATGCTCACCGTCGTTCCCCGGCCGACGGCACTTTCCATTTCCAATGTGCCGTCTTGGAGTTCGACCAGGGATTTTGTAATGGCGAGCCCGAGACCGGCACCTTCATGGGATAAATAGGGGTTCGAGTTGAGCCGGACGAACGGTTGGGTGAGGGCGTCCAGTTTGTCTTTAGGAATGCCCGGACCCGTATCGGCGACGGACAGGACCGCGCGGTTGGCGACAACGGAAGACGAGACGTTCACGGTCCCTCCCGGCCCCGTATATTTGACGGCGTTCGACAACAGATTGAGGAGGATCTGGCGAAGGGCGCGCCGGTCCCCGATGGCGACAACCTCCGGATCCGCCTGCTCCGCTTGCAGATCGATCTCCTTATCGCGCGCCAATCCGCCGACCACCCGGGCGCAATCCGTTATCACACCGGACATGGCCACCGGTTCCAGTTCGAGTTCGTGTCTTCCGGTCTCGATGGTCGAAATGTCGAGGATGTCGTTGACCAGTTCCATCAACAACTGCCCACTATCCCGGATATCCTTGATGTATTCGATGTAATTCTCGTTCAAGGGGCCCAGGGCCTGCGATCCGATCAGATCGGAGAACTCCATGATGGCATTCAACGGTGTGCGCAATTCGTGGCTCATGGTGGCCAGGAATTCCGATTTGGCCTGATTGGCTTCTTCCGCTCGCACCAGGGCCAGTTCGCGATCGCGCTCGGCCTCGACCCTGGCCGTCACATCGACCATGAACCCGCTCAAGGCTACCGTCCGGTCGCCCTCACGAATGGCCGAAACGAAATTCCTCAGCCAAACGACGGATCCGTCGCGACTGATGATTCGACATTCGTAGGTGATGTCCTCGCCGACGGTCGCGACCATCCCACATCCATTCAGGGTCATTCCCAGGTCATCCGGGTGGACGCGGTCGGCCCAGAAGCCTTCGCTCAACCAGTCATCGACGGGATAACCGAGAACCATCTCCGCATGGGGAGACACGTAGGTAAATCGCAGCGTCTCCGGATCCGCCTCCCACACGATGACATTGATGTTCTCGACGATCTTGCGGAACCTCTCTTCCGTCTCCCGTAGGGCCTTGATGTCGCTGATGTCCGTGTTGATGGCACCGGTACCGACGACATCGTCGTCGGCACCGTATACGGGGAACTTCTGGGTGATCGTCGTGTATTGATTTCCGTCAGGGAAGGTCCGGGTCAATTCCTTAACCACCGGTTGATCGCCATCGACGACCTCGGCATCGTGGGCAAGTGTCTGTTCGAGGGCATCGCCGGTGAGGAAGTCGGCGGTTCGTTTGCCGACCATGTCTTCAGGCTTCCTGTCGAACCACTCGGCGAGCCGCTTGTTGACGACCAGGAAATGGCCTTCCGTATCCTTGAGCTGAATGCCCGAGGGCGAATTGTCCAAGATTGCGCGCAACAATTGCTCATTTTCACGCAGCGCCGCTTCCGCCTTCCGGCGCGCTGATATGTCGATGACCAGGGAGAAATTGCCTTTGACGTTTCCCACACTGTCAAAATCGGGAGCAACCGTCGCCTCGACCGTTCTCGTCTTTCCATCCGGATAGGTCAGCGTCATCTCGCTGCGGCTTTCGCGTTTTTCGGCGACGGCCTCGAAAAGAGGCGATACGGCCTGATAGGCGGATGCGCTGAGAATCTCGTCGGGCCGGCGGCCGATGATCTCGTCTTGAGGGCGGGCGAACCACATTTCGGCCGTGTGGTTGGCGAATTGATAGCGTCGCTCGGAATCGAGATAGAGGATCAACGCCGGCACCGAGTCGGTGATCAACCGAAGTTGTTTTTCCTGATCGCTCAGGGCCTGGCTTATACGCTCTTTCTCCTCGACCGTCCGGGCAAGGTCCGTGTTTAGGTTCAACAGGCTTCGCTGGCGCCACCACACCATGGCGAACAGAACAACGACGAGCACAGTGGCCATGGCGGCAACGGCGCGCTCGACAGACCAAAACGGTATGGGCTTGCCATACCATTTGACATAAATGCGTTCGTACGCTGGCGACCCGACAAAGGCGTTCACGGCCGGTTCGAGTTTGCGCCATATGGCCGCGTGGTCCTTGCGAACACCGATCGCCCGCCTGACTTCGCGAAGCGGTTCACCGACCGCTTTGATTCGATCGACGATTCGGGCTCCGCGGGCCATGTGGATGAGAACCGGTCCCGGAAAGATCATCGCGTCGACTTGCCCGGCCATCAATTCAAACAGTGCCGACCGCGCGTCTTCGAAAACAACACCGTTTACACCGTCCAGGTTCTTCAAGATTTTCTCGCCGACGTTCTTTCGAACCACGGCCACGTCGCGTCCCGACAAGTCCTCGACTCCGTTGATGTCGCGGGTTTCCTCACGAACAAAAATGGATACCGCGAATGTCTGAACCGGGGCCGTAAACAGGTATTCGGCCTGGCGCCCCGGCGTAATGCCTAAGTTCGGAATGAGCTCAGCGCGGCCTTGTTGGATAGCCTCGAAAACAGCAGGAAAACTGGGGTAAACGATGTACCGTATCTTGAACCCGGCTTTCGCGGCCACGGCTTCCATCGCATCAATGGCAAAACCGGTCGGGTGTCCGTCGTCGGTGTCGTAATACGGCGGCCAGTATTCGGGAACGGCGGCGACGATTTCCCGGGGCTCCTGGGCTACCGCGGTCGGCAACACGGGAATAGCGGCGAACAGTGCCACGACCAAACCCAACAGTGGCATCGCTAGAAAGCGGATCATTTTCCCGCACCCTCCGTGCAGGGCGATGGCTTGTTTCACCCGGACACTACGTCAGAATAAATATCGACGGTGCCCGCTCCCGTTTCCAGTCACGACTTGCCGACGATTGTTACAACCTGTGAACAGGGACGGCGGGAATCGCCGGGTTTTCGACGAGGCTATTTCCCGGACGCCTTCTTCTCGATAGGCTGATCCCTCACACATCGGACCTGGGACCCAACAATGACCCCAAGAAAAACTGGTTTCTCCCGCTTCGCCATCGCATTTTACCTCTTGGTCCTTGCGGCGCCGGCCGGCGCCGACGGCTGGCAACCGACAAAACCTGTGGAATGGTACGTCATGGGTCCGGAGGGTGGCCGCGTCGACCGTTTCGCCCAGGCTTTGGCGAGGGCCGTATCCGATCTGGGGCAAACGCCACAACCTATGACCATCACCAATCAACGGAAGGGATTCCCGGCCGATCCCCTGTTGCAGCTCAAGAACCGCGAAGGTGACCCCCACGTCATCGTCCTCACCTCGGCCGCCTATCTGACGACTCCGCTGCGCAACCCGGGGCTCGGTATCAATATCCAGTCTTTCACGCCGATCGCCGGATTAGCCGAAGACAGCCTGCAATTCTGGGTCCGCCACGAGCGGCCGGAGGCAAGTCTTGGTCAGCTCGCTGCCGTGCAGTTCGACACGTCTGCCGATCCCCTCAAGGTCGGTGTCCGCAACAACGACGATGAAGACTGGCTCGCCGTCGCGGCGTTGAAAAAGGGTATCGGCTTGAACGTTTCGTTGGTTCGCTACCGTTCGTCGCGGGACGCGCCGAAGGACCTGGCCCGCGGGTTCCTCGACGGCGCCATCGCCACGCCAAGCGAATCCGGCGGGTTCTGGGAAATGGAACGGGCCCGGCCGATGGCCAATTTCAGCCCGCTCAGCCCGTTCGACGCTGCGAAAGGCGTGACCCTCCCATTCACGATCGGGGAAACCAGCGCCGCCGCCTTGACCCTGCCCCGTGCCATCGTCGCCCCCGGGCGCATTACCGTCGAAGCCCAAAGCTATTATGAAAAGCTATTCGAGGCGGCCAGCGTCTCCGAACCCTGGCGGCAATATCTGGCCGAAAACAGATTGGTTCCCGGCTGGTCCGCCGGGCTCGACCTGACCAAGAAACTGGTCGCCGCTCGCGAGGGGTACCGGAAACTCCTGAAAGACCTGGGCGAAATCGAATAGGCGGAGGCGATGTCGGACCCGCCGAAATCCGACATCGAGATTGCCCGTACCTGCGAGCTGGAACCGGTCGCCGAGGTCGCCGCCAAGCTTGGCATTCCGGGTGACCGGCTGGTGTCCTAGGGGTTCGACAAGGCCAAGGTCGCGCTCGATTTCATCGCGGACCGGAACGACGGCGCCGACGGCAAACTGATCCTGGTCACCGGGATGACCCCGAAGCCGGCCGGCGAAGGCAAGACGACAACGGTGATCGGACTTGGCGATGCGCTCATCCGCATCGGCCAGAAGACGGTCGTCTGTATCCGCGGGCCGTCGCTGGGACCCGTGTTTGGTCTTAAAGGCGGCGCCACCGGCGGCGGCCGTGCCCGGGTCGTGCCGATGGTGGACATCAACCTGCACTTCACCGGCGATTTCCACGCCGTCGGAGCCGCCCACAATCTGCTCGCTGCGCTCATCGACAATCACATCTACTGGGGCAACAACCTGGGCATCGACGAACGGTGCATCACCTGGAAACGGGCCCTCGACATCAATGACCGGGCGCTTCGCGAGATCGTCTCCTCGCTGGGCGGTGTCACCCATGGTTTTCCCCGCGGGGACGGGTTCGATATCACCGCCGCCTCCGAGGTCATGGCCACCCTGTGCCTGGCCAAAAACCTGTCCGATTTGACGGAACGCCTCGGCCGCATCGTCATCGGTCCCGACCGCGACCGCCGGCCGGTCTTGGCTTCGGGCCTCAAGACGGCGGGCCCGATGAGCGTCCTGCTCCGGGACGCCATTCATCCGAACCTGGTCCAGACTCTCGAGCACAATCCGACTCTCGTTCACGGCGGCCCCTTCGCCGATATCGCGCATGGCTGCAGCTCGGTGATCGCGACCAAGGCGGCGCTCAAGCTCGCCGATTACGTGGTCACCGAAGCCGGCGGCGGGTCCGACTTGGACGCCGAAAAGTTCTTCCACATCAAGTGCCGCCAAGCGGACCTCAAGCCTAAGGTCGCCGTCGTCGTCTTGCCTTCGCCGCACTCGACGCGGACTACGGACGCCTCCCCGTCTGCATGGCCAAGACCCATTACAGTCTCTCCACCGACCCCCGCCTCAAGGGTGTACCGGCGGGCCATGTGGTGCCGATCCGCGAACTTCGGTTGGCCGCCGGCGCCGGGTTCCTGGTCTGTGTCACCGGCAATACCCAAACCCTGCCGGGCCTGCCCCAGGTCCCCGCCGCTGAGTCCATCCGCCTCGACGGGACCGGCGCGCCCGCGGGTCTTTTCTGACGTCCCCAGCGCCTTTGGCGCCTCGGAAGGTCTTGCGCCGCCGGTATCATCCGACCGATGATCGGTGCCGTCATCGATCACCCGCGCAGGAAACCCATGGACAGCCTCGACCTGACCAACTTGCCGATCGTCGCCCGATTCCGGGAACGCACGGTTCGCTCGCGCCATCTGATCGCCGACGCACACCAAGTCTTCCCGAGCGGCATCGTGCATGACTCGCGGCACATGGCCCCTTACCCGATCTATGTCGAGCGGGCTCAGGGCGGGCGAAAGTGGGACGTCGACGGCAACGAATACGTCGATTTCTACGGCGGTCACGGAGCACTCCTGCTGGGCCACGCCCACCCGGCGCTGACCGAGGCGGTCAATCGCCAGATCATCTTGGGCACCCACCCGGCGGCCTGCCATGAACTGGAGCTCGAATGGGGCCGGCGCGTGCACGGCCGAGCGCCTGCGCTTCACTGCGTCCGGCACCGAAGCCAATTTGATGGCCATTCGGCTTGCCCGTGCCTATACCGGACGCAACAAGCTGGTCCGCCTGCGCGGCCATTTTCACGGTTGGCAGGACCACGTCGCCTTCGGTGTCAAAGACCACTTCGACGGAACGCCCGGTCCCGGCATTATCAAGGGCATCGCCGAGAACGTGATTCTGGCACCCGCTGGCGACATCGAAGCCCTCGAGGCGATCTTCTCCGAGGACGACGACATCGCCGCCGTCATCCTCGAGCCGACCGGGGCCAGCTCCGGCCAGGTGCCGCTCGACCGCGGGTTCGCGCGCGCTCTCCGGGACCTGACGGAACGCCGGGGCGTACTCCTCATCTTCGACGAGGTGGTCACCGGCTTTCGTGTGTCGCCGTCGGGCGCCCAGGGGCTTTGGGACATCAAGCCGGACCTGACGACGCTGGCCAAGATCTTGGCCGGCGGCCTGCCGGGCGGTGCCGTCAGCGGACGCCGGGACATCCTCGAACACATCGACTTCGAGGTCGCCCGCGAGAAGGGGTTCGAGAAGATCGGTCACCACGGCACCTTCAACGCCAATCCGCTGTCGGCCGCCGCCGGTATCGCCATGCTCACCATCCTCGCCGAAACGGATGCCTGCCAGCGCGCCGCGAATCAGGGCCAAAGGCTGCGCGACGGCTGGAACCGGGCCTTCGCCGATCACAGCGTCCCCTGGGCCGCCTACGGCTTTACGTCATCGACCTATCTCTTCACCAATCCGGACGGCATGGATCTCGACCCCGCCGCCTTCGACGCACACGCTATGGCACCCCAGGTCATGGAGCGCGCCGCCGCTCATCCGGCGGCGGTCAAGCTGCGCCTGGCCCTAATGACCGAAGGCGTCGACCTCTCGGGCAAGATGGGCGCCATCACCTCGGCCGCCCATGGGAACGATGATATCGATAACGCGGTCGCCGCCATGGGCCGAGCCCTGAAGGCGGTCCGGGCCGAAGGGGACCTGTAGACATCGAGCCCGCCACAACGGTGCTGGTTCCGGTACGAAGAAAAAAGCGCTTTCCAATGCTACCGGCTGCTGACACCGGGTAGCGGCCATCAACAACGCGTGGCGAGACGTATACGTGATCCCATTTGCGGTCCAAATCCATTTTTTGGACGAATGCTTGAATTCTGATCGGACCGCTGATGACCCAAGACGGTCACCCTCGTGTAACCCGATAAGAGCTATGCGTCGCGCGCCGCCAAGACAGCCTTGACCAGATCATCGGGCACCTGGTCGGGCAATGGTTCTTCCGCGGCGTCGGCCGATCCATTCGCCAGTTCGATGGCAGCCTTGTAGGCGCGCAGATATTCGCGACAATCCGTGCAAATCTTCAGATGCGTTTCGAAGACGAACTTCTGCTTGGGCGTCAATGCATCTTCCAGATAGTCGATGATGAAACCCTCGAATTCCTCGCAACTTATCATCAGAGGCATTTTGAACATTGCCCCTTGTATGCGTCGCATGATCGGTTTGCTGATGCCCATCATGGCTCGTGCCCCCTCATCAACGGCTCCAGCAGTTTTTTCAGCGCGGCCCGCGCCCTGTGCAGCCGGATTTTTACGTTCGCTTCACTGATCTTGAGCATGTCTGCGACGTCCGAGGTCGACAATTCTTCGATGTCGCGGAGTGTCAAGACGATACGATAATCTTCGGGTAACCGGGCGATGCAATCGCCCACAAAACTCTTAGTTTGTGTTCGTTCGAACAACGATTGGGGCGTTTCGAAGGTCGCCCAATCGCCCTCTATTCGACAGCGGCTTTGATCGAAGATCGGCATCAATTCGTCGATATCGCGGGCATATTCCCGTTGCCGCTTGCGGAGCGCCGACAGGGCTTCATTGACGACGATCCGGTGCATCCAGGTCTTCAGGGCCGATCGACCTCCAAACTTACCCAAGTTCTTGAATATTTTTTCAAAGGCGTCCTGAACCGCGTCCTCCGCCTGCGCGGTTTCGCCCAGGATGCGACCGGCGACGGCCAGCATCCAACCCATGTGTTCGCGAACGAAACGCTCGGTCTCAACCCGGTCGTTGGCGCGTAACCGGTCCAACCCACTATGGCCTTTGTCGGAGGTTTTATCCGGCCGCGATCCGGAGTCAGCGCTTTCGGTCACGCGATCGTCCATTCAGCCAAACTAAACCGTTTTCGCCTAGACAACGTAAAACCCATAAAAAAACACCGTAACCGAATCGCCGCATCAGCGGTCTAACAGTTCGAAGAGGTTACAGAAGGGGGCACTCCGTGACCACGGGACTATTGGCATTGACGGTTTTCGCTGCGCTGTTCGCCATGTTGGCGAACCGGTTGGCGGCAACCGTCGTGACCGCCCCCATGGCCTTCATCGGCTTCGGCTATCTGATCTCACAAACAGGCCTTTTCCCCGCGAGCCAAGCGGAAGTGATCCTGCACGTGGTCGCGGAAGTGGCGCTGATCCTGCTGTTGTTTCTGGATGCGGCGCAGATCGATCTCGGTGCGCTCCGTCGCCGTCACACCTGGCCGGTGCGCATGCTCGTCTTTGGCCTGCCTCTCTCGATCGCACTCGGCACCGCCGCGGCGGCGTGGTTTATGCCGTCTTGGCCGCTGGCCGTTGCCGCTTTGGTCGCGGCCATACTGGCGCCGACGGACGCGGCCTTGGGCCAGGCCGTCGTCAATAATCCGGTGGCCCCGGAAAGGTCTCGGCGTGGTTTGACCGTGGAAAGCGGACTGAACGACGGCCTCGCCCTCCCCGCCGTGCTATTTTTCGCAAGTCTCAGCGCCGAAGCCGCGGGCGACGGCAATTTCAGTTGGCTGATCTTTTCCGCGAAGCAATTGGTTTTCGGTCCGGCCGTCGGTGCGACCATCGGTGCCCTAGCCGGTTTCATTCTCCTACGCGCGAAGCGTCACCTATTGACGGCGGAAGCCTACGAAGGCGTCGGCGCGATCGCGATTGCCTGCATAACCTATCTCGCAGCCAATGAGGTCGGCGGCAACGGCTTTATTTCTGCCTTTGTTGCCGGTTTGATGTTCGGGAATGTGGTAAAAGGCCAATGCAAGTTCGTTTACGAATTCACCGAGAGCGAAGGCCTGCTTCTGACCTGGAGCGCCTTTTTCCTTATGGGACTAACGCTTGTCCCCGAAGCCCTGGATCATTTGCATTGGCAAAGCCTGGCCATCATCCTGACCAGCCTGTTCATTGTCCGGCCCCTGGCCATATGGCTCTCTTTGACCGGTACCGACGCGTCAGGCGCGACCCGGCTGTTTTTCGGCTGGTTTGGTCCCCGCGGCCTGGCCACCGCCCTCTTCGCCTTGGTGGTCCTACAGGAAATAGACCACGACGTGGCCGAGCCCGTCCTGATGCTGGCGGTGAACGCGGTTTGGATCAGCGCCCTGCTGCATGGCATGACAGCGGTACCCGGCGCCAATTGGTACGCGGCCAAAGTCCGGGCCATGGGCGAATGCCCCGAAATCCAGCCGATCGAAACCTCAGCCAAACCGCTCAGAACAACCGCACACTGAAAAACCGTTCATACAGATGGAGCAACCGATGAACAAAGTCACTGTCGCCAAATACGATGAACTGGAAGACCGAAAGTCGGCCTATGCCCTGGTCGATGAGGTCGACCTTGTGGTCGTGCGCTTCGACGATGACGTGTCGGTATTCTACGGCCGCTGCCTGCATCGGGGCGCTTTAATGTCGGACGGTTTCGTCGATGACAAGGACAACCTGATTTGCGGTGTTCATTATTGGGATTACCGGCTCGATACGGGCGTCTCCGAGTACAACAACGCCGAAGCCTTGCAGAAGTTCACGGCATGGGTTGAAGACGGCGCTGTTTGGGTCGATTCGGATGAGATCAAAGCCTGGGCGGCGGACCATCCGCAGCCCTTCAACCGCGACCAATACCTGGGCCTCTACGCCGATACCAGTCACGGCACCGAGGAAGAACCCCTCACCGGGTTAATCCAGAAATACGCCCGCGAAGGACTGTCGAAGACAGGACATCACGGCCAAGTGGAAGCCATGGGCGTGCCCCGGAACGAACTGCCGAGCTGGGATGACATCCAGATCCTCACTGCGCAGTTGCATCGACCGCCGTTGCTGGACGAAGACGCCGTGGGTACGGACGTCGTCATCGGCCCGAATGCGCAGAAGCCCCTGCATCTCAAAATCCCGCTGTTCGTCTCGGACATGAGCTTCGGCGCGCTCTCGGAACCCGCGAAGGTGGCTTTGGCGCGAGGCGCCGAGTTGGCCGGAACGGGAATTTGTTCCGGCGAGGGCGGCATGTTGCCCGAAGAGCAGGAAGCCAATTCACGGTATTTCTATGAACTCGCTTCCGGCCGTTTCGGGTTCGCTTGGGACAAGCTCGCGAAGGTTCAGGCCTTTCATTTCAAAGGTGGACAAGGGGCCAAGACCGGTACCGGCGGCCACCTGCCCGGAGCCAAGGTGAAGGGCAAGATCGCCAAAGTTCGCGAACTCAACGAGGGCGAGCCGGCCATATCACCACCCCGCTTCCCCGATTGGACCCAGGTCAGCCAGATCAAGGCATTCGCCGATGAGGTCCGCGACCGCACGGGCGGTATCCCCATCGGTTACAAATTGTCGGCACAGCACATCGAAAAGGACATCGATGCGGCGTTGGAGGTCGGTGTGGATTATATCATCCTGGATGGCCGCGGCGGCGGAACGGGTGCGGCACCGATTATCTTCCGGGACAATATCTCTGTCCCGACGATCCCCGCCCTGGCCCGCGCCCGTCGCCATCTGGACAAGTCCGGACGCGGTGATGTGACCCTGGTGATCACCGGGGGGCTCCGCAAACCCGCCGACTTTATCAAGGCGCTGGCGCTGGGTGCCGACGCTATCGCGGTCTCCAATGCCGCCATGCAGGCCATCGGCTGCATCGCCATGCGGGCCTGCCACACCAATAATTGCCCCGTCGGCATCGCTACCCAGAAACCGCATCTGGTCAGCCGCCTCGTCGTCGAGAAATCGGCCCGCCAGCTGACCAACTTTTTCGAGGCCTCGGTGGAGCTGATGCAAGTGATGGCGCGGGCCTGCGGTCATGAACATTTGAGTGAGTTTTCAACCGCCGATCTGACCACCTGGGACCGGAATATGGCGGACCTTTCAGGTGTCGCCTTCGGCGGTGTTTCTTAAAGGGGGCTATGAGATGAGCAACGCAAATTTCGACTGGATTTCGGTTGGCCGTGCGGACGACCTGCCCGAGGGCCGGGTCAAGACTGTAACGGCCCGGACGACCTCCATCTGCCTGGTCCACTTTGATGGCCAGTGGGCGGCGATGGACAACCACTGCCCGCATCAAAAAGGGCCGCTGGGCGAAGGATCCATCGAGAAAGGCATCGACGACAAATGCTGGCTCCGGTGCCCTTGGCACGGCTGGGACTTTGACCCCTTGACCGGGAAATCGCCGGGCGGTCACGAAGACGCGGGGCAGCGGATGTATCCGCTGGAAATCCGTGACGGGGAGATCTTCATCGGACTCGATCCGGAACCGCCGAGGGCGCGAACGACGACGGATGTCATGGTCGAGACCTTGACCAATTGGGGTGTCCAGTCGGTCTTCGGCATGGTCGGCCATTCCAATCTGGGGTTGGCCGACTCCATTCGTCTGGCCGTCTTGGACGATCGCCTCAAGTATTACGGTGTCCGCCATGAAGGCGCGGCCGCTTTCGCGGCCTCCGCTTATGGCAAGTTGACGGGCAAGCCCGCCGCCTGCCTGACCATCGCCGGTCCCGGCGCGACCAACCTGATAACCGGCATGTGGGATGCGAAGGTGGACCGGGCGCCGGTCCTCGCCCTGACGGGCCAGGTCCAGACCCAGGTGTTCGGACCGGGTGCCTTTCAAGATATCGATCTCAAGTCCGCATTCCATGCCGTCGCCCGGTTTTCCCAACCGGTGCTCAGCACCTCCAACCATGCGGAGCTGGCCTCGCTCGCCTGCAAGAACGCGATCATCAATCAAGACGTCGCCCACCTGATCTTCCCGGACGACGTTCAGACCCTGCCGTCCGACAGCACCGCCGGCCGGCCCGATGGCCGTGTCAGCCGCCAGGACATTAGCCCGGCCCGAGCCGATATCGATGCGGCCGTTGGCCGGATCAACGCGGCCAAGCGCCCCGTCATCATCGTCGGCCATGGCGCTTACGAAGCACGGGACGAGATCATTTCCTTCGCTGAAAAACTGGGAGCACCGGTGGTCACCACGTTCAAGGCGAAGGGCCTGGTCCCAGACAGCCATGCCAACGCCGGCGGCGTCTTGGGCCGATCGGGTACACCCGTCGCCAGCTGGTTCATGAACGAGGCCGATTTACTGGTCGTGCTCGGCGCCAGTTTTTCCAATCATACCGGGATCGAGAAAACGAAGCCGATCATCCAGGTCGATTACGACCGGATGCAACTGGGCAAGTTCCACCCGGTCGACCTACCGGTTTGGGGCGACATCGGTTCATTCTGCACCGCCGCCGAACCGGGGGTCGGCACGCCCACGGACGCCGACGATCAGATCGCCGAACTCGCCGAACGATGGGAGAAATGGCGCGCCGAGAAACAACGCCGGCTGGCCGAAGAGCAAGGTCAAGGCATCCACTCGTTCGCTGTCTTCGACGCGCTGGGCAAGCTGGCGCCGGAGGACGCGATCTTTGCCGTGGATGTCGGCAACAACACTTACTCGTTCGGGCGGTATCTGGAGACCAAGGGAACGCAGCGGGTGTTGATGTCCGGCTACCTGGGGTCCATCGGCTTCGGATTCCCAGCCGCGATGGGCGCCTGGGCCGCAACTCAGGATGTTGACGCCTTGAAGGGTCGAAAGGTTATCTCCGTCTCCGGGGATGGTGGGTTCGGCCAATACCCCATGGAATTCACCACGGCGGCCAAGTACGGCATGGAAATCACCCACATCCTTTTGCACAACGGCGAACTCGGCAAGATTTCCAAGGAACAACGGGCCGGCGAATGGCCTGTGTGGGAAACCGATCTGAACAATCCATCCTTCGCGGCCTTCGCAAAATTGTGCGGCGGTCACGGCACCAAGGGCACCGGCACCGATCAGATCGAAAAAGCCATCGCCGATGCGTTGGCCCATGAAGGCCCCGCGATGGTCGAAATCATGACTGACGCGGAACTCGTCTAAGCGGTGTATTCAATCCGAGACAGGGAGACCCATATGTCCACCAAAACGGCAATCAACGGCGCGCTGGGCGCGTTCCCCCCTGCGGGCCTGGCATCCGCGCGGTCGATCTCCCATAAGGCCGCACAGCTTCTGACCGTCGCGGCCCGCGCAATCTTGGATGCGGTCCCCGACGATAGTCATTCGAACCTGGGTTGGGATTCGGACACTCATCGGTTCCTGTCGCAACCATTGCCCGGGGCAGCGGGCCCGATTCAAGTGGCCTTGAGCCTGTCGCCGTTGGCGATTTACATTGTCGATGATGGAAAGGATGGCGATGCTTTGATGCTGGGCGGCTCGTCCTATGCCAATGCTCTTCAGTGGCTCGACAGTCATCTCGACGGCCACGGCCTTCAATCCGCAACGGATGTTGCCATTCCCTATGATCTGCCTGAGGAGGCGGCACTGGTGACCACATTCGAAACCGCACAGCAAGACGGTGAATTATCGGCGCTTGCGGCGTGGTTCGACTTGGCGGCCCATGTGCTGACGGAGTTTGCCGAAACGCATGGGGATATAGAGCCGGGACCCAGTATGGTTCGATGCTGGCCCCACCATTTCGACATCGCGACCTATGTCCAGTTGGAGTATGGCGATTTCGAAGATGCGAGAGGCATCGGCGTCGGCATGTCGCCCGGTGACGAGACTTATGGTCAACCCTATTTCTACATTAATCCCTGGCCCCACCTGGATCCTGCAGATCTACCGGCTTTGCCCGAACCCGGCCATTGGCACACCGAGGGTTTCGTCGGCGCTGTCGCGACGGCCGATGAAGTCTTGAGCGTCGAGAACCCCGTGGCCGGGTTGACCGCGTTCGTCGAATCCGCCTTCGCCGCCGGGCGCGGCAAACTAGGGGTATAGCCTTCATCTGGATTTGGCGAGAATGGCCGGTGCCGCCAAGATGGCGGAAATGTCCGCAATCGGATCGCAACGTGAACGCCACCCGACGAGAGAGGAAACGACTGCCTTGGGGTGAGACAGTCATGCGATTCGAAGCGGGTTCTCGTCCATACCTCGGAGAAGCCAGCAGCTGCGCCCCCATCCTTGCACAACCGCCCGCCGGCCTGCTAAGTGCGTGTCCCGATATCGACGGCTAAATTTGAAGAAAGGACCGCCTCATGACCTGGTTGATCCTGGGCCTTCTATTGTGGACCGGCGCCCATCTGTTCAAACGGGTCCTGCCCGGCCCGAGGGCCGCCCTGGGCAATGCCGGGCGCGGGCTGGTGGCGGTTCTGATCCTGATCGGTGTGGGGTTGATGATCGTCGGCTACCAGAAAACGGAAACCGACGCGATTTACGCTTTGCCTGTCTGGGCCTGGCACCTGAACAACGGCTTGATGCTGGTCGCCATCTATTTGATGGACGCCGGGCGGGCCCGCGGCGTGGTCGCCGCGAAACTGCGCCATCCGATGCTCACCGGCGTCGTCGTCTTTGCCGCCGCCCATCTGCTGGTCAACGGCGATTGGCCGTCGGTCGTGCTTTTCGGCGGCCTCGGCCTGTGGGCGTTGATCGAGATGGCCGTCATCAACCGGGCCGAGGGCCCGTGGGACCCGCCGCAGCCGGGACCCGTCGCCAGGGATGTCAAGGTCGCGGCCATCGCGGTCGTCGTTTACGCTGCCATCGTCGGCATCCACTATTGGCTCGACCGGTCGGTCATCGCCCTTCTTTGGTGAAGGTCGGGGTGACGGCCGGGGTGACGGACCCGGCCGAGACCGGCCGGCTCAGGCGTTGCGGATCGTCTCGACGAAGCGGTCGAGTTCGGCCCGCAGCTTCTCAGATTGCTCCGAGAGCTCGCTGGCGGCGCTGAGCACCTGGTTCGACGACTGGCCCGTCTCACCGACCGCATCGGTGACCAGGGATATGGTGTCGGTCACCTGGCGGGTACCGCCGGCCGCCTCTTCCGTATTGCGCGAGATCTCCTGAGTGGCGGCGCCTTGTTCCTCGACCGCGGCGGCGATGGCGGCAGCGATCTCGTTGATCTGGGTGACCACCTTGCCGATGTTCTCGATGGCCTTCATCGCATCCTGGGTGGCGCCCTGGATACCGCCGATCTGGCCGCCGATCTCTTCGGTCGCCTTGGCCGTCTGGTTGGCCAGGTTCTTGACCTCGGAAGCAACGACGGCGAAGCCCTTGCCGGCCTCACCGGCGCGGGCCGCTTCGATGGTGGCGTTGAGCGCCAACAGGTTGGTTTGTTCGGCGATGTCGGTGATCAGGCCGACGACCTCACCAATCTTCTCAGCCGCTTGGGCCAAGCCCTGAACCTTGACGTTGGTCTCCTCCACAGCGCGTACGGCCTCACCGGCGATGTTGGACGATTCCGATGCCTGCTGGCCGATCTCGGAGATCGACGATGCCAATTGGTCGGCTGCCGAGGACACCGATTGCACGTTCCCCGCGGCGCTGTTAGCCGCCGATGACACCTGTTCGGATTGTTCCGTGGCATGGCCGACCGTCACCGACATACTTTTGGCCGATGATTCGAGCTCGGTGGCGGCCGACGACACCGTGTCGACAACGTTGCCGACGGAGGCCTTGAAATCGTCCGCCATCTTGGCCAGGAACGCCTGTTTCTCCTCCTGGGTCTTCCGCGAGGCTTCGGCCTTTTCCGATTCGAGGTTCTTCTTCTCCTCGATGCCGGCCCGGAACACCTCGACGGCGCCGGCCATGGCGCCGACCTCGTCGGATCGTCCGGTACCGGGGATATTCACGTCCGTCTCGTTGTTGGCGAGGCGCCCCATGACATCGGTCATCTGTGAGATCGGCGATGCGATTTGGCGCGCCGCCAGTATGGAGATCAGGGTCAGCAGGACGCCGAGCACGAGGGTGGCGATGATAATGGTTTGGTTTACGCCGGTGCCGCGCGACAACTGGGCGTCGATGGCCGCCGTGATCTCGAGGACGCCGCGCACGTCGTTAAGCTTCCAATCGTCCTTTGGGGTTTCAGGATGGCTGTTATGGCAATTAACGCATGCGTCCACGGCCATGGTGTCAGCGATTCCGACCCGCACGAACTCTTGCCCATTCCGGGTCTCGTTCCTGACGAAAATCCCCTTGGGATCCTTGACCAGGAAATCCCAGGCCGCCTGCTGGGTCTCGTCGAGCTTGCGCTCAGCCCGGTTGGGGAACGGATAGGCGCTGTAGAGCTTGAGGGTGGTGTCTTTCTCGGCGAACAGTTCGCTCATGTCGTGTATGAACGTAGCGGGCAAAGGGATGCCGTCGTCCATGGTCTTGTGATTGTAGCTCGGTTTCATCCCGTTGGCCTTGGCCTTAGCGACGACGTTTTTGGTGTAGTAAGCCCGGATGGTCTTGAACTGGTCGGCGATTGTCGAAGCCGTGGCGATGGCATCATCGCGCGAATTGTCGGCCAGGTAGCCCGGCAACAGCAGGGCGGCCAGCAGCACGGAAAAGGCGATGGCGATCGGTACGGGGAGAACAAGTTTCCAAAGGATGCTCTTTTGAATGACTTTCATCGTTCCATCCCTCCTTGTTCGTCAAGGTTAAAGTCTCTTTTCGCGAGTGGTGCAACCGGTCGTACATGGGCGCACCATTCCTCGGTTTGGCGCCGCTTCCCCCTCAATTTTTGGCAAAGCAAATCGGATTACATCCGATGGGATAACTCTATGTGATTATTCTATTTCCAGTCAATTGTGATGCGCTGCGGAAGCGAAATTGGCACCGCCACCGGAGCGCCGGAACCGGCACCCACTGAGATCGGCAGATCAGCGTACGAACGACTGCGTCGAATAGTCGCCCGGCGGCAACTTTCCGACGCTGCCCTTCTCCTTCACGTAGTCGGCGAAGGACTGGGCGTAATCGAGGTAGGTGTCGAGGATGCGCCCGTCCTGGACGACGGTCTTGAAGGTCGTGTAGCCGTCGCGTCCGGCAGCGATGAAACTGTTGGTGACCACCTTGTAGGTGCGCGTCGGATCGAGGGGAGACCACCCCGCTTCGCCCTTGCCGCGGAACTCGAAAGCGCTGAACCGCTGGCCTTTCGGTTTGCCGGCATCGATCTTCCAGCGCAAGCCGGCGGCGTAGGGATAGGCACCGGAGGAACCGCCCTCGGCCAAGGCGTAGTCCAACGCGTCTTCGAGTACGGCGTGGATCTCGGCGCCGGTCATGTCCAGCTCGACGAGCGTATTGGCGAAGGGCAGCAAGATGTAGGAATCACCGATGGTAAACGGTCCCGGCTGCACGTCGACCCGGACCCCGCCGGCGTTCTGGATGGCGATCTGGCTTTCGACGGCCATCTTGCGATAGGCGTAAGCCACCAGAGTGCCGATGTCGGAGCCGCGCTCGGCCGTCTCGGACACGTCGCAGATGGCCGATTTTCCCTGGCCGGGCACCCGTTCGAGACAGAGCTTGTCGGTGATGGTGCCGATGACCTGGCCTTTAAGCTTGTCGACCTGGGCCGAGAAGCCGGCCAACGTTTTGGCCGCGCCCGGGTCTTCGGCCACGATCGAGAGCTCCTGCTTGGCCCGGATATCAGCCATCACGGCCTTCAGGTCATCGCCTTCGAGGGCGACCCGCTTACCGGCCGCGTTTTTGCGCTTGAAGCTGTCGGAAAGCAGCAGATGCGGCGTGCCGGTGCACGCCGTCACCGTGCCGTCGTCGGCGAACGTCACGTCGAGCTCGCCGACCACAGCCGCATACTGCCAGGCCTGGACGACGCAGACGCTGTTGCCGTCCAGGTCCTTGACCTGGGTCGGGTAGGAACCGCCGGAATTGAGGCCGACGCCGGCGAAGTCGCCGAGCAAGGTATGGCTGTCGCCGCCGACGATGACGTCGGCACCACGGAGCGATTGGGCCAGCGCCATGTCGTTCTTGTACTGGTAGTGGGTCAGGAGAACGATGTGATTGACGCCCTGGGCCTTCAATTCGTCTATATACCGCTGCGAAGTTTCGCGTTCGTCCAGGAACATGGTCGTATCGTCCGGATTTGACGACCCCTTGGTCTTCTTGGCGATGTCGATGCCGATGATGCCGACCTTGACGCCGCCGACCGTCTTGACCGTGTAGGGCCGGAGGTAGTCGGTCGCCGTCTTCTTTGTCAGCGGCGAAACGCCGATCTCGGGCACCACGTTGGCGGCGACGACCGGCGTAGCGCAATCGCCGGCGGCCAAGAAATCGAGAAAGGTCTTGAGGCCTCCATCGCCGTCATCGAACTCGTGGTTGCCGAGCGAAAAGGCGTCGAAACAAACCTCGTTCATCAGCGCCGCGTCGGCTTCGCCCTTGAACAAGGTGTAATAGAGATCGCCGGTGATGGCGTCGCCGGCGTGCAACTTGAGGACGTTTTCCTTGCCATCCGACAGCTTCTTAAAAGCCGCAACGACTCGCGGGAATCCCCCGACCGTCGTCCGCGTCTTCTTACCGCCCAGCTTCAGGTCCATACCGGTATCGGCGCGCAGGTGCGAGTGGTGATCGTTGATATGAAGGATCTTGAGCTCGAAGGCCTGGGCAATCCCAACCAGCGGATGGAATAGAACGGTCAACAAGAGTAGGGCGGCGAGAAGTCGCATGTCCGGAACCTCCAGCGTTCTTAAAGTTTGTGGGCTCTTTACTGGCAGTTGCGGAAACGGCCGTCAACAGAATGGAGGAAACCATCTGACGGTTTCACTACAGTCCGCGGATGATGCGACCGCTATGACGGGATTGGCGAAGGGAAGTCCGGGGTTATTCTTCGTGGAGCGGCAGGTCGAAATGGAAGGTGCTGCCACCGGCGGACCGGTTCTCGAACCCGATGCTGCCGCCGTGCTGTTCGATGATCGCCTTGCATATGTAGAGTCCAAGGCCGCTGCCGGGAACGTCGCGGGCGTCGGTGGTATCGGCCTGCGAGAATTTTTCGAAAATGTGGTCCCGGAAAGGCTCGGGAACACCGGGTCCGTCATCCAGAACCGAAACCCGCGCGGCGGCGCCATTGCGGCCGACGGTGATCCGCACTTCCCCTCCGGTCGTCGAGAACTTTGCGGCGTTGGATAAGAAGTTTGCCAGAACCTGAGAGATCTTCTCGGCGTCGACCATGACCGGCACAGGGTCCGGAACCGTGTCGAGGGCGAACGTAACATCCATTTCATCACTCAATCCGGCATTCGATTCGACGGCGTGGCGGATGACGTCGCCGAGGGCGCCGCCCTCGTAAACGGCTTCCGATTGGCGGGCGATGAACTCCGCGACCATGCCGCGCGATTCCGGTGCGACAAGGACGTTGATCGGCATGCCGATCATTTCGTCCCGCGTATAGCCGTACATACGCTCGGCCGCCTTGTTGGTCTCGACGATCTCGATACCGTCGTGGATGAAGACGGCTTCACTGGCGAATTCGGCCAGGGTCCGGTAACGCGCTTCGCTCTCGCGAAGGGCGTCTTCCGCGCGCCTGCGTTTGGTTATGTCGACGACGGTGGCTTGGGTCGCCGGTTTGCCGTTCCAAGTCACCGTCCGCGACAGGTTCTCCAGCCAGATACTTGAACCATCCTTGCGAAGGGCTTCGTATTCGTAACGGTCCGGTGCCTCAAGGTTGTCGGCGCGCGCCCGGCAATAGGCGGCCACCCGTTTACGCTCACCGGGAGCGACCAACTGCTCCCAAGACCGCATTGCGATAAGGTCCTCGACCGTATAGCCGAGCATCTCCGCCAATGCGTGGTTGGCGAAAACCAACTTCTCGCCCTGGGTCACCATGATCCCCTGCAGGGATCCTTCGACCAGATCTTTGAAAAGCCTTTCGAAATCCTCGGCCAGGGGCATCAAACTACCGTCGCCGTCTCCGAACGTGCGAAACGCCTCATGGTCGCCCTGTTCGGCGACTAGGCCTGTTCCCGCAATTGGTTGTTTCGACATACCAGGCTGTCCCGACTGACGCACGCCGGCGCGACGCGATTCGAGTAAGCACTCGTGCGTACACGTCCGGCGTGTTCGCTACCGCTCTTTCTGTTGTCACCACGCCGTTCCTCGCACAGAGTGCGCCTGGATCTGTCTATTGGCCGTCACAGGTCCGTTCGACTGCCTTGGTCGTCCGAATCGTCGGGGCGATCCGCCCCGCTCCCCTCGACGGCAGCGGCAATACTGCCTCATATCGCGGCCGCGGGCAATTTTTCTCTTGGAATGAGAGAAATGTGTCATCGTCCGACAAACGTGATCTAACGGAGCCTCGCCAGCGACGGAAACCGACTGGGTTCACGGCGAACCGGGTACGCGGCGTTCCGACTGCGGTGGGGCATATTGACAGAATGCAAAATTAACCATGTAATCATACCAATTCACGAGAATTGCCTTCGAACGTTTTTGACGGGCCCGCTCATTGGGCCGCGCGACTCCTTTGGTGATGGGGCGAAACCATGACAGCAACAACCAATCTCAGGTTCGACGCAAATCAGTTGATCGAGTACGCCACGAATTTACTGCGAGCGGCCGGGGCCGAATCTGACAAGGCGACAACGACCGCCGCCCTGCTCGTCGAGGCGGATTTAATGGGGCACATGACACACGGACTAAAGCTTTGTGTGCCCTACCTGAACGCCTTGATCGAGGGCAAAATGCGCGGATCCGGCACGCCAGACACCATCGCCGAGACGGTCGCTACCGTCGTTTGGGACGGGAATTACCTGCCCGGCGTCTGGCTCACGGCCGGCGCCGTCGACCTCGCCGTCTCGCGGGCAAAATCCACTGGGATTGCCGCCGTTTCCATTCGCCGCAGCCACCACATCGGATGCCTGGCCGTATTCCTCGAACGCGCCACCCGCGAGGGCCTGGCGCTGCTGGTCACCTGCTCCGACCCTTCGATGGCCTCCGTCGCGCCTTTCGGCGGCATAGACCCCTTGTTCACGCCGAACCCGATCGCCATCGGCATTCCCACTGAAGGCACTCCCGTCCTGATCGATGTTAGTATGTCCGTTTGCGCCAATGGTACGGCGGCCCGGCTCAAATCATCGGGCGAATCCTTTCCAGGACTCTGGGCCCTCGACGCGGAAGGCCGGGCCACCGACGACCCTCAGGTCTTGTTCGACGATCCGCCCGGCACCCTGTTGCCCATCGGCGGCCTCGACCACGGATACAAAGGTTATGCCCTGGGCTTGTTCGTCGAAATGCTGTCGCAAGGCCTAGCCGGACACGGGCGGGCCGATCGCCCGGAAGACTGGGGCGCATCCGTATTCGTGCAGGCATGGGACCCACGAGCGTTTGCCGGTGTCGACGCGTTCACGACCCAGACCCAGTGGCTCGCCGAGGCCGTTCACGGCTCACGTCCGCGCCCCGCCATTGACTCGATACGCCTCCCCGGCGAAAGGGCCCTGCAAAAGAAAACCGACGCATTGGCCAACGGGGTCACTCTCGATGACGGCATCATGGATGCCCTGGTGCCATGGGGCGACCGGCTAGGCGTCGCACAACCCCCGCCGTTGGAACCGGACGTAAACGCCTAAGGGCTTGGCCGGAACGCCCCTCAAGCCATGAAAATGCTCTGGAATACTTTCAGCATTCGTCGATCGATCGCCGAACTCATGTCCTCGAGAATGCCGAAGGCTTTCTCGGGCTCCATCGGCGGCTTGTAGGAGCGTTTGTCGGTCAAGGCGCCGAAGATATCGGCGATCGCCGCCATGCGGGCGAGGGTGTTGACCTCACCGTTGCGCAATCCCTTTGGATAACCGGTACCGTCGAGTTTTTCATGGTGCTGTTCGGCAATGATGCGGATTCCCTTGGCCATGTCTTGGTTTTGGGGCAGAAAGTCCATGGAGTGCTCGACGTGCTTCTTGACCTGCAGCCATTCGTCTTCGTCGAGTTTTCCCGGTTTTTCGAGGATTTCGACGGGCACCAGCAGTTTACCGATATCGTGCAGAAGCCCCCCCGTCGTCAGGGTCAGCACTTCGTCCTCGCTCATGCCGATGCCGTTGCCGAACAACGTCAGCAGTGTCGCCACCCGCATCGAGTGGACGTAGGTGTAGCTGTGGTGGGCTTGCACCAGATCCAGCAAGGCGTTGTGCTGGTTGCTCTGCACGGCTTCCACAAGGGCCTGGCAGCTTTCCGCCGCTTCCGCGTAATCGACGGGCTCACCTTTGGCGACCGCCTCGGAAATGTTGTGGTAGGTCTCCACCGTCATTTTGAGAGGCTTGCGCTGGATTTCGGGCAGTTTCTCCCAGGACCGTTCGACCGTTGTGTTGATCGCCTTGGCGACCTCGCTGAGAAGCTCCTGGTCCGTGCAGGGCCAGGACAAGTAGGTGTCGCCCTCAAGGAATACAGCCTGGATCCTCTTCGCGCCGCGTTCGCCGGTGATGATGAAGGGGACGTTCTTCAGGCGCTCGATGCCGCGGCGCAAACCGAGGAAGTAGGAGGCGCCCTTGGGCGGCATGTTTTCTTCGAGGATCACCGCATCCGGCGGAACCGAGCTCATTTCATCGAGCGCCTTCACATGGTCGCCGGAACTCCACACCACATAACGCCCGTCGAGCGTTTCCGTGATCTCGCCGTTCCAGGTCATGTCACCACCGACGAGATAAACCCGCGGCAACGATTCTGTCTCAGGCATCTTCAGCATCGCACCAAGTCATCGTACCGGGAATTCGGCCGTCAAAGGCCGCCCCTTCTCGCCGCAACCACCAAGGTCCCTCATATGAAACTATCCCCTCCTCCATCGGACGTTCCTACGCCGAACGGGAAGCTCTATTATTTTCCACCCGCGTCGACAATCAAGCCTCCGAGTGTTTCGTCGTGTTTCAATTTATGAAGGTGGACACCTCGAAAAACCCCCCTTTGTCGCCGGTTTCTGATTCATTGAGGGAAATGGCCATGGGAGAGAGGAATGAAGGGTCAACTTGGGTTTTTCGATCTTGACGAACGCTACGCGCAGCTCAGTAAGTCGGGCGATCGGCT
>Ga0209144_1000006_pt1 | contig 40427 bp, 34 predicted proteins | sample WorMettrBAHAMAS1_FD_187392 | JGI IMG/M metagenome (GOLD analysis project Ga0209144, IMG submission 187392) | Marine gutless worms symbiont microbial communities from Max Planck institute for Marine Microbiology, Germany - Inanidrilus... | ecosystem: Host-associated > Annelida > Digestive system...
GCAGAATCTCAAGCGCCTTGCCAAGCTCGCCGCGATCCCGCCGCCAATGGCTATGAATGCTTGAACGATGATCCGAAAATCCGAAACCCAGGTCCTCAAAATACAGAACCGCCCCGGCATCAAGCCAAGGCGGCAAAGAAATGTCTGCTCTTACCATCAGAGGACATTCAAGACGAATTCAAGCGCGCGTTCTTCAACAGCCTCAGCCAGAACCGGTCATCACTCGGATTGAAGCTCTTGCCGAGATTCCCTCGATCTTCGCATCATGTCGGAAGAGCTGGCGCCGCCCCGGCATTGATCGGGCCTGGGATTGACCTTGGCGCGACAGTGTCCGTTCACGGACGGATATAAATATACACATTGGGGCGGTGACGCTTTGAATTGGGGTGGTAAAGCGTTAAAGAGTGGCGTGCGCGCTTGGGTCTAGTTCGTGGACCGGCGAATGAGTACGCGGCAGGCGTCGCGGGTGACGTGAATCATTTGCCAGAACTGCCGCCGGAAGCGGCTGCGTCCCGTTGGATCGGCCGCCACGCCTTCGCTGGCCGGCAGCGTGCCATTGGCGACCGCTGCGGCAATCACTTGTTGGGCAATGCCCTCGGCGAGACCCTCGCCCGCGTAGGTCAGGATGCCGGCCTGGTTGAGGCCGCGCCGTGTCGAATTGGCCTTAAGATTGTCGGCAATGGCCTCGCGTATCTTGCGTTCAATCGCATTGGGCACAGCCAGCACCAACATGGCCGAAAGAACGACGATCGCCAGAGCGGCCGCAGCGACGCCCACCGGTCCGGCGGTGATCCCGGCGCTAATGACGCCGGCGAGCGCCAATATAGACGAGGCCATGAAGGTCAAGCCGAGGACACCGAGAAATGCGGCGAGCCCAAAGATCCCACCGGTCACGAAGGTCAATAGGCCGCCGCGCAACGTCAGGTTCACGTTGACCCGTATCTCGCCCGGCGTCACGACGGCGTCGCCCGCCGGCTTCATGGCAAGACTTGCCGGCATATTCGTATCGGAAAACGGATCCCACACGGTTTCGATCTCGTCATCCGGCCCGCTGGTACGGCGCACCGGATCCCGATCTCGACGGTCTTGCGCCAGGATGGCCGGTGTGTATGGGCGCTCGTAAAAGAACTCGACGAACACCCAGTTGACGCGAACGATATCCCGGGCGACAGGGAAGTTCACCTGGATATCCGGCGATGCAAAGGTGATACGGAATCGTTGATCGACCAAGCCTTGTTGATTCGATCCGCGAAAGCGCATCTCTGTATCCCGCTCGGCGTCGGGCCGGATGGCCACCATGACGGCGTTTTGGGCGCCCGCGGCGGTACCGCGAAAACTAATGCTGTATTTGTCCAACGTCAGATCTGCGCGGCCGATGCTGTAGCGGTCGTCGGAATTAAACTGACCGTGAACGCTCCAGATCTGGTTCCACAACGTTTGTCCCAGGGGGACCTGGAAGTTGATGCTTTTCTTGTGGACTCCCGTGTCGACCCGGAGCGTGACGTCCAATGCGCTCGAGGCGGCGTTGGTGGTATGCCGGAAGTTTGCCGTATCGAAGGTGGTCACAACCACCCAGGTTGCCGGCGAAGCCGGATCCTCTCCCGGGCTGTGCTCGCGGACGGTTCAATCATAGTCGATGCCGCCGATCTCTCCGGTGGCCGGATCGATGACCGGCAAGCTGATCGCGCCGTCGAGGCTGGCACTCAAATCGACAGCCTGACCTCGCCTCGGTTGCGCATCCGCCATCGTCACTTCGATCTCGAAGGGAGCGGGCGTGCCCGTCGTAAAGACCTGTTGCGATCCGCCCAGTCGGCTCGCCGTCGATATCGCTTCATCGAGCATATTGGCGTCGGCCGGCTGCAGACCGTCCGACAGATCGAGCCCATCGAGGCCGAAGATTTCATTGATAGACGAGGTCGACACTATCGGTACAAGGTCGAGGACAAGGTCCAGGATGCCCTCGATCCCCGTACTCCATGACCGGTTTTCGCCGAGCGTGTAGGGCGCGAAGCTGGGCAGCAGATCCAGGGCTTCCTGACTCAGACGGTTGGAAAACTGGTCGTAAGGCGCCGAATACACGGGCAGTCCCACCCGCATCCAACCGGTGCCGGTTGGCGGGGCAAGCGTAATCCAGCTGTTTCGCGCCGTATCGAGGTCGATCACTTGGTCGGGGCCCAGCAACCGTTCGATTTCGGCCGGCCCCGAAAACGTGACGGGTTCCAGGTCGCCGAACAATACGCGCGGACTTGCATCGCCGATGTCGGTGTAGGCGATGAAGGCCGGGGTGCCGTCGCGCCGCTCGACACGCAGGTGGCCGCCGATCGTGTTGTCGTAGCGAACATTGCGGCGGAGAACGACGATCCCGCGCTCGGCATCGATCTCCATCGGCAGCGTATCGGCGGTTGGCAGAAAGTGCGTGTTCTCCGGCCAGCCCGAGGGGCTCAAGGTGCTGGGATTGTCGACCTGGCGGTGGTTGATATCGATGACCGATTGGCCGGCCATCTGGACATCAAGGTCCGGCGGATGCGGCGATACACGCATTCGGCTCGCCAGCACGGTGCCCATGCGCGTATCGTGGTGGAGGAAGGTCAGATGAAAATTCCCTTCGGGTTCGTCTTCTCGCTCGATGAGGTAGACTGGCATCATCGGATAGGCCGTGCCTAACCCGACCATCGGGTTTTCCGGATCCCGCCGGTCGATGCCGACGCCGAGTTGACTATCCTCGGTCAAGCTCAGCCATCGCGGCATCCGGTCGCGGGTGACAAGCGTCGTTGCCGAGGTGCCGACCGCGTTATCGCCATGCACAAATTCATTTTCGACATAAACCAGGATGTGGCTGGTCCACCCTTGGACATCCGCGTCGACGTAATCCATGGGCTCGCCGGCGGCGTTGGTCCAAGGCAACTGGCTTGCGGAAACCTGGCCAAAGATCGGCCTGTCGAAGGTCACGATGAGCGGGTTGATCGAATGGATCTGCGGGTGTTCGCCGCCCGGTATATTGAGCGGTTGTACATCGGCAGGCCACCCCAATTCCAGATCGAGCGCCCAATAGGTCAAATACGCATAGCTATCTTCGGGGAGCGCCGAGCCCAGCGCGCTTGTTCCAAATGGGAGATTTACCGGCCATACGCTCTCCCGTTGAACCATGTGGAGCCGCGTACCCTCCCGCTTGACGCCGAACTCGAAACTCCGATTGATAACGTCGAGCGAACGCCAGCTTGCGAAATCGGTAAAATCAAGCCCCGGATCGGAGAGATCGGCCATGCGGAACAGGACGCGGACATCGCTCTCCGCCGGTTGACCGGCGCCTTGATAACCCTGTAGCACGATCACCAGGTTATCTATTTCCGCACAGTAGTCCGCCCACAGATGGAAGCCGGCCCGATAGTCCGAACCATCCGGTCCGAGCGCGATTTGTATCAGTTCGTCGTTCACGCGCGTGAGTTCGTTGGTCGTCTCATTCCAACTGAAGCGGTCCATCAGCAGGCCGCGGTAGGTCGTATGGGTCTCGTCATCATGCTCGATGCGCAGGGTGCGCTTGTACAACAGAAAGACCTGGTCCTCGGTCGCGGCGAGGCCGACCGTCTGCGAATTTCTGTGGGTCGGCAGCGCGAGAAAATCGGACGGCACGTTTCCGAGCGAGAAGTGATCCCTGGCAATTGCATGCCAACCGGGGTCAGTGACGGGCTGCCCCATGACGTTTTCGGCGGGGCGCCAATAATGCAAAACGATGCGGCGTTGTTCCGAGGTCGCGACCAGCGGCACGTCGACCTTATTGCGAAGACGTGCAATCTCCAGGCCGCGGACATTCTGCCTTGCGTCCGACAGTATCGGATATTTGTCGACCATGAATCTGATCGCTATCCCAACCCCACCTCCATAATCCTAATGACATGCAACCGAAGGGTCAATTTCCGCGCGCTCGTCGCGCGCCGGATGAAACGGCTGTGTTTGACTCAGACGCGGGCACGGACAAGGGGTCTAAATGCCCGCCTATGTTCAGAAGCGGCCGTTTTTAGTCGAACGCCAGATTGACGAAATGGAGGAACCCAGCGGCGGCGCTTTCAATACGCTGTCGTTTGCAATTCCGAGAGGCGGAAGCTGAGAGGCGACTTGCCGTTCGGATTTCAATCGATCTTACGCTCCTGAGTCCGCCGTTGGCGCAGATCGATCGCGGTCGTCTGGACCAGGGAACCGCAACACTGCGGCCCGATTGTGAAACCCCGCGACCAGGCGAGGAAACGGTGATCAAGGGTCTTGATAAATAGTCCCTAAAACCGTATATTTTCCTATATTTGGTTTTGACGGAAAAGCCTGCAGCCCGGCCGGTGATAACGGACAATTGAGACAGGGACACCAAGTTGTGGAGACGGACAACCAGACTCGAACGGCACTCGGGATAACCCGGACCGGCGACCGGCCGGTCCCAACCGCTTTCGGCGACACCACCGCCATCGGCGCCGCTTCCCGGGGGCGGCCGGGAAGTTTTACCCTGCATAGACATAAGTCGACAAAAGTCATCGGAAGTCGACAGGCCGCACAGGCGGATTGGCTTCGTTCCGGCACTTTTTTCCTTGCCGCCCGGAGCCGGCATCCGCCGGCGCGCGGAAATGCGCTCCCCTGCTCCCTAGAACGCCAACGTATCGGCGATCGCTTCGATGCCGGCCTGGGCGCATTCATCGTCGATGTCGCCGCCCGGTGCGCCGGAGACGCCGACCGCGCCGACGATGGAGCCGGCCGATTCCACCGGCACGCCGCCGCCGATGAACAGACCGCCGGTGACGAAGTTGATGCCGAACTGCGGTGTCCCGGGTTTGACCACATCGACCATCTCCAGCGTCGGTGTGCGGAAGCTGACCGCCGACCAGGCCTTGCGCCTCGCCGTTTCCGGCGTATGCGGGCCGGCGAAGCGGTCGCGCAGCACGACCTGGATGACTCCGAAGCGGTCGACGACGGCGACGGCCACCTGATAACCGCCATCGCGGCAGGCCTTGAGCGTCGCCTGGGCCAGTTCGGTCGCCGTTTCCAGGGTCATGATCTTGAGCGTCACGAGCCCCTCCTCTTCCGCCTTGGTAGCGTCCGAAATCAAAAGGCCTCCGGCCACGAGGATCGGTATGATCAGTCTGAACATGTCTTTCAAATCCCCTTCCCGTTCGATGGATCGCAAACGTCCCTGCTGCCGGCCATCATAGCGACATATTCGAAAAAAATATTATGTTCTCTTAAGGAAAAGGCTTGGGCCGCGCCGTCACAGGCGTCGCGGCACCGGGTTCGGGCGATTGGCAACGGGCAGGTGAAGAAGTCCACCCCCCGGAGACCGGGAGATGGGCGATCGGATCAGCCCGGCCGATGGGCCCTAGAACAGCCGGAACGGTTGCAGGGCCAGAAGAACCGGAAATGAACACAGGAAGGCAACGTAAATGAGGTTCTTCATCGGAGTGATCCACTTCTGTGGGAATGCCGTCGAGGCCCTCATCTTGACCGGTCTCGATTAAGCAATGGTTAAACGGCCGTCGGCTGCGGGGTTCGATTGACAGGAATCATTTCGGACCCGGGTGATATCTGCTACAAGGGCGCAGCCGGCCAGGTCCAATCAGGGGTAACGCATAACATTGGGGACCGGACCATGCTGGAGCAACTGTTCAAACTGTCGGAAAACGAAACCACCGTCCGCACCGAGGTGGTGGCCGGGCTGACCACCTTCCTGACGCTCGCCTACATCGTTTTCGTCAACCCGTCGATCCTGGCCGAAAGCGGCATGGACCGGGGTGCGGTGTTCGTCGCCACCTGCCTGGCCGCCGCCATTGGCACGGCGATCATGGGGCTCTACGCCAACTACCCGATCGACCTGGCGCCGGGTATGGGGCTCAACGCCTACTTCACCTACGGCGTCGTGCTGGGCATGGGCCATACCTGGCAGGTGGCGCTCGGTGCGGTCTTCGTATCCGGCATCCTGTTCCTCATTCTCAGCATCCTGCCGGTCCGCGAATGGATCATCAACTCGATCCCGCGATCGCTCAAGATCGCCATATCGGCCGGTATCGGGCTCTTTCTCGCTATCATCGCGCTCAAGAACGCCGGCATCGTCGTCGACCACCCGGCGACCCTGGTGACCATGGGCGACCTCGCCAAGCCGGAACCGGTGCTCGCCGTCCTCGGCTTCTTCTCCATCGCCGTGCTGACCGCCCGCGGCGTACCCGGCTCGATCATCATTTCGATCCTCGGCGTCACGGTCATCGGCGTGGCTCTCGGGATTACGGAGAACCAGGGCGTCGTCTCCATGCCGCCCTCGGTGGCGCCGACCTTCGCCCAGATGGATATCGCCGGCGCCCTGGAGATCGGGCTCATCACCATCGTCTTCGCCTTCCTTTTCGTCGACCTGTTCGATACGGCCGGTACCCTGGTCGGTCTGGCCCATCGGGCCGGCATGCTCGACGAACGGGGTCGCCTGCCGCGCCTCAAGAAGGCGCTCGTCGCCGACAGCACGGCGACCATCGCCGGTGCCGCCTTGGGGACCTCAACGACGACCAGCTACATCGAGAGCGCCGCCGGTATCAACGCCGGCGGGCGCACCGGCTTGACGGCAATCACCGTTGCGGTGCTGTTCCTGGCCTGCCTGTTCCTGTCGCCGCTGGCCGGCACCATCCCGGCCTACGCGACGGCCCCGGCGCTCTTGTTCGTCGCCTGCCTGATGGTTCGCGGGTTGGCCGAGATCGATTGGGACGACATCACCGACGTGGCGCCGGCGGTCATCGCCGCCATCGCCATGCCGCTGACCTTCTCGATCGCTTCGGGCATCGGTTTCGGCTTCATCACCTACGTCGCCGTCAAGGTCCTGGCCGGACGCCATTATGAGGTCGGACCGGCGATCTACGTGCTGGCCGCCGCCTTCGTCCTCAAGTTCGCCCTGCTCTGACGGACGGGAGACAGTCACGGGAAATTGTTCAGGCGTGTTCGCCGCTCATATTCAGGACCTCGAAACCATCTGATATGTGTGGACCGTCGATGCGGGGATCGATGCGTTCCGAACATCATGGGTGGGAGATGAACAATGACGCGGATTTTCCTAGTTGTGCCGGTGCTGCTGGCCCTTTTTGCCGTCGTCGCCTCGGGTTCGGTCCTGGCCGGTGCCAAGGAGCACAAGGTGGCCATTCACGTCGATGAGAACGACCCAGCACGTATGAACATGGCGCTTAACAATGCCATGAACATCAACAAGTACTACGAGGCCAAGGGCGAAAAGGTGGAGATCGAGGTCGTCGCCTATGGCCCCGGCCTCAACATGTTCGTCGAGGGCAAGTCGCCGGTCGAACAGCGCATCGCCACCATGGGCATGGAGATGAGCAACCTGAGTTTTTCGGCCTGCGGCAACACGCACCGAAATATGAGCGCCAAGGCCGGCAAGGACATCCAGCTTGTGTCTGAAGCCAGCCTCGTGCCTTCGGGCGTGGTGCGCCTGATGGAACTGCAGGAACAGGGCTGGAGCTACATTCGGCCCTGAGCGAGCCGGCACAGCCCCGCCTTCGCGGGCGGGGCTGTTCACGGGTTGGGGCGGAACGAGATCAACCCCGACTGGGCGACCCAGTAGTAGACGCCGAACAGTACGGTGGCGAGCACCGTCGTCACGGCCAGTTTGAGCAGCATGCGGGCCTGGGCCGGTGAGCCCGGGTCCTCGCCCGGCAGCAGGTCGTCGGGATCGACCCGGCGCACGCCCCAGGGCAGGACCATGAACAGCAGCAGCCACCAGATGATGACGTAGACGACGAGGCCCTCGGTCAGGGACATGGTCAGGCTTGTTCCAATTCGACCAGGGTGCCGCAGAAGTCCTTGGGATGCAGGAACAGGACCGGGTTGCCATGGGCCCCGATCTTCGGCTCGCCGTTGCCGATGACTCGCGCGCCTTCCGCTTTCAGTTTATCGCGCGCCTCGATGATATCGTCGACCTCATAGCAGACATGATGCATGCCGCCGGCCGGGTTCTTGTCGAGAAAGGCGGCGATCGGCGAATTGTCGCCGAGCGGATAGAGGAGTTCGATCTTGGTGTTGGGCAGTTCGATGAAGACCACCGTCACCCCGTGATCAGGCTCATCCTGCGGTTCCGAAACGGTCGCGCCCAAGGTGTTCTTGTAGGTCGCGGTCGCGGCTTCCAGGTCGGGGACCGCGATGGCGACGTGATTCAACCTTCCGATCATTGCTCCAGGCCTCCTTGGCTTCAGGGGATGCGTACGATGTGGACCGTCGTGATGGCCCGTTTCCCAAGACTGTCGCGGAAATACCGGCGAACTGCAAGCCGAACGGCTTCCGCGGCTCGATCGTCGTCTCGCGCCTCCATCCGGCTCAAGCGGTCGACCGCATCCTCGGCCTCGTCGAGGGCCATTTGGCGGGAGGGATCGTGATCGCTTTCGAACAATCCGGTCGACGTCATCTTCGGTCGCGAAACGAGAGTGCCCTCCTGATCGATGACGATGGTGAGGACCGCGAATCCGTTCCACATGGCCCGTTTGCGGCTCTTTAATATTTCACTTTCGATGGGGACCAGCCGGTTGCCTTCGAGCGACAGGCGCCCCGACGGAACGTGGTCGACGATACCCGCCTCGCCTAGCGCCAGACGGACGACAGACCCGTTCTCGGCGACGACCACCTGTTCGACCTGGCATTCCTTGGCAAGATCGGCGTGCGCGCACATGTGGCGCAATTCACCGTGTACCGGTACGGCGATTTTCGGTCTCGCCAGCTGGTACATCCGGGCCAGTTCGTCGCGCGCCGGATGACCGGATACGTGGACCCGTTTTTCGCGCCAGGTAACGACGTCAACGCCAAGGCGGATCAACTGGTTCTGCAGGCGGCCAATCGCCGCTTCGTTGCCGGGAATGACACGGGACGAGAAGATGACCGTATCGCCTTCGCCGAGCGTGACGTTTGGGTGGTCTTGAAAGGCGATGCGCGCCAAGGCCGCCCGCGGCTCGCCCTGCGATCCGGTGCAGATGATAAGGGTCTTGTCGTCCGGCAGGAACCCGACGTCACCCTCGTCGATGAAAGCCGATACGTCTTCCAGGTAGCCGTTCTCCCGGGACGCCGCCTCGATGCGCCTCAACGAACGGCCGGCCGTGACCACATCGCGGCCATTGGCCCGCGCGGCCTTGGCGATGGTCTCGAGGCGTGCCACGTTGGTTGCGAAACAGGCCACCGCGACCTTGCCGGCACACTCGCCGATGGCCTCGGTCAGGCTCGCCAACAAGTCGCCTTCGGAACCGGAGTCGCCCGCCGAGAACACATTGGTCGAATCACAGACGATGGCCAATACGCCCTCATCGCCCAGTCGCCGCAAGGCGTCTTCGTCGGCGGTCGCGCCGACCACCGGGTCCGGGTCGAACTTCCAGTCACCCGTGTGCAGCACCGTACCCAAGGGCGTGCGAAGAGCGATACCGTTGGGTTCGGGAATCGAATGTGTGAGCGTGATTAGTTCCAGATCGAAGGGCCCGATAGAAAAGCGGCCGTTCAGGGGAACGATATTGATCTCGACCTCATCGAGTAGATCCACTTCGGCCAATTTCCGTTTGAGGATGGTCGCCGTGAAGGGAGTCGCGTAGACAGGGCAACGCAACCGGGGCCACAGGTAGGGAACGGCGCCCAGGTGGTCCTCGTGGGCGTGGGTGAGCACGATCGCCAAAAGCCGATCACGTTGATCTTCGATGAATGCCGGGTCGGGTAGAATGAGATCGACACCTGGCAACGAACCGTCGTTGAAAGTGACGCCGAGATCGACCATCAACCAGTCGTGGTCGCCAGGTTCGCCGTAGGCGAAGAGGTTGAGGTTCATGCCGATTTCGCCGGCCCCGCCGAGCGGGACGAAGAGAAGCTCGTTCTGGTCTGCTTCGCTCATCAAGCGTTACGCCGGTAAATCGAGAACAGGCCCCTGAGCGTGAGATCACCGTCGGCAGTATCGATGACGTCGCAGTACTCGGAAAAGAGTGATGCTAGACCGCCGGTCGCGATGACCTGTATGTCGCCTTCGCCGAACTCCTGACGAATGCGCGCAACCAGACCTTCGATCATGCCCATGTAACCCCAAAAGGTGCCTGATAACATGGCCTCGACGGTCGTCTTGCCGATCACCGGGCCGGGGCGCGATACGGCGACGCGCGGCAATTGGGCGGCAGCCTGATGAAGTGCTTCCAGGCTCAGGTTTATCCCGGGTGCGATGGCGCCGCCCCGGTAATTGCCGTCCCCATCGATCACGTCGAAGGTGGTCGCGGTGCCGAAATCGACGACAATCATCGGCCCGCCGTAGCGCTCATGAGCCGAAACGGCGTTGACCAGGCGGTCCGCCCCGACCTCTTCCGGGCGGTCGATCAAGACCTTCAAGCCGAGATCGACGCCGTCCTCTCCGATCACCAGCGGCTCGCAGGAAAAATACTTCCGGCACAGTGTCTTGAGCGAAAACAGGGTAGCAGGGACGACGGTGGCGATGATGGCACTCGAAATCCGGTCCCGGCTCAGGCCGGAAAGCGCCATCAACTGTTCGAGCCATATGCCGAATTCGTCGGCAGTGCGGTTGGCGTCCGTCGATGAACGCCATTCGTCCTGTACCGCGCCATCGAAATCGAACACGGCAAATACGATGTTTGTGTTACCGGAATCAATGGCCAGCAGCATCCGTTTTGCTCCGATCTACCAGAAGAACACGTCGCCCGCGGTTATACGCCGGCGTGTTCCTGCTTCGTTGATGACCAAGGCGCCCGTTTCATCCATGTCCTCGAAAACTCCCGAAACGTCGCCGTCCCCGAGGCGGACCCGGATTTCCTCGCCCTGTCCGATGCTATGGGCGAGCCAAGCCCTACGGATGGGGTCAAACCCGTCACCCTCCCACTGCCGCGACCAGTGATGGAACCGTTCACAGTAGAGCCCGAGAATGGCCTCGAGCGACGCGTCCCATCCTTCCGTGCGCAGCGACGTCGCCGGATAGGCCGTGTCCGGGGGAAAGCTCTCGATGTTGAGCCCCATGCCGACGACGAGCCACTTGGCCCGGTTGCCTTCCCCACTCGCCGTCTCCATCAGGATTCCCGCGACTTTCTTGCCGTTGACCAGGATATCGTTCGGCCATTTGCAGCGAATCTCGTGGCTGGTCGGCGAGAACTCCTCCAATGCCTCGACGACGGCGACAGCGGCAATAAGGCTGTATGCGGATAGATCGGCAACCGGAGCATCCGGGTGCAGGATGATCGAGGTATAGAGGTTACCCTGCGGACTGGTCCAGGAGCGGCCTCGACGCCCCTTCCCGGCAGTTTGTTCTTTTGCCCATATCAACGTGTAGTCGGGTGCGGATCCGGTCCCCTCGTCGGCCCAGCGTTTGGCCTCCGTGTTGGTGCTGCCTACCGTGTCGAGCGCGATGAGATTGAAGGGTTCGGGGATCTGCGGGTGCTGCATCAGCCCGGGAAGAGCGCCGCCGCCGCGGCTGCGGCGCTGTCGAGAACCGGCGCCGGATAGATGAAGAACATGACGATCAGAAATCCAGCCAGGGTGACGACGAGACCGATGGGCCGTTCGACGGGCCGGTCCAGGGCTTCACCCGCTTCGTCGAAGTACATGACACGTATAATGCGTATGTAATAGAAGGCGCCGACGACGCTGGTCAGCACACCGATGACCGCGAGGCCGTAGAGATGGGCATCGATGGCTGCAAGAAAGATGTAAAACTTGCCGAAAAACCCGGCCAGCGGCGGAATGCCGGCCATGGAAAACATGAACACGGCCAGCGCTGCCGCCATCATCGGATGGGACTTGCTGAACCCGGCGAGGTCGCTGATCTCCTCGACCATCCGATCGCCGCGTTTCATGGCGAGAATGCAGGCGAAGGCGCCGACGTTCATCACCAGATAGATGGCAAGATAAATCAGGATGCCGCGCACGCCGACTTCATTACCGACGGCGAGGCCGATGAGCGCGTAACCCACGTGGCCGATCGAGCTGTAGGCCATGAGGCGTTTGATGTTGGTTTGGTTGACGGCGGCAAAAGCGCCGAGAATCATCGACGCCACCGATACGAAGACGACGATCTGCTGCCATTCGGATATCAGGCTCCCGAAGGGGCCGACCATGACGCGGACGAATAGGCCCAAGGCGGCGATTTTCGGCGCAACCGCAAAGAACGCGGTGACCGGTGTCGGCGCGCCCTCGTAAACATCGGGTGTCCACATATGAAACGGTACAGCGGACACCTTGAACGCCAGGCCGGCAAGGACGAAGACGATACCGAAGATGACCCCGAGGCCCGGACCTTGCTCGCCGGAACCGGCCAGAACCGTCGCCAACTGGTCGAAGTTCGTGGTGCCGGCGAAACCGTAGACCAGGGAACTGCCGTAGAGCAGCATGCCCGAGGCCAGGGCGCCCAAGACGAAATACTTCAGGCCGGCTTCCGTCGAGCGTTGATCATCACGCTGGAAGGCGGCAATGACATAAAGCGACAGGCTCTGCATCTCGAGCCCGAGATAGAGCGAGATCAGGTCGTTCGCCGACACCATCATCAACATGCCGAGAACAGCGAACATGACGAGGATCGGGAATTCGAAACGCGCCATGTTCTGGCGCACAAGGAAACCCTGGGCGATTACCAGAGTCGCGCCAGCACCAATGAGTATCAGAACCTTGCAGAAGACGGAGAATGGATCACTGACGAACATGTTGCCGAATATCAGGATCCGGCCGCCCGAGAAGCTGACGGCGATCAAAATCGTCAGGGCGAACGTAATCAGCGTGAGCCAGGACACGAGCCCTGCAGTGGCGCGTTCGTTATCCGGCCCGTCGGCTTTCTGAAACACGCCGAACATCAAGAGCGACATGCCGATCAGCGCCAGGAAAAGCTCAGGAAAAGCGGGGATCAGTTCAGCCTTGGTCATCGCCGCGTCTCCTCAACGTCCAGCCATCATGGTGTTACCGCCGGCTGCCAGGGCGGTTTCGACCTGTTGCAACAGGTTCTCGACGGAAACGTGCATGATGTCGAGGAACGGTGTCGGGTAGATTCCCATCCACAGCGTGATCACGATCAACGGCGCGAACACGGCCCATTCGCGCGGGCTCATGTCGAGAATCTTGGCCAGCGACTCCTTGGTCAACTGACCGAAGATAATGCGCCGGTAGAGATAGAGCATGTAGGCCGCGCCCAGAATGACACCGGTCGTCGCCAGGGCCGCGACCCAGGTGTTGACCTGAAAGAGGCCGACCAGGACCAGGAACTCGCCGACGAAACCGCCGGTTCCCGGCAAGCCCACGGACGCCAGCATGAAGACCATGAAGACCAGCGCATAGCCCGGCATGCGGTGAACGAGGCCGCCGTATGTCTCGATATCGCGGCTGTGCATGCGGTCATAGACGACGCCGACGATGAGGAACAAGGCGGCCGAGACGATACCGTGCGACAGCATCTGGTAAATTGCGCCCTCGATGCCCTGGATGGTCAGGGTAAAGGTTCCGGCCGTGACGAAACCCATGTGGGCGATCGACGAATAGGCGATCAGCTTCTTCATGTCTTCCTGGGCCAAAGCGACCAGCGAGGTATAGACCACGGCGACGATGCTCAGCGTATAGATCAGCGGCGTGAATATGACGCTGGTTTCCGGGAACAGCGGCAGAGAGAACCTGAGGAAGCCGTAGCCGCCGAATTTTAACAAGACCCCGGCGAGGATCACGGAACCGGCCGTCGGCGCCTCTACGTGGGCGTCCGGCAGCCAGGTGTGCACCGGCCACATGGGGACCTTGACGGCAAAGGATGCGAAGAAGGCCAGCCATAGCCAGGGCTGGATGGCGACCGGCAGGCTATGGGTCATCAGTTCCGGGATGTCCGTGGTGCCGGCGTCGAAGTAGATGGCCATCATCGCCAAGAGCATGAGAACGGAGCCCAAGAGCGTGTAGAGAAACAGCTTGAAGGCCGCGTAGACCCGCCGCGGCCCACCCCAGATGCCGATGATGACGAACATGGGGATCAGGACCGCCTCGAAGAAGATGTAGAAGACAACGAGATCGAGGGCGCAGAACATGCCGATCATGAAGGTCTCGAGGATCAGGAACGAAATCATGTATTCCCTGACCCGTACCTTGATGGCTTCCCAACTGGCAAGAATGCAGATCGGCGTCAGCAGGGTTGTCAACATGACAAACGGCATCGAAATACCGTCGACGCCCATGTGATAGGAAATGCCGAACTGAGGCATCCACGTCATCTTGTCAACGAATTGGAAGTCTGCTGTCGTCGTGTCAAAACCAAACCACAAGAACAACGAGATGACGAAATTGGCCAATGATGTCCAGAGGGCGGCATACCGAGAATTGCGCGCAACGGTCTCGTCGTCACCACGAACCGTCAGTATCATGAACGCGCCGACCAGCGGCAAAAACGTCAGAACAGAAAGAAGGTAAGTATCGCCCATCTGTGGCCTATCCTGCGTTCACGAAAAGATACCAAGTGATGAGGACCACGACGCCGATCAGCATGGCGAAGGCGTAGTGGTATAGATAGCCGGTCTGTAGGGCGGCGGCACGCCGGGCCAGGTGACGGACAGCGCCGGAGACACCGTCGGGACCAAGACCGTCGATGAGAGTGCCGTCGCCAGTCTTCCAGAAACCCTTGCCGAGATAGAAAGCGGGCCGGACGAACATCCAGTCGTAGAGCTCGTCGAAATACCATTTGTTGAGCAGGAACTCGTAGAGCGTCCTGAAACGGCTTGCCAGCATGGCCGGGATGCCCGGCGCCAGCATGTAGAGCACGTAGGCGAGACCGATACCAGCAAGGCCGACCGCTATGGGCGCGACTTTCACCCACACCGGTACATGGTGGGCGTTCTCGAGCGCGTCATGGCCGGGCAGAACAAAGATCGAGTTGCCCCAGAAGGCTGCCGTATCGTGGCCGACGAAACTATCGTACCCCAGGATTCCGGCGAAGACGGCGCCGGCGGCAAGGACCAACAACGGCAGGATCATCACCTTCGGGCTCTCATGGACGTGTGCCATCACCTTCTCGTCGGCGCGCGGAGCCCCGTGGAAGGTCATGATGATCAGGCGCCAGGAGTAGAATGCAGTCAAGAACGCCGCCGTGAGGCCCAGCCAAAACGCATATATACCGATTCCCGTATGGGCGCCGTAAGCCGCTTCGAGGATCACATCCTTTGAGAAGAACCCGGCAAATCCAAACGGCGTACCGGGTATGCCGATCCCGGCCAGCGACAAACTGCCGATCCACATGAGCACGTAGGTGACCGGGATCATCTTATAGATGCCGCCCATCTTACGCATATCCTGCTCGTCTGACATGGCGTGGATGACCGAGCCGGCGCCGAGGAACAGCAGCGCCTTGAAGAACCCGTGGGTCATCAGGTGGAAGATGCCGGCCGAATAGGCCGACACGCCGCAGGCGAAGAACATGTAGCCCAACTGCGAGCAGGTCGAATAGGCGATCACCCGTTTGATATCGTTCTGCACGCAGCCGATCGTGGCGGCGAAAATGGCGGTACTGGCACCGATGAAGGTGACGACGGTCAGGGCCGTGTCCGAGTATTCGAACAAGGGCGACAGGCGCGCCACCATAAAGATGCCGGCGGTGACCATGGTCGCTGCATGGATGAGGGCGGAGACCGGGGTCGGGCCCTCCATGGCGTCCGGCAACCAGGTGTGCAGCCCGATCTGCGCCGATTTGCCCATGGCGCCGACGAACAGCAACAGGCAGATGACGGTCAGGGCGTGGAACTCGGTACCGAAGACGTAAAGCGTATCCTCGGCCTTCGATCCGGCCAGCCCGAAGATGGTGTCGAGATGCACGGTCTCGAACAGCATGAAGACGGCAAAGATACCGAGGGCGAAGCCGAAGTCGCCGACCCGGTTGACCAGGAAAGCCTTGATGGCGGCCGCATTGGCCGACGGCCGGTTGTACCAGAAGCCGATCAGCAGATAGGACGCGAGACCGACCCCTTCCCAGCCGAAGAACAGCTGCACCAGGTTGTCGGCGGTGATCAGCATCAGCATGAAGAAGGTGAAGAGACTGAGATAGCTCATGAACCGCGGGATCGACGGGTCATGGTGCATGTAGCCGACGGAATAGATGTGGACCATGGCCGAGACCACAGTGACGACGATCATCATGACGGCGGTCAGGCTGTCGACCTTGAGCGCCCAGGACACCTCGAGCGCACCGGAATCGATCCAGGTGAAAAGCTCGACCGTGCGCGCGTTGCCGTTCAAGGCGACATCGACGAAGACGATGACGGCGAGCACGGCCGACGCCACCAGCGCCAGGCAGGTCGCCCATTGCGCCGCCTGGTCGCGGCGGTGTTGCGATTCCTTGTCGGCGCCCGGCAGGAATACGATGAGGCCGGCGATGATCGAGCCGATCAGGGGAAGAAAGACGACGAGCGTATCGATCATCGGCGCTTAGCCCTTCATCATGTTGATGTCTTCGACGGCGATGGAGCCGCGGTTGCGGAAATAGACGACGAGGATGGCCAAGCCGATGGCCGCTTCGGCGGCCGCCACCGTGAGCACGAACATGGCGAAGACCTGGCCGACGAGATCGCCCAGTTCCGCCGAAAAAGCCACCAGATTGATGTTGACGGCGAGCAGCATAAGCTCGACGGACATCAGGATGACGATGACGTTCTTGCGGTTGAGGAAGATGCCGAAAATCCCCGTCGTGAACAGGATCGCGGCGACCGTCAGATAGTGTCCCAAGCCGATTTCGAACATCAAATACCCTTTCCGGTCTCGACCTTGCGGACTTCGACCGCATCTTCGGCACGGCGCGCCAGTTGATCGCCGATCACCTGTTTCTTGACGCCGCTACGCTTGCGATGGGTGAGGACGATCGCCCCGATCATGGCGACAAGCAGGATCATGCCCGCGGCCTCGAACAGGTAGATGTACTTGGTGTACATGATCTCGCCCAAGGCATGGGGGTTGGTGGTCGCCTCCGGCGCCGGCGCGCCCAAGGTCTGCGCCGCTTCCGGCGCCATATGCCAACCGCCGAGGACGACAGCGAGTTCGACGAGGAGCACCAATCCGATGAGGGCGCCGATGGGCAGATATTGCAGGAAACCCTGGCGCAGTTCGACGAAATTGATGTCGAGCATCATGACGACGAACATGAACAGCACGGCGACGGCGCCGACATAGACGACGACCAGGATCATCGCCAGGAATTCGGCGCCCAGGAGCACGAACAACCCTGCCGAATTGAAGAACGCGAGGATCAGGAAGAGTACAGAATGTACCGGATTGCGCGCCGAGATCACGAGGACGCCGGCGGCGACCGTGATAAAGGCGAACATATAGAATGCGAGGGCCTGGATCATCGTGTTTTCGGTTCCTTCTCGGGTTCGGCCCCTCAGCGATACGGCATATCCGCCTGCAGGCGGTCGGCCAGTTCCGCTTCCCAACGGTCGCCGTTGGCCAGCAGTTTTTCCTTGTCATACATCAGCTCTTCGCGGGTCTCCGTCGCGAACTCGAAATTCGGTCCTTCGACAATGGCGTCGACCGGACAGGCTTCCTGACAGAGGCCACAGTAGATGCACTTGCACATGTCGATGTCGTAGCGCGTCGTCCGCCGGCTCCCGTCCTCGCGGGGCTCGGCTTCGATGGTGATGGCCAGCGCCGGGCAAATCGCTTCGCAGAGCTTGCAGGCAATGCAGCGTTCCTCGCCGTTGGGATAGCGTCTGAGCGCGTGTTCTCCGCGGAACCGAGGACTCAGCGGCCCTTTTTCAAACGGATAGTTGAGCGTCACCTTGGGACGGAACATGTAACGCAGGGTCAGCCACATGCCGCTGACCAGTTCGCCCAGGAGGACCGTTTGTGCGCTTCGTCCGATGAAACCCATTTTCCCCTCCCCTTATCCGACTTTGGGCGCCAAATCGAAGGCGACGAGAACGCCGGATACGATGGCGACGGCGGCCAGCGACACCGGCAGGAACACCTTCCAGCCGAGACGCATCAGCTGGTCGTAGCGGTAGCGCGGGAATGTGGCCCGCACCCACAGGAAAAAGAACAATACGAACGCCACCTTGCCGGCGAACCAGATCGGACCTGGGATCCAGTTGAAAGGTATTACGTCCAGCGGCGGCAGCCAGCCGCCGAGAAACAGAACCGTCGTCATGCCGGCCATCAGGATCATGTTGGCGTATTCGCCGAGGAAGAACAGCGCGAAGGTCATCGCCGAATACTCGACATTGTAACCGGCGACGAGTTCCGCTTCCGCCTCCGGCAGGTCGAACGGATGGCGGTTGGTCTCGGCCAAGGTCGAAATAAAGAAGATCACCGCCATCGGGAACAGCGGGACGACGAACCAGACGTTCTTCTGGGCCAGAACGATTTCCGACAGGTTGAGCGAGCCGACGCAAAGCAGCACGGTGATGATGACAAATCCCATGGAGACTTCGTAGGACACCATCTGCGCCGCCGACCGAAGCGCGCCGAGGAATGCGTAACGCGAATTCGACGCCCACCCGGCCATGAGAATGCTGTAGACCCCGAGCGACGAGATGGCGAACAGGTAAAGGATACCGACATTGATATCGGCCAGGACCAGGCCGTCCCCGAAGGGAATGACGGCCCAGGCGACCAATGCGAGAATGAACGTCAGCATCGGAGCGACGAGGAATACGCCGCGGTTGGCACCCGAAGGAATGACCGTTTCTTTGAGGAACAGTTTGACGCCGTCGGCAATGGGCTGCAGCAGACCGAACGGACCAACGACATTCGGTCCCTTGCGCAGGTGCATGGCGCCGATGATCTTACGTTCCGCATAGGTTAGATAGGCGACCGACAGCATCACCGGGATCACGATGATAACGATCTTGATGACCGTCCAGGCGGTCGGCCAGATGTATGCGTCCCAGAGTTCAGCCATCGGTATCGGTCTTCACTTCGTTATCGCCAAGGAACTCAGCCGCACAGCGCGCCATCGTCTCGGACGAGCGGCTGATCGGGTCGGTCATGTAGTAATTGTAGATCGGTGAGAGCAGCGGTGTGTCGGCGATTTCACCGTCATCACCGAATTCGACCCAGTCGGCCGGTGACGCCTTGTCGGTGTCGAGGAAACCGCTATTGATTTCGACGAGACGGCCGCGGACCTGGCTGAGATCGTTATAAGCGAGCGTTGTGCCGAGCACTTCCGAAAGGGCGCGGATGATGGCCCAGTCCTCACGCGCCTCTCCCGGCGGGAACACGGCGCGTCGCGTATGTTGTACACGCCCCTCGGTGTTCACATAGTTGGCGCTTTTCTCGGTGTAGGCCGCACCCGGCAGGATGACGTCGGCGCGGTGGGCGCCGGCATCGCCATGGTGGCCCTGATAGATGACGAAGGCATCACCCAGCTGGTCCATATCGATCTCGTCGGCACCCAGCAGGTAAACGGCTTTGATCGACCCGGAACCGGCGCCGGCCAGGATGCCGTCAACAGCGAGGCCGCGATCACCCGGCACGAAGCCGATGTTGAGTCCACCGACACGCGCCGCCGCCGTGTGCAGGACGTTGAAGCCGTTCCAATTGGCGGACGGCACGATCATGCCGGTCTTGTCGGCGACTTGCCGGGCGAGACCGAGGATGGCGCCGCCGTCGTCACGGGTCAGAGCCCCCTGCCCCAGGATCAACATCGGATTGGATGCGGCCTTGAGGGCCTTGGCGAAATCACTGCGTCCGTTGGCGAGCGAATTGAGAGCCGAGGCCGTCTCTCCCAGGTGGTCGAAGGGATAGGTCAAATCAGCGGCACTACCGACCAAACCGATCGACAGCCCGCCACGAACCCAACGCTTGCGGATCCGTGCATTAAGGACCGGCGCTTCGCGCCGCGGATTGGTACCGATCAACAAGATGGCGTCGGCCTGATCGATGCCGGCGATCGTCGAGTTGAACAGATAACTGGCGCGCACGGAGGCATCGATTCGGGCTCCATCCTGGCGGCAGTCAAGGTTCTCGGAACCGAGACCTTGCATCAGGTCCTTGAGCGCTACCATCGATTCACAGTCGGCGAGATCGCCGGCGATGGCGGCAATTTCGGTCCCCGACAACCCCTTTAGCCCATCGGCCACGGCCGCGAAGGCCTCCGGCCATGTTGCCGGGACCAGCTTGCCGTCGCGCCGTACGTAGGGCTTGTCGAGCCGCTGGCGTTTCAGGCCGTCACAGGCGAACCGGGACTTATCGGAAATCCATTCCTCGTTGACGTCCTCGTTCAACCGGGGCAGGACCCGCATGACCTCGGGCCCGCGGGTGTCGATCCGTACGTTTGCGCCCACGGCATCGAGGACGTCGATCGATTCCGTCTTGCCCAGTTCCCACGGCCGGGCATGGAAGGCATAGGGTGCGGAGGTCAGGGCACCGACAGGGCACAGGTCGATCAGGTTACCGGAAAGCTCCGAGTTCAGCGCCTTTTCAACGTAGGTTCCGATTTCCGTATTCTCGCCGCGCCCGGTCGCGCCCAGTTCGGGAACGCCGGCAACCTCGCTGGCGAAGCGGACACAGCGCGTGCAGTGGATGCAGCGCGTCATGATCGTCTGGATCAAGGGACCCATGTACTTGTCTTTGACGGCTCGTTTGTTCTCCAGGTAGCGACTGCGGTCAAGGCCATACGCCATGGCCTGGTCCTGAAGGTCGCATTCGCCGCCCTGGTCGCAGATCGGGCAATCGAGCGGATGGTTGATCAACAGGAACTCCATGACGCCACGCCGCATGTTCTGGACTTCCGGCGTGTTGGTCTCGATCACCATTCCCTCGGCCACAGGCATGGCACAGGACGCCACCGGTTTCGGTGCGCGTTCCATGGAGACCAGGCACATGCGGCAATTGCCGGCGACGGAGAGGCGTTCGTGGAAGCAGAACCGCGGGATTTCGATGCCTTCCTGTTCGCAGGCTTGAAGGACCGTCATACCGGCTTCGGCTTCGACCTCGTTTCCGTCAATGGTGAGTTTGACCATGTCTCAACCTTTACGCAGTCGCTGGATTGCGGGCCTTGAAATCATTGATTTTCTTTTCCATTTCGGGGCGGAAGTGCCGAATGAGCCCCTGGATGGGCCAGGCTGCCGCATCGCCTAAGGCGCAAATCGTGTGCCCTTCGACCTGGCGGGTCACCTCTTCCAACGTGTCGATTTCGTGGAGTGCCGCGTTGCCGGTCGCGATGCGCTCCATCATGCGCCACATCCAGCCTGTCCCTTCGCGGCATGGTGTGCACTGGCCGCAGCTTTCATGCTTGTAGAAGGCCGACAGGCGGCAGATGGCGCGGACGATATCCGTCGACTGGTCCATGACCATGACCGCCGCCGTACCCAGGCCCGAGCGGGCTTCCTTCAGGGAGTCGAAATCCATGTGCACGGTTTCACAAAGCGATTTCGGCAATACGGGGACGGAGGCGCCACCGGGAATGACGGCCAGCAGGTTATCCCATCCGCCGCGCACACCGCCGGCGTGTTTGTCGATCAGTTCCTTGAGGGGGATTCCCATCTCCTCCTCGACCGTACAGGGCTTGTTGACGTGTCCGGAGACATTGAACAGCTTGGTTCCGGTGTTGTTTGGCTTGCCAATACCGGCGAACCAAGCCCCGCCGCGTCGCATGATGTCCGGAACCACGGATATGGACTCGACGTTGTTGACCGTCGTCGGGCACCCGTACAATCCGACGTTAGCCGGAAACGGCGGTTTCAGGCGCGGTTGGCCTTTCTTGCCCTCGAGGCTTTCGATAAGAGCCGATTCTTCACCGCAGATATAGGCGCCGGCGCCGCGGTGCACATAAAAGTCGAACTTGTATCCGGTACCGCAGGCGTCATCGCCGATCAAACCGGCCTCGTAGGCCTCGTCGACGGCGCGCTGCAAGGCTTCGGTTTCTCGATAGAACTCGCCGCGGATGTAGCAGTAGGCTGCATGGGCGCTCATGGCGAAGGACGCGATCAGGGCGCCTTCGACCAGCTTGTGCGGGTCGTTGCGCATGATCTCACGGTCCTTGCAGGTCCCCGGTTCACCTTCGTCCGCATTGATGACCAGGTAATGCGGCCGGTCGCCCACTTCCTTCGGCATAAACGACCACTTCATGCCGGTGCCGAAGCCGGCGCCGCCCCGGCCGCGCAGTCCCGAGGCCTTGACCTCCTCGATGATCGCTTCCTTGCCTTTTGCGAGTATCGCCTTGGTGCCGTCCCAATCCCCGCGTTTGCGGGCGCCGTCGAGGCCAGGGTCTTCCAATCCGTAGATATTGGTGAAAATGCGATCTTTGTCGGCGAGCATCACGCATCCTCCTTGTGGGTCTTGACCAGGTCGGCCTGGTGCAGGAGCGAGGTCAAACCACCCATGGGCTCGCAAGTATGCCGGCCCGTTTGCGACCCGGTCCTTGGCTGGCGGCCGGCGGCCAAGTCGTCGAGGATCGACTCCGTGCTTACGGAATCGAGGTCTTCGTAGTAATCGTCATTGATTTGCATTATCGGTGCGTTGACGCAGGCACCGAGGCATTCGACTTCGCTCAAGGTAAACTGACCATCATCCGTCGTTTCGCCGGTCTCGATCCCCAGCTTGTTCTTGCAGGCGGAGACGATGCTGTCGGACCCACGCAGCCAGCACGGCAAGTTCGTGCAAACCTGGACGTGATGTTTGCCGATCGGCTTTAGATTATACATTGTATAGAACGTCGCCACTTCGTAGACGCGGATCGGTGGCATTTCGAGCATCTCGGCAACATGATCCATGGCCGCCTTTGACAACCAGTTGTCATTCTGGCGTTGCGCCAGATCGAGCAGCGGCATGACGGCGCTGGCCTGCCAGCCGGCCGGGTATTTGGCGATGATGTCCTTCGCCTTGTCGGCGTTTTCGGACGTGAAGGCGAAGGTGCCCTGGCCTTCGGCCGCATTCGCGTTTTCCGTCATCGGTCAATCTCACCAAACACAATGTCGAGGGAGCCCAAATTGGCGACCGCGTCAGCAAGCATGTGTCCCTTGGACAACAGTTCCATGCCCTGCAAATGCGCGAAACCGGGCGAACGGATCTTGCATCGATAAGGCTTGTTGGTCCCGTCCGACATCAGGAAAACAGCGAACTCCCCTTTCGGCGCTTCCACGGCCGAGTAGGTTTCCCCGGCGGGCACGTGGAACCCTTCGGTGAACAGTTTGAAGTGATGGATCAGGGCCTCCATGGAGCCCTTCATATGCCCGCGGCTCGGCGGCGTTACTTTGCGGTCATCGACCTTGCACGGTCCGTCCGGCATGTTTTCGAGGCACTGGTTGATGATCTTGAGGCTTTCGCGCATTTCGACGATGCGGACCAAGTAACGGTCGTAGCAGTCCCCGTGTTTTCCGACCGGAATATCGAAGTCCATTTCCGCGTAGGCGTCGTAGGGCTGGGATTTTCGGAGGTCCCAGGGGACGCCGGAGGCGCGCAGATTGGGTCCGGTGAAACCCCAGTCGAAACACTGATCGGCGGTGATGATTCCGATATCGACGGTGCGCTGTTTGAAGATGCGATTTTCGGTCAACAAGGTCTCCAGGTCGTCGATGACCTGCGTGTAGCCAACCGCCCAATCCGCGATGTCTTCGGCGAGGCCATCGAGCATGTCATAGGATACGCCGCCCGGCCGGAAGTAATTCATGTGCAGTCGCGCGCCGCATACGCGTTCGCAGAACTCCATCAAACGCTCGCGCTCCTCGAACCCCCACAACATCGGAGTCATCGCCCCGACGTCCATGGCGAAGGCGCAGATGTTGAAGTTGTGGTTGAGAATGCGTCCGATCTCGGCAAACAACACCCGTAGGTACTGGGCGCGGCGCGGAACTTCTACGCCGAGCAGCTTTTCCGTCGCCAACACGAATGCGTGTTCCTGATTTTGAGGAGACACGTAGTCGAGGCGGTCGAAATACGGCACGGCCTGCACGTAAGTCTTATGTTCGATGAGTTTTTCGGTTCCCCGGTGGAGAAGGCCGATATGAGGGTCGGCGCGGTCGATGACCTCGCCATCCATTTCGAGGACCATTCTCAGAACACCGTGTGCGGCCGGGTGCTGCGGACCGAAGTTGAGGTTGTAGTTCTTGATTTCCCGTTCGGCCATCAGCTGGATTCTCCCTCGGCCTTCTCGTCACCCGGCAGGATGTGCGGCGCGCCCTCCCACGGGCTGAGGAAATCAAAAGTCCGGAACTCCTGAACCAGCTTCACCGGTTCGTAGACGACTCGTTTCTGCTCGTCGTCATAGCGCATCTCGACGAAACCGGTGAGCGGGAAGTCCTTGCGCAACGGATGCCCTTCGAAGCCATAATCCGTCAGAAGACGCCTTAAATCCGGGTGTTCCGAGAAGTAGATGCCGAACAGGTCCCAGGTTTCCCGTTCGAACCAATTGGCCGCGCTGTATACGCTGGTCACCGAGGGCACCGGTTCGTCTTCGCTGGTCCACACGCGAACCCGAATCCGGAAGTTGTGGGTCAGGCTCAACAGGTTGTAAACGACGGCAAAGCGTGGGTCGCGGTCGGGATGGTCGGTTCCACAAATGTCGACCAATTGTTTGAACTGGCAATTGACGTCATCGCGCAGGAACAACATCACTTTCACGATGTTTTCCCGGTTGACGGTGATCATCAGTTCGTCGAGCGCGATTTCGGCGGCAGACACGTCCTCCGCGACGGCATCCTGGATGTATTCCTTGAGTTCGTTAAGGTCGAGGTTCATATCGGGTGCCTTGCGTTCTCTCCCGCTGCGCCGTCAGCGCCACAGGGTTCCTGTTCGCCTGATCTTCTTCTGCAACTGCAATACGCCGTAGACAAGCGCTTCCGCCGTCGGCGGACACCCCGGAACATAAACGTCAACCGGAACGACACGATCGCACCCGCGGACCACGGAGTAGGAATAGTGGTAATAACCGCCGCCGTTGGCGCAAGACCCCATGGAAATGACGTACCTCGGCTCGGCCATTTGGTCGTAGACCTTGCGAAATGCGGGCGCCATCTTGTTGGTCAGAGTCCCGGCCACAATGATGACGTCTGATTGTCGGGGACTCGGACGCGGCACCACGCCGAACCGGTCGAGATCATAGCGGCTGCAATAGGCGTGGATCATCTCGACGGCACAGCACGCAAGGCCGAACGTCATTGGCCATAGAGAGCCGGTTCGCGCCCAATTAACGAGCTTGTCGAGATTGGCGACGACGAACCCTTTGTCCTGAAGTTCGCCCGCCATCTGTTTCAAGAGCAGGTCCTGCTCTGGACCCGGGGGCAGTGGAGAAGTCTGTTCTACTCCCATTCCAACGCCCCTTTTCTCCACTCGTAAATGAACCCGACGGTCAGGATGGCGAGAAAGATCATCATCGACCAAAAACCGAAAACGCCGATCTTTCCGAGGCTGATCGCCCAGGGAAACAGGAAGGCGACTTCAAGGTCGAATATGATGAACAATATGGCGACGAGGTAAAACCGCACATCAAACTTCTGGCGCGAGTCACCGAAAGCATCGAATCCGCATTCATATGTTGAGTTTTTTTCGACGTCGGGACGTTGTGTCGCGACGATGTAGGAGGCCGCAACCGCAATGCAGGCGATGGCAATGGCGATCCCGAGGAATATGAGAATCGGCAGATATTCCGACAGTAAGGATTCCAACTGTATCCCCCTCGTAAACCCTTCCTCGAACTCGCGCTACCCTGCCCTACCTGATCAGCTTTCGCAATACAAAAGCCTTCCCGGCGGTGTGTCCCGTAAAGCCCAAATCAGGCTGTCGGCGTACACCGGTTCAACTGTGGGATCACGGGGGAAGTGGCGGGAGTGACGGGACTCGAACCCGCGGCCTCTGGCGTGACAGGCCAGCGCTCTAACCAACTGAGCTACACCCCCATCCGGTGCCTTAGGTTTCCGAACGAAATGATCGCCGGGAACCATCAGGGAGGGGAGGTGTAATCCACCCCCGAAGGGGTGTCAAGCGCTCTCCGAGCAATATGGTGCGATGCCGGGCGACGGGTTCTCAAAAAGGGAAATGGTGGGCGGTGACGGGATCGAACCGCCGACCTTTCGGGTGTAAACCGAACGCTCTCCCAGCTGAGCTAACCGCCCTCTACCAGGGCCGGAAAATACTCGCTTTGGCGCCGCATTTACAAGGCCGATTGGTGGGATGCGGCCTTTGACATATCAGGAAAATGAAAACCGGCTGCCCCCTGAACGGAACAGCCGGTCTTATTGTCGAATAAGGCGTCGTCAGTTGACGGCGGACTTGAGTCCTTTGCCCGCTTTGAACTTCGGCTGCTTGGAAGCCGGAATCTGAATGGTTTCGCCGGTCCGCGGATTGCGTCCGGTGGTGGCTGCGCGGTTCGAGACGCTGAACGTGCCGAACCCGACCAAACGAACTTCCGAACCGCCTTTCAAAGCACTGGTGATGGCGTCGAACACACCATCGACGGCTTTACCGGCATCGGCTTTGGAGAGTCCCGAGTTGTTGGCAACGGCAGCAATCAGATCATTCTTATTCAATGGATGGCCCCTTTTCTCTATTGGTGGATGGCGAAAACTAAAACCTTTGAAAGCCAGGGAATCCCTTGGATTCCATCGGCTTCATCGATGGCGGCGAGTCTAATTGCGCGAAACGAAACCCGTCAATTCAACAACTGCGTTTTTCCGCGGAATCTTGCGGGTTTCGGCCTAAGTGCCCGGTCTTAAACAAAGTTTGGCGATGGGATGGAAGCGGAACAAGCCGAGAAATGGCCTTCGCAAGTTCGCGGAAAGGCGGAAAAGTCGACGAATCGGGCGAATCGGGGGCCCCAGCAAGCGCGGTTTTCCGGGACTTTTCGCTGTCCCGGAACGCCGATCAATGGGTGACGACGTCGCTTATTTCTTCGTCGTCACCAACCGCGTTGACGGACTTCTCGATTTCGTCCTCTTCCGTCCATTCGATGGGCGTGAGCGGTTCGGCGAGGGCCTTCTCGAGGACCTCTTCGACGACCGTCACCGGAATGATGTCGAGCCCGCGTTTGACGTTTTCGGGAATGTCCTCAAGGTCCTTCTCGTTTTCTTTGGGGATAAGGACAGTGCGGATCCCGCCCCGCAATGCGGCCAAGAGTTTTTCCTTCAAGCCGCCGATCGGCAGCACCCGCCCCCGTAGTGTGACCTCGCCGGTCATAGCCGTGAACTTATCGACGGGGGTCCCGGTCAAGACCGAGACGATCGACGTCACCATGGCTACACCGGCCGAGGGGCCGTCTTTCGGCGTCGCCCCTTCCGGTACGTGGACATGGATATCCTTCTTGTTGAACAACGGTGGCTCGATCCCGAAATCGACGGCTCGGGATTGCACAAACGACTTGGCGGCCTGGATCGATTCGGTCATCACGTCGCCGAGTTTGCCGGTGATGGTCATCTTGCCTTTGCCAGGGACCATGACCGCCTCGACATTGAGCAATTCGCCGCCGACTTCCGTCCAGGCGAGACCCGTCGTCACGCCGACGAGATCTTCCTCTTCGATTTCGCCAAACCGATAACGCTTGATGCCGGCCATCTTTCCGAGGTTCCGGCGCGTGATCGATACGCTCTTTTTGTCGCCCATCAGGATATCCTTGACGGACTTGCGGGCCAGATTGGCGATTTCGCGTTCCAGGTTACGGACTCCGGATTCCTTGGTGTAGAAACGGATCAGGTCCCGCAGTCCGGACTCAGAAATCGACCACTCACCTTCCTTCAGGCCGTGTTTTTCGATCTGCTTGGGGATCAGGTGGCGACGCGCAATCTCGACCTTCTCGTCCTCCGTGTAACCGGACAACCGGATCACCTCCATACGGTCGAGCAACGGACCTGGAATGTTGAGCGTGTTCGCCGTCGTCACGAACATGACGTCCGACAAATCGTAGTCGACCTCGAGATAGTGGTCGTTGAAGGCCGAGTTCTGTTCGGGATCGAGCACTTCGAGCAAGGCCGACGCCGGGTCGCCACGCCAGTCGTGTCCCATCTTGTCGACCTCGTCGAGGAGGAACAGCGGGTTCGATGACTTGGCCTTCTTCATGCCTTGGATGACCTTTCCGGGCATGGACCCGATATAGGTCCGGCGGTGCCCGCGGATTTCCGATTCATCGCGGACGCCGCCTAAGGACATGCGCACGAAGTTGCGGCCCGTGGCCCGGGAAATCGACTTGCCGAGCGACGTTTTGCCGACGCCCGGCGGTCCGACCAGGCAGAGGATGGGGCCGGAAACCTTGTTGGTACGGTGCTGAACGGCCAGGTACTCGATGATCCGTTCCTTGACCTTCTCGAGATCGTAGTGATCGGCGTCGAGGATTTCCTGGGCACCTTTCAGATCCTTCTTGATCCGGGTTCGCTTTTTCCACGGAATCGACAGCATCCAGTCGAGGTAATTCCTGACGACCGTCGCTTCGGCCGACATCGGGCTCATGGATTTCAGCTTTTTCAGCTCGCCCAGGGCCTTTTCCTTGGCTTCCTTGCTGAGTTTGGTCTTCTCGATCTTTTCTTCCAGCTCGGCCGCTTCGTCGCGCCCGTCGTCGGATTCGCCGAGTTCCTTCTGGATCGCCTTCAGCTGTTCGTTGAGGTAGTATTCGCGCTGGGTCTTCTCCATCTGGCATTTGACGCGGGATCGGATCTTTTTCTCGACCTGCAGGACGCCGATTTCCGCCTCCATGTAGGAATAGACGCGCTCCAGGCGCTCGGCGACGGTATCCAGTTCGAGCAGTTCCTGCTTTTCCGAGATCTTCAAGGCAAGATGCGATGCGACCGTGTCGGCAAGTTTGCTCGTGCTCTCAATTTGATTAATAGAGACAAGAACTTCCGGAGGGATTTTCTTGTTTAACTTTATGTATTGTTCGAACTGGGTAATGACGGAACGGGACAATGCTTCCAGTTCCTGGTCGTCGTCTTCAGGTTCTTCGATCAAGGCCGCGCTGGCCTCGAAGAATTCAGGGTTGTCCGTGTATTGCGTGATCCGCGCCCGCTGCGTGCCTTCGACCAGGACCTTGACGGTTCCGTCCGGAAGTTTGAGAAGCTGAAGAACCGTCGACACCGTACCCACTTCGTAGATGTCTTCCTGGTCAGGGTCGTCCTGAGCCGCGTTCTTTTGCGCTACCAGCAAGATCTGCTTGTCGTCCTTCATGACGTCTTCGAGGGCGCGGACGGACTTGTCGCGGCCGACAAACAAGGGAACGATCATGTGCGGGAAGACGACGATGTCACGTAACGGGAGAACGGGATACTGCTCGATTTGGTAGGTCACGGGATTGATGCCTTCTTTTCCTACGGAAACTGGGTCAACGGCCGACAGCCTTGGAATAAGTGGTCACGGCGGCCGGGGCACGCAAGAGGCGGAAAACCCGCCCCGCCGTCAGGCGCTTGATTCGACGTCGTCCTTGCGATCGGAATAGATATAGAGCGGCTTGGCGTTGTCGTCGGTGACCTCGCGATTGATGACGACCTCTTCAACGCCTTCCATGCCCGGCAAATCGAACATGGTATCGAGAAGGATATTCTCCATGATCGAACGCAGCCCACGAGCACCGGTCTTGCGTTCGACCGCCTTCTCGGCGATGGCGTCGAGCGCGCTGTCGGAGAAACTAAGGCTTATATCCTCCATTTCGAATAGGCGCTGGTATTGTTTGACGAGTGCGTTCTTCGGTTTCGTCAGAATTTCAACCAACGCCTTTTCGTCGAGGTCGGTAAGCGTCGCTAGCACCGGCAGGCGACCCACGAACTCGGGAATCAAGCCGAACTTCAACAGGTCTTCCGGTTCGACCTCGCTCAGGATCTCTCCGGTTTGCCTTTCGTCCGGCGAGCGGACGTCGGCGCCGAAACCAATCGACGAGCCCTTGCCGCGCGCCGAGATGATCTTGTCGAGTCCCGCGAAGGCGCCGCCGCATATGAACAGGATGTTGGTGGTATCGACTTGCAGGAATTCCTGCTGCGGGTGTTTGCGCCCGCCTTGCGGCGGCACACTGGCGACCGTGCCTTCCATGATTTTCAGCAGCGCCTGCTGGACACCCTCACCAGAGACATCGCGCGTGATCGATGGATTGTCCGATTTGCGGGAAATCTTATCGACTTCATCGATGTAGACGATCCCGCGTTGCGCCCGTTCTACGTTGTAGTCGGCGGCCTGCAAAAGCTTGAGGATGATGTTTTCGACGTCTTCTCCGACGTACCCCGCTTCGGTCAGCGTCGTCGCATCGGCCATGGTAAACGGAACGTCGAGAATTCGCGCGAGGGTTTGAGCGAGGAGCGTCTTGCCACAACCGGTTGGGCCAATCAGCAGGATATTGGACTTGGCCAACTCAACGTCACTGTTCTTCGAGGACCCGTGACTGAGCCTCTTGTAATGATTGTGGACCGCAACCGACAAAACCCGTTTGGCGCTGTCCTGTCCAATAACGTAGTCGTCGAGAACCGAACAAATATCGCGCGGGGTTGGCACCCCGTCACCGGATTTGACCAGGCTCGTCTTGTGCTCCTCGCGTATGATGTCCATGCACAGTTCAACGCATTCATCGCAGATGAACACGGTCGGGCCCGCGATCAGCTTGCGGACCTCGTGCTGGCTCTTCCCGCAGAACGAGCAGTAAAGCGTGTTCTTGGAATCGCTGCCGGTGGATTTGGTCATGGAATCTCCGTCAATGGGCCAAGCCCGTTAGCGCTATGTTACTCGGTCGTGTTGGTCACAGACAATGCAAAATAAGACTGCCGACACGGCGCGAACGTCTCGGGAACGGCTCGGTTCCCCTATGTGAAAAGGTTGGGATGTTGAATTCCTGTTCAACCTCTTCGCAAAAATTAAGTCCGTCAATCGCCGTCTTTGTCCGTGGCGGCGTCGTCACCATCGTTGTCGTCATCCGTGTCCGGACGGTTGATGACGACCTCGTCGATCAACCCAAATTCCTTGGCTTCGTTCGGCCCCATATAGCGGTCCCTTTCAACGGCCGCCTCTATGGTTGCCAGGTCCTGACCGGTGTGCTCCACGTAAATTTGATTGAGCCCTTCGCGCATGCTCAGGATTTCACGGGCCTGGATTTCGATGTCCGTCGCCTGGCCCTGGGCACCACCGGAAGGTTGGTGAATCATGACCCGCGAGTTGGGCAATGCGTAGCGTTTGTCCTTGGCGCCGGCGCATAACAGCAAGGACCCCATGGACGCGGCTTGGCCGATGCAGACGGTCGACACGTCGGGGCGGATGTAGCGCATGGTATCGTAGATGGCGAGACCCGAGGTCACCACGCCGCCCGGCGAGTTGATGTAAAACGCGATGTCCTTCGAAGGGTTCTCGGATTCCAAGAACAGGAGTTGGGCGCAAATCAGGCTCGACACCGCGTCGTTGACCCCACCGGTCAGAAAGACGATTCGTTCTTTAAGCAAACGCGAGTAGATGTCATAGGCCCGCTCGCCCCGGTTCGTCGTTTCGACAACCATCGGGACAAGTGAGTTCATATAGGTTTCGACCGGATCGCGCATCGCAGAGTTTCCACTTTCATATCTTACGGGCGTATTTAACTGGGCCAACCGCCAACCTATTCCTCATTTTCCGCCGCCTTTTTCGCCGGCGCTTTCTTCTTCGCCGTCGACTTGCCGCCGGACGCTTTCTTGGCCTTGGTTCTAGGTTTCGCCGTTGATTCCGAACCTTTATCGGAATCCGCCTCGACGGCTTTCATCAACTCTTCCATGGTGGCTTCCTTGTCGGTCACCTCCACCATTTCGATGATGAAATCGACGACTTTCTCCTCGTAAATGGGTGCCGTCAGTTGCTGCATCGCCTCGGCGTTGTTTTGGAAGTAGTCCATGACCTCCTGCTCGTGGCCCGGATTTTGGCGGGCCTCGGCCATAATCGCTTGGGTGATGTCGTCCTGGCTGATTTGGATGTTGTTGGTTCGTCCAATGTCGGAGAGCATCAATCCCAGGCGGACCCGCCGATCGGCGATATCCCGGAATTCCTGCTTCTGTTCGTCCTCACTCAGTTCGCTCTCATCCCCGCCGTTCTCATCGTCGCCAGACTTCTTGGTATTCTGGTATTGATCCCAAATCGCCTGGAATTCGCTATCCGCCAGTTTTTGCGGAAGTTCGAAGTCGCATTCGTCGGCCAACTGGTCCATCAGAAGGCGTTTCAGGAGCATGCGGGCGACGCCGTTGAACTCCCGGCTTTGTTCTTCGACGATGGCTTCCTTCAGCTTCTCCAGGTCGTCCATTCCGACCTTCTTGGCCAATTCGTCATCGATGGGAGCTGGCGTCGCTTCCCGGATTTCTTTGACGTCGACGGCAAAGACCGCAGCCTTACCGGCCAGGTCCGCTGCCGCGTACTCCTCCGGGAAGGTGACGTTGACATCGACATGGCTTTCCGCGTCGACGCCGATGAGTTGGTCTTCGAAGCCCGGGATAAAACTACCGGACCCGAGTTCGAGTTCGTAGCCGTCCGCCTTGCCGCCGGGGAATTCCGTGCCGTCAACGGACCCGACGAAATCGATGACCACGATGTCGCCGGCCTTGCTCTTGCGTTTGCGTTTGATCGGTGCGGATGATTTTTGGGCGTTGGCCAAGTTCTCCAAGGCCGACTGAACCGCTTTCTCGTCGGCTTTCGGGGCCAGCCGTTCGACTTTGATCTTCTTGAAGTCGACGGCCTTGATCTCGGGTAGCATCTCGACGGCAATCGTGTATTCCAGATCCTTCCCGTCTTCGTACGAGGTGATCTCGATCTCAGGCTGCATGGTCGGGCGTACGCCTTTTTCGGCAAGCGCCTGCTGCGACGAGTCGCCGACCGCCTGTTCCAACACCTCGCCCATGACGGATGGTCCGTATCTCTTGCGGAGAAGCGATACCGGGACCTTGCCCGGACGGAACCCGGGCAACTGCGCGGTTGACGCGATCTGCTTCAAGCGATCAAAAATTTTTTCTTCGATATCTTTTGCCGGCAAACACACCTTGTATTCGCGGCTCAATCCCTCGGATTTAGTTTCTGTGACCTGCATGATTGTCTCGACCGAAAATGTTATCCGTTTTCCTCGCCGTCGTGCGGAGGGAAAACCCGTTACACATTGACCCTCTTAAATGCCTGGCGCCCGTCCAGGCCGGTGTCCGACTGGTGCGGGCGGAGGGACTCGAACCCCCACGACTTGCGTCACTAGGACCTAAACCTAGCGCGTCTACCAGTTCCGCCACGCCCGCAAGTACCGGCGAAACGGCACCCGTGATGAGCGGGGCGCCACTCTATACGAATAACCTCCTCTGTCAATTGCATGAAATGGGCGGGTATTCGGGCATTTCAAGCCCTGATTGCTGGCGCTTTTACCCCTTCAGAATCGCGCGAATTGCGGAAGAGACGTTCACCGTCCGCGAACCGGTGTAGTCCTCGTGATTGGCCTCGATCCGGTCCAGGTCATAGAGGTAATTGATCATCATCCCGGCCGATTGTGTCATGCCCTTTTCGGAGGTATCGGCCAGCCAGTTGAGCTGTTCCATGACGGCCCCGTTGGACAGGTGGAAATGAGCGACGGGGTCGAGGGTGCGTCCGTCTCCACGTCGTTCTTCCGCCAGATAGAGGGCGCAGAGACGCATGAGGGGGCTTTTCAGGGCGTGGCGGAGGTTCTCGTCTTCAATCCAATCCGTCTTGGAAAGGACTTTCTTGAGCAATCCTTTCGCTCCTTTCGAGCGGCCGGAGGCGAGGTTCAGACTGCGCCTTTCGCTCTGCGTCAACAGTTTCGGTTTACCCTGGGCGAGAGTCTTATCGAGCCATTTGGCGAAGCCCGGTATCGGTGACAGCGTAGAAAAGGTCTTCAGGCCTTTCAGTTCACCAGCCAAGTCGGCAGCGACACGCTTGATCAGGAAATTGCCGAAGCTGATCCCGGCAAGGCCCTTCTGGGCATTCGATATGGAATAGAAAATCGCCGTGTCGGCGCTTTCCGGGTCGACGACGGGTGCATCGGCGTCGAGCAGGGCCTGAACGTTGTCGGCGAGCCCGTTGACGAGGGCGACCTCGACGAAGATCAGCGGCTCGTGAGGCATGCGTGGATGGAAATAGCCATAGCAGCGGCGATCCGAATCCAATCGGTTCTTTAGGTCGTCCCAACTCTCGATAGCATGTACGGCCTCGTAGGCGATTAGTTTCTCGAGAAGCGCCGCCGATGCGGTATCCCAGGTGATGCGCCTGAGTTCCAGGAAGCCGACGTCGAACCACGAAGTCAGGAGTTCCTTGAGATCACGTTCCAATCCCAGCATCGCCGCGTCTTTATCGGCACTGGCCAACAGATCGGCCCTGAGTTCGACCAGGAACTTGACCCCGTCCGGCAGCGCATTGAACTGGGTGAGCAGTTTCAGGCGCGGCGCCTGAAGAGCCCGACGAAGCCCCTCCTCCGCTTTGAAACGCTCCGAAGGGCCGTCGGTCCGTCGCAGGGCACCGATCGCCAAGTCCACGGAACTTTGATCAACGTCGAACTCTTCGGCCATCAGGCGCAGGAAACGTTCGCGTCCAGTCGGATCGAGGGCCAGATAAACGTGTCCCATGGCGGCGGCACGTGAGCGGGCAGAGACCTCGCCGCCACGTCCTTCCAGACACTCGCGCATGCGTTTGCGGACCCGTTCCAAGTCTTCTTCGGGAAGATCCGGCCGGTCGCTGGCGGCCGACGCGTCGTAGGAGGCGCCGGCGATCGAACGCCAACCGCTCTTTAGATTGCGAAGCGTGCGGTCGATAAACCCGGATTTGGCTTGAACACCCATAGTCAGAAGATCGGTCAATCAGATTGGCATTGCAAGGCGTTCAGGCAAGCGAATCGTATAGACCGGCAAGAACGATCGGAACCGAATCCGGGATGTCCTCGGCGATCAAGCCGGGGCCATGTTGGTCTGCCGCCGAAGCCAGGATCCAAACGGCCGCGCATGCGGCGTCGAACGGTCGCAGACCTTGTGCCAACAGTCCACCGGTCAATCCGGCGAGAACATCGCCCGTACCGCCGGTCGCCAGGAACGGTGATCCTCCGGCGTCGATCACGGCACGCCCGTCGGGCGCCGCAATCACCGTATCCGGCCCCTTCACGAGAACCGTCGCGCCACATCGTTCGGCAGCTTTCCGCGCCCGCTCGACTTTATGGCCATCGACCGGGAACAGACGGGCGAATTCCCCCTCGTGAGGCGTGATGACGTGACTTTCGCTCAGCATCTCGAACAACTCGGTCGGGTCATCCTGATAGACGCTGAGCGCATCGGCGTCGACCACGCCCGCTTTTGCTGACCCAAGCGCGGCCTCGATCCAGTCCTTGGTCTCTTCCGTGACGCCCAGGCCGGGCCCGACGATGAGCGCGTTGCGGCGGTCATCTCGAAGCAATTCTTCGAAGTCACCGACATCGTCGACCGGAAGCGTGATCGTACCGGGGGTATCGCCGGCATAGACCGTAAAGACTTCCTTCGGCGCGGCGACGGTGACGAGGCCCGCGCCGATCCGCCTCGCCGCGCGGGCGGCCAAACGAGCGGCTCCCGTCATTCTCTTGCCGCCGGCGACGAGCAGGTGCCCGCGCGAGTACTTGTGGGACCGCCAATCGGGCCAACTTATCTCTTCCGACCAAAGCGCCGGTCCGTTCACCAAGATACGCGGTCCGATGGTTTCGAGGACGCTATCCGGTATGCCGATGTCGGCGATGACAACATCGCCAGAACGTTCGGCGCCGGGGTAAAGCAAATGGCCCGGCTTGGCGCGGAAGAAGGTGACCGTGAGGTCGGCAAACGGGGCGTCGCCCAGGATTTCGCCGCTGTCGCCATGAACGCCGCTCGGCACGTCGACGGCGACGCACGGAAGGCCCATTTCGTTGATCTTCGTTACGACTTCCAACACGTCCGCCTCGAGAGGTCGGGTCAAGCCGGCACCGAATAGGGCGTCGACGACGAGGGGCGACCCCTCCAATGCGTCTGTGTCGAGAGGGAGCACCTTTCCGGTCCATCGCTCCGCGTTGGCGGCCGCGTCGCCCTTCAAGGCTTGCCGATCACCCAACAAATGGACCGCAACCGGCCATCCGATACCGTCCAGAAGCCTGGCGACGACAAAGCCGTCGCCGCCGTTATTTCCGGGGCCGCAAAGCACGGATACCGGCCGCTGCTCCCAGCGGTCGACGATCTCCTCGAAGATCACCTGGCCCGCCGCTTCCATCAGGTTGATACCGGGGACGCCGCCCTCTATGGCAGCGGCATCGGCTTGGTGCATTTCTTCGACGGTGAGAAGTGCGTTTTGATTCATGTCCGCCCGTTTGCTTTTTCCCTGACTGCCCGGCCGATCCATGATAGTGGGCGGCTGAAGGGTCGGAAACGCTTTAATCCCGACGAAAACGGCAAAAGCGGAACGAGGTTCTCTTTTGAGGGTATTGATTCTAGGTGCGGGTCTTATCGGTGTGGCGACGGCCTATTATCTGGCCCGGCGCGGCCACGACGTGGCAGTCGTCGACCGGCGCGACGCACCGGCGGAAGAAACCAGCCTCGCCAACGGCGGCCAGATATCGATCAGCCATACGGACCCTTGGCCGTCTCCCGATAATTTACGGAAAGTGTTTGGTTGGATCGGTCGCCAGGATGCCCCCTTACTCCTGCGGGTTAGGAATGATCCCAGGCTCTGGGACTGGTGCGCGCGGTTCCTGTGGAACTGCACGTCGGTTCGTGCCAGGCGCAATACCGAGCGTATGCTCCGTGTTGCGATGCATAGCCTGGAAAAACTCACGAAAGTTCGGCGCGAACACGACCTGGACTTCGATCATGCCGCGAAGGGCATCTTGCACCTGTTTCGCGATCCCAAGGCCTTTCGGTTGGGGGCCGCACAGGCGGAATTCGTCACCGGGTTGGGGTGTTCCAGGAACGCCGTCGAACGTGATGCCTGCCTCCGCATCGAACCGGCTTTAACGGATACGCAGGAGCCGATTATCGGGGGGTTCCACTGCCCTTACGACGAAACGGGAGATGCCCATACGTTCAGTCTCGCTCTGTCTGAAATCTGCCGCTCCATGGGTACGGAATTCCGACTGGACACATCGGTCGCCGGTTTCGCGACCGCCGACGACAGCATTCTCGGCGTCGAAACGACCGCGGGGACCATGCGCGCCGATGTCTACGTGGTTGCCATGGGAAGCTACTCGCCCCTGATTACCAATCCGATCGGCGTCTGGCTGCCGGTTTATCCAGCCAAGGGGTATTCCGTGACCTTGCCGATCATGGAACCCGAAAAGGCGCCGCAGGGTGGCATCATCGACGACGAGCGAAAGCTGGTTTACAGCCGGCTCGGGTCAAGGCTCAGGATCGCCGGCATGGCCGAAATCGCCGGATACGATACCCGCATCGACGAAAAGCGTTCGCGCGCCATGCTGGACAATGCCCTCAGTCTCTTTCCGGGTGTCGGAGATCCGGACCAGGCCGAGTTTTGGGCCGGTTTGCGGGCCCAGACGCCGGACAGCGTGCCGGTCATCGGTGCCACCCAGTACGGAAACCTTTATCTGAACACGGGGCACGGAACCCTCGGATGGACAATGGCATGTGGTTCGGGTGACCTTCTGGCGGACATGATTGAGGGGCACGCCCCGGCGGTCGATATGGATGGACTGGGGGTCGACCGTTTCCGCAACTGGAACCTCTCAGGAAGGAACTGACATGAAAGCAGTCGTTATCCGGAAACCGGAAGGACCGGACGGCCTCGAAATCGTCACCCTGCCGAACCCGGAACCGGGACCGGATGAAATTCTGGTCAGGATGGCGGCGGCCTCCATCAACTATCGCGACCTGCTCATTTCCATAGGCGCTTACCGGAGCCGACAAAAGGCGGAAGACCTGATCCCGCTGTCGGATGGGGTCGGTAAAGTCGTCAAAGTCGGCGCCGCCGTGTCGGAGTTCCATGTCGGCGATCGCGTATCGTCACTGTTTTTCCGCGACTGGACCGGCGGTGAACCGGATAACCGGACCATCGAGAGTGACTGGGGCCGGGATACGGACGGGATGCTTTGCACGCTCAAGGTGTTCAAACCGCACAACGTGGTCAAGGTGCCCGATTACCTATCAGACATCGAGGCCGCGTCCCTTCCCTGCGCCGCATTGACGGCTTGGAACGCACTCATCGGCGACGCCCAATCGAAGCCGGGGGATACGGTTCTCATCCAGGGCACAGGCGGTGTCGCCTTGTTCGCCCTTCAATTCGCCAAGATGATCGGCGCCGAGGTCATCGCGACATCGTCGTCCGATGAAAAGCTTGAACGCGTTCGAGAACTCGGTGCCGACCACCTGATCAACTACGCGAACAATCTGGATTGGGGAAAACAGGCTCTTGAGATCACCGGCGGGCGGGGCGTCGATAACGTTATGGAGTTGGGCGGCAAGGAAACATTCAAACAATCGCTGATTTCCGTCCGGCCAGGGGGCACATTGAGCATGATCGGCGTGCTTTCGGGCGCCACCTTCGGCAATGCGCTTTTGCCCTTCGTCGTATCACGGAAGGTGAGGATGCAGGGTGTCACCGTCGGCAGCCGCGCCGACATGCAATCCATGTTGAGGGCCATGGCGGCCCATCAAATCAAGCCCGTGATCGATAAGGTCTTCCCCTTCGAGGCGTCCGCCGATGCCTTTCGCCACCTGAAATCGGGCGCCCATTTCGGCAAGGTTTGCATCGAGATTTAGGTAAAAAAAGACCACCATCGTCCAGTGATGCTGTGAGACATTCGACCGATGGATAAGGCAAGGCCACGACAGCCGCAATGACCCGGTTCGCGCCCCACGTGCTGGCTTTATTCGCCCTGGTTTTTGCGGTGATGGCTGTTGCCGGCGTATACCGGAGCGCGATTCTGGAATTCGTCGGACCCCGCGTCTTGGCGGATCAGGGTATTCCCGGCGTTTCCTTCACGGTCACTCGGTTCGGCGCGGACAGCCTTAAGTTGGAAAACCTCGTTCTCGGGCCGGACGCGAAAGCCGCTTCACTCTCCCTGACCTATTCAGCTGAGGGGTTGTTCAGCGGTCGGTTCAAGGAGGTTCTGGTCGAAGGCCTACGTGTCGAGAGCCGGTCCCTGGACGAGGGGTTCATCGGAGTTGTCCGTTCAAGGGTCGCGCAAGAGCCGTCCGGCGGCGATACGTCGGAACCGCCGCCCCCTCTTCCCCGGTTAAAGCTCGATGACGGCCGTGTCCGGCTATCTATGGCCGATTTCGAGGCCGAGGTGTCATTGTCTGCGGATTTGGCGCCTGATTTCTCAGGAGACGCCGCGGCCACGATTTCGGTGACCGCAAAGTCCGTCGCAGGGCGAGATCTTCGATTGCAGGGGATCGAAACCATCGTTCAATCGGCCCCCGGTGCCGAAATCGTCACGGCCGCTTTTTCTGGCGGCATCCTCGAGGATTCGGGAGCTCAATCGAAACTTGGCGCCGTCAACATCGAGGGGAATTTGGAATATTCGGACGGCTGGGTCGAAGCCGATATCAAGGCCTCGACGGCGGCGGGGCAGCTGCGGGTGACAGCGGAAGTTGTTCACGAGGTGGCGGTAGCCCAGGGCAAGGGCCGGTTCCGCCTGCCGCTGACTTTGTTTTCCGAAAGCGGTTTGAAACCATCGGACCTTCCGGCGCTCGAAGGGTTCGTCAGTGATTTGGCGGGCGTCGTCGGCGGTGATTTGCACGTTTCCTGGATGGGGCCTTCGGTTACCGCCGCCGGCGAGATCGTCACCGATCATCTGTCAGGACAGGCGGCCGGGCACCGGATTACGGATGCGACGGCGTCGGTTCGCATCGACTATTCGTCTGCCAGGGATGAAGCGATCGCCGAATTCGAAGTGGCGGAAATGGGTGTCGAGACCGCGGGCGTTCCGCTGCAGATCCACGGGATCTCCGGAAAAGTCCGTAGCGATGCACGTTTCGCTTCTGCAAACCTCGAATTGGTTACCGCCTCCGTCGAACATGCGGCCGGCCAGTCGTGGTTTGAGCCGCTCGGTATGACGAGCCGTGTCGAACGCAGTGGGGACGATGTCCGGTTTGATGTCGAGGTATCTTCTGTGTCCGGCGACCTGTCTGTACCAGTATTCGGAAAACACGACCTGCGGACGGGAATTGGCACGGCTAACGCCGGTCTACCCGCTGTCGCTTTCCTCGCGAATGGCCTGCAACCCGGCCATTTATCCCGTCTGGCGGAGCTGCCCTTTCCGCTAAGTGGAGAATTGAATGGCGATGTGCGGTTCAATTGGACGTCCAATTCGATTAAGGCGGAAAGCGATCTCGTGTTTAGCGGATTCGACTATTCGATATCGTTGATAAACTCGTCCGAAAGAGTGTTTTGGGCGTCCGCTTCTATTAAGAGCGGACGTTTATTCGCCGCCACTGGCAGATGCTGCGGCGGTTTTTGGCTTTGGTTGGCGGTTTCGCTGATTGGGCATGGTTCAGGCGGCCTTCGGGACGGGCGGCGGCGGTTTCCAGGCATGCTTGGCGAGGCGTTTCAGGTTCTGGGCGGTGGCGGCGAGCAGGAACTCGTCGTTGGCGCCGGAGAAGCCCCGG
>Ga0209144_1000007_pt1 | contig 39572 bp, 36 predicted proteins | sample WorMettrBAHAMAS1_FD_187392 | JGI IMG/M metagenome (GOLD analysis project Ga0209144, IMG submission 187392) | Marine gutless worms symbiont microbial communities from Max Planck institute for Marine Microbiology, Germany - Inanidrilus... | ecosystem: Host-associated > Annelida > Digestive system...
CGACCGTGTGTTCATGAACCCCAACCTCCGCCGCAACCGCCTTGCTCGTCAGCCCATCAGCACATCTTAGAATGATACGGCAACGCTCCGACATTGAACGCGCAACACGGTGACGCCGAACCTGGCCTTGCAAAAATCTCCGCTCTTCTTCGCTCAATTCAACGACCGGCGCTTGCCGGCCCCTGGTAGGCGTCATGACACCCCCCCTCGATGATCCGTCTCGAGAGAAAACCTTATTATGAATTGAACTTCAGTTCCAGATGACTAGGACGTCATCCGTTTCTTCGTCTGGGTTTGACCCGAATGGACTTTGGACAAGCCGCGCTTAGTGGATGAGCACCTGTAAACACGCTAGCGGTCGTCTTTACTGAGGCCAGAGCGCAGTTTGAGGATGGAACTGCGACCAGGCAAACCAGAATGCCTGATGGCTACCAAGATCAGCACCATTTGCACCTACAGCTTTTATGCCACCGGCCTCAAGTTGCAGACGAACATTTTCAAAAGCAATCTCATCGCCTTTTTTCAATGCCACGAATGCCTTGCTTGGCTGAAATGCCACCGGTTTACCAGACGCCGTTATGACGCCAATGATGTCTTCGTGAACCGGCAAACGTGGATCGACATCACCGACCGGAAATATCGGACCATTGGCATCCCGGCCATTGCGAAAATCAAAATCGCGACCAAGTGCGAGCGCCTCGACCAGCACGGTTGTTTCAGGGTGTTCTTTCTTCCAGCTACCCCAGTCGGTGGTAACGACACTGGCTTGCTTCAGTTGCAAATTTTTCTCCGCAAGTGGCCCCGTCACCGCGTTGCCCAAAAACGTATCGAACACCGAATATGTATTGACGTCGTACATCACCTTATTGGACCGGATTAAAAGTCCTGACGTGCGCAGTATGGGCCGGTCAATTCCGTCAGGCAGTTGGTCGGTGAAATAGGCCTGCGCCGCACCGCACAAAGTACAATATGGAATTCCGAGATGCCTTCCGCCGAGTGTATCGTTGACCATCTCGCGTACTTCCATGATGCGTCGCGGATAGGCCCGGTACTCACCGTTTAACCCGATACCAAAAACGATATTGTCGTCTTTAAGCCACGTGGCATCTTTTGCCGTACTCACTTTGGGGTTGTCGGCTGCAGGAATGCAGTTGCACAGATTATCTGTCCTATCGTACTTGCGGTCATCAATCAGCACGCCACCCCATGAAACGTGTCTCCAGTCGATATCGCCTTCAACGAAGATCTTTTCCCAGCCAGGCACAAAACTCGTAAATATGGCTCGCTTTACCCGCAAATAATCAGGGGGTGCTGGAATATCCCATGCAATGAGATGATCCGTTACCACGCCCCAATGGTTTCCAATTGGCGACTGAATACCCAGCAACTTGGAGGCAGCATTGGTAAGTTCTGCGTTCAACTGGGGACCGGATACGAACCGCATCAAATCGGCGATGAGCCAGACCATCCGTGGATTTTTTGACTCGACGATTTCGTTCAGGGCCGTCGTCTGAACTTTTCGCCAGGTTTGGGGCGATGCAGGAAATTGATATTGAAACTGGTCGTCACCGCGAGCTTGACCTCGCCGACGGCACTCAGCACGACGGCATACATGTTGGCGTCGGCGAGCATCATCATGGTCGGCCCTGACACGGTACCGCCCGGCCGGAGCATGTCCTTCCTATAGGGTAACCGCATGACCGCCGTACCCTTTCCAATCTCATCGAGGACGAGGCCCGAGTCCAATGCCCAGGGCATTTCTGTTTCCAGAAGCCGCTCGAATTCGGTGATCGTGATTTTCGGCATTGGTCCCTCCAATTTCGCCATTGCCGTATTTACGTTAACGTTAACGTAAAGCCATTGGCAACGCCGGTGATTGTCGGCCCAGTATTCTCAGGCTTCTTTAGAATTGATTGACGTTCCCAGCGATAATGTTCAATTAGAGTGTCTTAAATATTTCAAAGGTGGGTTTTGAATGCGGGTATTGGTTGCTGACGATCATTCCATTGTTAGGAGCGGCATGTCGCATCTCCTGTCCGAACTCGATTCAAATGTCGAGGTTGTCGGCGTCGAACGTTTCGATACGGCTCGCGAAGCCAGCACTGATGGTTCTACCGACCTGATCATCCTTGACCTCAACCTGCCGGGCTATAACACCAAGAAGGACCTGGAGGCGTTCGTCACAGGTGCCGCGCCGACGCCGATTGTCATCTTCTCGACGTCCGAATCCCTGGCCGACATGCGCCGTTACCTGGAAGCCGGGTGCCGGGCCTATATCCCCAAGGCTATGAATGACGAACAGATCTTGGGGGTCTTGCGCCTGGTCATGGCCGGCGGTACTTACGTCCCTCCCTATCTGAGCGGCGTCGGTGATTCTGGCGGCAGACGTACCGGCTCTCGTGTGGCGGCTGACACCGCTATCGGCTCGCTTACGCCCCGGCAACTCGAGGTCCTGGATGCTATGGCCGAAGGTCTGTCCAACCAGGCAATCGCCGAGAAACTCGAAATGTCGAGCAACACTGTAAAGACCCACGTGGCGGCTATTCTCAAGGCTCTCGATGTGGAGAACCGCACGCAAGCAGTGATCGCCTATAACGAAACGAGGAACTGAAGCGCAGTCTAATCGTTACCCGGACTTCCGATGGGCACCGTCAGAAAGAAAGAGGTGCCGCGCCCGACGACCGAGTGCATTTGCAGATCATGGCCGAGAAGCTGCGAAAATCGGCGGGCCGTTGGTAGACCCAATCCGATGCCAGCGCTCCGGTCTCCGCCTCCCTCTTCAAGCTGGTAAAACTCCTCGAAGATCCGCTCCCGCATGCCTTCGGGTATACCCGGCCCGGTATCGTGGATTTCCAGGCGCAATGCGCCGGCCCGGCACCGCGCACCAAACAGGACGCCGCCCGCAGGCGTGTGCCGGACCGCATTCGAGAGTACGTTCCGCACGATCCTGTTGAATAACACTGGATCGGTCCTGACCCGGACGTGAACGGCGACAAAACGAAAGCGCAACCCCTTTCCTTCCGCCTGGGTCCGGAACTCGGCAACGAGGGGTTCGAGAAGTGTATCCAATGAGATGGTCACGACCTGAGGAACCACGTCACCGACCTCGAGGCGCGACAGATCGATCAACTGGCCAAGCATGGAACGCATCAGCAACCCGCAAGTCGCGGACAATGGCCTTGGCCCGCGGGCTGATGTCCTCGCGGCCAAGCATTCCAGCGAAAAGCGAAATCGCCTCGAGCGGCTGCTGTAGGTCGTGACCGGCGGCAGCGAGAAACTTCGATTTGCCGAGGTTCGCCTGTTCCGCCGAGAGGCGGGCCGCTTCAAGGTCGCGGGTTCGCTCATCGACCCGCTTCTCCAACATTAGGTTGGCGTCCCGCAGGCGATTTCCGAGGGCTTCGAGTTCACGGACCTGACTGTCGATCCGCCGGACCATGGGGCGAAAATTCACGAAGGCCTCGATAACGAGCAGGGACAATGTCGCCATTACGGTAATCGTTTGAATAATCAGCAGTTGTGTCAGCGCTGTTTCGCCCTCGGCTTGTTGGCGTTGGACGACACGGTCGAGCGATTCGAGCAACCGTCCCGGCCCCTCAACCAGGACATAGCGAACGGCTTCAGATGAAGTATCGATCGCCCGACCCGGAACCGAGGTGATCTTTCGCAGAGAAGTGACGTATTGACGAACCTGCCGATCGACTTCCCAGGGCTCGTCGAAATACATGGTCCTGACCGCATCCGGCAGCACTGTTGGCAAGTTGCGTTCAGGGTCGCCCCGGCTCAAACCTGCGTGGTCGCGCTCCAGCTCGTCGACAACCTCGATCAATGCCCCCCTCGCCCGTTCGAAACGAATGTTCGAGGAGGCATGGGCCATCTGTTCGACGAACAGGGCGGCGCGCTGGGTAAGCATGCGCTGGCGCCCGCTGATATTGATCAGTGCCGCCATGCTTTCGTGCTGGCGGATGACGAGATTGAAAAAAACGTACCCGGACGCGACCAGACCCGCCAGGATCATCAAGGCCAGTACGTAGCGGCCCGTCATCCAGCGTGCACGTGCCCCCTCGCCCCAATAAGAATCCTTCATTCGAACTCCCTAGCCTCCGGCGGGTTCACTCTGGCGTCTCGGAAACCTTAAGGGTTTCGGTCGTCGACGACAAATTCGGGAAAACCTCGGAGGCCGACAAGGCATTTGGGTAATGCCTTTGGGATTAGATAAAAAAGATGAATCTTTTTTGTCGGATTAACCTAGATCAATCGTTCCCCCAATTTTATAGTGTAAATTACCTCCTTCAAGAGAGCGTCGGGATTTCGCCGCGTGAACCATCAGATATCGAGAGCGGATCTGTTTCGAGGGAGGATCGACAAACGGTCGGCGCCGTTGCGACCGCCTTGGGCCCGTTCCGACCGCCCGTTCGTCAATTTATGTGGCCGCACCGGCGCCTGCGTAGAGGCTTGCGATGAACAGATCATCGTGGTCGGCGCCGGTGGATTTCCCGAGATCGATTTTTCGGCTGGCGAATGCACCTTCTGCGGTGCCTGTGTCGACGCGTGCGTGACTGGCGCGCTTGGACCAGTCGTTAATGACGACGATTCGCCCCAGCAGCCTTGGAAATTCGAAATCGATGTGTCGGAAGCCTGCATGTCGGTGCAAGGCGTGATCTGCCGAGTCTGCCCCGAACACTGCGATGTCGGCGCTATCCGCTTTGCGACTCCCGCCGCCATTGGCTGCCCAGAAATCGACAATCAGAAGTGCACGGGCTGCGGCGCTTGTGTGGCGCCCTGCCCGACCGGAGCCATTTCAATTCAACCCGCGGGATGAAAGGTCAAGAATGAACGAAACCCAGAACAACGAGTTTCACGTCTGCGGAGTCTTGGTGCAATCCCGCCCCGACGACATCAACGCCGTCGAGGCCGGGTTACTCAAGATACCAGGTGTGGAAATTCACGATCGCGCCGAGGACGGGCGCCTGATCGTGACCATCGAAGACACTGAAGACGCACCGGCGAGCAGTTCGCTGGCCGATGTTTACAAGGTAGACGGCGTGCTTGGCGCATCGCTGGTCTACCACCAATGGGATGTAGAAGATGATCAGCCGTCGGAGGGCATCACATCATGAAAATGAATAGACGCGACTTCATCAAGACCAACGCTGTCGCTGCCACCGCCGCGGCCGCGGGTATGGCCTTACCCGCGACCAAGGAGGCGGAAGCGGCAACGGCCGGCATTCGATGGGACAAGGGCGTGTGCCGGTTCTGCGGAACCGGTTGCGGCGTCCTGGTCGGCACCAAGGACGGACGGGTTGTCGCCACACAAGGTGACCCGGACGCTCCCGTCAACAAGGGCCTCAATTGCATTAAGGGTTATTTCCTCTCCAAGATCATGTATGGCGAAGACCGCCTGACCAAACCCTTGCTGCGTGGCAAAGGCGGCAAGTTCGACAAGAACTCGAACGAATGGTCCGAAATCACCTGGGACCAAGCTTTCGACATCATGGCCGAAAAGTGGAAAGCCGCCATCGATCCGGAAGACCCGAAAGGTGCCACCAAGGTCGGCATGTTCGGTTCCGGGCAATGGACGATCTGGGAAGGCTACACGGCCGCCAAGTTCATGAAGGCTGGATTGCGTTCCAACAACATCGACCCCAACGCGCGCCACTGCATGGCGTCCGCGGTCGGTGCCTTCATGCGCGCCTTCGGCATCGACGAACCGATGGGTTGCTATGACGACCTCGAGCACGCCGATGCCTTCGTGCTGTGGGGTGCCAACATGGCCGAAATGCACCCGATCCTGTGGTCCCGCCTGACCAACACCAGGCTGACCAAGAAGGGCTCACAGGTGCATGTGCTGTCGACCTTCGAAAACCGCAACTTCGAACTGGCCGACAACGGCATGGTGTTCGTACCGCAAACGGACTTGGCGATTCTCAACTACATCGCCAACTACATCATCGAGAACAAGGCCTACAACAAGGAGTTCGTCGAGAAGCACGTCAACATCACCAAGACCGTCACCGACATCGGCTATGGTCTTCGCCCCGAGCATCCGTTGGAGAAGAAGAAAACGGGCAAGGGCGGCAAGTTGACCAAGATCAGCTTCGACGAATACGCCAAGGCGGTCTCCAAGTACACGCTCGACTACACCTCCAAGCTGTCCGGCGTGCCGAAGAAGAAACTCGAGAAGCTGGCCAAGGTCTATGCCGACCCCAATATCAAGGTCGCATCCTACTGGACCATGGGCTTCAACCAGCACACCCGCGGCGTCTGGGTCAACGGGCTGCTCTACAACGTGCACCTGTTGATGGGCAAGATCGGCGAACCGGGCAACAGCCCGTTCTCGTTGACCGGCCAGCCTTCGGCCTGCGGCACGGCCCGCGAAGTCGGGACCTTTGCTCACAGGCTGCCGGCCGACCTCGTCGTCATGAAGCCGAAGCACCGCGAAGCGGCCCAGAAGATCTGGAAGATTCCGGAAGGGGTCATTCCCGGCAAGCCGGGCTATCACGCCGTGCTGCAGAACCGCATGCTGAAGGACGGCAAGCTCAACGCCTACTGGGTGCAGTGCACCAATAACATGCAAGCCGCCCCCAACATGAACGAGGAAGGCTATCCGGGTTATCGCAATCCCGATAACTTCATCGTCGTGTCGGATCCCTACTTCACGGTGACGGCTCAGGCTGCCGACCTCGTCCTGCCCACCGCCATGTGGATGGAAAAGGAAGGAGCCTACGGCAACGCCGAACGGCGCACCCAGTTCTGGCGCCAGCAGGTCAAGCCGCATGGCGAATCGAAGTCCGATTTCCTGCAGATCGTCGAGTTCTCGAAGCGCTTCAAACTGTCGGACGTGTGGCCGAAAGCGGTCATCGCGGCCAGCGGTTATTCGCCCGACAAGAGCCTCTACGAAGTCCTTTACGCCAACGACCAGGTCAACAAGTTCCCGGTCGAGGAAATCAAGGACGGCGCCGGCAACGTCTACGACAACGAAGAAGCGGCGGCGCTCGGCTACTACGTTCAGAAGGGCCTCTACGAGGAATATCGGCGCTTCCAGTTCGAAGGACCGAAGCCAGGTCACGAGATGGCCGAATTCGACGTCTACCACAAGGCCCGTGGCCTCAGGTGGCCGGTCATCGACGGCAAGGAGACCCTGTGGCGGTTCCGCGAGGGCTACGACCCGCACGTGCCGAAAGGCGCCGGGGTCAAGTTCTACGGCAAGCCCGACGGCAAGGCGAATATCATCTTCGCGCCGTACGAGCCGGCCGCGGAAAGCCCGGACAAGGAATACGACCTGTGGCTCTGCACCGGCCGTGTCCTTGAACACTGGCACTCGGGCTCGATGACCCGCCGGGTTCCCGAACTCTATCGGGCCTACCCCGACGCCAAGGTCTACATGCATCGTGACGACGCCAAGGCGCGCGGCCTCAAGCGCGGCATGGAGGTCAAGTTGCAGACCCGGCGCGGCGAATTGCTGACCCGTGTCGAAACCCGCGGAAGGAACAAGGTGCCGAAAGGCCTGATCTTCATTCCGTGGTTCGACGCCTCGCAACTCGTCAACAAGCTCACTCTTGATGCGACCGATCCGCTCTCCAAAGAGACGGACTTCAAGAAATGCGCTTGTAAGGTGGTCAAGGCCTAGACCGTACCGTCGAAGCGGACCCGCGGGAAACCGCGGGTCCGTAGCGAACGATGCCGAAGGATCAATTAGGTGCGCCAAGAGCAAGAAAATAACCGCAAGACCGTCAACCGCAGGAAGTTCCTCACCGACGCGGCGAGGACGGCCTGTGGCGCCGGAATTGCGGGGCTGGGACTGGTATTCTTAGCCAAGCAAGCCCAATCCCTGCCCGCGACAGCGATCCGGCCGCCGGGCGCCGGCACCGAGAGCGAATTTCTCGGCGCCTGCGTGCGTTGCGGCCTGTGCGTCAATGACTGCCCCTACCCGACCCTCAAGTTGGCCGAACTCGGTGAAGACGTCGCCGTCGGCACTCCCTACTTCGTGGCCCGCGATTACCCGTGCGAGATGTGCGAGGATATCCCTTGCGTCGTCGCCTGCCCGACCGGTGCGTTGGACAAGCGGTTGACCGATATCAACGACGCCCGCATGGGCCTCGCGGTGCTCATTGACGAGGAGACCTGCCTCAACTTCCTAGGTCTCCGTTGCGACGTCTGTTACCGGGTCTGCCCGTTGATCGGAAAAGCGATCACCCTCGTGCGGGAAGCCAACCTCAGGACCGGCAAGCACGCACGCTTCATTCCTACCGTACATTCCGACAAGTGTACCGGTTGCGGAAAGTGCGAGCGCGCCTGTGTCCTCGAGGAAGCGGCCATCAAGGTGATACCGGGACCGCTCGCCAAGGGCGCGATCGGTAAACACTACCGCCTGGGTTGGGTTGAGAAGAAGTCTCGGGGCGAGTCGCTGATCAAGGGAATCGTCGATCTGCCCGATCGCATGCCGGAGGTTAAGCCATGACCGCCAAAGCGAATCCGGGCCATGAGGCGGTTGAGGTCAAAGGCTGGTTCGGGGCCCACAAGTGGCTGCTGGCGAGGCGTTTCTCGCAAGTTGCCATCCTGGCCCTGTTCCTCGTCGGCCCTCTGTTCGGCTACTACATCGTCAAAGGGACGATCGCGTCCAGCCTGACATTGGACGTGCTCCCCCTTACCGATCCGTTCATGCTCATCCAGTCCTGGCTTGCAGGACACCAGTTGGAAAGCACGGCTCTGATCGGTGCGGCGATCGTCGTTGTCACGTACTTGATCGTCGGCGGGCGGGTCTATTGCTCGTGGGTCTGCCCCGTCAATATCATCACCGACGCCGCACACTGGGTGCGCCAGAAACTCGACATCCGGGGCGGTCTCAAGCTGACCCGGGGGGCGCGTTATTGGCTCCTGGGCATGGCATTGGTGACGGCGTTTGCCGGCGGCATCATCGCCTGGGAACTGGTCAACCCGGTAACGCTTGTTTTCCGGGCCCTGGTCTTCGGCGTTGGTTGGGCATGGGGCGCGGCCCTGGCCGTATTCCTGTTCGACCTATTCGTCAGCGAACGCGGCTGGTGCAGTCACTTGTGCCCGGTCGGCGCGTTCTACAGCCTGCTCGGGTCATCGGCGGTCCTTAGGGTCCGCGCAACGCGGCGAGACGCCTGCAACAATTGCATGGACTGCTTTGCCGTCTGCCCCGAACAACAAGTGATCACGCCGGCTCTCAGGGGTGCGGACAAGGGCGTCGGCCCCGTCATACTGTCGCCCAATTGCACCAACTGCGGCCGTTGCATCGACGTTTGCAGCCTCGACGTGTTCGAGTTCGGCACGCGTTTCAACAATCGTTCGCTCACGACGGACAACAAGGAGAATGGACCGGTACTCGGTAAGGCCGCCTGACCGCGGTTGCCGGTACCGGGATTTGGGAACATGGATTTTTCGAGATTTCGATCAGGAGGTACCATCATGAAACGACTGATGATCACGACTGCGGTGGCTTTCGCTGTAGCGATCGCAGCCGGATTTTCGGGAACGCCCGCCTTGGCGGACGGCGCCACGTCTCTCCGAGGCAAGGTCGACTTACCGACGCAGGAAGCGCCGGCGCCGGTCTACAAGCTCAGCCTCAACCAGGAGAGCTTCCCGCGCAACTTCAAGGAACAACCGCCGCTGACACCGCATAAGGTCGAGAAATACAGGATCAACCTGAAGGCCAATGGCTGCCTGAAGTGTCACGACAAGGACACCTACAAGGAAGAGGACGCGCCTTTGGCTGGCAAGAGCCACTACATGGGCAAAGACGGCAAGGAGATGGAGACCATCAACATGGGTCGCTATTTCTGCAACCAGTGCCACGTGCCGCAGGTTGACGCCAAGCCGTTAGTGGCCAACACCTTCAAGGGCGTGCCTGTAAAATAACGAAGATAAGCGCCTGAAATTCGGCTGCATGCCGGTACCCGGAACGATTTTCGGGTACCGGCACAGCCTTGGCGTTGAAAGGCGCAAGGGTTTACCTCTGGGGAACGGAGCAATCTTTCGCATGAAAAAGGTAAGGTTATGACAAGCGAGGAACGAAACACGCAATCCAGAGGTTTCTTCGGCCGGTTCTGGAAGGCCATTTGGTCACCCACCTCGAAATACTCCCTCGGCGCCCTACTCGCCGGCGGCATCGTCCTCGGTGTCGGTGGATGGGGTGCTTTCAACTGGTCCTTGGAACTAACCAACACGGAGACCTTCTGCATCACCTGTCACGAGATGCGGGATTTCGTGTTCGAGGAATACAAAGAGACGATTCACTACAACAACCGCACGGGCGTGCGCGCCACCTGCCCAGATTGCCACGTTCCCAAGGAGTGGATCTACAAGGTCCGACGCAAGATCCAGGCCTCCAACGAGCTCTATCACAAGGCGTTGGGCTCCATCGACACTCAGGAAAAATTCGAGGAGAAACGCCTGCAATTGGCGAGAAACGTTTGGAAGGCCATGAAGGAGACGGACTCGCGCGAATGCCGCAACTGTCACAGCTACGAATTCATGGACATGACCAAACAGGAGCGCCGCTCCCAGAAACGGCACGCCAAGGGCCAAAAGAAAGGCGAAACCTGCATCGATTGCCACAAGGGCATCGCCCACGAATTGCCCGAAGGCTGGGACGAAGAAGAGGAAAGCTAAACCGGCCCGGTGCCGGTCACGGCGCCCGAGGAGAATTAGGAGAACCGGCCGGTTAGGGCCGGTTCTTTTTTATGCTCCGTTGGTCCTGAGCCGGAAGTCGTAGCCCTGCCCCTTCAAGTCCTCGCCCAGGGCCTCGACATAACCGCGGTCGACGGGCACCTCGGCGAGTGTGCCGAGAAGTTCGACACCCAACGGCGTGAATTTGAAGGCCGGCAGCGTGAACATCGAGCTTTCGGGGTGACGGACGATCAAGTTGAAGCCGCGGAAATCGAAGGTCAATCCCTTGGTCGGGGCATAGAAGGTCACACTCAGGTCTTCCGACTGCTGGACCAGGCTGAGGACCTGCAACCGGGCGATATCATCCTGGGAAACGCCGTAGTCGTCGAAATGATTGCGACCGCCGATCTTGATCAGGTAACCGGTCGGAAAAGAGATCCGTCCGACGCGTTCCCAAAGATCGATATCGCCCGCCGTCATCTCGGCGAGGCATTCGACGGCCTGGATGCTGAACGTCCCCGGCGCCATCTGTTCGCGGGCCAGCACATGCCCCCAGACCTGATGCATGCCCGGATTGCTGACATCCTTCGCCAAGTCGATGAAGCGGACCAGCCAATCCTCGTCGACGACCGGTTCCTCGGCGCCCGCTTGTTCGACGCCAGCCGCCTCGAAGGCCGCCTGTGCGACGGACTCGATGTTTTGCTGGCGCCGGAGTTCCATGGCGACAAGCCGCTGGTTGAGGCGGTCGCGAAGCGCCTTGTCCGCAATACCGCCCGCGACCTCGCCCGGCTGGTATTGCGCACCCAGGACCCGGCTCAGGCTGTCTGACACCCGCTTGACGGAGTCGGGGGGGCCATTCTCGGCGACCTTCGCGGCACCTTCAGGGGCCGTGGTTTCGGTATCCGTATCGGCCACGTTAAGTATCCTCCTCGATGCGGTTTAGGGTACTCAATCCGAAGTCGTGTAACGCAAGGTATAGCGCCGGAACGACGAGCAATACCAGTACCGTCGACGCCAGCAGCCCGAAAACGAGACTGGTGACGAGCGGGATCAGAACCTGCGCCTGGATGTTGGTTTCGGAGAGGATCGGCAGCAACCCGGCCAACGTCGTCAACGATGTCAGAAGGATCGCACGGAACCGCGCCCGGCTGGCTTTCGGTGCCGCCTCGGCGATGGTTATGCCCTCTCCAACCATGCGTTTGACGAAATTGACCAGCAGGATCGAATCGTTGACGACGACGCCGGCCATGGAAACGAATCCGAGCATACTCGGCATGGTGAAATCGAGCCCCATGATCAGGTGACCGGCAATGGCGCCAATGAAAGCGAACGGAATGGCGATCATGACGATCAACGGTTCGACAAAGCTTCGGAACTGGAAACTGAGCAGCAGGAAGACGCCGATCAGGCCGATCAGGAACCCCTTGGCCGTTGAACGCTGGGTCGTTTGCGCCTCTTTCTTCTGACCCTCGAGAGCCAAGCTGACGCCCGGGTAGCGTTCCAACAGGCCGGGAATGAACTTTTCGAGGGTATCGGCGACGATGGCGTCCGCATTACCGATGCGACGGTCGACGTCGCCTTGGATGGTCACCGTCCTGAGGCCGTTGACGCGGTTGATACGCGACACCCCGCGCGCCGTCTCGGCGTCCGCGACGACGGTGATCGGAACCAAATCGCCAGACGGTGTGGCGACGGTGAAATAGTCGAGATCGGCTAGTGAATTGCGATCGGCGGCGACCAAACGAACGTCGACCTCGTAGGATTCCGACCCGACCTGGATTTCGCTGACGGTGGTGCCGAAAAAGGCCGTGCGCAACTGATCGGCAATCATCCGCGCGTCGATACCCAGTGTCGACGCGCCCTCCTTAAGGCGCAGCCGAACCTCGCGTTTTCCTGGCCTGAGATCATCGCCGATATCTTGGGCGCCACGGTAGCGGCGCAGCCAATCCTGCAGTTCTTCGGAAGCCTTTTTGAGCGTAATCAGGTCATTGCCTTTGAGCCGTATGTCGATGGCCAAGCCGCCTGGGCCGATGACGGGTTCGGTGAATTTGAGACCGATGACGTCCGGGATGTCGCCGGTTTCCTGGCGCCACAGATTGAGGATTTCGTCGATGGTGGATTCGCGTTGTTCCGCACCAACCAGGTCGACGGTGACGGTAGCAACATGAGCCCCCTGTTCGAACGCATCGACGTTCTTGTTGAACTGCAAAGTGACGTTTTCGATGAGCCCCGTGCCGTCCAGTTGACGCTCCTTGAGCTTGTCTCCGACTGTATCGTGTGCATCGACAATTCGCCCGACGACCGCTTCGGTTCGCGCCAACGGCGTGCCCTGCGGGAGCAAGACGCGGACCTCCAGCGTATCCCCTTCGATATCGGGAAATACGGTGAACTTGAGAATGCCGCCGACCGGAAGGGAAACGGCAAACAGGAAGACCCCGACGGTGACACCGATGGTCAGATAGCGCCATTCGATGCAGCGGTCGGCAATCCGCCCGACGACGCGTTCGCGTACATCCTCAAGCCAGGCATTGACCCGTTGTTGCACACGACCGCCCGTGCGAGTCCCCTTTCCCATGGCGTGGTTTAGGTGACTGGGCAGGATGAGGAAGGCCTCGATCAGGCTGATCGACAGCACGAACAGCATGACAACGGGAACGACCTTGAGGATCTGCCCGATATCTCCCTTGAGGAAGGCCAGGGACCCGAATACGCAGGCCGTCGTCGTAAAGGACGCGAGAATGCTGGGAAACACCTGGCGCGCGCCCTCCGTTGCCGCATCCAGCGGGCTAAGCCCGTTTTGCCGCAAGGTGGCGACGTTTTCCGAGATGACAATGGCGTCGTCCATCAGGAGCCCGATGGCGATTAGCAATCCGACCATGGTCAGCATGTTGATCGAATAATCCATCAACAGCATCAGGGCGATGGCGCCGAGAAACGACACCGGCAATCCCATGGCAACCCAGAAGGAATATCGAAAACCGAAGAACAGCCAGAGGACCAGAAAGACCAGGAACAGGCCCTGAATGCCGTTCTTGACGAGAAGATTGAGGCGGTCACGAACGATCGACGAAAGGTCCTTGGTGACTTCCATCTCGACGCCGGGGGGCGCAATCTGGCGCTCATGCTTGAGGAATGCGTTGATGGCGTCGATGGCATCCAAAGTGTCCTCGGTGTCGGTTTTCGAAACCTCCAGAAGGGCCGCCGGTCTGCCGTTGAACAGGATCTTGTCCTCGTCCAGTTCAAAACGGTCGGTGATCGTTGCAATGTCGCCCAAATGGACCTGTCCACCCTGCTCGCCTGAAACCACGACCAGATCGAGAAACTCGAACAGTCGTTTGCGTTCGTCAGCAAAGCGGACCAGAACCTCCCGGTCCGAGGCCTTGATGCTGCCGGCCGACAAATCGACGCTTTGGCGAGATATGGCGTCGGCGATGTCCGATGTGCTGAGACCGAACTGCCGGAGTGTGCCGTCCGCCAACTCGATGCGGATCTGGTGGTCGGAAAAACCGCTGATCGAGACCTTGGAAATGCCACCCCATTGAAGCATGCGGTCCTTGACCGCTTCAGCGTAGGCCTTGAGCCGGGGGCGGCTTTCCGGGCCGGTGATGGCGACCGAGGCAACGAAGTCCGTACGCCCCAACTGTCTGATGATCGGCGTTTCGGCCTTATCGGGAAAATCATCAATGGCGTCGATTTCCGTGCTCACCTCGGCAAAAAACCGGTCCAGGTTCTGGCCTTCGGACATCTCGACGACGGCCCGGCCGATCCCTTCCTTCGCCTCGCATTCAATCTCGGAAACGTTGTTTATGCCGTCGATGGCATCTTCGATTCGCTGACATATGGCCTCTTCCACGTCTTCCGGACGGGCGCCCGGGTAGGCGACCGTAACTTCGACCCGACGCGGTTCGGTCCTGGGGAAGGTCTCTCGGGACAAATCGGGCACGGCCAGGAAGCCGATGACGAGAAAAGCGATCATCATCAGATTCGCGGCGGTCGGATGACCGGCGAAATAGCGGATCATTTGACCAACCCCTGCCCCGACGCCTGACGTCGCAAATCAGCCGCCAAATCTTCGTCGAGGCGCGCGTTGATCCGCATACCGTCGACGGCTGGACTGAGATCGGAGACGATGACCTTGGTCCCCGGCGTAATGCCGGACGCGATGACGGCCAGCCCACCCTGTACGATATCCGTTTCGACTTTCCTGATTTCCAAGCGGTCGTCGTCGCCGACGATCAGCAGTCGATTGTCGGTAAGGGCCGAGCGCGGCACGACAATGACACCTTTGACCGCTTTGGTCCGGATCTCGACCTCGACGAACATGCCTTTCGCCAGTGGCGGCCGTTCGCCCGGCACCGCCATGGCATAGCTGCCATCAACGGCGACGATCACGCCGACGGTCCTGGTCTTCGGATCGATGGTGTCGCTGATCCTGGAAAACCGGCCCTCCCATTCGACGGTCCGCCCCCCCAAGCGAAGGCGGACCAGGGCCCGAATGCCGAACCTTTCCGCCAGTTCGACAAAACTCCTAGGCGTCAGCCCGTTCCCGGCGCCGCTGCTGCCGGCCGCTTCCAGAAGCATGCGGAAACGGGATATGGGCACCTGTGCCTCGACTTCCGCCGTTTTCACACTGTCGACGACGCCGAGAATCTGCCCGACTTGGGCGTACTGTGTTTCCTCGACGTTGGCTTCGGCGATCCGGCCGTGGAACGGCAGTCGGATGACGGTGCGCTCGAGGTCCAGCTTGGCAGCTTCCAGCTCGGCCTCGAACACGGCTTTCTGTTCACGCTGGACCGCCGTCTGGGTCGGTAACAGATTGAGCTTGTTCTCCAGGTCGCGGACCTTGTTGCGCTGGGCCAGGGTATCGCGTTGTTCCTGGTCGACCGAGGACTGCGACGCCGCACCCCGACCAAGCAGTTTCTGCTTCCGGGCCAGTTCCTTCTCCTTGACGGCAAGGGCCCGTTCTTCGATCGCCAACGATTGCCGCGTGTTTTCCTCGGAGACAATCAGTTCCCGAAGCTGGGCTTCCGCCGAGCGGATGTTTGCCTCGGCCCGGGCGATGGCCAGTTCGTAATCCACAGGCGCGATGCGAACGACCTCTGTTCCCGCTTCGAGGATGGCACCCTTGCGGAAATTGGGATGGACCCGGATCACCGTGCCGGCAACCTGGGGTACAGCGTTCCAGACCTTTTCGGGTTTGGCCGTCCCGTACCCGATAATCCGCGGCAATAAGTCGAGAGCCTCGGCTTCGATGATGCGGACGTTGTGGACGCGCTCCTCGGGCGGCGTTTGTTCGGGACCCCGTTTGTTGGCGACGATAAACACCAAGACAGCGCCGCCGAGGATGACCGGCACGATCCCCAATAATTTCCTTCCCAGGTTCATCCGTTTCCGCCTCTTCGCCTTAGCCTGAATTCTGACGATTATTTATGGTCCTGGAAGGAGCGGCAAGAGTCGGGTCAACGGAGCGGAGACCGCTCGACGTCGGCAAATCCCCTTGCCAAGGGGCCGGTAAAGGCGGAACATTTCTCCAACCCGATCAGCCAGTGGTGATTGCCATGCCGGACAACCCGACTCTTGAAAACGAACCCCTGCTCCTCCGTTCCGACGAGGACGGGATCACGACCCTGACGCTTAACCGCGGCAACAAGTTCAATGCCCTTTCATCGGATCTGATGACCGCCGTGCAGGACGAACTCGACGCCATCGCCGGAGACACCAGCGTCCGCGTCGTCATCATCGCCGGCGCCGGCAAGGCCTTTTGCGCTGGGCACGACCTCAAGGAGATGGACGCCGACCCGGAAGCGGACACGATCCGGGCGTTGTTTGCGCAATGCAGCCGCATGATGGTGACCCTGACGCAGCTACCGCAGCCGGTGATCGCCCGCGTGCATGGAATCGCCACGGCGGCCGGCTGCCAGATGGTGGCGCAATGCGATCTCGCCGTCGCCGCCGATCACGTCACTTTCGCCACATCCGGCATCAACGTCGGTCTCTTCTGCGGTACGCCATCGGTTGCCGTGACCCGAAATCTGCCGCGCAAACAGGCCATGGAAATGCTGCTGACGGGTGAGTTCATCGATGCCGCAACCGCCCTCCAATATGGCCTGGTCAACCGTGTCGTCGCCGCCGATCATTTGGACGATGCGGTCATGGCCCTCGCCCAGCGCATCGCCCGGCAGGGTCCGGCCTTCATTGCCAACGGCAAACGGTTGTTCTACCGCCAGCTCGAACAGGGTCTGGAAGCGGCATACGAATTGGGTACCGAATGCATGGTCGAGAACATGCAGATCAAGGAGGCCCGCGACGGGCTGAAGGCCTTCATTTCAAAATCGCCGATGCCGGAGTGGCCGGATCGATGAACGACGGTAACGCCGGGGTTCTTGACGGTGGCCCCCTCCACTACGAAGACGACGCGATCCGCAAAATCTTGCGAACGGTGCGCACCGTTGCCATGGTCGGCGCCTCACCGAAATGGGTGCGGCCGTCGAACTTCGCCATGAAATACCTGCAGGGTAAGGGTTACCGAGTCATACCGGTCAATCCGGGCCAGGCCGGAAAGGAGATATTGGGCGAAACGGTTTACGCCACCCTGTCGGACATCCCCGGCTCTTTCGAAATGGTCGACGTCTTCCGTTCCTCGGCGGCGGCCGGACCCATCGTCGACGAGGCAATCCAACTGGCCAAGGAGAAAGGCATCGCGGTCATATGGATGCAACTCGGCGTCCGCAACGATGAGGCGGCAGCGCGCGGCGAAGAAGCCGGGCTTACCGTCATCATGGACCGCTGTCCGAAGATCGAATACGGGCGCCTGTTCGGTGAACTGAGTTGGAGCGGTGTCAATTCCGGCATCATCACGGCGAAACGGCGGAAGCTCGGCTGATGGCCAAGGACGGCAACGGCGCGAAATCAGCCGACGGTCCCTGGCAGTACGGTCCCGAGACTCGGGCCATCCATGCCGGCAGCCAGCCCGATCCGATCACCGGCGCGCGCAACACACCGATTTACCAAACCACGTCTTACGTCTTCGACGACGTCGATCACGCCGCCGATCTCTTTAACCTGCAGACCTTCGGGTTCATCTATTCGCGTCTCACCAACCCGACCGTCGCCGTTCTCGAGGAACGGCTCGCCAATCTGGAGAACGGGCGGGCCAGCGTCTGCGCCGCGTCCGGCCATGCGGCCCAGTTCCTGGCCTTCTTCTCACTCCTGGAGCCCGGCGATGAGTTCATCGCCTCACGCAACCTTTACGGCGGCTCCATCACCCAGTTCGGAGTCAGCTTCAAGCGTCTGGGCTGGCACTGCCAGTTCGTCGACCCCACGAACGCGGAGAACTTTCGCAAGGTGCTGACACCGAAAACCAAGGCCATCTTCATCGAGGTCCTGGCCAATCCCGGCGGTCTCGTTCTCGATCTCGAGGCCATCGCCGCCGTCGCCGAGGAGGCGCATGTCCCCCTGATCGTCGACAACACCCTGGCCACGCCCTACTTGCTGCAACCCATGGATTGGGGTGCCGATCTCGTCGTCCATTCGATGACCAAGTTCCTGTCGGGACACGGCACCTCATTGGGCGGCGCACTGATCGAATCGGGACGCTTCGATTGGGCCAAGGACGACCGCTTCCCGACTATGACCCAGCCGGACCCGGCCTATCATGGCCTGACCTTCTACGGGACCTTCGGCGACTTCGGCTTCACCATGAAGGCGCGCACTGTGGGCTTGCGTGATTTCGGGCCCTGCATGTCGCCGGCAAACGCCTTCTATACGCTGACCGGCATCGAGACGCTGCCGGCCCGCATGGACCGCCACGTGGCCAACGCGCAAACGGTCGCCGAATTCCTGGAGAGCCACCCGGCCGTCGCCTGGGTCTCCTACGCCGGCCTCAAGTCGAGCCCGCACCACGACTTGGCCAAGAAATACCTGCCCAAGGGCGCCGGCGCCGTCTTCACTTTCGGTCTCAAGGGCGGTTTCGATGCCGGCGTCAGATTGGTCGAAGGCGTCAACCTGTTTTCGCACCTCGCCAACGTGGGCGACACCCGGTCGTTGATCCTTCACCCGGCCTCGACCACACACCGCCAATTGACCGACGAACAGCGGGAGGCGGCCGGTGCCGGGCCCGACGTCATCCGCCTGTCGATCGGCTTGGAAACGCCTGAGGACCTGATCCACGACCTCGACCAGGCCCTGTCGATGGCATAAAGGAGGCGAGATCCGGTGGCGGACGAGACGCTGAGGCGAAGGGTTTACGACATCCTTGAACCGCGGGAAGGCGAAAACTTCCTCAGCCTGTTCTTCGACCATTTTATGGTCCTTCTGATCGTCACAAATGTGATCGCCATTGCGCTCGAAAGCGTGCAGGAGATCGGCGCGACATACGGAACGTTCTTTTTCTGGTTCGAGTTGGTCTCGGTGGCCATTTTCACGGTCGAATATGTGCTCCGCGTCTGGTCGGTAACGGAAGCGCCGCGCCGCGAGTTTCGCAACCCCGTAAAGGGCCGCCCACGTTTCGTCATGACGCCCTTGGCGGTGATCGACCTGATCGCCATCCTGCCCTTCTATCTGGCGTTTCTCATTCCCGTCGACCTGCGCTTTTTGCGGGTCTTCCGCCTGCTCAGGCTGTTCAAGTTGACCCGTTACTCGCCGGCCTTGGCCAGCGTCGGCGCCGTCCTTGCCGAGCAGCGGCGCCAACTGCGCGGCACTGGTGATCATGGTGACCCTGCTCGTCTTCTCGGCCAGCGTCGCCTACATCCTGGAGCGCGACGCGCAACCGGAGAAGTTCGCCAGTATTCCCGACGCCATGTGGTGGGCCATGGCAACCCTGACCACGGTCGGGTTCGGTGACGTCACGCCGGTCACGCCGGGGGGCAAGATCTTCGGATCGGTCCTGATGATCCTTGGCGTCGGCATGTACGCACTTCCGGCCGGCATCCTGGCCACCGGTTTCGCCCGCGAGTTCAGCAAACGGGAGTTCGCGGTGACCTGGCGCCTCGTCGCCAAGGTCCCTGCGTTTTCCAAGCTCGACGCCCTGACCATTGCCGAGATCGCCGACACGTTGATTCCGAAGGTCGTGCCCCCACGCTATACGGTCGTGCGCCGCGGAGAAACGGCCGAGGCGATGTATTTCATTGCCTCGGGCGAGGTCGAAATCGATATGGTCCCCCATATGGAGACACTCAGCACCGGTGAATTTTTTGGCGAGATCGCGCTATTCAAGAAATGCCCGCGCCTGGCTACGGTCACCACATCGACCGAATGCCAGCTTCTGATCCTGGAGGCCGGTGATTTCCACCGCCTTGTCGAAAAACACGACAACCTCAAGGAACAGATCGAAAAAGTCATGAACGAGCGGCTGGCCGTCCTGGAAAAACTCGGCCATCCGGTTTGATGAGGACGATTACGGAAATCTATGTCGACGCCGATGCTTGCCCGGTCAAGGACGAAGTCTACCGGGTCGCCGGGCGGCATGGCCTGACCACCCATGTAGTGAGCAACGGCGGCATTCGCCCGCCAAGCGATCCTCTGGTCAAACTGGTCATCGTCCCGGAAGGACCGGATGCCGCAGACGATTGGATTGCCGAACGAATCGGCGCCGGCGACATCGCGATCACAGCCGACATTCCCCTGGCGGCGCGATGTATCGAGAGAGGCGCGCGGGTGCTCAGACCCAACGGCGAGGCGATCACCGAACGCTCGGTCGGCATGGCGGTGGCAAATCGCGATTTAATGACACACCTGAGGGAGACGGGCGAGATTTCCGGCGGCCCGCGCCCGTTCTCCAAAGGCGACCGGTCGCGCTTCCTCGATGCTTTGGAAACGGCGGTTCAGGGCGTGTTGCGGGGTAGAAGCTGACTGATCGGGAGAGAATGGCGTCCCCAACGGGATTCGAACCCGTGTTGCCGGCGTGAAAGGCCGGTGTCCTAGGCCTCTAGACGATGGGGACGCAGAACGCGTTTGGTATACGCCCTCCCCGACAAAATCAACCCTTTCGAATGCCTTTTCTGCGCCTTTTTTCCCAGGGCTTTTTCGCGGAGGGAAACTGACGCGGCCACAGTGTTAACAGGTGTCAACGGCGTTCATTTCTCGTTCATACCGGATTGAGCCCCGGGTGGTAGTCTTTTCGGCTAAAAGGAGGCTGTGGTGGTTTGGACTGCGGGCAATGGATCGATCGGGTAGCTTCGGATCTATTCCCCATATGAACACGATTGAGACGAAATACCGTTCGCGCCGGGAATGCCCGTGGTGCGGGGAAAGGCGATGAAGATCGGAATGGCGGAAAACCTTATGCTCGACCAGACAAACTCCGTTGACGAGCGGTTCCGCGACTTCGCCGAGTCGGTTTCCGATTGGTTTTGGGAACAGGACTCGGATCTGCGTTTCACCTATCTCTCGCCGATGCATGAAGTCGTGACGGGGATTCCGCCGGCGAAGCTTCTTGGAAAATCGCGCCGCCAGTTGTTCGAGGAACGCGGCGGGGAACTGGACGACAACTGGCGCGAGCACTTCCGAACCCTCGAACGCCACGAGAGTTACCGCAACTTCGTTTACGTCATGACACGGCCCGATGGCGAGCGGCGGGTCATCCGCAACAGCGGCAAGGCGATTTTCGACGATAACGGCGTTTTCATCGGATACCGCGGTGTCGGTACCGACATCACCGAGCAGGTCAACCGCGAGGAAGCCTTATTGAAAGCCAAGGACGCGGCTGAAACCGCGGACCGGGCCAAATCGGATTTCCTCGCATCTGTCAGCCATGAATTGCGCACCCCCGTGACGTCGATCCGCGGGTCATTGGGATTGTTGCGGGGCGGAACCTTCGGTCCGTTCCCCGAACAGGCGGTCGAGATGATTGAAGTCGCTCATGACAACGCGGTGCGGCTCGCCAATCTGATTGACGATATTCTCGACATGGAACGGATCACAGGCGGCAGCATCGAGTTCGACATGGCGCCCGTGAACCTTCGCCAACTGGTCGAGACGACCGTATCGGCGAACCAAAGGTTCGCGGACAAGTTCAATGTAAACCTGGAATTTAGACAGGAACACGCAGACCCGGTTGTCGTTCTCGGAGACAAGCGGCGCCTTCGTCAGGTCATGGACAACCTGCTGACCAATGCCGCGAAATTTTCCTATGAACACGGCCGCGTTGCCGTCTCCGTCGGCGAAATCCAGGGGTTGGCGCGGATTACCGTCGCCGACGAGGGGAAAGGTATTCCGGAGACTTTTCGATCCCAGGTCTTCGCGCCGTTTACGCAGGCCGATCCTTCGGACAGCCGTGCGCGCGGTGGAACAGGGCTTGGACTTGGAATTATTAGTCAGGGAATCGTCAAGAGCCATGGCGGCAGGCTCCACTTCCTGTCGCAGAACGGCAGTGGTACGCGCTTCTTCGTCGACCTGCCTTTGATTGCTACTTGCGGGCCCGAACAACCCTCCCTTCGCTGATCAGTTACCCTTTCTTTTCGGTCGCCGTTTGCCCTTTCCTCAAGCCGAGCAGACGAATAAAATCGTATCAATCTCTGCAGTCCGGCGCTCCGCCGGATAGAAATCACGGAAGGACCTATCAGACATGTTGCAAGGCAAAATCCTGGTCGCCCAAGGGGGCGGCCCAACCGCTGTGATCAACCAATCCGTTGTCGGCATCGTCTTCGAAGCGAGGAAATTCGCCGGCGTCGAAGCCGTTTACGGCGCACTTCACGGTGTCAGCGGCATCGTCAACGAAGACTTCATCGATCTCGGCCAGGAAACGCAGTCCAATCTGGAACTGGTCGGCGTGACACCGTGCTCGGGTCTAGGATCGACCCGTGACAAGCCGGATGAAGCGTATTGTCATGAAATCTTCAAGGTGTTGCAGGCGCACGAGATCAGTACGTTTTTCTACATCGGCGGCAACGATTCTTCGGACGCGTTGCGAATCCTGGCCGACGAAGCGAAGGCGGCCGACTACGCGCTTCGCTGCATCCATATCCCCAAGACCATCGACAACGACCTGATGGTCAACGACCACACCCCCGGTTTCCCGTCGGCCGCCAAATTCGTAGCCAGCGCTTTTGCCGGGGTCAACCAGGACAACCGGGCGCTTCAAGGCGTGTATGTGGCGGTCGTCATGGGCCGCCACGCCGGATTCCTGACCGCCGCCTCGGCCTTGGGACGCCGCTATCCGGACGACGGTCCGCATCTGATCTACTTGCCGGAACGCGAGTTCGACATGGACCGCTTCCTCAGCGCCGTGAAGGAAACCAACGACAAGTATGGCCGCTGCATCGTCGCTGTTTCGGAAGGTATCCACGACTCTAGTGGCACGCCGATCGTCACCAAACTGGCTGAGAACGTGGAACATGATGCCCACGGCAACGTCCAACTCTCGGGAACCGGGGCGCTTGCCGATCTGCTGACCGACCAGATCAAGGAAAAGACCGGCATCAAGCGTGTCCGTGGCGACACCTTCGGGTACCTGCAGCGCTCCTTCCTCGGCTGCGTGTCCGACATCGATCAGCGCGAAGCGCGCGAGGTCGGCGAAAAAGGCGTGCAATTCGCCCATGCGGCGGGCCGCGACGGCACGGTCACCATCCATCGGGTTGGCAACTACGCCACCGAATACCAACTCACCCAGTTGGAAGAAGTGGCAGGCAAAACGAAAGTGATGAGCGATGACATGATTGCGCCGTCGGGAAGTGATGTCACAGCAACTTTCATCGACTACGCGAAGCCGCTTCTGGGCAGTGGCATGCCCGAAGCATCACGTTTTCAAGCGCCGCGCGTCGACAAGATCCTTGTCTGACGGTAGACGACTGGAAATACCGCGCCAGTGCCAAAAGCGATGGCGCGGTGTTTCTTACCGGCTTCTCTTGCTCACTCGGGGTCGACGTACTCGACCTCGACGCCGGCTTCGTTGAACATCTCTTCCGCAATCCGGCTTTGTGTCGCCCAGGGCTCGTGGGAAAAGTCCGGAGTCGGGCAAACCACCCGTTTGATCCCAGCCTGGATGATCAAGACCGCACATCGTGCGCAGGGCGGTAAGGGCGTCACGTAGAGCGTACCCCCCTCTGCCTGCGGTCCGGCGAAAACGAGCGCATTCTGCTCGGCATGAACGACCATTTCATACTTGATGGCGCGGTCCTTGAGTCGCTCCTCGGCGTCTTCGACACCCGAGGGAAATCCGTTGAACCCGGTCGAGACGATCCGTTTCGTCTGTGGATGAACGATGACGGCGGCGACCTTGGTCGACGGGTCCTTCGACCAATCGGAAATAAAGTCGGCGAGGTCAAAGAATCTCCGGTCCCATTTGTCCATCACGTCAAAACCTCCTCGTCAATTATCACCACGCCGGTGCCGCGTCGTCGATCAGAATCTGCGGGGAATCGCTGCCCTGCCAGCGGTTGACCCGCAGGCGGCCCGCCAAGTGCAAGGGCCGTCCGCTGGTGTCGAGCAAGAATTTTCCCAATGGGCGGTCCAGGCACCGAAACGCGATCCCCTTCAATTGGCGCCCTCCCTGATTAGCGACGCTGACCCGAACATGGTCCGTTCCGGCAACGGCGGCATAATCGAGATGGACGTTCGGCAGGGCGAACCGGGGCTCCGGGTTGCCGGAACCGAACGGACCGACGCGGGCCAATTCCCGGATCAATTCCAGGTTGACAGCGCCTGGTGCGACGACGCCATCAAGGCGCAAGGTCGGCACGATACCGCCCTCGGCGATTGCGGTGCCGATCCGCTCGTCAAGAAAGGTCTTCAGGCTCTTGAGCATCGGCCTCTCGACGGTGAAACCGGCCGCCATCTGGTGGCCGCCGCCCTTGACGAGCAGGCCCGATTGGCGCGCCGCGATGACGGCGGCACCGAGATCGACCCCGGTGACCGAACGTCCCGACGCCGAACCGATGTCGCCGTCGAAGGACACAACGCAGGCGGGCCGGTTGTATCGGTCTTTCAGACGGCTGGCGACGATTCCGATAACCCCCGGATGCCATCCTTCGCCGACCGCAAATAACACGGAGCCCGGGTCGTCACCGGCTTCTGTGGTTTCGATGGCCTCGGCGAGAACCTTTTCTTCGATCGCTTGCCGTTCCCGGTTGAACTTGTCGAGCCGTTCAGCGATCTCAACGGCCTCGCCGCTGTCGTCGGTCGACAACAAACGCGTCCCCAGGTCCGACGCACCGACGCGTCCGCCGGCGTTGACGCGCGGACCGAGCACGAACCCCAAATGGTAGGCACCGGGCGCCTCGTCCATACGCGCCACGTCCGACAATGCGCGGATGCCGGGATTTCGCCTCCCGGTCATGACCTTCAACCCCTGAGTGACGAAGGCCCGGTTGACGCCGGTCAGCGGCACCACGTCGCAGACCGTGCCAAGGGCAACGATATCGAGCCACTGGGTCAGGTCGGGTTCCGGCCGCGATTGATACCAGCCGGCGTTCCGAAGGACTCGGTTGACGGCGACGACGAGCAGGAACGCGACGCCGACGGCGGCGAGCTGCCCCTGGCCGCTGTCGTCATCGATGCGGTTGGGGTTGACGATGGCGGTGGCGGACGGAAGGCTGGGTTCCGCCACGTGATGGTCGACGACGATGACGTCTAGTCCCGCCTCCTCGGCGAGGGCCAGGGGATCATGGGCCACGGTTCCGCAATCGACCGTGACGATCACAGAGGCGCCTTCGTTCTTAAGTTCGAGAAGTGCCGGACCGTTGGGTCCATAGCCTTCACGAATGCGATCCGGGATGTAGACGCGGCAGCGGCCGCCGACAACCCCAAAGAACCGGCTGAGCAAGGCCGATGAAGTGGCGCCGTCGACGTCATAGTCTCCGAATACCGCAATCCGTTCGTCCTGCATGACAGCGCTGGCAATCCGCTCAGCGGCCACGTCCATATCCGTCAACGCCTCAGGATCCGGCAAAAGGTCCCGTAACCGGGGTTCAAGAAAGGAGGGCGCCGTGTCGGCATCGATTCCACGCGACGAAAGAATACGTCCGACGATTTCCGGCAGGTGCAGTTTTTGCGACAAGGTCAGCGCACGGCGTTCGTCGGTTTCCCGTCCAACCCACCGTTTTCCGGCAAGCGAACGCTCGATCCCCAAAAAGGGTTCCGCAGGACCGCTGAACCTGGTTGCCCTAATCTCCTTGGTCTCGCCGGAGGAAGTCATGGTGACCTTCGATCAAGCGAAGCGTACGGGTCGCCGACCGCATGACGAGGGAATGGGTGACCGCGCCGTCGAGTGCGGTGCGCACGCCGTTCAGAATGGCGCCGTAGGTGACGCCCGTCGCCGCGAAGGTGACGTTTCCGGAGGCCATTTCCTCCGTCGTATATTTCCTCTTTACGTCTTCGATACCGGCGGCCTTGGCGGCAGCGCCCTCGTCGTTGTTTCGGATTACCAGCCGGCCTTGCATTTGACCGCCGACGCCGCGCAAGGCGGCGGCAGCGAGGACGCCCTGCGGAGCCCCGCCGATCCCCATGTAGGCATCGACGATGGTGTTTTTCTCGGTGACCTGAATGACACCGCTGACGTCACCGTCCTGGATCAACCGTATCCTGGCCCCGGCTTCCCGGACTTTGGTAATCAGCTGCCCGTGGCGCGGCCGGTCGAGCAGGCAAACGACGAGGTCCGATATGGCGACACCCTTGGCTTCGGCCAAGCTCGCCAAGTTTTCGTCGGGTTCACGGTCGAGATCGACGACATTGTCCGGCAGGCCAGGACCGACGGCGATCTTTTCCATGTAGATATTGGGGATCGACAGGAACGCGCCGTCCTCGGCCATGGCGATGACAGAGAGCGCGTTGGGCCCGCCGCGGGCAACGATGCTCTTCCCTTCCAGCGGGACGACGGCAACCTGCGCTTTGAGCCCGTCACCGGTGCCGACCTTTTCGCCGACGAACAAACGGCTGGTTTCGCCCTGGGCCCCTTCGCCAATGACGATGGTGCCGTCGATCATCATGTTGTGGAGTGCCATGTGGGCGGCCTTGACGGCGGCCTGGTCGGCGGTTTTTTCATCCCCTTGGCCCATGAAACGAACGGCCGCGATGGCGGCCGCTTCGGTTACGCGCACGGCTTCCATGGCAAGATTGCGGTCTGCGGCGGTTTGATCGGTCATCGCGCTACTGTGGACTGGAAGCGGTGCGGTTGCCAACCCTTTCCCCGTATCGTTCATTTGAGGAAATTCTCGATGCGGATCAGAACCGGGGGTTCAACCACCGCCTCGAGCGCGGCGATTTCCGCAACCGTCCGCAACATCGCATCTTCCTCTGTATCGTGAACGGTCATGACAACAGGCACCGGTTCGCCCGGATCCCGGGCCTGCTGCAGGACCTGTTCCATCGACACGGCATGGTTTTTTAGACTCGTCGCGATGTCAGCGAAGACGCCGGGTTTGTCGACGACCATCAGCCTCACGTAGTAGGGCCCGATGTGACGCCCCATCGGCAAGGTCGCCGGTCTGCCCAAGGCCTTGGCCGGCGTGCCAAAAGTGGGAACCCGTTGGCCACGCGCGATATCGACGATATCAGCGACGACGGCCGATGCGGTCGGCCCGGCCCCGGCGCCTCGGCCCTCGTAGATGGTGTCGTCGACGAAGTCGCCCTCCACGACGATCCCGTTGAAAACACCGGAGACGTGATTAATTGGTGCGTTTATCGGCACCATACAGGGGTGTACCCGTTGCTCGATCCCGTCGCCGGCCCGGTTGGCCACTCCCAAAAGCTTGATCCCGTATCCAAGGCGCCTGGCAAATTCGATATCGACCGGCGACAGGTGCCGGATTCCCTCGATATAAACGGAGTCGAAATCAACTTCCGTGGCGAAGGCGACGCTGGCCAGAATGGCTAGCTTATGGGCCGTATCGATGCCGTCGACGTCGAAGCTGGGATCGGCTTCCGCATAGCCCAGATCCATGGCCTCCCGAAGGACCTCGTCAAAGGCCCGGCCAGACTGGGACATGTCCGTGAGGATGTAATTGCAGGTCCCGTTGAGGATACCGAATAGCTTGTCGATGCGGTTGCCGACCAGACCTTCGCGCAGGGCCTTGACGACGGGGATGCCGCCGGCGACGGCAGCCTCGAATGCGAGTACGGCGCCGGCTTCCTCGGCGGCCAAGGCCAAACTCTGGCCGTGATGGGCGATCAACGCCTTGTTCGCCGTCACCACGTGTTTGGCCGCGGACAAGGATCGATCGACGAGTTCTTTTGCGATTCCGTCCTCTCCGCCGATCAGTTCGACCACGACGTCGACCTCGCCGTCGCCCGCCAGATCAACGGCGTTGTCGTACCACGTCATGGCATCCAGCGGCACGCCGCGGTCCTTCGAGCGGTCACGGGCGGATACGGCGGTGACCTTGATGTCGCGACTGGCCCGTGCGGCAATCGCGCCGCGATGGGTGTCGAGCATCGCCAGTACGCCGGCGCCCACCGTACCGAGGCCGGCGATGCCAATTCTCAGGGGTTGTGTCATGCAGCGGAGGCTTTCTTCTTTTTCGCCGGTTTACGGCTTTCACCGCGGGCGTTCTGTAGAAACGATTTGATGTTGCGGATCGCCTGGCGCGTCCGGTGCAGGTTCTCGACCAATCCGATGCGGACGTGGCCGTCGCCGTGTTCACCGAAACCGATTCCCGGCGCAACCGCGACCTTGGCTTGATCGAGAAGGAGCTTCGAAAACTCGAGGGAACCCCGTTCGGCGAATTCCTCGGGTATGGGCGCCCAGGCGAACATCGTCGCCGGCGGTGACGGAATGTCCCACCCGGCGGCAGCCAAACCCTCGATCAGGACGTCGCGCCGTTCCTTGTAGAGAGCCCGCATATCGTCAATGCAATCCTGCGGCCCTTTCAACGCCGCCGCCGCCGCCACCTGAATGGGCGTGAAGGCCCCATAATCCAGATAGGATTTGACCCTCGCCAGTGCTTCGATCAGGCGCGCGTTGCCGGTAGCGAAGCCGATGCGCCAACCCGGCATGGAGTAGGTCTTGCTCATCGAGGTGAACTCGACGGCAATATCCCATGCCCGTCGAATCTGCAAAATAGACGGCGGCGGGTCGCCGTCGAAATACACCTCGGCATAGGCCAGGTCCGACAATACGTAAATGCCATGAAACGCGCAAAAATCGACAACCTGCCCATAGAAGTCGAGGTCGGCGCAGATGGCCGTCGGGTTGTTCGGGAAATTGAGAACGATCGCCGTCGGTTTCGGAACGCTATGCTGTACGGCACGCTCGAGAGCCGCCAGGATATCGCCATCCGGCGCCACCGGGATGTTCCTGACCGCGGCACCGGCGATGATGAACCCGAACTGATGGATGGGATAGCTCGGGTTGGGGACCAGGATAACGTCACCCGGCGTCGTGATCGCCGAGGATAAGTTGGCCAACCCTTCCTTCGAGCCAAGCGTGACCACGGTTTCCCGTTCGGGATCGACCTCGACCCCGAAACGCCGCTCGTAATAGGCGGCAAGAGCCTTGCGCAAACCGGGAATACCACGCGAGTTCGAATAGCGGTGAACCTTCGGATCGAGGGCGGTTTCGCGCAGCTTCTCGATGATGTGGGGCGCCGGCGGCTGGTCCGGATTACCCATGCCGAAGTCGATGATATCCTCGCCGGCAGCCCGCGCGCGAGCTTTCATGGCGTTGACTTCGGCAAACACATACGGCGGAAGCCGCCGGATTTTATGAAATTCCTGGTCCATCGTGTTCACATGCCAGATGACCGTGGCCATCTCAAGGCAAAATGGCTCAATCCCTCTTGTCGAGGAGCGGCCCCGCTTCGTCAGCTTTCCAAATAGATCTCCGCACGCCGGTTTCCGGCCTCGCCCGAGGGCATGAACTCGTAGAAACGCGGCTGGCTATCCGATACGGCATCGACCTGAATGTCCATCTTCGGGGCGCCGAGGCGCACCAGTTCCCGCGCCACCGCGTCGGCCCGGGCCGCGGACACCTGGAAATTGATCATCTTGTGGCGGACCGGGTCCGTATTCCGGGTCCGACTGCTGGCATGGCCGATAACATGGATCCGCCCGCCCCGTTCCTTCTGCAGACGCAGGACATCCCTCAAGATGCTGCGGTCACGGGAATTCAGGTTCGAGGAGCCGTTGCCGAAATGGATGGTCGCGACCTTGACCGCACCCTGTGCAACGGCCGGCGCGCGGCGTTGCCCGAACGCGGGCGCCGAGGCGGTTTCAACGGGTGCCGCCGAGGGTGCCAGCGCCGGGCTTGCGTACCCGGCTTGAACGCCATCGGCCGAAACGATAACGGTGTCGAAGCCGCCAGAACCGATGGGTTGCGTCGCAACAAGCGGCAATGCCGGACCGCCTTCGCTGGCCCGCGCCCGGATCTCGGACAACCGTTTGGCGAACCGTTCCTGGAAATTCCCTTGATCGGCCGTGGAAAACACGGTTTCCGGCGATGTCGTTGCCGGTGCCGAGGCGACCTGCTGGGGCGGTTCGGCCGTCACCGGTGACACCGGCATTGCCGGCGGAGCCGGTTGTGCCGGTGCTGCGGCCATCGCGGGTGCCGGCGGTTTCTTGGGCGGTTGGCCGAGGACGTTCAATGCTTCGCCCTGGCGAGGTACTGCGGGTGCATATTTGCGCCCCTCGACGTCCGCAACCAAACCCTGTGCACGGGCTTCATAACGTTGCTGCTGTTGGTCGACGCTTGAGAGTTTCGGAAATTCGCCGTCGTTGCCCGGTGGCGGCGTGCCGCGTTCGGCCACGAGGGCGCTACTTTTTTCTTCAGATTTCGAGGCCGAAGCGTCGTCCTCACCGGAGAAAAACTCGACGGTGTTATCGTACCATTCGACTGGGTTCACGGCGTCCGGTATCTGCGAACAGCCGGCAGCGAACAGGGCGGTCACGAAAAGGGCGCCGGGCCCGGTCAGTCGACCGGCCAATTCTCTTGATTTTCTATTTGTCTCGTTGTTGGCCATTTCTGTGCCGCTCCCTCAAAATCCCTAGAAATTCGCAGTTTCCTGCTTGATTTGCACGGTGGCTTAAAATAGTTAACCTTTTACAAAGACGTTTCGCAATTGCGAAATCTGGACCGGCCAACGTGATCATAGCCGGACCGAATGGATTTTTTCGCCAACCCGAGAGACCTATTGTCTCCGACGAGACGATCATAGAGGATTGGGCCATGACCGATCAACAAAACACGTCCCCACAACTCCCTGATCCAGCTGAGCTTTCCAAGTCGCTCGCGGGTATCGCCGAACGGTCGCAACGACTGATCGCAGATTTTGTCGCCAAACAGACCGCGTCCGGTGAGATTCCCAGCGCCGATCCCTTGAACGTGGGTGGCGCGTTCATGGAAATGACCGCCAAGATGATGACCAATCCGGCGCAGGTCGTCGGTGCCAGTCTGTCGCTTTGGCAGGACTACGTGAGTCTGTGGCAGAGCACCGCGAGCCGCATGGTTGGACAGGATAGCGACCCGGTGGTGGCGCCGGCCCGTGATGACCGTCGCTTCAAGGATGAAGCGTGGAACGACAACGGGGTGTTCGATTTTATCAAACAGTCCTACCTGCTGACCACCAAGTGGATGGAAACGACGGTCAACGATGTCGAGGGCCTTGACGAAAAAACGGCCAAAAAAGTCGACTTCTATACCCGGCAGTTCATCGATGCCCTATCGCCGAGCAACTTCGTCATGACCAACCCGCAGGTCCTCAGGGAGACACTCGATTCGGGTGGTGAAAACCTGGTCCGCGGTTTGGAGAATCTTCTCGGCGATTTGGAGCGGGGCGACGGGCAACTCAAGATCAGCATGACCGATTCCGAGGCCTTCACCATCGGCGAGAATATCGCCACGACCCAAGGCAAGGTGGTCTACCGCAACGATTTGATGGAGCTCATACAATTCAATCCGTCGACGGATGAAGTGCAGAAGACGCCGCTGATGATCGTACCGGCGTGGATCAACAAATATTACATCCTCGATCTCCGAGAAAAGAACTCGCTGGTCAAATGGGCCGTCGACCAGGGCCACACGGTGTTCATGATCTCCTGGGTCAATCCGGACGAGAAACTGGCCGAAAAGACCTTCGACGATTACATGCTGGAAGGGCCCCTGGCGGCCATCGACGCCATTCAGGAGGCGACCGGCGCGGAAAAAGTCAACGCCGCGGGATACTGCATCGGCGGCACCCTTCTCGCCTGTTCCTTGGCCTATATGGCCGCCAAGGGCGATGACCGCGTCAATTCGGCGACCTATTTCACGACGATGATCGACTTCGAAGAGGCCGGAGAGCTCGCCGTCTTCGTCGACGAGAGCCAGATCAGTAAGCTCGACAAGGTCATGGAAAAACGCGGCGGCTTTCTCGAGGGCGGCGAAATGGCGAGCACCTTCAATATGATGCGCGCCAATGACCTGATCTGGTCGTTCGTGGTCAACAACTACCTCTTGGGCAAGGATCCATTTCCCTTCGACCTGCTCTATTGGAACTCGGATTCGACCCGGATGCCGCGGGCTATGCACACCTACTATCTGCGGACCATGTATCTGGAAAACAAACTCAAGGACCCGGGCGGGATGGTTGCCAACGGCGTCCCCTTGGACCTCGGCCAGATCAAGGTTCCGACCTACATCGTCGCCACCCGCGAGGATCACATCGCACCGTGGAAGTCGACGTTCGCCGCGACCAAACTGTACGGCGGCCCGATCCGCTTCGTATTGTCCGGTTCCGGCCACATTGCCGGTGTCGTTAACCCGCCGGCCGCCCAGAAATACGGCTACTGGACCAACGGTCGAAAAGCGGTGACGCCGGACAAGTGGCTTGAAGGCGCCAAGGAGAACATCGGTTCCTGGTGGCCGGACTGGGACGACTGGATCAAGAAACGCGGCTCCAAGGCCAAGGTCCCGGCCCGGGTTCCGGGTGACGGTGGATTGAAGGTCTTGTGTGACGCGCCCGGCGAATACGTGCTCACGACGCTGGATTGACGAGGATCGCGGCCGCCTTTCGCATGGCGGTGGTCATCTCGTTTTCAGTAAACCCGGAGTAGCCGAGAATCAGGCCTTGGCGGGTCGCCGTTCCCGCGTAGAACCGGGATAATGCCAGCGCGATAATCCCGTCATTCGCCAAGCATTCAGACGCCGTTTGGTCATCAATCGGGCATCGCGGTCCGGTTGCGGCAACCAAGTGCATGCCGGCTTCGCTTGGCCGCGCCTCGAGCAAACCGTCGGCTTCGGTACGGATCACCCGGATCAGGGTTTCCTGGCGCTCCTCGTAAAGCGCGCGCATACGCCGGATATGGGCGGCGAACTGGCCGTCTTCTATGAACTGGGCGAGCACCGGTTGCATGGCGATCGACGGCTGATCATCGAGGGCGGCACGGACCTTGAGGAAGGGCTCGATCAGTGCCTCTGGAAGCACCAAGTAGCCGAGCCTGAGCGCCGGAAACAGGACTTTCGAGAATGTCCCCGTGTAGATGACCCGCGAACCATCGTCCAGTCCCTGCAATGCTGACAGGGGTTTGCCGCTGTACCGGAACTCGCTGTCATAGTCATCCTCCAAAACCCACGCCCCGGATTCTCTCGCCCAATCGAGGAGCTCCAGTCGACGCCCCAAGCTCATTGTGACACCCATGGGATACTGGTGAGATGGGGTGACGGCGGCGAGAACCGCGTCCGGCGCCGTTGTCCGCCCGTAATCTACGGACAGTCCTTCGCCGTCGACCGGCACATCGACCAGACCCGCGCCGGCGGCCGTGAAAGCACCTCGCAGCCCTGCATAGCCCGGGTCTTCATTGCTGGCAGTCGGTCCGGTGACGGCCGAGGGACATGTCGAGATTGTCCCTTTGCCGATCTATTCGCCGCCGGCCCACAAGGTGGGCGCGCTGGCGCGCGATGCCGACCATGTTCCGCTCAAGGACAAGACGCCGGCCTCCCAGGTCCAGCCGGTGCCGTCTTCCGGCTTCGACCGCCTGCAGCTGTCGCTGCGCTCCTTCCTGATCCTGCAGGGACTGGGGCCACTCGACGAGGACGATGAAAGCCGGGCCGAGGAAGCCCTTCTCGCCGCCGAACAGGACCGGGCCCAGGCGCAGGCGGCACTGCGGCGCAACCAGGCCGGAACCCTGGTCACGCTCATTCAAGTCGCCGAAGGGCTCTACGTGGCGCCGCCGCAGATCGACATCGTTGTCTAAAATTGTCGTTAGCGATCGTCTGTTTACCGGAACAGGTAAACGGCCAGTGCGAAGGCGATCAGGACAAGAAATGCCAGCAGGCGCCCCTTGAACTCGGACTCGCTGTCTTCCCGGCGCATACGGTCGGCTTCTTCAACGGACCCCGCATCTTTCTGGCGGCGCATGCGCAGTCGCGACAACCAGGCTTCGATATATTGTGCGCCACCGTCACCGGATATGTTTGATTGACCAACCAGATTATCGAATTCCGACAACCAAAATACACGTCGGTTTGCTCGTATGCCACTTATCCAGACGATGCCTCTGCCGCCAGTGCCGCTTGCACGGCCGGCCGCTCGCCCATCATGGCGCGATGCTGCGCGACCTTGGGAAACTGCTGCGGGTCGACACCATCTCCCTCCATCCACTGGGCCAGGGTGAAGAGATAGGGGTCGCAGATGGTATGGGCCGCGCCCATGACGAAGGGGCCCTGAAAGGCATGCGCCTCGATATAGGCGTAACAATCCCCGACCGATTGCGGAACCTTGCGCTGCATGGCGGTGATCGCCTCGGTGTTTTCGGGGTCGACCCAGCGATGGCCGCGCATGCGATGGGCATGGGCCACGTGCAGGGTCGAGCACAGGTAGCTGTTGAAGGCCTGGACCTGGGCGAAGGCATAGGCGTCGGTGACCGGGGCCAGGCGCGCCACGGGATAGGCCTGGGCGATGAAGGCGAGCATCGCCGGTGTTTCCGTGATGATGCCGCTCTCGGTGACCAGGGCGGGGACGCGCCCTTTCGGATTGACCGCCAGATAATCGGCGCCCTGTTGCTGGTTTTTGTCAAAATCGATGCGGTTGAGCCGGTAGCGGATGCCCGCCTCCTCGAGCGCGATGAGGGTCGCCAGCGCGCAGGTGTCGGGCGCGTAATAGAGTTCCAGCATTTTGCGTCGATCCCCCGGGGTCGTGGCCTTGATCTTACAACTGGTGACCGCCCTTCGGCGCGGCAACCTGTTAAGCGGTCATTCGAGGGTTTTCTCCATCGCCATGACCATGGATTTGAAACCGGCCTTCTCGTAGAGCCGGGCAGCGTCGTTGTCGGTGAGCACGGTGAGACGGAGCCAGCGCACACCGGCGTCCCGGGCCGTCTTTTCGCAATGGTCGAGCGGCGCCTGACCGATGCCCCGGCGGCGATGGGCTTCGTCGACGGCCAGGTCCTTGACCTGGGCGTAGGTGTAATCGATTTCGTCGATTTCATCGGCCGATGAAAGTTCACCGAGAAGCACGGCGTAACCGATGGCCTTTCCGCCGGCTTCGGCGATGAAGATCCGGCCCTTGGCCTTGGCGCAGGCCGCCAGCATGTGATCCATGTACCAGCCATCGATGGTCTCGGGCGGCTTCATGCGATCGTAGAGAGACGCCTCCTCGGCCTGCAACTGGCGGGCCAGTGCGATCACGCGGTCGCGGTCGGCGGGCCTGTATTCGCGGATGACGAGATCGGTCATGGCCCGGGGATGACACAGCGGGCGGCGCCGTGTCAATGGGTGGGCCGGGGAACGTCCGCCGCAGCGAATCGTCAGCTATCGGCGGCCATCGCCTTGCGGGCCAGGGGATAGAGCTGTTCGCTTTCTGCCTGGATGCGGTCGTGGATCAACTGGAACATCTTCTCCGTTTCGCGGCAGAACTGGCCGTGGTCGTCGATGTGCAGGCCGCGTTTGCACCACTTGTTGGCGTAGATGTGGAAGACGCGCTTGATCTCACGTTCACCCTCCATGAAGCGGTTGGCGGTGGTGCCGCCCTCGTGACCGCCGCTGGAATAGAGCGCCGAGTAGATCTCGCGGTTGTGATCCATGTGGTCTTCGAATTTCTCGCGGTAGCGCTCGAAGAGCTCGCAGGCGAGTTCCGTGTCGCACATCTCGCGGTCCTCGAACAGATAGTTGAGGACCTTCGCCAATTCGGCGATCTGGTGATTTTGCGTATGCAGGTCGTCGAAGGAGACCATCGCTAATCCCTCCGTCTCCGGGTTCTGGTTTGTCTACGGGCGGTAGTCTGCCGTTCCCTGCGCCGATGGCCTCCTCCCAGAGGCCCGTGTCCGTCCGTAACGCCTGAGCGCTAACGGGCGAACGTCCGCCCATCTCTTCTCATAGGAAAATTAAAAAGGAAATGGCGGATTTCCTCAACCGGGAACATGGGTTTTCACACAATATTATTCACGGCCGGGCCGTGAACCCGGGCAACCTGCCGATCCGGCCGGGATGAATGGCTGGTGGCAGCCGCTCGTGTAAACGATTGTAAACAGGCCGCAAATTGGCGGTTGCATGAACCCATGGGCAGAATAAGATGCGGCGATCAAGCCGGTTGGGGCGAACTGGAACGACGGACGACGGACAGTTGGGAAACAACGTCTGTCGGCGTGTTGAGAAACGAGAAACGGGCTTCCTCACGTGACTACAGCCGCGCCGCCAGGCAAAAAATTCAACTTGGTCCGCTATTTTTCCCTGACCAGCGCCGTCATTATCGGCCTGGCTGTGCTGGGGCTTGGCTTTTTCCAGTACGAAAGGGAATCCGCCTTTCTGATACGCGGTGCCGAACAACGCAACGTCGACCTCGCCAGATCTCTGTCGCATTCGATCTGGCCGCGGTTCGCTGTCTATTTGTCGGGCGTGTCGAAACAAGGTGCGCCAACGGGGAGCGGGCAAACCGCCGTTCGCGAAATGGACTCGATGATCAGGGACCGGACCCGGTCCTTTCCTGTGGTCAAGGTCAAGGTCTTCACACCCGAGGGCATCACGGCCTATTCGACCGATGCCACCGAGATCGGTGTCGACAAAAGCCGGGGGCAGGGGTTCCGCGCCGCCCGAGACGGCATGATGCCGATCAGCAAATTGACCTTCCGCGATACCTTCAACGCCTTCGAGGGCCGCATCGAAGACCGCAACATCGTCGAAAGCTACGTACCGATCCGGGCCCCGGACGGCGGTGTCCAGGGCGTGCTCGAGCTCTATACGGACGTCACTTCGTTGGTCAATGAGATCGACGACAGGACCTTGGAGATCGTATCGATCGTGCTTGTCCTGTTCATTTCTCTCTATGTGTCGCTGTTCCTAATCGTTCACCGAGCCGAAAACCAGCTGCGGCGGGTGACGGCGGAGTGGCGCAAGACCGAGTCCGATCTGTTGCAAATGCAGAAGCTCGAGTCGCTGGGCGGATTGGCGAGCGGAATCGCCCACAACCTGAACAACCTGTTGCAGCCGATTGTGTCCTTGAGCTGGCAGATGAAGAACGACGCAACAGACGATAATTCGAACGGCAAAAACGCTGAAATCGTCCATTTGGCGAGCCAACGCGCGACCGACTTGGTCCGTCGCCTGCTGTTGTTCAGCCATAAGGAAGAACCGGAAAAGAAGACGGTCGATATCCACGCGCTTGTCCTCGAGGCCCTGGCACTCTTGCAGGCGACATTGCCCTCCCAGGTGACGGTTTCCGCCGATCTCGAAACCGAGGCCGTGACCATTCTGGCCGACGACTCGGAGCTTCAGTCCGTCCTAATCAATATTCTGTCCAACGCCGTCGATTCCTTCGAGGGCGGGCCCGGGCAAATTCTCGTTCGTCTGGCCGGCGGGCCGTCAACGGTTTCGGTCATCATCTCCGATAACGGAAGCGGCATGGACGAGGAGACCGCGGCCCGCATATTCGACCCGTTCTTTACGACCAAGCCACAGGGAAAGGGGACGGGTCTCGGCCTGTCGACCGCCTTCGGGATCGTCAGGGCCCACGGCGGCGAGATTCACTGCGAAAGTCGACCGGGAGGGGGCACCAAGTTCACCACCGTACTGCCCATTGTCGATTCCGTCGGATCGCGCGATTGATCGCCTAGCATGAGTGTGCGCCTTACGGGAATGAGCACCACGGGTGTTTATGGAAAAGCGGTTTTTCATCGCAGTTGTTTTCGCTCAATATGGCCGTTGACGAGACGCCGTTTCAGAGAGCGGATTATGGGCAAATTGACCACCTCTGTGCGCCTTGGCCGTTGGTCTTCGATCGGCATGACGCTGGCGGCGCTGATCGGGATCTCCACGGCTTCCTTGGGTCAGGCGGCTGATGTATGGCATCCTCTTTCCGTCGATGTCTGGGAGCCGCCGTTCAATGGCGAATTGAAGCGCCGCACCGACACTTATGTACCGCTCGACAAGGCCGGGAAACCCTGGCGCATCTGCACGTCGATCCCGCACCTGAAGGATCCCTACTGGGCCGCCGTGAACTATGGCCTGATCGACGAAGCCAAGCGCCTCGGCGTCGGGCTCAGATTGTTCGAGGCCGGCGGCTACGGGCATCTCGAAGTACAGCGCAAGCAGATCGTCGAGTGCATGGCGAGCGGTGCTGACGCCCTCATCGTCAGCGCCATCAGTGCCGATGGCGTCAATGACCTGGTTGCCGAATACACCAAGGACGGCAAGGTCGTCATCGACATGATCAACGGCATGTCGTCGACCACCATCACGGCGCGCTGCGGCGTCGATTTCTGGGACACCGGCTTCCTCACGGGTGACTACATCCGAAAACTCGAAGAAAAGGCGGCAGGGCCGGTTCGCGTTGCCTGGTTCCCCGGTCCCGACGGGGCGGCCTGGGTCAATCAGGGCGACAGGGGTTTTCGCACGGCGGTCAAGGACAGCGCCATCGAGATCGTCACTTCGGCCCGCGGCGATACCGGCCGGGCGACACAGGGCAAGCTGGTCGAGGCGGCCCTCGAACAGCACCCGGACCTCGACTACATCGTCGGCACCACGGTGACGGCAAACGCGGCCATCGAATTGATGCGGCGCAAGGGGCTCAAGGGCAAGGTCAAAGTCCTGGCCTACTATTACGGCCCCGGCGTTCACCGCGGCATCCGGCGCGGCACCATCATCGCTGCGCCGACCGACCTGCAGGCCCTGCAGGCGCGCATCTCCGTCGATCTCGCGGTCCGGGCGCTGGAGGGCAAAACCTACCTCAAACACGTGGCGCCGAAAGTCGTCATTGTCGACCGCAAGACCGTGCGCGATTTCGATACGTCGACGTCGCTGCCGCCGCGCGGGTTCCGGCCCATCTTTAGCGTCAACGATTGGTAGACAGACAGTGCGCCCTTCGGTTAAAAAGATCTGGTGAGCAGAGCGATGCTCGGAATCCGCGGTCTGATCGCTGTCGCCGTCGCCGTCATCGGTGTCGCCGGCACCTTCCTGGCCAGCGAGACCCTGCGGGACGAGGCGCGTCAGAGCTGGCAATTGGAGGCGACGAAAACGGCCGGCGCCTTGACCGGTACACTGCTCAACTGGCTCGAGGAGAGTTACGCGCCGGTCTCCGGTCTCGCCACCCTGGTCGAGAATTCCGACAACGTCAGCGAGAACGAGTTTCTCAACGGCTTTGACAGTCTGGAGGCGCGCGCTACCGCCTTTTTCCTCGAGGCGGCGGCCTTGGCGGAACCGGCTGTCGAAATCGATGGCGATTGGCAAATCCGATATTCGACGGATTTCGAGGGCGCCCTGTCGACCGAGACGCCGCTGGCCGAATATCCGGAGGTCCTGGAAGCGATCCGTGTCGCCAAGGACCGGTTCGACGAGATCATCCTAGTCATCTGGAACTGAAGTTCAATTCATAATAAGGTTTTCTCTCGAGACGGATCATCGAGGGGGGGTGTCATGACGCCTACCAGGGGCCGGCAAGCGCCGGTCGTTGAATTGAGCGAAGAAGAGCGGAGATTTTTGCAAGGCCAGGTTCGGCGTCACCGTGTTGCGCGTTCAATGTCGGAGCGTTGCCGTATCATTCTAAGATGTGCTGATGGGCTGACGAGCAAGGCGGTTGCGGCGGAGGTTGGGGTTCATGAACACACGGTCG
>Ga0209144_1000011_pt1 | contig 34522 bp, 39 predicted proteins | sample WorMettrBAHAMAS1_FD_187392 | JGI IMG/M metagenome (GOLD analysis project Ga0209144, IMG submission 187392) | Marine gutless worms symbiont microbial communities from Max Planck institute for Marine Microbiology, Germany - Inanidrilus... | ecosystem: Host-associated > Annelida > Digestive system...
CTCTTGTAACGCGTGACCATGGTCACGCGTTACAAGAGGCTCCTTTTTACACACAACGCCGCGCGCGAGAAGTGTTTAGGGGGGGGCGGGGGGGCTAGCAGTGTCTGCTCCCCGTGGCAGAAAATTTTTGTGATTTCGGAAGTTTCGGGAGAATTGCACATGAAACGGGAAAATCTTACGAACCTTTATGATTCGGAACTGAAGCGAGCGTTCAAAAAATCACCTTCCGGCATGATGTACCTGGCCGGCACGGGTCCGGCATATACTTTCTGCTTTAATTGTCAATTTTTCAATAATAACGGCTACTATTCGGCGACGAACCGAAGGCGCGGCAATCAGCTTAAGCCAGGTCACTGCGCAAAATATACGGCTTATACGAAGTCTTTTATCAATCAGCTGCCGCCCAAAACGCCAGCATGTTCTTATTACCGGGAAAATCCCGAAGAATTATCGTTTTGGAAGCCTTGCAGTTTAAAGCCCTCCAGGAGGCCCTAGGATGGTCCAGGATGCGTATCTCTGATGTTTTCGTACCTGGCTACCCGAAGACGGCCTCGCCTCTGTACGAGGCTTAAAATGCTCTGTGGTCAAGAAAGGAAAATCGAATGACAGACGAAAAGAATCAGATGGCTGAAACTGTTCGAGCCGGACCAAGCAAGATAACCATACTGGTCGGCGCTTTCGTAGCTTGGCTGATCATCATGATGATCTAGTTGATCAGCCCCCCTTCTCTCTTAGGAGAGAAGGGGGGCTGGAACCTGAAATGGAGAAGCGACAATGAACGACCCTCTTCAAATTTTAGACGAAAACAGGACTTTTATTAACTACCGATCGGTAGCCAATCAGTGGGTGGTGAACAAGGAAGTCGTGACCTTGGTTCACTTCGTTCTCGACCCTGTCACCTTGCGCACGGGGTGGGGATGTTTCTCGCAAAGTAGCAACCGGACGGAATGGCAATGGGATACGGTCGTTGGGCGTCAAGACGCCAAACCAGAAGACACTCCTGGAATGACTTGGCGTCGGGGTTTTACGATTGATCTCTATGACAATGCGCACGGCTGGCTCACCTGGTCAACGACGGGCAAGGCGTCGCGGCTTGCCATTTCACGAGTTTGGCCGACCGTGGTGAGTAAGACGGCCCAGTCTGGCGTCTTGCCGGTCATTCAAATAACCGGCGTCGAGAATGTCGCCGCCGGGAATACGATGCTGAACGTTCCTCAGCTCGCTTTCGTGAAGACGGTCGATCGCGCCACGCTTCCGGAATCCGGCAAGAGCTCGGGTAACGTTGCGCCGCCTGTTCATGCGCCGCCCGCAGTGGGTACGGTGGGTGCGCAAAGCCTGGACGATGAAATTCCCTTCTAGGGGAGAATTGGAGCGCATCGCCACAGATATTCTGGGACCAGCGAACCGCCGACTTTCGAGCAAGACGGAGTTGCGGTGGGGCAATCATGGTTCGCTGATCGTTAATCTCGACCGAGGCATATGGTACGACCACGAAAACGCTGTTGGCGGCGGCATCAAGGATTTCATCGGGCGTTTCCAGGGAGGGGTTTCGATGCCGGACCGCATGGAACCGGAAGCGGTTTATCCATATCATGACGAGAGCGGTGCCGTTGCCTATGAGGTTGTCCGGTATATTCCCAAGACCTTCAGAATGCGGCACCGGGTCGGGGCAGAGACGGTGTGGGGCCGCGGCAATCGCGCCCGTGTTCCCTACCGGCTTCCCGAGCTCATCGAGCGTAGTGACGAGCCGATATTCATTGTCGAGGGAGAGAAAGACGCTGATCGGCTGAACCGCTTAGGCGTCTTGGCGACAACTAGCGATGGTGGTGCAAGCAACTGGTCGGCGCGGCTGAACAAGTGGTTTGCCGACCGCAATGTGATTATTCTTCCTGATCACGATGAAGCCGGCATGAAGCATGCCGAGGACGTGTGTCGGCAGCTGGACGGCGTTGCTCGAACGATCACGGTGGTCTCGCTTGCGGAGGCCTCGACGGGCGAATGCCAGCGGGGGTATGACGCATCCGACTGGATAGACGATGGTGGCACGAGAACCGCTTTACTTGATATTGCTGATGCGGCTAAACCATTGGTATCGGGACCTGGTGGTAAACCCGACCGTCTGCTCCCAAAAGGACTGGACGGGTCGTCGCTGGGGGATCACGTATCCGACGAATACGTCCGGCATCGATCGGCGCCAGGTCCCGATACTCGTTTCAAGCGGTTTCTTTCCGCCGGCGAGCTTATGGCTCTTCCGCCTCAGGAATGGCTTATCTCGAATATCATTGAGCGGCATGGCTTGGCGGTCTTGTATGGCCCGCCGGGGGTCGGCAAGACCTTTCTCGGGCTGGACATGGTCCTGAGCATTGCCAATGGCGTAAGCTGGCAGGGCCATGGGGTTTCCGGTGCGTCTGATATTTTATACGTTATGAACGAAGGACTTGGCGGGTTGAAGGGACGCATAACGACCTGGCATTGGGATGCTGGTCTGCCGCTGACTTCACGAGCTTATTTTTCATTGGCAGGCGTCGATCTTTCTTCGCTAGAAGATATGGAGAATTTCGTTGCGGCGGTGAATGCTGTGGAAGAAATGTCGTCCTTGTCGCTCATCGTTTTCGACACGCTGGCACGCTCGATGAGCGGCGACGAGAATAGCGCGCAAGACGTTGGTGCGGTTGTCAGAAGCGTTGACTTGCTACGCAATGCGTTGGGTTGTGCCGTTCTTTTAATTCATCATTCCGGCAAGGATGTTGCTAGGGGGATGCGCGGCTCGAACGCCTTGTTGGGAGCGGCAGACAGCGTGCTGAGCATGGTGAGCCAGGAGCCGGATGAAGAGCAGGAAGATGAAGCTGCGGAAGGAGGAATTATGGTGACGATCGAAAAGCAGCGGAATGCGGAATACGGCAAGAAGCTTTGTTTTAGGCAGGAGAGCGTTTTTCTGATGCAGGGCGGCGATCTCCTGGACTTGGACTTGCCTGTCTCCGTCGTCTTGAGGCGGATAGATTGCTGACTATGGCGACGAAATGCCTGGTCAAAAAGGGCGTTATTATACCTAACGTACCCGATCTTTGAATCGTATTGATGGAATCAAAAAGTTGGAGATATATCATGTCCGCTAACAGATGTTTTGGAGAGATTCTTGCCCCTGTGGAGTCCCTACATAGCTACCTATTCCCTAGAACGTCCCGCCGAGAGGTCGGTTCTGTTGAAGGCCGGTTAGTCGATATTGGCACAGATTACAACGAGCCGGCATTGCAACTGGAGGAAAAGAACATGGGGCGTCGTTTTTGGTGCCGAGTTAGCGTGGCAACGCGAGATGAGATTAGCGTGGCTATGGCCGCCGGCGACGTTTGGCAGCACAAGCGAGTGCGGGTTCGGGGCACGCTCAATTACGATGAGCAAGGAAAGGTTATTCGAGTAGTGGATGGCGCCGTAGTCTTCATCCAGCCCCCTGAGGTGGACCTCGACAAGATCGAGGACAGTGAGTTTACCGAGGGCTACCCCGTGAACGAGTACCTGGATCGACTTCGGGAAAACGAGTTTGGCTAACAGTCGGTCGAAATACTACTGGGATGCCAAAAAAGAGGTCCTCCCTTGGGAGGAAGGGAGGACCAGTTTGGTCAGGGAGGGTATGATCGATGCGGCTAACCATCGATGGCGAGATGGTGATTATACACTGGCTTGACCGTCTGGGCAATAGATTGATAATGTTTGTTCGTCATATGATGAAAGGGAGATTGTGGTGCCCGAAGAAGCGTCTGTGAATACTGAGGACACTCCTGCTGAAACGTTATTGAGTCCCGCCGATAACGGTGTTGCCGATACGGCTACAGAGGGCAAACCCTCTGATGCCGCTCCTGAGGATGCTCCCGCCACCCGGCCCGAGTATATCCCTGAAAAGTTTTGGTCTGATGAGCGCGGGATTGACACCAAAGGGTTAGGGGCGGCGTACCTGGACTTGGAAAAACAGGTTTCCGAAAGGGATGCGGGCATTCCGGAAGACGGTGTTTACGCTTCCGATCTCACGGCGGAGATGGGGATTGACGCTGAGGATGAGAAGCTGTCCGAGTACACCGAGCTCGCGCGCAAGCATCGGTTCACTCAAGAGATGTATGATGACGGGATGCGTTTGTATCTCGGCGTAGTGGATGAGCTTGAGGGGAATGCAAGGCGGGAGCGGGAGCTCCTGGGGCCGGGGGCGGACAATGTTATCGGGGAGGTGAACCGGTGGCTTGGCAAGCTGGTTGATTCGAAGGACATTTCTGTCGAAGAGGCGAATGCGTTGGTGAGCGGGGTCAAGACGGCGGATGGCGTTCGGGCATTGCAGAAGATTCGCAATGCCTATAGGAGCCCCGGAATTCCTGACACGCCCGCCTCCGAGACGAGCGCCCTTCGTGATCGTGAAGATCTCGATGCTATGGTTGCGGATAAGCGTTATGGCGTTGATATGATTTACACGAGGCGGGTCGAGGATGCGTTTAAACGGTTTTTTGATGAAGACGAGTAGTAAAGCTTCTGTAGGACATAAGTCATGTCTTCTAGACGCAGCCGTTTCAGTGCGGTATTATTTCCGCTCTATTTTGTGATCAGGAGATAATTTCGTGGCAGTTTCGAGTGTTAGCAAAGCTTTTGTCACTCTGTTCGACACAGAGGTTAAACATGCTTATCAGGCCCAGCGGGCTCTCGCCGGGACCGTTCGAGAGAAAAGCGCGCAGGGGGCGAAGACGGTCAAGTTTCCGACCCTTGGGGAGGGTGTCGCGAGCAGGCGCTCGCCCATGGTCGATGTCATGCCGATGCATGTGGACCATGCCCAGGTGACGGCGACGCTCGACGATTGGATTGCTGCGGAATTCAGTGACATCTTCAATCAGAGTCACATCAATTGGGACGAGCGCAACGAGCTCGTCACGGTCGTCGCCGGTGCCATCGGGCGGCGGATGGACCAGGTCATCATCGATGCGCTCACGAGCGCCAATACCGCGACCCTGACGGCACAAACTATTGATCTGGGGGAGTTCATCAAGGCCAAGACCGCTCTCGATAAGAAGAATGTCCCGCATGAGGACCGGACGTGCCTGATTCATGCTGAACATCTGGCGAAGCTTCTGGAGCTTGCGACGGTGACTTCGTCCGATTATCATACCGTTAAAGCCCTGGTCTCCGGCGAGCTCAATACGTATCTCGGCATGAAAATCGTTTGTATCGGAGATCGTAGCGAGGGCGGTTTGCCGAGGCACGACGCCGATCCGTCGACTTGGGTCGATATGTATGCATGGCACAAGAATGCTATCGGTCTTGGCACGGCGATGGACATGACGACGAAAATCGATTACGTGCCGGAGAAAACGTCATATCTCGTGGCATCGATGTTTTCCGCCGGCGCGGTGGGGATCGATCCTGATGGCATTTATGCCGCTCGTTGGACGGTAACCTAATCATACGGAGTAAGTTATGGCTTTTGATATCAATGCTTTGCATCTTGTCGGCTGGGAAACGGCGACGAGCAATACGGTGAACGAGCGGCCCGTCCGGCTGTTCATTTATACGGCGCAGGGAGACGATACCAGTGAGATCACTCCTGGTAATCTGAAGGTGGAGAACACGCCTGTTCGCAAGGGAGATGTCATCCTGTCGGTCGTGACCGGCGACTCCGGCACCAGCGACGGGAGCGCCAGGGCGGCCCTCTTTTGGGTGTCTGGCTATACGGCGGGCGATCCCGACGCCGCCGCCGAGAACGATCGCAAGGACACGGTTACCTTGGGTCGGCTCGATAAGTGGACGTCGACCGCGGTGACGTGATCGGACCATGGCTTTTGATATTTGCGGCTTGCAGCTTCTCGGTTGGGAGACTCGTCCGAGCAATACATCGCATCAGCGGCCGGTCCGGATGTTTCTCTATTCGACACAGGGAGACGACGATAGCGTGATCCCCGATACGGGGCTTGAAGTGCCGGACACGCCTGTCAGGAGAGGTGACATTATTCTATCGACCGTAACCGGCGATAGCTCGGCGTCCAAGAAAGTGACCTTGTACTGGGTGGAAGAGTACACGAAGGCCGACACGCCTGGCGGCAATGATCATGTCCAGCTGGAAAAGATGGCTGATTGGCCCTAACGTTATGTAGCTGTGCGGGGGTAATAAGCTGTGGCAACGGCACTCTGGGAATACTCGAACGGCAGGTGGTACGACACCGGTAACGGGTTTCTCCTGTTCGATATTCGGGGTCTTCATCGCATGGCCCATGAGGCCGATCCGAGCAATACATCGCACAAGCGGGCCGCTTATTTATTTTTTTATACGGCTCCTTTTTGGAGGGGCGGTGTTGTCCGGCACGCCGATATCCCATCTTTCGCCCTTAGCATACCGAATACTCCCGTCAGGAGGGGAGACCTTATTTTATCGACCTCCATTGATCCGTCTGCTCCGCACGTGGTTCTTTACTACGTCAGCGAGTATATAAAAGACGGTGCCGATGACCCGCTCGTCGACTATTCCGGCAAGAGGGATAAGGTGACGTTAACCGACTTATTCCGTTTGCCGTAATAGGTTTATAATCATGGCAGCCGACGACAGCAAGCTCTCGATCTGCTCAGAGGCCAACCAGTTGCTGGGAGGCAAGGCGCTTACGGCCCTTACCGGTGCCGAGATTCCCCCGGCGGCCCGGTTCAGCAATGCCGTCTATGACGATGTGCGCGACAGTGCCATCGGCATGTATCCGTGGTCTTTTTCCTTCACGCGGGTAAGGTTATCGCAATTATCGAGTCTGGACGCTGTCAGTATCAACAGTGCTCTTCATCCCATTGCGCTCTCCACGGGCAGCCGTGTGTTCACGCTGCCTTCAAACCGCATCAATAATGTTTGGGCCGTTTTCAACACGACGGACAAGGACGCCTGTCCGATCGCGGAAGGCTGGACGGTTTTTGGCGACTATTTGATCTCTGATTACAAAACGATCATCATTGAATATCAATACCGCACGCCAGAAGCTTACATGCCGCCGTTCTTCGTTCAGCTGCTGAAGTACATGATGGCGTGGAACATTGCCGAGGCCGTGACCGACCAGCTTGACAAGGCGAAATATTATAAGCGAATAGCGGTTGGGACGGAGGGCGAGAACATGCGCGGCGGATTCTTTCGCCTTGCCGCCTTCATGGACAGTCAGAACCGTCAGACCAAATATGTCAGCGATGATTCCTTGCTTCGGGTGCGCTTGTGAGCCGGATCGTTCATGTCCAGACGGATTTCACCGTTGGTGAGGTTGATCCCAGGGCGACAAGCCGGATTGACCTGAAGCAATACTTTTCCGGTCTTGCCAGGGCTGAGAACGTCGTCGTCATTCCCCAGGGCGGCGTGAAGCGCCGCCCTGGGTTGCGATATATCTACACTCTGTCTGATGGATCGACACGTTTCGATACCTTCACGCCTCGCTTTGTCCCGTTCGATTTTAACGTTGAAGACCATTACATGCTCGTCTTCGCTCCGATTGGCGCTGCTAACGCCGTTGGCGTCGATGCCAAGAAGGTCGGCATGTACGTTTTCCGCCCAGCCATTCAAGCGACTGGCGTGGAGGAAGATGAGCATGTGCCCAACTTGGTTTTCATGAGTGATGTCGATGACCCCGATGACTCTGCTGTTGTTGATGTAGGCACTGCTTATCTGGAAATCGAGGGTCTATCTGTTGACCAGCTTGAAGATATGAAATTCGCTCAGGCGGCCGATACGCTCATTATTGTTCATGCGGATATGCACCCCATCAGGATCGTACGTGGCAATAGGCATAATAGATGGGCTGTCGATACGATCGACTTTTCGATTACGCCCGTCGTTAGAGAGCATTTTCCGGAGGACGAGCTCGAACCCAATGCGACTCTTAAGTTAGAGCGTACTGATGTTGACGGTTTTTTTAGAGCTCACCTTGATGGTCAGCCGGGTAAGATTATCAAGGTTGAGACTATTGATCGCGAGCCAGCGGACCTTGTTGCTTTTGATGAAGACGCGGCCACGCTTATTGGCAGCCGCATCGTTTTGACTGACGGTGGGTCGCTTAGAATTACTCAGAAGGTCGATGGTAATACCTGCCTAGCCGAGGTTGTGGATGCTGTTACACAGGGTGAATATTCATATCAGGATTGGAAAAAGCTTATTCAGAGGGCTGTGCCCGTTCTGACCGGCGGTGATTCCGCCACGGGTCCACAGTGGCCGCGCTCCGTATGTTTTCATGAGGGCAGGCTGTGGCTTGGAGGAACCAGGAGCAAGCCATCGATAATCTTTGGGTCTCGGATAGGAGACTTCACTGATTTCGGTCTTGGCGGCGGTTTAGATGACGACGGCATTGTAGTGGAGATTGTTTCCACAACATTGAATGATGTTGTCGATCTTTATTCGGGAGGAAATCTTCAGATATTTACGACTGGCGGGGAATTTTACATTCCGCAGACGGGGCAGTTCGAGGCGATCACGCCGAGCAATATTGCAATCCGTGCAGCCGGCCATGCCGGCAAGGATCAGCATACTCCTGTTGCTGGCATCGGCGTTAGCACGCTGTTCATTCAGCGTGGCGGTAAGGCGCTTCGTGAGCTCATTTATTCAGACGAGAATAACGCGTATCTGAGCCATCCTCTTTCGCTCCTGGCGACGCATATGATAAATGACCCGGTTACGCTGGCCATCCTTCCCTCTTTCGAGGGAGAGGGCGAGCGTGTGATGATTGTCAATGGAGATGGCACGCTCGCCGTTTTCACCTTGCAGAAATCCCAGAATCTCGTCGGAGCGACACGGTGGACGACGCGTGGCGAGTTCAAGATGATCAGTGTGGTTGACGATAATGTCTATGTTCTTGTTAAGCGTCCTAAATATGCCGTCGGCGGAGGGATCAACGCATATCAATGGACCGTGGAGGTGTTCAAGAAGGACTATCGGCTGGATTTGGCTGGAAAGGTGACCGATCCGGAGGAGTATAGAGTCGGACTAACGCCTATTCCCGAACGGCTGCAAAACACTAAAGCGAGTTTTATCGTCAATGATCGTGTGCGCACCATCGAGAACATAGGCGCTACGTACGCTTTCTATGATACGCCCATTCGCAGCAGAAGTTATCAATATAAAAGGGGAGATACCGCATTTGAGATCGAGGATGCGATGCATATCCTCGATCACGGTCCTAACCAGGATTTTACTGTCATATGTAAGTTCGTTCGTCTTCCCTGGGTTGAGGACTCTGATGACGACGACGATGATGATGACGACGACGATGATGATACGGACACGGCCGAGTGGATTGATCCTGTGTCGATCAATCCGAAATGGCGTCAGGTCCTCATTCAAATGCACAATCGTCCCAGCGGTACCAAAGTTCTGGGGTATCGCTGGGAAATACGTTTGCAACATTCCGAGAATAATCCTGATGAGGTAAGAGCCGCCATATATATCGATGGCGTCGGTCAAGCCGCTGTCTCTGCTCGCAATGAAACGGTTTTGGAGGAGAACGTCGCTTATTATTTGGCCTTTACGTGGGACCGGGATGGTGATTGCTATCTTTGGGTTAAAGTGGCTGATACACCAGAGGTAGCCGGTGGGATCGCGGACGAGCCGGGCCATTTGACCCTTTCAACGACATTCGGCAGCGCCGATTTTTCCAGTCAAACGCCTGCTCCCGGCGCGAAGGTCTTTGTCGGTGGGGATCCGGAAAACCTGCCGGACATTTATTCAGGACCCCTGGCGGACGACCTCGGCAGACCGCAAGTTCACAAAGTGGTTGGCAACATTTCCGATATTCGGTTTTATGATCGCGCCTTTTCCATGGCTGAGGTACAGAGCATGAGTGAGATAAACCCGGAGGCTTGGATTCTTCCTGGATATGCGCCCCCTGGTCATCCCATAGAGTACGGGTGGAACTTCGATGTTCACCTGGAAACTCTTCCGGTCGAACCGCAGGTGCATGACCCTTCGACCATGGGGATCAAGAAGCGCGTGGTCGAGGTTAACGCCCGTGTCGTCGATACGCAATCTCTGACCATCAACGACGTTGAGCTGCCGTTTGACAGCCTCCGGACCGGCAGCGTGTCCGGCATTGACGGTCCGGTTCAGAAGTTCACTGGCGTTAAGACCGAAGGGCCGTTTTTTGGATACGATAGTTATGGCATTATAAAGATTACGCAAACCGTTCCTCTTCCCATGACATTGACCGCGTTGGACTATAAAATCAGTCTAGGCCGGTAAAGCTCGAGAGGTTTAAAGGGTGGTTAGTCTCGCCGCAGCTTCCACGCTCCTTCTGGGAGTACAAGTCATTGGTGGTCTGGCGGGGGCCTCGGCAAGCCTTTCGGCAGGCAAGGCAAGTCAGCGAGCCTATCAGCTTCAAGCGAAGCAGGCTGCCCTGAACACACGTCTGGACGTTCTTCGCACGCGTACCGAGTTGCTAAACCATAAGCGGCAAGGCATTGCCATTTTGGAAAAAACGGCCAGCGATATAGCGACACTCAATGCCCGTGCAGCCGCCGGCGCGATAAATCCATTTTCGGGTTCCATCTTGAACACGGCCGAACTTATCCGTGGGCGTGGAGTACGAGATTTCGACGTGACTGTGCAGAATCGACGAATGCTTGAATTGGAGGCGCAGTTGTTGGAGACCGGCGGGGCGTTGCAGCAGCAGGAATATGAACTGGCCGGAAGGAATGCCCGGCACCAGGGATACGTCAATGCATTGAACGCCGGTCTCGATGTTGCCAGCGCCGTCGGTCGATACTCGCTGAGCCGTGGTGGCGGGAATAAAGATGGCTGACCGGTATCCACGGCCATCTTCGAGGTTCGTCCAGTCCGTGGGGCCTGGTCGTCTGCCAAGGTTTGATCCTGTCGGGCATCGTGAGGCGGCCCGGTCGGGCCATGCCACGGCTCGGCTTGCCGGCACGGCGGTCGGCATGATCGAGAATCTCGTCGGCTACGCCGCTCGGGAGGAAGAAAGGCGAGGTAAAATTCATGGGTCAATCCGTGGCGGCGGGGACCCTCGTGGCGTGTTGGAAGGGTTGCGCGGGCGTGACCCCGCGATGCTGGGCCCGGAAGAGGCGGCGGCGTGGCAGGCTGCCACCAATCAGCTGGCTGTCGAGGTCGAGGTCGAAGCCAAGAAAGAGATGGGGCTGCAATACCTGCAAGCCCTTGATAATAAGGAAGGCCCTGCGGCGCTTGGCGAGCGGCTCGATATGGTCACTGGCGGTTTCTCCGAAACGCTTGAGTTGCTGAATCCTGCGACCGCTAGGGAGCTCGCAGTCAAGCTGGATGAGTATCGAAACGCTCAATTCGTGCGTTTTTCGGATTTTAGTCTGAAAGAAACGCGCGCCCGAAAGCGTGCCGAGGCGGCGCTTAGACTAGATGCGTTGAATATTGGTCTTGAGAACCTGGCCGCATCGCCGGTCAGTAATGTCAAGGGGCTGATAAAGCAAGAAATAGATGGCATGGCTGACTGGCTGCGTGGCCAAGGCTATGACAGTGATGCAATCGCGCGGGAGATATCTTCGTCGAAGAGGCGTGCGGCCATCGCCAGGGTCATGGGGGAGTTCGAGCGGGCCGAGTCCGTTTCCGGGAGACAAAAACTCATCGAGAAGCTCGAAGCGGAACCTCTCGAAGACCTGTCCTTGCGGGACACCACGTCTCTGGCTCAGGCCCTTCGCCGCAGGGTGGCCAGTCAGGCGAGCGCCGTAACGGCGGAAGTCCGAGGGTTGCGGGAGTCTATCGACGACGAAATCCTGTCGGTCGTTTCCGCCGGCGGCATTCCGGATACAAAGCTGCTTGCTGAGGCGCGGGCCGAATTGGGAGCTCTGCGGGAGCGCGGGGCTTCACGCGCTCAACTTGCTGCAGTGGGTGAGCGCGTAGAAGCCGCGGAGCGGCGCATCTTGTACATGCGGGCAATTCGGGACCTGCCGTTGGAAGGCCTTCTCGCGGAGCGCGATCGTCTCGCCGCCGAAATCGGGTTGGGCGAGAATGTTACTCCCGAAGACATTATGAGGCTTACGGATATCAAGCGGCATTTGGAATCGATTGCGACGGAAAAGGGCAGGTGGAAAAAGTTCATATCGCCCGCGATTGATGCAATGGAGCGACTTCAAGGCGACGTTAAGGCGTTTCGTCGTGTTGGCGACGCCGAGATTTCCGAGGTTCTCGATACCGTAAGCGCCTTGGAGTTCGCCGGCGTGCCAGGGGCGCTGATTCAACCGGTTCGAGAAGATGCGTCTCGCTTGCTGTCGATGCGAGACCTTTTCAATGATATTGCTGACGACAATAGCCTGGTTTTGGAAGCGAAGGTGGCGGCCTTACGTAAACGGGGCGGCGGCGAGTTTCTCGACGCTTTCGATAAACGGTTGTCGGCCATGGAAACGGCGTTGAAGCAGGACCCGCTGTCCTGGGCGGATGAGGCGGGGGTGATCACTCTGGACCGTGATATCGTTCCCGCCATTCTGGCACAAGACGAGCAGAGACTGTTGCGCCGTCGGCAGGACGCGGACAAAATGTCGGCGCATTATACGGTCCCCCCGAAATTCCTGACCGGGAACGAGGCTCTTGCTTTGTCGGCTGCCTTGGAAAGCATGCCGATTGGCGAGCAGGCGATAGCGCTGGGCCAGATTGTTTCCGGGTTTGGAAAAGACGCCATGATTGTTATGGAACAATTGGGGGCCGGAGCGCCGGAACTGGCGCATATAGGAGGCTTGATGGCCCTCGATGCCCCCTTGCCTGTCGTTGACGCGGCCCTGAAGGGCCGCGCCGTTCGGGCGGGGATAGAAGACCGTGCTCTAGGCGAGTTCTTCGACATGCGGGATAGACGAATGAGGGTGCTGTCCGGACTTACCGGGTCTCGTGCTGTCATCGACGTTGTGCATCGGATTAAGTCGGTTGGCGATCTTATCTATTTGGGCCAGGGCGGAAGCGCCTCCGGTTATTTCGATGCGAGCGCTTACGAGCTCGCCCTTCAACATGCAGCTGGTATGCGCGAGATTGACGGAGAGCGGTTCGGGGGCTTTGTCGAGTACAATGGAAAAAATATTCTGCTGCCTGTAAACGTTTCTCAGGACGGCATTGAAGATATCTTTGACGACATGGAGGCCGCCGAAGACATTCTGCCGCTTGCGGTCGCCCAGGAAGAAAGCGGCGAATTCGTGAGCTATGATCGGCTGCCGATTGGAGTCGTGAATGAGCAGCGGGTTTCTCTCAAGACCATCCAAAAATCACAACTTATTAGCGTAGGCGATGGTATCTATAAGCTCATGTACCGCGACGAGATTTTGTTCGCTCCCAACGGGCGGCCCTATCTTATTGATTTGACGCGCGTTTCCAGGGAGATACCGCGTCTTCATCTTAAGCTTTCTGAGTAACAGAATCGTGTTTTTTGAACGATACAACAATAGCGGTTTTGGTGACACGCCTCTACGATATGGCGGTGAGGACATCGGGTTTTTCGATGCTATGTCCGAAGCATATTCCGCTCAAACTAGGGGGCTGAACATCGACGCGTATACGCTCTTGATGACGCAAGAGCTCACGCCGGTCATTGATGCAATCCAGGAGCGGGAGGATGTGACGTTTGTCAATCCGGGGCGTTTCTTCGGCGGGTCTGACAGTTTAGGGCATAACGAAAAAATGCGCGGGCATTATTTGAACAAGCTGTTGGATCACGTCAATGAAAATGAGGATATCTATCCTGAGTTCACGGACATGACCCCGGAAAGTCTGGATGAGCGAATAAAGACGACGGCTTTGGAAGCGATTCAAAAGGGCCAGGAAGCGGCTGCGCGTGAGGACATGCTTGGAACGCTCGGCGGTTTTGTTGGGAGCATGGGCGGAATCATTGCTGATGATGCATTTTTTGAGCAAGCGCTCATGCTTGGTCCCGTGATGGTCTCTGGCATGAGCATGGGAGTGGGAGCGCGTGGACTCGGGCTTGCCGCGCTGCGTGAAGCGGTGATCAGTGGCGGGATTGAAGCCTCCCTGCAATCAGGGATCATGGATTGGTATCAAAAGCTGGGGCTGGATTATTCGTATGCGGATTTCTTCAAGAATGTCGCTGCGGCAACCGCGCTCGGCGCGGCTTTCCCGCCAGTGCTACATGCGGCTGGCGAGGGGGTTGGTTTGATAAGAGAAGGGCTTCGCGCCTATCGGGGGCGTGGCGGTAAGGCCAAGGAGGCGGATTTGGTTGATGACGTCCTAGAAGACTTTGACGAATTGCGCCAGGCTACGCCCCCGGATGTGGACGCCGCCGAAGCCTCCGCCCTAGTGGCGGAGGCTTCGGATTCCTTCGAACGAGGCAGCGTTCCAGGACATGACGCCCCTTTGATGGAAACAGGTGAAGTCCCTGTTACCGGGCGGTTGCCGGAGACGGACGATCTTTTTGGAACGGCATTAGATGATGAAATTTTCCTTATCGAAGAGATCGTCGATAATCAGCCGATCAGCCGGGAAATTTCTGTTGGCGAGGCGCGCACAATCGTGGCCCAGGACCGTATAATGCTTGAACGAATGAAGGAGTGTCTCTTGTGACCAATCCTTTCGAGGCTCATGGACTTGATCATCTTTCGCCGTCTTCGCTTAATTTGTGGGCTACGGAGCCAGCCTTTTGGGCGATGAATAAGCTGTTGGGCCATAAATTCCCGCCCGGGGTATCGGCAATTCGTGGGACGGCGGTAGAGCAAGGTATTAATATTGGATTGCAAAGACCGACGTATGGTTTCGCCCATAAAGATATTTGTGTTCGCACCGCTGAAACGATCTTTGATAACTCGGTATTGGAGTATGCGTTCGACGGTGAAGATTATTCCACGGCTGCCGAAAGGGAACGGAAGAGGATTTCCGGTTATGTCTATAATGGCTTTGAAGTCTTGAGCCAGTACGGCAAGCCGAGCGGCGTACAAGACCGTGTAGAGATCAATCTCGATGACGTGCCCGTCCCCGTTATCGGTTATACGGATTGGCGTTTTGACGACCTTGGAGTGATCGTCGATCTGAAAACCACCGATCGACTTCCATCTTCCATAAGAACGTCCCACGCTCGCCAGGGAGCGGTTTATGCAAAAGCCTATGATAACTATGCAATGGTATTCGTCTACGTAAAGTCTGCTGCCAGGAAGAAAGACGGGTGTGCATCCGTGTCCCTGGAATTGTCATCGGGAGAGAAACGGTGTCATTTGGAGAGCTTGCGTCAAATCGCATTGCGGCTTGGGCGCTTCCTGGCCTTGTCGAAAGATCGTAATGAGTTGGTTGGGCTTTTGGTTCCCGACTATGAATCGTTTTACTGGAACAGCGCTTTGGCAAAAACCGCCGGCAAAGAGGTCTATGGATTCTGATGCCGTTCAATGAGTGTATTGATGCCGCTCTTGCTGAAGGCGTTATTACGGAAGAGCAGGCGGCTCGGGTGCGCCGGCTTGCGACAGCGTTTGAAAACGAACCGAAGCCGGGGTCCGCCGCCTACGTCGCGTTGGAGCGTGAAGTCGAGCAGCGGGTCAGGCGGCTGAACTTGCAACATCAAGCACAGAAGCGTGCCTTTGACGATTTGAGCCGCTTCGAGGGTGATGATATCGGGGAAGCGCTTATCGCTCTTTTGGAACGCGATGGCTCCGGGCGTGCTCCTTACACCAATGTCGTTGCCCGGCAGAACGCCATGCGCGGTATGGCGCACGCCATGATGGAGACGACAATTTCCAATCTGCGGAAAACCGCCGTTCTAGGCAGAGTCTCGAGACGGGCCGCCGTGTCGGCCATGGACATGGTGAGGGAAGTTTTCGGCGAGTCGTCGGGTAATGCTTTTGCCAAGGATATGGCGAAAGGGTGGACCGAGGCAGAGGAATTTCTGCGCAAGGAATTCAATTCATTGGGTGGCGATATCCCGGAACGCAACGACTGGGGCATGCCCCAAATGCATGACAGTGCCGCTGTTCGCGAAGCCGGTTTCGCGGAGTGGTACAGTTTTATTCACCCGCGCTTGGCGCGTAACAAAATGAAAGATTATGAAACCGGCGAGCCATTGACAGCGGAACGGCTGGAAGAGATTCTTGTAGAAGTTTGGGAGACGATCGCCACCGAGGGCTTTTCGAAGGTCAAGGAGACGGCCGTGGCGGGGCCGGGGAGGTCGCTTGCGCGCCGTCGTCAGGACAGTCGGTTCTTTCACTTCCGGGGTGCGCAAGAGTGGATGGAGTACAGCGAGCGATTTGGTTCCGGCGAGCCCTTTTCCATCATGATGAACTATGTTGACAGTATGTCGAGAGACATAGCCCTGCTGTCTGTGCTCGGGCCTAATCCAAACACCACGGTACAGTTCCTGAAGACTCAGGCGCAGAAGGCCGCCGCGGAGGCGGACGCTGCGGCGGGCACCGGCAAGCGGATGGCGAAGCTTCGGGCTTCGCTTGCGACGTTCGATGACATGTACAACCTTATCACAGGAACCTCTCATATGCCCGTTAATGAGACTGTCGCTAGGTCTTTTGCGGGCTTGGGAAATCTCCTGACAGCGGCCTATCTTGGGTCAACGTCCATCCTTGCGGTCATGACCGACCCCAATTTTACGCGCATCACCAAGCGTATGGCGGGGATGGACGTATTCCAGTCATCATTCAAGCAGGCGTTCCGGATGTTGACCGCCAGCAAGGCGACGAAATCGCAGGTCATACGTCAGGGGCTTATTGCTGAGAACTGGTCTTCCATCGCTTATGGACAGGCTCGATATGCGCGCGACGTATTGGGCGGGAAAATGTCCGAGGCGATATCGCATGCAGCTATGAACATTTCCTTGCTATCGCCATTTACCCAGGCAGGACGATGGGCCTTCGGCATGGAGTTCATGGGATTCATCGCCGACAATACGAAAAAATCCTACAAGTCACTCAATCCCGATTTTAGAGAGACATTGACGCGGTATGGAATTTCGGACGTGGATTGGGCCGATCTTCGAAAATACAGGCAATATGAGTTCAAGGGGGCGAAGTTTCTTCGTCCTGACGAAATCTTTGAAGAGAACCGCGACCTGGCGTTCAAGGTTCTCGAAATGGTCCAGGGCATGACGAATTTGGCTGTGCCGGTAGCGTCCACGCGTGGACGCGCGGCTCTTGTCGGGGGCACGAGGCCCGGAACGGTAACAGGTGAGATCGCAAGATCATTTGCGATGTTCAAAAACTTCCCTGTTACTGTTTATTTGAACCATATTCGAGCGGCCCTTCATCAGCCGAGCATGGGGCGTAAATTGTCTATTGCCGGAGACTTGCTCATCACGAGCACGGCAATGGCCGCTCTTGCCATCCAGTTGCGCGAGATAACGAAAGGGCGCGACCCTGTTGCCATGGACACTTCTGAGTTTTGGGGCAAAGCGTTGTTGACCGGAGGCGGGCTTGGAATCTACGGGGACTTTCTATTCAATGACGTTAACAGGTTTGGCGGTGGTCTGACGGAGACGATTGCGGGCCCCAGGATCCAGTTTTTAAATGATCTTCGCCGGTTGACGCTTGGCAATGCGATGGAGGTTGCGCGGAGAGAGAAGACGAATGCCGCTCTTGAAACGGTGGACTTCTTTGGTCGCCATGTCCCCGGAGCTTCGACATGGTACCTGAGGCTTGCGATTGAGCGTGGCATTTTAGACCGGCTGCGGCTGATGGCTGACCCTAATGCGCGGAAACGTTTCAGGAACATGGAAAGACGATATTTAAAAGATTATAATCAGGAACATTGGTGGCGTCCTGGCGTTCTCGTTCCTGAACGTGCGCCGGATATTTCCGCGGCACTTGGAGAGCAATAGTCGTGGTCGATCAAACAATACTTCCGCATATCGCTGACTACTACATCAATTCAATTCGGCGCAGGCTTTTGTATGACGGGAGCGCGGGGACGGGGCCGTATTACTTCAACTTTGAAGTTCTTGATAGAAAGGATGTTGGCGTTTACATCCAAAAGCCGAATTCTCTTTTAAAGCGTTTGACCTATGGGCTGGATTATCAAGTTTATATTTTCGATGATATTGACGAAAGCACGGGGCAGACGACAGGAACGGGATATGTGGTTTTGGAGATGGCTGCCGAGGCCGAAGACACGATCGTTCTGATCGGCGCGCGATCTGTTGAGCGTGTAAGCGACTTCATTACAGGCGATACCCTCAGGACGTGGGACCTGAACAGGGAGTTGGATTCGCAAACGATCTTCAATCAGCAGCTTTCTGAACGTCTCGACCTGTCGATCTCCGGACATTTGACCGATCCAATTGGTGCGAATTTCAGTCTTCCGCAGGCGGAAGAACGAAAAAACAAGCTGCTCATCTTCGACAAGGATTTCGGTCTGCCGACCGTCGGTCTCGATGCCAACGCCTTAGCCAATCTGCTGTTGATCGCAGGCCCGCTGCTCGCTCAGCTACAACAGCTTATCGCCAGCTGGGGCATGTTCAGCCCCCTGTATCTTGGCGCGAAGTCTTCCGACCCCAGCCTCAACAATGAAGGAGGCCCGCTGGAAGATGGCTCGATCTATTACAATCTTGATGATGGGCTCAAAATCTACGATATTAATGACATGTCCTGGTCTGTTCTCGTCATTCCGGCTGGAACCTCGACGACGACCACGACGGTTGCCGAACTGGACAAGGGGTTCATTCTTGCAATGGCTGCATCACTTTAGGAAAGGCTCATGGCACAGAATTTTAAACGCTATTTTTTGAAGGATGTTGGAACGACCGCACAAGCGTTCGCCGCTACCGACAGCACCGACCTGATCATTGGCATTCATATCGCCAATACCGAGCTTTGCCAGGTCCTTGTCGATATATGGATCACCAACAGTGGGATCGATTATTACATCGGCAGACTCATTCCGATCATGCCCGGAGCGGCCCTTCAATTCATCGACGGCGGAGCTAAGTTCGTTCTGGAGGCCGGGGATACGTTAAACATCGTATCGGATTGCGAGAGTTCCCTGGATGTTTGGCTTTCGGTCATCGACACAATCAGCGAAGTCTAACCGCCATGCCGTATTTCGGTAATCCTCTCATCAATGCTTACACTCATGTGCAGAAGCAGACTATTACGGCGGACGGGAGTTCCACTTATGTTCTCGACATTCCCGTTACCGCTTCGACCGAAGTGGAAGTGTTCGTCAACAATGTGCGCCAGGAGCCCGTTGAGGCCTATTGGGCCTATAGCACCACGTTGGCCATGTCCGAGCCCATCCCCGCTGGCACACCGTTCTATGTCGTCTATCAGGGAAAAGCCGTCTTCACGGCGGCCACAGGACACTTTAGCCAGATAACGGCCGTCTTCGACCATCCTGACGGCAACGATTTAGATACGGTCGAGCCCAATAACGCCCTCCCTTTTAATGCGCTCTTGACCTACGCCGGAACGGGATTGGCTGATTATGACGGAATAACATATACCTATACGACGCCGTTCTCCGGGACATATCTCATTCATCTTTCGGTCCTGGGTGAAGCTCCAAGCGGCGATCCTGATGCACGCATGCAGTTTGGCCTAGCCATAAATGGGCTTGCCGACATCCGACTGATTGACGGGCCGGCCGCTTCACAGCAGCATGGCACATACATGGCCTACTTCCTCCGCGGCACGACGCTCCGCTTCATGAACCACACCCTAGGAACCGTCACCTATTGGCGGAATGTGGATCCGGGCTACAGCACCTATGCTGTCATATCGCTCGTGGGAGTATGAACCATGCCGCTGAGCGTAGTCAGGCTGCCGCAGTACGAACGGGACTTCCGCGACGCCAACCGCATCAACCTGCTCATCAATGGCGACATGCGCATCGCCCAGCGGACCGTGGTCGAGCAGAGCGCGCCCACGGCCAGTACCATAACCGTAGACCGCTGGGAGCTGATCAAGACCAGCGACGCATCATGGAAGATCGGCCGGGAGAGTGCATGGTCCGCTGCTGGCACGCCGTTCAATCATTGCCTCAAATGCACGGTGACGTCAGGCGCGGCGGCGACGATCAGCACCCGCCACGTCATCATTCAACAGCGTATCGAGACCAACTTCCTGTCGCCGGCCCGCATTGGAACGGTGAACGCCACGCCCTTGACCCTTTCCTTCTGGGTGTTTAGCTCCATTCCAGGGACATATATCGCTGAGCTGCGCCTTCTGAATGTCGGGCATCAGATCAGCAGGGCCTATGAGATCACGCAGGCGAATGTTTGGGAATACAAGACGATTATCTTCCCGCCCAATACCCTTGCTACGCTTGACTATTCGAACGGCACCAAGTACGAATTGTATGTGATGTTTTGGTTGGCGGCCGGGCCTTCTTTCACGTCCGACCCCTTGCAGACGGAATGGGCCGGATACCTCAATGCCTCCCGTGCGACCGGCCAGACCGATCTCGGAGCCGTAACGGATGCATATATAGCGTTTACGGGCGTGCAATTGGAGCCGTTGCCGGAACCGACGCCGTTCATACATACGGACTATTCGACGGAGCTTAGGAAGTGCCAGCGCTATTTCGAACACTCTTTCCCGGGAGAGGCCGTGCCCGTCAACAACCGAGGCGACGACGCTCATCGGATCATGCTTGTATCAGGCACGGCGTCAAATGCATGGAGCGGCGGGCAGGTCTATTTCAGAGAGACAAAGAGAGAGTCGCCGGATATAACGACATGGGCGCTCAACCATGCGGAAGGGAAGGTTTCAAAGAACGGTACTACGCATCAGAATGCGAACATTCAGAGGGTGTCGCCCGCAGGTTTCGCTGTGTTTACACAGTCCTTGAATACAACCTTCAATCTTTATCTGAATTGGGCAGCCGAGGCTGAGTAGGAGACGATATAAATGCCAACAATCGGGCGCGACCTTCCATCAACCGGACTCTTTGCCGATCTTGACCCTGTTACGGTCGTCGCCGGCAAGCAGACGTATGACCTGCTTCTCGCCGGCGACGAGTTCAATCCGGCTTCCGTCAACAACCTACTCGTCAGCGTCAATGGAAGCCTAGTCCCGTCGTCCGAATTGCGGCTGGCGGGGAATCAACTGACGATCGCTCGTACGTTCGTTGATGGGGATACGATCGATTTCATCCGTGTCCTCGGGCACGTCGGTAGGGCGACCGAGCCGGCCGACGGCACCATCACAGCGGCCAAGCTGGCCGACGATGCAGTGATCGAACCCAAGCTGGCTCGCCATAGCGTGACCGTTGACAAGATCGGAGAGAACGCGGTCACGGCTTACGCCATTGCCGAGGATGCCGTTGACACCTCGGAGATCGCGCAGGATGCCGTTACCGCCTCCAAGCTTGCCGACAATGCCGTCACATATGAATCGATCGCCGCCAATGCGGTCAGAGACCGCAATTTGGCCACGTCGTCCGTCACGTCGGCGGCCCTTCAGTCGGATTCCGTCATCGAGGACAAGATCGCTTCTCATGCTGTGACGGAGCCCAAGATCGCCTCGGACGCGATCGTCACCCGCTCGATCAGGAACCGGAACGTCACCGAGCCGAAGCTGGACGCCGGGGCGATCTCCGAGCGCGCCCTTGGCGGCGGCTCGGTAACGCCCTCGAAGCTGGCGGATGACGCCGTCACCGAGCCGAAGCTGGCCAATGACGCGGTGGGAACGGCCAAGATCAAGGACAATGCCGTCGGCACGACGAAGATCGCCGACGACTCCCTAACCACCATCAAGCTGACCGATCATGTGGTCACGGAAGAGAAGCTGGGTCCGGATGCCGTGACCGCGCCCAAGATTGCGCACGAGGCGGTCACGACGCGGGCGCTCGGCACCGACGCCGTGACCACACCGAAAATCGCTCCCAATGCGGTTACCGAGTCCAAGCTCGACGACGGGGCGGTCACGTCCGTCAAGCTTGATCTCGAAGCTGTGACGTGGAACAAGCTGGCCGACGATGCGGTGATCACCGAAAAGATTGCGGACGGAGCCGTCCTCGCGGATCAGATCGGCCACGGCGCGATCACGTTCGATCGCCTGGCCGACGGATGCGTCCGCGAAGAGAAAATCTATCCGAATGCCGTGACGACCAACAAGATTCTGAACGACGCCGTGACCACGCCGAAGCTCGGCCGAAGCGCGGTTACCACGCTCAAGATCAATGACTTGGCGGTGACCGAGGAAAAGCTTGCCGACGGGGCGGTGACCGCCGCCAAGATTAGCCATAGCGTCTTCTCCGAGTTCGGCGTCGGACCACTGAGCATCACGACGGACAAGATCGCCGACAACGCCGTGACTGCAGAGAAGCTGGATCCGAACGCCATCCCGCAGGCGAGCATCGGTGATGGCGCCGTCACCGAGCTGAAGCTCGCCAATGACGCGGTCACGACCCGCGCACTGGACGACCAGGCGGTCACGACCGAGAAGTTGGCCAATGGATCGGTGACCGCTGAGAAATTTGCCGCTGGCGCAATCCCTGACGCCGTCCTCACCGACGGGGTCATCGTCGAGCGGTTCCTGGCCGATGGTGCCGTGGGAGAAGACAAGCTTGGCGGTAACGTCGTCGCGACCGACAAGATCAAGGACACCAATGTCACCACCGCCAAGCTGGCCAACGGCGCGGTCACCGAGCCGAAGCTCGCCGCCAACAGCGTCAATACCATCAAGCTGGCCGAGAACGCGGTTACAACGGACAAGATTCTGAACGGACAGGTAACCGGAGCGAAACTCGCCGACGATGCCGTGACCGAAGCGAAACTGGCGGATGACAGCGTCAACAGGAACGCGCTCATCAACGGCATCGTCGATACGAGCAAGCTGGCGGATGACAGCGTCACCGCCGACAAGCTCGGCGTTGATCTCGGGTTCGAGATCGGCGCCAACGGTGTCATTACTTTCACCAACAAGGTCTATACGAACGCGGTGCTGATGGCGGGATTGAATCTTGCAACGGCGGGGAAGCAAGACCTGTTCAAGGATTTCTCAGGCAGCGGCGAGCGGTGGGGGACCGCCAGAACGGTAGAGGTCGCGCCTCCGGCCCTTCCATCCGGCGAGGACTTCATGCTGGATACGGACAGCGATGCAAGCGTGCTCATATGCAGGTCAACAGGGCTCTATCATATTGATCTCGAGGTTTGCCTGGATGTCGCCGGGAACAAGCTCAGTGCATTCGGTCTTGAGCTTCTTGTGGGAAATGTAGCCAAAGCCGAGGGATGGGCAACGCTTGCCACCATCAAGGGTGGCGGCGATGACGACGATGATGATGACGATGATGACGATTCTGGCGATATTACTGGACTCGTTACCGCCCGTGTCAGCCTTGTTACCCCCCTTATTCAAGCGGCGGCGTCAGCCCCGGCATCAGCAGCTGACAGAGTCAGCTTCAAGCGCATCGTCACCCTGTCGGAAGGCGATATCATATCGACGAGCAAAAAACACATCAAAATCAAGCGTTACGCCACGCGTCTGTCGTTCATCAGGTTGGGCTGAGTTTACTGCCCATCGGCAGTTTTTTAAAGTGATCGATAGTCAAGCATATATCAAAATAAACGACTTAACGCATGGCGTTAAGTCGTTTATTTTGATGGGGAATAAGACGGTATATGTTGAGTCAACATGGAAATAAAGTTCGCAAATGACGATTTGACACGGATATATACAGACGAGGCACACAAGATGAGCATTGCAGCACTGTTGAACGAAGTCCCTCATCCAGGAGAGTTCATTCGAGATGAATTGGAAGCACGCGGATGGGTGCAGCGGGACCTTGCGTATATCCTTGACGTTCCAGAGCGAGCAGTGAACATGATCCTTGCTGGAAAGCAAGAAATCAGCCCGGACATGGCGCAATCGCTTTCCAAGGCTTTTGGGATTTCTGCCGAGTATTTCCTAAACCTTCAAAAGACCTATGAACGTAGTCATTCCCTCTAGCTTGACTTTCTTGCTTTCGAACGTCTAGAGTTGACCTGTTATGGCAGAACCGCACGCCGATTTCGATTCCATCATTGTCGCGGTCGCCCGCATCGAGGAAAAGCTCAACCATATTGCGGATGCGATCGAGAACCACACGGACACGATTGGAGATATCTCCAATCGTCTCCGGCTGGTGGAAAACAACCTGATTCGACGGGAAGCCATCGAAAGGCGTTTCGAGCGTTTCATCTGGCTGATCATCGGTGCCATCGTCTCCCTTAGTGTCGGCCTTATCCTGACTTGGTTCCGGGCATCGATGACCGTCTAGGCGTCGGTCAGGTGCCCCTCATTCGGTTGCGAACCGACATCACGCTCGATTCGGACCATTTGCTATGCCCACGGAACGTTTTGACGCCGCGCGCCTCCAAGCCTTCGGCTATTTTTTTCAGCGTCGTACAGCCATAGGCTTCCAGTTCCTGGATGATCACCCATACGGACTTCGTCCACTCGTGGTTTTTTTTTCGGTAGGCTTCATTGGCTTTCGCCGCAAGCTCTTTATAGTTTTCAGGCAGTCTTTTCTTTTCGCCACGAGCTTTCTTGGCCGCTAGAGCCGCTTTGACACGTTGGGAGTTTTGCTTGCTTTCAAACTCGGCAATCGCGCCCATGAAATTTAGAAAGAGACCTGATGTTGCCGGATCCTGTAGGTCTGGCATATCGCAGGCAACAAATCGAATGCCTGCCTTCTTTAGCCTCGTGATGAAGGCCAAGCTCCGAGATAATCTATCAAGCTTTGCGACGACCAATATCGCATTCAATTTCTGACATTGAATGATAGCTGCTTCAAGTTGTGGTCGTTCATCTTCGTCCTTTCTTCCCGACTCCACCTCAACAAATTCCGCAAGCGGCTTTGTGTTGCCAAGAAAATCGCAGATTGTCTTGCGTTGAGCCTCTAGCCCGAGGCCGGATTGACCTTGACGTTGCGTCGAAACACGAAGATAGGAGATGTATCCTTCAAATTTTTCCATGATCGCCTCTTTAATTGGTTTATTTGAGACTAGCATGAACATGCTTGGTGGAGCAATAGAAAATTTTAACCGGACTATCAAAATTATCAGCTTGACGCGATTAAAGTGATGCTATAGGGTCGTAAACCATCATTTATCTAACAAAAGGAAGGGAATAACATGAAGAAAAAAACAAGCCTTGGTTTTGAAGTTAATAACCTGCTCGTGATTATTACAAAAGCGTTTCAGGAGGAACTTCGCCATGTAGTAGAAAAGCGCGGAGTTACGATACCGAGCGTTGCACGGCATATGATCAAACAGTTTATTAAAAACCCGATGGACATGACAACTACTAAGCCAATGAAGACTGATGGAGCCATAGTCACAGTGCCGATTTTTGCCGAACAAGGTGACGATTTTCATGCTGTCTGTAAACGGCTGAACTTAGATGTTGACGGGACGCTTTATTATCTGATCAACCTGTATTTCGCTGATCCGGACAAGTATACTCCGGATCAAGATCAAGCTGAGGCGGAAGAGGCTGCGCTCAAAGAGGCATTGCTTCGCGATACAACGCGAAAGGTTGCGGAAGCACCAGAAAACCGTGCTCGCTCCGTTGGCTCATACATAGCCGAAATTAAGGAGACAAAGAACGACGAATAAATAGTCAACCTCACCCCCGTCAGCCAACGGCTGACGGGGTGGCCCTGGTCCGCAACAAGAAAAGGAAAAAACATGAAAGCCATCCCATTAACTGTGTATGTTTCGAGAGAACTTCACGACAAATTTCATACCGTGGCCAAGGAACATGGCAATTCACCAACAAGCAGCTTGCGGCATATGATCAGACTTTTCTTGAAAACCCCACACGAATTGCTAACAACCGAAAAAATAACGACTGATCCTGTTTTTATTGCGACGCGCCTCCTTACTCAACAAAAGGAAGACTTTTTTGCGCTTTGCAAGGAACATGGCGTGCAGCCATCGGCGCAGCTGCGTCACCTGCTCAACTTGTATGTCCGCTATCCGGAAAAGTACGTTCCGCCGATCAAGCGTTCTATGACTTTGCTTGAAGCAGAAGAGGATGTATTTCAAAATAAGAGTCTGAGAGATAAATAATGAACGGCAGAAGCCTTTGGTAGCCGAATGACTCGCGCATCCAGAGATAAGGGTAATCGCTTCGAACGTCAGATCGTGGCCACCGCTCTTGAGCATGACCTCAAGGCTGTCCGCGTGCCGCTGTCCGGGGCTGCCGCCGGGTTCAAGGACGACGTCATCGTCAGAGCTCCCCACGGTGAGCCCTGGCGTCTTGAAGTCAAGAAACGGGCTGGAGGCTTCAAGCAAATTTATGCTTGGTTGGCGACCGCGGACGCCCTTATTATTGGCGCTGACCGGCAACGGCCTCTGGCCGTTCTGGACCTTGAGGACTTCTTTGCCCTGTTGAAAGAAGGTGACCAATGATGCTCAAGCACCCTGAATCAGTACACGAAGTAGAGGGTCTGAGCTCTCACGCTAAAGATATCCTGACAGAAGCCAGAAAAGCCATCGTCCAGCGGCCACTTCAATACGGCTCGCCGGCCATCAATTTCGACCGCGCCGCCGCGATCGCCACCATCATCTTGGAGGACAAACTCAAGCCGGGATACTGGGTGACGCCGACGGACTGGGTCCTGCTCATGGCGCTCGCACTGAAAGGCAGCCGTCTCATCGAGAATCCGCATCACGCTGATACCCAAATCGATCTTGTCGGTTACGCGACCCTGTTGAGTGAGCTCTAACACAGGAGACAACACCATGCTTAGCTTAATCGGTAGCCTGCTAGGGTTCGGAACATCCTTCCTGCCGAAGATCATGGATTATCTCCAAGACAGGCAGGACAAAAAGCACGAGCTCGCGGTTATGGAGCGACAAACCGAACGTCAGGAACGCATGGGCGAAATGGCGCTCAAGACGCGCAACGTCGATGCCGACATAGCCGAAAGCCGAGCGCTCATAAAACATTCGCGAGCCCTGCAAGGGTACGCTGCACAATGGGTGGTGAATCTCGCGGCGACGGTTCGACCGCTGATCACCTACCTGCTGTTCGGTGAATTCTTCGTTTTGACCTGGCTGCTGGCTCTCGGAATGATCGACGGAGAACTGTACCGGCTGATCTGGAATTCTGAAATTCAGGCGGTCTGGGCGGCGGTCATCTCGTTTTGGTTCGGCTCGCGGACGTTTTCGCGGCAGCGGCAAACGTGAGAATCACTCCCGAAGGCATTGCGCTCATCAAGCGGTTCGAGGGTCTTGGCGATGGCAAGCCGGGGACTCCGATGCTGGAACCGTACCTCGACCCCATCGGCGTGCCGACGATCGGTTACGGCTGTATCTATGGGATGGACCGGAAGCGGGTAACGATGGACCATCCGCCGATCTCGGAGGCCGCCGCCGAGGGTTTATTGCTCCGCGAGGTTAAGCTAACCGAACGCGCTGTCGAGCTGCTGATACCCGTTCAACTGTCCAGCAACCAATTTTCGGCGCTCGTTTCGTTCACCTACAATGTTGGCTCGGGAAACTTACAGGCGTCAACGCTTCGCCAAAAGCTGAACCGTGGTGACTACGACGGCGCGGCCGGGGAATTCCCGAAATGGAGGCTGGCCGGCGGTCGCATTCTAAGGGGTCTTGTGATTCGACGCGATGCCGAAATGTCGCTTTTCTTGGCTTGATCACCCTTCAGGCTGTTGCTGCTGCTGAGCGGCGGCGATAGCCTGCATCTCCGCCAGGATGGCTTCACGCTGTTCCCGAGAATTAAGCACGCTGTCCGGAACGGACAGCTTGTCAGCAATATAATCAATCGCCTCGTCTTGATTGACCGCGACTTGCGCAGCGACGCCGCCACGTTCGGCCAGACTCAGGAATTGCAGAACGCTGTCCAGGTCTTCCATATCTTGAGCCCGTGCCAGAGGCGAAACCGGGACGACCTTGACGACCTTGCCATCCGCGCGCAAGGGCAAATGGATATGATCGCGTTCGCTCAGCGCATGAAGGATGCGATCGACGATCGGCATCATACACTCGATGATAAGACGACCATAAGCCGACCCGAGATTCTGCGAGAGCTCCTTCATGCGTTCGGCGATCTCCGTCGCCGAACGTGCTGATTGTGTCTCTGGCGGCAACGTATCGTCCAGTAGCGTTTTTTTCACGCTGACGATCAGATCATTGATGATCAGCTGGGTAATGTTGAAGTCGCCAGCGGCCCGCAACGGTCGCAGGCTTTCGCCCTGTGGCCCGCCGTTGCGGGCCACAGGGATGATAGCTCCGGGGACAATCGAGATATTGTTCGGGTTCAAAACCCCGTCGTCGGCTGCTGTGTAAACACCCGTCACGGCAAGCGACGCATTTTTTAGAAGCAGTTCCTTGACTTTGTTCAAGGTCTTGATGTCAGGCAAAGCGGACACTAACGGCCCCCTTCCGTAGACTTCGCCGGCAACTTTCGTATAGCGTGCGACAACCCATGGGCTGACAGGCATCAGTCGGTGCACCAATTCAGTGCGGTCTTCGGAGTAGATCACATGATAGGTATAGGCCCCATCGTCCTGGGACCACAATGTCGCTTCCAGCAACATCAAGTCGCTGTCCGGCTTGTCCTCTATTTGATGCTGGATCCTGTCGGGCAGCACGGCATCCGGCCATTGCCGTACTATCGTATCCGCCCGCACGCGCACCTTGCGGTAGACGTTATCCACGGTTCCATGCGGACCCTCCTCGATACTGACAAGGTATTGCGGAACCGCCTGGAATCGAATCGGTGTGTCCTCATCGCCTGGCATCACAAGCATAACCGCCGTGCCGACACAAAGGTCGAGAAGAAATTCCGATATCGCCAGATCAAAATTCGTCTGGCGTAGAAGTGTGAACATTTGCTCGGTAATCAAGTCTAATGACGCGGCTACCTCGTCGTGGCTTTCGCCAGGCACGTCATGGCCAGGACGCAAATGGCACCAACGTCGGTATGGAGGGAAGAGAGCAGATTGAATGCGATTGGCAAACCGCTGAGTCGAATTGATTGCCGTCGAATCGAAAACCCGCGCGGTCTTGCTCTGGCCATCAGCGCCAAATTCATAGCCTCCATAATAGAGATTCCGCTGTGGAAGAGCGTAGGTGTAGCAGTCTTCATAAAGCCTGCGCCACTGTGCCTTGCGGGAAAACGCACGCTCCGAGCGGCGCAGCACCTCTTCACTAGAAGGCATTATGGCCTCACGCTCTTACTGCCCCTAATTCCTCGTGCCGCGTCTTCACGATAAGGCGACAACAGAAGACTATACCCAGGGATGCTTTTCTTTGGCTTTGAAACTTTCGCTTGCCTTTTTTTTAGGTCTTCGTCGAGACGTTTCTGCTCTTCATCAAGCCGCTTTTGCTCCAGCTCGATCTTGGCCAGGCTTTCCGATTGCGCAGCCTGGGCCGCGGCTGGTGTCGATGGCGATTCGGAAAAGCCACCAAAGAGTGTTTTAACGACTCTAGTCATTGGAAACCTCTCTCAGTTGTTGCGCTCTTGAATCAACGTCATTTTCAGGATAGCCCCCTCCTCATTGGAATAGCTTCTTTGCGGCTCCTTTTCTCCCTTTATCACTCTCAACTCTTCATCGATGTCGCGAGCACGAAAAGTAGGAGTAGAGCGTATTGATTCCAAGTCTGCTGTTTTTAACCTCCAAAGGGTCTCCATGAAATTACTAAATGCTTTGATGACTATGTCTCGATCTTGATATTCGGCGAGTTTACGAACGCCGTCAGGGATTTTGCCAGCCAACGCGAACAGATATCTTTCGTCTTCATCAAGCGCTTGCGCGAACTGGCGGATGATATGGTCTGCCGTAGGACGACGGTAGCCACGTTCGATGTCACTCAGGTATGGCACCGAAATTGACGTGCGTGGCAAAGGCGGCCACTTATCGCCCGCACGATCTTGCTTTATAACAAGGGCGGCAAGCCCTTTCTGAGTAAGCCCCTTGGCCTTGCGGGCCTTGCGGATCGCCTGGCCAAAGCTCACCCATTTGGATGGTATTGTCATTCGAAAAACCTCGCATAGACATGGAAATTTTCACGTTCAGGTCCAAAACAGAATAGCGTGGCTTCCTTCTCGAAGCCAAGCATTTTCACAAATCTGGAATTCGCGAGCCAGCGAGAGTTCACAACCGCTTGCAGCCGCCACAATTCCAGTTTGACCGCAGCGGCCTCGCAAAATCTTCGGCCTCCACGAACGGCACGGATGCCCCTGCCTGGTGAGATTATCGAAGGGATAGCCCAAAGCTCCGCGACGCCCGGCCACATGGAATAAAGGCCGAATATGGCAACCACATCATCGGCGTCAAGCAGCGCGTAGGCCACCTGATCATGGCTTTGCTGCAAGATGGCTTGATAATGTGATGGCATTCTCTCCAATGACTCACGATCGTTTGGCGTTAACTGGATGTTCCGTAAGTGTTTTTCTTGGAATGGGACGGCATCGAGCCCGAACCAAGCCGTGACTTCCGCCGGCGTAATGATTTGTATTTTTTCCAGCAGCATTCAGATCACCCGGAAATCATGATCGGCTATGATCAGGGGCTCATGCTGCTGCATGCCGGGTGGGCGCGTCAAGACCCTGTGCTCCCCGCCGCCCAGCATCAAATATCCAAAGGCATCGCCCACATGTGAACTGTCATTCTTGTATGGTAGGTCCCTGCGGCGACCATCCAACGCATCAGTCGCCGCACCTTTGAAATGGTATCCACCCGCTAGCGCACGCCGCAGCTTTTTACATGTATCGGCAACCAAAAGGCTGGGCCGCCCCCTGAACAGACGTGTCATGGGAAGAGCTCCTGCCTCACGGCGGACACGAAAGGCGTTCGAAGCGGTGGGGTATGCCGTCAGCCCAATACTTCTCAGGTGGTCGAACGACGTAACCTCGAATATCTCGTCTCGTTTGGTGCCGGACGGGTCACCCCAACATTTGATTTCATAACCGGGATACTGGGTATTCAGCACATGCAGAAGCATGAGACCGAACCGTTCTAGCCCCATGTCTTCCGTGACGATTTCGTTCAGAACATGCCAAACCCCGGTGGGAAAACGTTGCCCGATGACGGCGGCGGGTGTCAAGCCGAAGTCGAGACCGACTTGAATTGGAAGGTCCTTGTCGGGTATCAGATTATCAGTGGCCATGATCGTGTCATCATACTCTGGCCAGATGGGAAGGCCCTCCTGCACATAGACATAATTGCCGCCAACGTAACATTCGATCCAATCGAGCGATTTGCCGCCCAGCTGCTGCTCGTAGTAGCCGATGGGCAGGTTCTGTATATTCTCAACGTTTTCCCCTGGTCTCCAATACTTGCCGGCGGCGGGAATTCCCTCATCGGCGCGGTCGGTCCGAATCATCGCGCCAGGCTGCTTGAAGAAGGTCCATTTGTACCGGCCCTTGATGGGCTCCTTTTCCGCCAGGCGGTACCACCATGAATCATTTCCCATCGGATTCGTATCTGCCCAAATCCCTCTCCAATCAGGACCGCCATGAATCTTGGACGGATAGCGACCGACACGATGGGTCAATCCCTGGACGACTCCCAAGGGAATCTCCCGCGCCTCATTGATCCAGGCCCCTGTCAGTTCGAGAGACAATAGTTTCCGAACGTCCTTGGGCTGATCTAAGGCCAGGAAGATGACTTCGCAGTCTATTCCCGCAGCATTGCCACGAGGTGGGAGCCGAATATGATGGCTCAATGGTGGAGACCATCGCATGGGCCCGAAGATATTTTCCGGGAAAATACTATTCCACGTCTTAATTGTCGTCGTTCGCAATTCGGGATAGCTGTTACGAATGACGGCAAATCGCGTATAGCGGATATTATCGGATGCGGTAGGCGTTTGCTTGACGGCACGCAAGAATACCTCCGCTGCGCAAGCGAAGCTCTTCCCCGATCCGACCGGACCCATGATCCCTCGGAAAAACGAATTGTCGTGCAAAAATCGCCATATTGTCGGACTGCCACTAAAGTCGAAGTCCAAGCCGTCAAAAATGGTAGAGGTTTCTTTCGCCTCTTTTGCCTTGCCTGTCGCGCCACGCCGTCTCGCCATCAATTCCTTCCGTCTTCTTCGTCAATAAGCACGGGTCCGCGAAGATTGATGCCAACAACGCTAGGCTTTGACGAATGCATCAAGCCTGTTTCAAGAAGTCCGTAATGTCTAGCGAGAATGCGGAGCGCCGACAGTTTATCGTGTAGTTCGACCTCCAATTGCATGCCGTGATTATTTGAAACCACCCGAATCTTTTTGATGCATCGACGCGCACCCGCGGGGATCAGATCAAAGTCTTTCAGCACCAGCTTGCCGTCGTCCCATGCCATAACGTCCGCAATGTCCGACGTTGCCAGCTGGTGTAACTCGTCCTTGACCCGCTCGCGTTCTCTGTCCGTTCCAGTGACCAGCCCTCTCCGTAGTTTACGCACGGAAGGTCGCGGGGCTGGCTTCGGTTTGGCTGTCATAGAATCAAAATCCGAAATCAAGGGTGGAGCTGCAGTGCGGACAATGCATCTCGTCGCTCCAACGTACACGTTCCATGTATTCGATACAGGCTTCTTGATCAGGAAATCGATGGAAGATACTCATCAGATTCATGCTTGGTCTCTTTCGGGATCATAAGTTATGGGCTTATAAGCGGTAGGTTTTGTTGTCCGGTGCCTTCTCAACCGGCGTCAAGCCCATAAGTTATAGTTCCGATCATTTTCCCTTCCTCTTCGTCATCATCAAGCAGCTCAAGTATGCGTTGGAGCTTCCGTTTGGTCTTTTCTGGCATTTCTCGGTACTTGTAAAAGAACGCTCGATCGGAGGCACCAGCCTCTGTAACACCTTCGGCGGCCAACAAATAATCCATTGTCGTATTAAGCGCCTGGGCTATGGCTTGCAGCTTCTCCGCCGAGGGGCGCGCGACGTCTTTGTTCTCAATCTCCCACATATAGCTCTTGCTAGACCCGCTTGCGGCGGCAAGTTGTTCGAGTGTAAGCCCCTTCTTCCGGCGCTGTTCTCGAATTCGTTCCCCGAGTGATGTCGACATGGTCGTTTCCTATCTTTGGTCTCCAATTCCGTTCCTAAATCGCGCGGCCTTTGCCAGCGCCACTGCGGATCGCATCACCATCGCCAGCGTCACTGCGGAGCGCATTGCCAGTGCCACTGTCGTGGCGAAGCGCATTGCCAGCGCCAGCGCCACTGCGGATCGCATTGCCAACGCCGTCGTCACTGCGGATCGCATCGCCAGCGCCAGCGTCACTGCGGATCGCATCACCATCGCCAGCGCCACTGCGGATCGCATCGCCAGCGCCGGGGCCCTTGCGCCAAGCGTCGCCAGCGCCGTCGCTACTGCGGATCGCATTGCCAGTGCCACTGTCGTGGCGAAGCGCATTGCCAGCGCCAACGCCACTGCGGATCGCATCGCCAGCGCCAGCGTCACTGCGGATCGCATCGCCAGCGCCAGGGCCCTTGCGCCAAGCGTCGCCAGCGCCGTCGCCACTGCGGATCGCATCGCCAGCGCCGTCGCCAATGACGAAAATCGAGCCGTCGAGCGAACCGTCAAGACGATAGCTATGCCAGGCAGTGTCAGCCGAGACAGTTACGACTACGTTGTGGCCGGCTGCAACAAGATAGTCGTCGTCTCCGACGGCTGCATGATATTCGTCAGCCGTCAGATAGCGTGTGAATGTGCTTAATTCGGTCATTTTATCTCCCTTTTATGTAATTAATATTCTTTATACCGCATGTATCAGGCAGTGTCAACATAAAAATGCAGCAGTCAGCACCTTATTTCCCCCCCCCTTAAAGGGGGGGGAAATAAGGTGCTGCGTTCTAATACCGGACGGTATCGTTAGTTAGATAGTTGACTGGTCAAACGCGCTCCACTACGATCTCGCCCGTGCCAAAATCGAAACCTAAAATCCGTCGTTACTCCGTCCTGCCCGCTCGCGCCGTTCAGGACGACCAGCTGCATATCACGACATTACGTGTGCTGGCCGCATTGTGTTTGCATACCAACGCCTACGGAATTTGCTGGCCGAGCCAGATTACTCTCGGTCGGCATATCTCTCGCGGTCCTCGTACCGTCTCACGCCATATGACTCGCCTCATTAACGCCGGCTATGTCCGCAAGTTGCAGCCGCGTAAGTATCCAATGCCGGTACAGCAAAAGTCCCGTTGGCGTACTAACAGGTATCAGGTCCTGTTCGACGGGCCGCAATCCGAACTGCCGTCGCGAGAGCAATTCTACGCTCCGCGACCGAAGATCGCCGATGATACCGCAGAAACAGGCGTCGTGCCGGAAGAGGACGCGAGAACGAAGGGATTCAGGGAAATCGAGGCGTCAGCCAATATCCTCGCACACACATTCACTCACGCTGTGGAGCGAGCGACTGGCTCGCTCCGCATTGCGTCGCAGCAGATAAAGGACGCACAGCAGCTCGCAGAGCGCGGATGCACGCCCGAGGATGTACGGGACGCAGTGCTGAAAGCTGCGGAAACTGGAGCTTCCACGGCTTCTCTGGGGGTTGTCGCCAAAGCTGCGGGGCTGCTGTGACTTCTAGCGCGTGACCATGGTCACGCGTTACAAGAGGCTCCTTTTTACACACAACGCCGCGCGCGAGAAGTGTTTAGGGGGGGGCGGGGGGGCTAGCAGTGTCTGCTCCCCGTGGCAGAAAATTTTTGTGATT
>Ga0209144_1000012_pt1 | contig 34288 bp, 40 predicted proteins | sample WorMettrBAHAMAS1_FD_187392 | JGI IMG/M metagenome (GOLD analysis project Ga0209144, IMG submission 187392) | Marine gutless worms symbiont microbial communities from Max Planck institute for Marine Microbiology, Germany - Inanidrilus... | ecosystem: Host-associated > Annelida > Digestive system...
ACCGCCGCACACAAGCACGCTTCGAGTGTGTGGCATGCGGATTCGAGGAAAACGCCGATGTGGTCGGCGCAATCAATGTTCTAAGGGCGGGACACGCCCAGCTAGCCTGTGAAGTGAGCGGTGCAGTAAGGCCGCCAGCAGCAGGAACCCACCGAAGCGACTCATTCCAGCATCAGGCCGGAATGAGCGCCGTAGGAATCCCCCGACTTTAGGCGGGGGAGGATGTCAACAATAACTGCAATCTTTCCCCGGCGAGTGGGTTATTACCGATCCGCACCCGTTCCAATTGTCCATCATGGCACACAATCAAATAAGTCAGCGGTGAACCAATATGGAAATAATGCATAATATCGGAACGATTCAAACTAAAATAACTAATTGGGTTCTCATTAGTTAACAAATGAGAGTAGTCGTCACTATTATTTAGCTTCTGCGCTTCCGCGCCGCAACTCCGGCTTGAAATACTTTGTCAGGGTGGGGATGCTGATCCCTTCCCGCACCAAGGCAGCAATGTCGTTGTAACGAAGCCCGTTTGCTGCTAGCGACTTGACCAACTTTCGCTCAGCTTCCGTGGTGGCGAACGGCTTTTTACCTACCTTCGAGGAGCAAAGCTCAGGTTCGAATCGTCGCTGTAACGTGTTTTTGGAAATCCCACCACTTATCTGAGCGGCAATCTGCACATGCGGCACTCCACGCTTGCACAACGCCGCAACCAGCTGGCGTTCCTCGTCCGTAGGCGCAAGTGGTACCCGGCCTGGAACGCCATTTTGGGTTTGTATCTTTGGGTTCCCTTCTTTTATAGGCAGCAACTTTTAAACCCACAATCTACATAAATACGAGATGCCGATTATATCTCCCTCTTAGGGCTTGCCGCCCGGGCAGGGGCACGGTGGACTTACCGCCGTGCATGCGACAGCGGCCATTCTTCATTTTACGAACCGTTGGGCTTATTGAGCGTGGCTATCTGGCCCCAGGCTTGGGCTGTTCCGGGGGGGGGTTCCCTGTTGAAACAGGTGGTGGCGCTATCGGCATCATCGCCGGCGTGTAGGCATCCATCATCAGCCAGTATAAAGTGGGAGGATCATGGGGCCTAATATGTTTTTAGGCTCACTGCCAACGAATCACCGAATTACACCGATCCCGAAACGCGTGCAGACTTTTGCCAGCATTGCCCAAGGTCATCGGCGGCCTGGATAGCATCGACGACCATGTCAGCCGTCACCTCGAAAGGTTCGTTGTGGATCGTTTCACCCTTGGCCGTGGCCCGGTTGGCGATTTTCTCCAGCAATTCCTTAGAAAGCTGGGTTAGCCCGATCTCTGCCAGGGTAATGGGCAAGCCCACCTCGGTAGCAAAAGCCAATACTTGGTTCAGGACAGATCGAGGTTGCCCTTCGAGAACCATCTGTACGAGTAAGCCGAAGGCGACTTTCTCTCCGTGAAAATAGCTGTGTGTCTCAGAGGCTATAGTTAAGCCGTTATGCACCGCATGAGCCGCCGCTAGACCCGACGATTCAAAACCCAGACCCGAAAGAAGAGTGTTCGCTTCCACGAGTCGTTCAAGAGCTGGAGTGACTACTTGGTTCTGGACAGCACGCAACGCCTCGACTCCATCGGCCAACAAGGTCTCGTAGCACAGGTTGGCCAAGGTTGAGGCACTGCGGGTCGAAGCGCCACCTCGCATGTTGGGGATGTGACCGGCAACACAGGTGTTCGCCTCGAACCAGGTGGCTAGAGCATCGCCCATTCCAGCCACCAGCAACCGGGGTGGTCCATTGGCAATCACCTGAGTATCGACCAGCACCAGATCAGGGTTTTTGCGGTAGAACCGATACTCCTGAACTATGCCTTTTTCCGTGTAGATCACCGACAAGGCACTGCACGGAGCATCGCTGGAGGCTACGGTAGGGCAGTTGACGACCGGTAACGCTAGGTTGTCGGCCACCGCCCTAGCTGTATCCAGTACCTTTCCACCTCCGGAGCCGATAATCACCTGCGCCTTGTGTTGTTGAGCCACGGTCTTAACGCGCTCGATCTCGGCCAGGGAGCATTCTCCGCCAAAAGGGAAGACGACATGCTCGATCTTGGCATCGGCCAACGTTGTCTTCCATATATCCGTCAACTGACGAATGGCAGATTTTCCAGCCACGATCAGGGCCGGACCTTCCAGGCCAAGACTGGCCATTTCCTGGCCAAGGACACCGGAGCGATGAGGGTGCCGAGTTCGGGCCTACCCTTCGGGGCGATTTCCACGCCATCCACGGTTCGCCAAGGCATGAAGCGTTCGCTGTCTGCGGTCAGCGAACCGATACGGGCCTGAGGGCCGTCAGTGGTCACCAGCACGGCATTGGTGCGGAACAGGGACGGGATTTGTTGCTTGTAGGTCTGGAGCTGGTTGAATGCCCTCTCGAGAGTGGCGCTCTTGTCACCGGTGTTCTTCAGCTCAAGCACGCCAAGCGGCAGGCCATTGATGAACAGCACCACGTCGGGCCGGCGGTTGTTCTGGTGCTCGATGACAGTGTATTGGTTCAGGGCCAGCCAGTCGTTGTTGTCTGGGTTGTCGAAGTCAATGAGCCAGGCCTTGTCCCCGCCGATGCCGCCGTCTTCGCGGGTGGTTTCAACATCCAGGCCTTCGACCAGGATACGGTGCAGCCAGCGGTTCTCTTCAAACAGGTCAGGATATTCGGTCTGCTGGACCTTGCGGAGTACTGCTTCCAAGGTCTCCGCGGGAAGATGGGGATTGAGTTTGCGTAGGGCCTCCCGAAAGCGGTCCATGAGAAGGACATCGCTATAGCTTGCGCGCTCGGGATTAGGGCTGTCCGGGGAGATATCGGGGCCGTGCAGCACTGTGTAGCCTAGGTCCTCAAGCCAGCCGAGGGCGGCTTCTTCAACGTGGCTTTCGGTGAGTTTGGCGTTCATTCGACCGCCTCTACGACTTTCTCGGCATCGCAGAGGCGGATTTCGCCGGACATCAGTTTGGGTAGGAGCAGGTTGCGGGTTTGAGCAAGGGTGCGAGATTCAAGTGCATTCCCTACGCACCTCTCTACGAGCGGCTCTACTAGGTCCGAAAAAGCGATAAGTCCCTTTTCCCCTGGATGTATAAGCTGGAACGTGTCGATGTCGGATTTCCCGAGGTGAATAACAGTTGTTCCAACTTTTCCGCGCTCGAAATAAGCAAGTGGTTCTTTCAGCGCCTCGACCAAAAACGCCGTGGGTACTCCCGAAAGCGCTTCAAAATGACAAACTCTCTGGTTCAACCACGATTTTGGCCCTTTCCACACATGAAGGCGGAACTCGCCATCCATTCCTACAACGATATCTCCTGGTTCGATTATATGGCCCTTCGGATGTTTCTCTTCAGTGCAAACTCCAGGTTCGTGCGTTGCCAAATCCCTGATACGTATTAGCGGTAGTCCCAATTTTTCATCATTGAACTGTTTTGACGAGAACGGTGCTCCGTAAACGACATTTGCATAGTCGTAGACGCTCCGCATCTCCCATCCCTCCGGCTTATCGTCATCATCGAGCGCATGGGGAAAAAGGTCCCAGATTTCCGAGGCGAGGTAGGGTACGCGGCCTTCGGCCTTAGCGCGGGTGGGGCCGAAATCCACAAACCAGTCCTTGAAGATTGCCCGCGCCATGGCCTCAAGCGTCTCATTCATCCGGCGGTTCAGGTCGATCTTGTCGTCTAATGTTCCTAGGAGCGACCCGATCTGACGTTGTTCATCGATGTTTCGCGGCGCTCGCATCGGTGCCTGTTTCATTGTGGAGGCACTTGCATTTGGCTGAGCTGACTTATCACCGAGAACGCCGTGGATGTAAGACAAAAAGGCATTTGATTTTAAAAAGTAAGCGACGAACTGAGAGTCAAAATCGTAGTTTATTTTTAAGCGTACAAGGTATGAGGCGAATATCGCTTTTGGTGGTCTCTTGATAAACATACTGGTCCCCGTAGAGGCACCAGTTCGTGCCAAAACGATATCGCCGTCCTGTAGAAGGTATTTTTCGGTTGTTGTGCTATCTGCTTCAACGTAAGGAACGCTAGCCCAATCGATGTTCCCACCTACAATGTCGGTAATGCGGAGAAGATGTGGACCAACAGGATCTTCACTAGCTGAAGCTGTTAGTCCATAATTGATTGATTCGCAGGTGTCAGCGAGTTTGCATTCAATCCATTCATCCATGCCCACTCACCTTCGAAAGCGATGAGCGGACAAGTGTGTTGAGCCGCTCGCCTTCTTCAAGCTGTTTCTCCAGCCTCACTCTGAGCGCCGCAAACCGTTCCTCAAACGGTACGTTGTCCTCCTCGGTTGGTGCCGTACCCACATACCGTCCAGGCGTCAAGACATGGTTGTGCCCCTGGATTTCATCGAGGCTGGCCGCCTTGCAGAAGCCAGGCACGTCCTCATAAGAACCGGCTTCAGGCTCCCCGCGCCAGGCATGGTAGGTGCCGGAAATCTTCGCGATGTCTTCATCCGAGAACTCCTTACGCGTGCGGTCCACCATGTGGCCCAGCTTGCGGGCATCGATAAAGAGCATTTCGCCGCGCCGGTCCCGCCAGCCATGACCGGGGTTCTTGTTGCGGGCCAAGAACCACAGACACGCCGGAATCTGGGTGGAATAGAAGAGCTGTCCCGGCAGGGCAATCATGCAATCCACCACATCAGCCTCCACCATGGCCCGGCGGATACCACCTTCCCCTGACTGAGTGGAGGACATGGACCCGTTGGCCAGCACCACGCCGGCGACGCCTTTCGGGGCCAAGTGGTGGATGATGTGCTGTAGCCAGGCAAAGTTGGCGTTGCCGACGGGCGGAACGCCGTATTTCCATCGTGCGTCCTCGCGCAGACGGCCCCCGCCCCAGTCAGAGATGTTGAAAGGGGGATTGGCCAGGATGAAATCGGCCCGCAGGTCCTTGAGCTCATCCTTGTGAAAACTGCCCTCATTGTTCCATCGGATATCGGCATCAATGCCGCGAACCGCGAGGTTCATTTTGGCCAACCGCCAGGTGGTATAGTTGCTCTCCTGGCCATAGATGGCGATGTCGCCGATGCGCCCGCCATGGGCTTCGACGAAGTGCTCGGACTGGACGAACATACCGCCGGACCCGCAGCATGGGTCATAGACCCGGCCTTTGTAAGGTTCTAGCATTTCAACCAGAACCTGGACCACGGACCGAGGCGTGTAGAACTCTCCTCCCCGCTTGCCTTCAGAACCAGCAAAACCACCGAGGAAATATTCGTAGACGCGGCGATGAGCTCACCCAGCATGACCTTGTTGAGCACCGGCCGTGCGTAGTCTTTGGGAAGCACGCCCTTAAGCGAGGCGTTGTCGGCCTCGACGGCCAGCATGGCGTCGTCAATGAGTTTGCCAATGGTCTTTTGCTTGGCATTGTCCCGAAGGTATGACCATCGGGCATCCTTGGAGACCCAGAAGACGTTCTCGGCGAGGTATTCTTCTGGGTCCTCTGGGTCCGCATATTCATGCTCTTGCAGTGCCGCGCGTTGGGCCTCAAAAGCATCGGAGATGTATTTAAGGAAGATGAGGCCCAGGACAACATGCTTGTACTCGGAAGGCTCCAGGTTGCCGCGCAGCTTGTCGGCCGCAAGAAACATCTGGGCCTCAAAACCGAGGGTTGCGCCGTTGTTGTACGGCCTTTTTTTTGCTCGGGCCATAGTTCCCCAGGAAAAATCTTTTAGATCAAATCAAGAACTAAAACAGGGTGTAAATCTTGGCTTGCAATTTCTGTTCGTCTTGGCTGGTAATTGTTTCACCCCCGAATGGAAACTTCCAGGCCGTAGCTCCTGTGGCTCCCGCCTAAGCCGAAGACGCCCCCCCGTAGAGGCCCGCCCTTTCTACTCCAGATCGTGTCTGTGGGCTTCTTATTAGAGGGCTCACAATGGCCGTCAATGCCTTAAGCAATGGCGGCCCGGTAGTGGGTAAATCCTACGTGATTTTCAACGTTTTTTATCACATAAAGCCACAAAGAATTCTTTTCCATTACCGCCGATAATCCGCGCGATTTTCGTCTCAGGCCGAGAAACTACGCTTTAACCACGGTCGTTTCCCTTTCATCCTTGTCTCCCTTTGCAGCTTTGCGTGAGGTTCGACGTGACTGACAGGTAGACACCTGATCACTTGGAAATTTACCACTACCCACTATCGATCCCGTGGCTGACCTGGAATGGCCCGGAGTACACCGTCGATCTTGTCTCGTCCTCAATATCCATTTTCCGCTCCACCGGCAATTCCCACGTCCATTAGTGATCTTCGGCCATTTCGCGTCATATTTCGTGAATACAGTCGTCTTCATGGAAAGAGGACTGTATATAACAGGCTCCCCGCAGAATCAACCACTATGGACTAAAAGTCCATAGTATGAGTTGCGGCTGAAAGCCGCATTTTCGGCTTAAGCCGACTAAAGCAAATGACTGGAAGTCATTCGACACGAAACTCATCATCGTTATGATTCGGATGGTTGTCGTGATGGTCTAGATATTCCCGAATCATTTCGTCGGTTACACGCCCTGAACTAAATTCGGCATAACCGGTCGCCCAAAAGTGTTTTCCCCAATAGACCTTCCCTAACTGGGGAAACTCATCCTGTATCTTTCTCGACGAACGTCCTTTGAAAACTCGAACTATCTCACTAACGGACAGCTTGGGAGGGTAACTTATAGAGAGATGAACATGATCTTTGCTGACACGTCCCTTGATAATTTGAATCCCATTTTGATCACAGGCTTGCTTTATGATTTCGTGAGTACGAACACCCACATCCTTTGTCAGCACCTTGTTACTAATTTTTAAAGAATGTCAACCAATCTAAATACGACACTAAGCCATCGAACGGGCGCTCCGGGCCATCCCAGGCCAGCCACGGGATCGCTGGCGCACTCCGGGCCATTTCAGGCCGCCACGGGATCGATAGTGCGTTCCGGTTCTACAAAAGAAGGAAGCCCTATATCAATGTTTCAATGATTTTGTAATCGAGTTTTGTTGCATATTTTGGGCGTCTTCCGGGCGCGCTTTGGAGTGTTGCAAAAACCACCTTTTGAGAGACTAGGCCATCCACGAGTTCCGGTCGGGAGGCCGATGCCAACAGGACCAGCCCGGCTCGGAGCTTTGGGCAGCGGCAAACCGCAGCCATTTCAGGCCAAATCGAAAAAAACTTGTGGTTACTCTGTCAACTACTGGGACTTGCGGGTCGCAGTGTGGGAAACCAGGGGGAAAGTGTGGGGACTTGCCGCAGGCAAGTATCCACACGCTCGCGGAGCGATTTCCCCGGTTTTCCACACGAAGAACCTTGAACCGCTCCTGGCCATCGGCATCGCCGCGTCCCGGTTATCCACAGGCGCGCCGGTTTCAATAACGGTAAATAGCGGTACTTATCGGTTTGTGTGACCAAGTGACCGTGGATAACTCGAGTTATTCCTGGGGGTTATGCACAAAGCATTTTTTCGCGATGGGTGGCGGACTGGTGCGGAGCGTGAGTCCACGATCATCGCCTGTGACCTTGGCGCGCGGGTAAAAGGCTAGAACTTGGCCCAGGGCTATGTGGAATTTGCGCTTGAAGTCGATCATCCGGCCAAGCCCTGCTCCGAACTGGTCCTTGAGCGCGGCCCAGGCGACGAATTGGGGTTGGCCGCGTGGCACCCGGTGCAGCCGTTGCGCGAGCTAGGTGTAGATGTCCAGGGCCATGGTTGAGTGGGCCAGGCCACCCAGGGCTAGCTCGTCGAGCGGCACGGCGTGTTTTTGGAGGCTGGCGAAGTAGTCCTGGCTCAGGTGGAGCACCGAAGACCACAAGACGCGCTGGTGCTCGTCCTTAATGAGGAGATCGAAGGCCGAGACGATCTGGTTGTTCATCTGAAAAGTGCGGCCTTGCGTGGTGATCACCTCACGATCAGAATCCACAGCTTCAGCTGGACACATTGACAGCTGCCGGAAGGCCGCGCTCAATTCGGAGCTTAGGCTGGAAGAAGTCGCTACCTTTCCTAAATGCCGGCGACCTGCCAGGTGTCATTGATGTTGAATGCCTACTTCAGACGAGAAGCGCCCGTAGCGCGTTCCCAACGCCAAAGTAATCCTGAACCCATCCGGCACCGGAACGCCGCTATCGGTCGTTTTTTGGCCTCTCAGGCGGTATCCGCGAGGTGAGCTCGGTAGCGGATCGGATGAGCTGGCTTGTGGCGTCCCAGACCAGGATTCAGGATTTTTGGGCCTTTCAGGTAGTTATTCCCTTTAAATTCATGGAGATGAGGTATAGGCTCGTTCTATCGGACTTACTTAAGCCAGGATGCGGAGATTCCTCGGGTCTTTGTCGGCCACCGCGCCGTCTTCCTAAACGAAATTCCCTCCCATGTTCCACCCGGTTACCGAGAGATGAGCATCACAGAGTACCAACACCTGGAAGCCTTGCCGAAACATTCCCTCGGTGAACTGTTCGATGGTCGGCTTTATGCACAGCCGCGTCCTGCAGCACCGCATGGGTATACGCACTCTGCAATTGGCAGCAAACTGTTCAACCCGTTTCACGACGGTATTGGCGGTCCTGGCGGTTGGTGGATCATTGATGAACCCGAGGTTCATTTGTCACTGGACAAGGACGTGACGGTTCCGGATTTGGCAGGTTGGCGGCATGAACGGATGCGGAAGTTTCCGACAAGCCATAAATTCGAGATCGTGCCGGATTGGATCTGCGAGATCCTGTCTCCGTCCACCCGGAGCATCGACCGGGAAATCAAGATGCCGCTCTATGCGCGGTATGGCGTATCGTCTGTGTGGTTAGTCGAGCCCATCGAGCATGTCGTGGAAGCCTACCGGCTTCAGGACGGTGAATGGGTGGCGGTTGGCCGTTACGTTGGAACGGCTCAAGCCGCTATACCACCCTTCGATGCCGTACTGCTCGACCTGGGCCGTTTGTGGATGCCCACGTAACTCAGCCGGGTGCCTATCTGCTCGTACCGAGCTGGCCGACCTGTCGGGGGTAGTGGAAGATTTGATGGAGGGGTATGCGGACGCGGTCGCCAGGCAGCCGATTTTCAACGACACTACTCGCCCCGATCTGGGCGACCCGAGAAACCAGAGACGGCCTCGTGGAGAACCAGCGATGAGTACCGCCGCTTACCGAGATTTGGAAAACTTACCTGCGCGCGCCATCGGCGAGCTTTTCAATGGGTGAGTGCTGTCCGCCTCGATCCTGCGAACTACAGCTCACACAGCCTGTCGGTTCAATCGCATCGATGCGGACCGGCTGGCGCAATTTGAACAATTGCTGGATCGCTTTGCAGTTCAAACCACGCGGACGATAGAAACTACCGTTGACAGGGAACAGGAACGACTTCGTCATGACCTGCAATCCCTTAAAGTCTGGTGATTCCTACGGCGCTCATCCCTGTATTAAGCCAGAATGAATCGCTTCGGTGGGTTCCTGCTTCTGGCGGCAGAACTTCACTGCTCACTTCACAGCAGTAAATTTTAAATCCCCCTATTTTGGAAATGGATCCGTATCTTCGGGGCGCTCGCTGAATTTGAGCGAGCGGTGATCCGGGAACGTGTGCGAGCTGGTGTAAAAGCTGCGCGTGAACGTGGTCGCCTTAATGGTCGACCGCGCGCGCTTTCCGAGGAAGACCTGGCCGTCGCTCGGGTCCTGTTACGGAACCAGGACAGTACGGTTGCGGATGTTGCCGCGCACTTGAACGTGTCAGTGCCAACGTTGTATCGGTACCTGCCGGGAGGCCGCGCTCAATTCGGAGCCCAGGCTGGAAGAAATCGCTACCTTATCCTGATGCCGGCGACCTGACAGGTGTCATTGATGTTGAATGCCTACTGCAGACGAGAAGCGCCCGTAGCGCGTTTCCAACGCCAAAGTAACCTGAGTGCCAATCCGGCACCGGAACGCCGCTATCGGTCGTTTCTGGGCCTCTCAGGCGGTATCCGCGATGTGACCTCGGTAGCGGATCGGAGGAGCTGACCTGTGGGGTCCCGGGCCCGGATTCAGGATTTTTGGGCCTCTCAGGTAATTATTCCCTTTAAATTCATGGAGATGAGGTATGGGCCCATTCTATCGGACTTACTTAAGCCAGGATGCGGAGATTCCTCGGGTCTCTGCCAGCCACAGAAAGCCGAACAGTTCAAGGAGCTTGCAGGAGAGCTCGCCAGGCGGACGATTTTCAACGACACTACTCGTACCGATCTGGGCGACCCGGGAAACCAGCGACAGCCTCGTGGAGAACTAACAATGAGTACCGCCGCTTACCGAGATTTGGAAAACTTACCCGCGCGCGCCATCGGCGAGCTTTTCAATGGGCAGCTTCACGCGCAGTCGCGTCCTGCTTTTCCACATAGCTATGTTTATTCCGCAGTGGGCGGCACGTTATTCAACCCGTTTCATAATGGTATTGGCGGTCCTGGTGGATGGGTGATCATCAGTGAGCCGGAAATCCACTTCAAACTGGATATCGATGTGGCCGTGCCAGACCTGGCCGGATGGCGGCGGGAGCGCAAACTGAAGTTTCCGATGGGCCACAAAATTGAGCTGGTGCCGGATTGGGTCTGCGAGATCCTGTCGCCGTCCACCCGGAGCATTGATCGGGAAATCAAGCTGCCGCTGTATGCGCGGTATGGCGTGTCGTATGCCTGGTTGGTCGAGCCCATCGAGCATGTCGTGGAAGCCTACCGGCTTCAGGACGGTGAATGGGTGACGGTTGGTTGTTACACCGGTACGACCCAAGCCGCCATCCCGCCCTTTGACGCCGTGCCGCTCGACTTGGGCAGTCTGTGGATGCCCACGTAACTTAACCGGCGGCCCGGAACACGCCAGGTGGTGTGTTGGCCATCTGGTTTCTGCTCCTCGTGGTGAGCATGGGAATCACTCTCGGCGGAGGCCTCCGGATCAATCTTTCCGGCTCGATGCCAGCCCGGCTGCTACCGGCTCACGGACGCCAGAATTGAGCGTGTCGCGCTCGTCGCGGCCTGCCCTTCCCTTACTTCCGACGATGCAACAAGCGCAGGAACGGGGCTATCTGTCCCCAGGAGGGGGCTGTCTGAAGAAGTTGGCGGTGTCAGCCTGTGGAGAGGAAGACGCTGGTGGTGATCTTGTAACCGCCGTAGGAATATCGGGGAAAGGTTCACGCGGTTCCCACCCTTTTTGAGTTACTGCCAAAAGCAGGTTCGGGTCCATTTCAATGAACAGAGCGTCGAGGTCTTACACCCAGCAGAACAAAGCGAGCCGTCGCCTCGGGATATTTGAACGAATAGAACGCCATGTCGACCGCGTCCTCAGCAATTTGAAACTTGTGTTCCGCTTCAACTTGATCCAAAGCCATGACGAGTTCTCCTGGGCAAGGCGCTCTGGTCGCCGTCCTACTTCGCTATCTGAGCCGATGCCTTGGCCAGACTGCGACCATTGCGGGGATGGATGCGCCTACGGATGATCTCATCTCCAACTACCAAGGCTCTTGGCAGGTGGAGGCATATGCGCCGCCGGCTATTTCAGACGACACATGATCGCAGTTCGCCTACTTCGTTCAACAACTATCGGTGCCGGAGAATACCGCCGCGCTCGCTAATCGCCCTCACCCGTCGGCCACTCCCCGGCAATTTCGCCGAAGGCCTCGCCTTTGTCTCTGATAAAGCCTTCGCAGCGTTCCAGGGTCTCTTCGGCCGGCCGCCGCCCTGGTCCGCACAGTGCGCATTCCCACACTACTAGAACCCTCCAGCCCTCTTCACGCAGCCCCTCTAGGGCAGCATGGTCCCGCTCACGGTTGCGGTCGATCTTCTCCCGCCAGAATTCTTCTCTGGTCGCCGGCCATTTGAACATCGGGCAGCCATGCCAATGCCAGAAGCAGCCATGCACGAGGATGACAGCCCGGTATCCCGGAAACACCAGATCGGGCTTGCCCGGCAGATCCTTCCGATGCAACCGGAAGCGCAGACCCAGGGCATGAAGCCCCCGTCGGAGGATCAATTCAGGCTTGGTATCCCGGCCCCGGATTCGGTTCATGTTGAGTCGCCGCTGTTCGGGTGTCAGCACATCCGCCACGAACGTCCTCACGATGTTGCATCGGCGGCAATCGTCCGCAGCACCGCGCCCAACTCACCGACCGTCATACCCGGCCGCAGCGTCACCGCCCCGAAGCAGAAGCTGCGCCGGTATTCCGGGTGGAACAGACGCCCCGGCATGGCCGTGTCCCGGTATCCTGTTTCCTCATTCAGCTCTGGCAGATGCGGCGCGAGCAGATACGCGGCCGTCACGATTCCTTCGACGCTGCCCGTCTCCGCTTCGCGCACGAGGGCATCGCGATAGGTATGGATTGAGTTTAGCGCCTCGTTGAGCCCGTCTTTGATAACGAGCCACGCCGGCCCGGTTCCAGCCAGAACTCCCGGTATTGCCTCTGAAAGCACAGCTTCCAGCCCGATCCGACCGGTACCGTTACCGCGCCGGCAGCCACGGTGACGCCGCCGACGGCATCACCGACAAAGAGATCGCCCACATCGAGGCCTTCAGGTCCGTATTCGTCCGCTGCCGCCCGCACGAGGCGCAGAAAGCACCACAGCTCATAAAGCTCGAACGTCCGCGCTAGGGGCATCCCAAGGAATTCGCCGAAAACGGCCGCGATGCCCAGATTCATGTCCTGCCAGAGCCGGAAGAACCGACGATAGACCGGATCGTTCCGAAACACTGAGGACAGCATGAGACGTGGTGGCGCTTCGCCGGCTTCCGCGAAAGGCGGTAGCTCGCCGAGCTGGCCGAGTTGGCGGGAAAGATACCGGCAGCGAGCCGCCCAAGCATCCCCTGCTCGTCTCATCTCGACATCTTCCGAAGACGAAGCGCGCTCCAGCAGCTCCGCCGAGGCCGCCAGCCAAGCGCCCCAGGCGCGCAGGCAGGCCGCCATTTGCCGGTGTTCTGGCAGATCAAGCGAACTGCGCCGCCGGCGAAGCCTGACCCTTTCCGGCAGAAAACCATTGAGCGCCGCCGGCAGGCGGGACGGTGTTCCTGTCTCCGACAGCACACGGCCAGAGCGGAAGGAGTGCAGGATTTCCGGGCCAGTGGCACGCACTACTCGATGGTAGGGCACCGCTACATCTTCGGCTGCCAGCATCCGACGCGGGCTCCGCGCGATTGCCTTTGCTGCCCCTTCCAGCTCATCGACGCGTGAGCGCAGGAACTCAAGCCGGGCAATCGCTGGTGACCGACCGCCGGCACCGCGCGCGATGCTCTTCCGGAATCCGCTCAAGGCAAAGAGCGCGAAGGTATCTTCGAGGATTTCCCGGACCATCTCATCGAAGTCGCCGCGGGTCAGCTTGCGTAGGTCGGGATCGGTGACGACCTCGAAGCGCCGCGTGCCGCTTCCCGACAGCCGCAGCTCTGCTTCCACCGTTCCCGCATGAAAGCTTGGTGCCCAACGCCAACGGCTCCCTTTCGGGTCTTTGCTGCGTAGCGCCTTAAGAGGCTCGTCGTCAATCAGGAGATCGGCGCTGGCGGCCTCGTCTGCCTCACACAGCTCGAACAGGTAACTTCCTGTCTCGCGAACGGCGCCGGCCGGTATTGCTTCCGGATCAGGCCAGACTTTCCAGAAATGTCCTGTCCCCTCGTCCCGGATCGACAGCATGGCCATGGTGCTGCCCTCACCGGCTGGCCTGGAACGAACCGTATTCGTCCAAGTCGTTAACTAGCTTTTGCAGGAACCCCGTCGCGTGCGGCAGCCCGTCGAGAATCCGCAGCAGGCCTGTAAGAAGGGTTCGCTGCTTTTCGGCGCCGCGTAGCTTCACCAGAACCTTCTGCACCATCAGATCGTCCGTGGTCTCGTTTGGCCCCGCTCCCAGCTTCTCTCTTGCGAACGCATGATAGCGGATGACCTCCTCGACGACCCTGTAGCCGAAACCGAGCCTATGTTCCGCCATCAGCCCATGAACTTCCGCCAGCCGGTCCTCACAGGCTGCGCGTGCGTCCGCGAGGGTCGCTTCCCGATCTACGAGCCCTGCCAGGAATTCGCGGAGCTGGACGGCCGACATGTCGATGACAATGGCCCGGTCGAGCACCTTGTCACTCACTGGATTCGTCGTCTCGTCAATATTGATGGTGCCGACGACATGGAGATTCGGCGGCAGCGGCATTTCCGCCGGGATACTGGTCCCCGTGGAGCCTTCTAGAGGCACACTGTTCGAGTGGAGCTGGAGAACCTCGCCGGTCTCAATGCAGGACAGCACATCCGAGAAGTAATACTCGATCCGCGCCAGATTCATCTCATCAAGCAGCACGAATACGGGCGATTCCCGGTGCGCTGTCGCCAGCATTACCGCTTCAAGGAAAGGTGGCACTATGTAGCGGTTCGAGAGAACGTCATAATAGCCGGTTAGACCGGTCGGATCGGTCCATTCCGGCCGCACCGGACAGACCGACAGAAACGGGTCGGGTGCCGCCATGTCCGTTAGACCATGCACAGCCCGCGCGTATTTGAGGGCAAGCTGGGTTTTACCTGTCCCTGACAGGCCCGACAGGATCACGAAGTGCTTGTGGTCGAGGAAGTTAAGGCCTGCATGGAAGCGGCGCACTTCCCCACCAAGATAAAAGCCCCCAAGGCCGACCACCGCCGCCTTGATGTCCGCCAGCGGGATCGTCGCTGGCATCCGACGCATATCTGCGTGAACCGCCGACGCATCGGGCCAGACCTGAAGCTCATGGACCTTTTCGCGGCCAATCAGGTTGCCGAGATAGCCGAGGAACTGCTGGGCCAGGAGACTCCGGCGCGCCGACACTGCCGGCGGATAGATGCTAAACAGAACCCTGTCGAGGGCAACCGGTTTGCTGATCGTCGCAAGATCATCCGGCATACTGTCCCAATAGCTCTTGTTCCGGAGATACAGCTGGCCATTGAGGGCAATGTAACCTTTGACATTCTTGTTGTTGTTCGTGTAGTCGAGCCTGTCCGGCGACGCGGCTTGCACTGCCGCGTCCTCCCCCTCGCCTTCCTTGCTGTCCTCTTTGTCCTCATCTTCGGCCCCTGCGCGTCGGCGCGGGTGCGAGCTGCCAGCAGCCCGCATCTCTTCGAGCCGCGCTAGGAAGGTTCTCAGTTCACCCTTCATGAACAGAGAGAAGTAAATCTCGTCTTCCGGTGGAAAACGAAGCAAGCAGTTGACGACGACCTGATCGACATCCCTGGCCATCGTGTTGAAGTTCGCATTGAAGGCAAACAGGCCCTTCTTGATGATCTTGGTGCTGTTCGAGACACCGAAGGCATCGGCCATGCGTGTCCGGCCGGTAATCGACGCGTCCGCCTCTACCTTTTCCTTATAGAGCCGCTGTCGCTCGCGAATATCCATCCTGTCCCCCGGTCATCGCCGCCTATCTACGGGCTTCCTGTGTCTTCAGCAGATGGGGCTCGACTGCCCCGATTTGCGGCCTCTGAGGCAATAATTCCCTTTATATCCAATGAGTTAAAGTCTGGGCTCAAACTCCGATTCTGTTCCGAGCCAGCGGGAGTATTACGTTCAATATTTCGCCAGCCAGAGATTTCGCCATCAGCGGCGGTACGGCATTGCCTATCTGACGGAAAGCCGGATTCATCGTACCGCAGAACATAAAGCCGTCCGGAAAGGATTGAAGCCGCGCCGCTTCCCGGACCGAAATTGTCCGGGCCTGCCGACTGTCATAGTGAATGTGGCTGTAACTGTCCTTGCCCAAATGCGCCATCAGCGTTCGTGCTGGTGCGTCCGGCCACATCTTGCGCCATTTGTTGGGAAACTTGTTCATGTCATAGGGTGGCACATACTAGCGATGCAGCCGCTCATAGTCCTCTGAGCCCTTGCGGACAATCCGCCCGGCCCGACGGAGCTCCGCTAACTGCTCGTTCAGCATGTCATGGGCGTGTTTCCAGGCTTGGGGGTACTGATCGCTAGCGTTCATCCGTGCAAACAGCCTGAAATCCCGTGGTAGGTAGTGGATGACGTGATCCATGAGTACGTCCCCTGCCTCGAAACCCTGCCATGTTCGCATGAGCCGCGCATAATCCGAGACCTTGCATCGTCCATCCCACGGTATCGGTTTGTCGAATCGCCGGGCACCCCGTTTCAACTCCCCGGACCGGAGCTGCGCGCGGGCGTCTATCGGCGGTAGATCACCGATCCCCTCAATCGCAGTAATTGCTGGCTCAAGATTGATCCCCGCTTCTGGTGGCTCGATGTAGTAGGCTTGGTCTGGCTTATCGGACCTGTGCAACAGCTTCAGTGCTACTGCTCGCGCGCATTTGTGGGACACCGTAGAATGCTGCGTTCAACAGAGTGTAGCCGCAGGCATAGCCTTTCTTCTCCAGAACCTTGCTTGTCTCTTCGGCGATGTTCTGACCACTGTGGTTCAGAATGTCCGGCACGTTCTCCATGAGCACTGCAAGTGGCTTACAGGCATCCACATAATGCAGCTAGTCCAGATATAGCCGCGCGCGCGGATCGTGGATGAAAGCCTTCGGGTGATCGTCGATTTCTCGGAGCTTCGGTCGGCCAACCTGCGCGAAAGCCTGACACGGTGGCCCGCCGATAATCACATCGAAGGCTTCTGCTACTGGCCTCAGCTTCAGCTCGGCAGCCAGCTCTTCGGGTGGTGAGCAGATGTCGCGTACCTTTGAGTGCTCTTCCACCTCACTATGGAAGTTCAGCCCATGGGAGCGCGCTGCCTCTGGATCGTTCTCGACGGCAGCTACAATATCGAACCCTGCCGCCTGAAAGCCGAGCGACAAGCCACCGCAGCCGGCAAACAAGTCGAGCACCCTGGGTTTACCGCTGGCCTTCAGTCGGGCTAGTTTCCGTTCAACCCTCATCTGCATGTGTCGAGAGCTGAGCAGGCAGCGCGCTCTGGTATTGGAAAAGCCCATTATCTACTAATCCCCGTTAGTGAGATGTCTCCTCGGAAACCACTTGGTGGTGACCTCCGGGAAGGTGCCTATACAACGTTGGTAGTGATACGTTTAGGCGTTTCGCTACATCTGCAAATCTTATGAGTATGTTTTTGATTAATGACTGCCACTTAACGAAGGACTTACCGACACTTAACTTTCGGTCAGAAACGAGAAGTCCGGTGATACGTCTATTTCCTTGGGGATGGGCTTGATTTCCGCACTGAGGATCGATGCGGTAAGGCGTTTTTGGCCCCTGATCGGCGGCGTTTCAGCCGCGGTGCTGATCGAGGGCAAAGAGCATCCGTTCGGCTTCCTTGATGAGCCGTTCTCTGCTCCAGTCCCAGTGTTTTTCTTTGAGCTCCGCCAGCTTGAGATTGAGTCGGCGGCGGTATTCCAGGTCGTCCGGCGGCTTGCGGTTCGGCTTGCTGCTCAGCTTTCCAGTCAAGGCTTTCAGAGCCAATGCCAACTGAGCTTGACCGGCGGTCTCTCGGTTCTTGGACTTTTTTGCCAGCCGTCTGCTGGCCTTGTCACGTTCTCTTTGCAACATGCGTCCCAATCCGAACAGGGCGAACAGGTGGCGGGAGATAGCCTTGACGGCAGCTAGCCCTTTCCAGGAGCCATCAGGAAGGCGTTTGCGGGGTTGGGATAGGGTCACTAGGCCGGATGTCTTCAGATCGGCCAGGGCGCGTTCGACGCGTTTCAGGGTCATGCCAGTTTGCTTGGCTATGTAGCCCACGGTAAGGCTTAAGAACCCGTCCTGGGTGGGGATGCCGACTCGCAGACTGGCTAGGTCCGTGTATTTGAGCAAGGCCATCAGCAAGAGCAGGCAGGCTTCACGGCGTTCGCTTCGTTGCTGACGTTGGCTACCGTTTGCCAAGTCCAGGGAAGGGATAATCAAACGTGGGTTGTGGTAGTAGCCCTTGAGCCGTTCCGAGCATAGGGTGAGTATGCGGGGAATCCCGTCCTTGCCGGTCTTGGCTGGCCTTGCCAGTGTGAGCCTGGGGCATAACGGATCGTGCCCGCAGAAATTCCCCCCTAGATTTTCACGCGGAGCGTAGGGCCTGCCCACGAAATCCCCCTAGCTTGGCAAGTGGGGAGCGGGCAGTAGTCACTTTCCAAATCCCCGTGAAAAAACCTTGCAACAGGGAATTTGAACGGCTAGGATTTTCATCGACCGTGGCTGTGTGAACATAATCTGTTGCGGTTATCTGGCCCGCGTTGGGGTGTCCCCCCCGGCGCGGGTTTTCTCTTTTATGTATCTTTATTCTCGTTTGTCTCTGCCTCATGACCGGCGGTCAGGTTCAGAATAGGCCCCAGGATCCACGGAGAGCCTCTCTAATGCGTTTACCCTATCCATGTCCCTTTGACCAAGAGAATGTCTCCCAGAGTCCGTCTTGAAAGTCATGAGGCTCGACCGAGTCGTCGGATGAGGAGCATGACGGAGGCGGCAGAGAGGAAAGCGCGTGCGGAGTCGATGGTCGCCTCGAACGAAGACCTTCTCGATGCACGGGAACGCCCGTCGCGACACGCCGAGCAGCGACCCGGCGCCGTCGCGGTCCTGGAGGCTCGCCGGATGCGGCTCGAGGCGGAGGCCGCGGCCGTCCGTATCGACCAGCGCGTGACGCTTGCGCCCCTGGAGCTTCTTACCGGCGTCATAGCCGCGCGGTCCACCAGCCTCGCTCGTCTTCACGCTCTGGCTGTCGATGATCGCGGCGGAAGGACTGGCTTCGCAGCCGACACGCTCGCAGTCGGCCATGACCAGCGCATGGTTGATCTTCTCGAACACACCTTTGTCCCGCCACGCCGCAAACCAACGATAGACTGTCCGCCATGGCGGGAAATCGCTCGGCAGCCGCCGCCAGGCAATCCCACCGCGCAACACGTACAAGATCCCATTGACGATCTCTCGCAGCGGCCACGCCCGCGGGCGGCCGTATCGGCACCGCGGCGGAAGATACAGTTCGATCACCCACCACTCTCCATCTGTCAAATCTGTTCCATAGCGTAGCTCGCCGCGGCTATGCCGCCGCCGGGTCATCAGGGTCCACATCGCAACTCCAAGTTCGGCTTCGACAACCGCTTAGAAACCACCATACCTCCGACCATTCAACCCTTTTCGAGACAGCCTCTAAGGGCCTTTTAGAAATTTCACCGGCACTGGACGACTAGGGCTACGGCCACAAGTTGATATAGTGCAACGAAGGCGTGATCCGGTCAGGCAGTGCCTGGATTCGCTGTACCACTAGGGCCGTTTGTCGTTTGGGGCTTTTCGTGAAGAAATCTTTTTCTGTCCGAGCTTCGACATCGGCAGGGTACACAATCAAGACCTTCCCTTTCAATTCGGCATTTTCGGTTAGGAGGCCGCTGGATGTCCATTCCACAGGCCATCACCAAGCGCAGCGGCGCTGGCCGATCTTCACGGTCTCCTCCATGCAGCGAGGAACTGATAAGAGGTATAATCAAGCGAGCGAGGGGAAGCGACGCCGCAGCACTTTATCGGAAAAAAACGACTAAGGGCGCATTAACGCCAAGGTTGACCCCTACGCACTCCAGGCGTGCGTGTTGGCAGGTGATGGCGACAGTAAACGAGAGCCTGCCGGATGTGAACTACGAGCCTAGCTCCGTCACATTGGACTTTCTCAAGCGGGTCGCGCAATTAAGCTGGCATGGAGATGGCCCGAGGCTAGCAAAAGAGTTGCTAGAGGGAAACAGCATCCCGCTCGTCATCCTACCACATCTACCGAGAACCTATCTCGACGGCGCGGCACTCCAGCTTGGGGATGGTCGTCCAGTGATCGGGCTCACTCTGCGCTACGACCGGATTGATAACTTCTGGTTTTTCTTGTTGCATGAGTTAGCGCATGTGGGACGCCACCTAGAACATGGCGAAAGCGACGCCTTCTTCGACGACCTTAATCTTCGCAAGGAGGCGGCAGACGACGACCAAAACCTAGAAATACAGACCGACGAGTGGGCAGAGAAAGTGCTCATCCCGAGCGAGATTTGGGAGAAGAACGACGTTCGAACGAGTTACAGGTTCACCCTGCAATCATCGCTGGACGGATCCGGTATGAACAAAAGAACTATCGGCTCTTGTCGCAGGTTGTCGGAAGCGGCCAGATTCGCCGCTAGTTCAGCAACGAGAGATAAACGCCACAAGCCCATTCTGCGCGAAGAGTTGCGGGTTCCCGCGGACACAAAAGTCCCGAGGGGATTTCCTAAGACATTCTGAGATGTTAAGCCAATGAAGCCCGGCGTTGTCGGTATACGCCGATCTCCACTAATCAACAAAGCGAAACAAGCTAATGATCATTGGCAGCCACTCAGAGCTAAGGTCGGCTAGGTCCGCGTACGGCTAGGAACCCGATTTGCAGGAATCGCTGCCGGCTCCTATCTGCGGCGGCTCTTGGACGGCCACGAGAGCGCGCCATCAAGCTCCTTGAGAAGCGGTTCGTCGTCTTCCTCCTCGTGTCTCCGCTCATGCGCCGGTTTCATGCTTTCGTCGAACCAGATGAGCGACAGGCACTGATTCCATTCCCGCAGGAGAATGGCTTCTTCCGCCAGCAACAGGCGGTTCTTGATGCCGCCGTTGAACCATACATCCGTTGGGAGTTCGTCGTAATCCTCAGTTGTCGATGTTCCCTGAATAAGGCGGTGCGCCACGCTGCCCTTTGGAACGGGGACGTTGAAGTCGATCCAGCCCTTGAGTTCATTCAGGAATTTCGAGCGCGAAACATAGCGGATATGCCCGTCTTCGCTCAGGACGAAAGCGCAGGGTTCAGGTGCACTGACGGCATAGCGCGAACCTGTCGCAGTCAGCGACGCCTTGTATCTGTCCGCCAAGGTCTTCACCGTGTCCAATGAGATATCAATATCGCCGACATCCTTGCTGAATAGGTCATAGGGCAGCAGGCATTCCGCCGCGAACACATCGCAAAGCATTTCTTCCTGTGGGCGGCACCCGTAACGCAAGAGGTCTCCCGTTGTCAGTTTCGGGCCGTGATGCTGTGAGAGGGGTTCGAGAACGATATGGGCAATTTCGTGGAGGACGGTAAAGCGCTGCCGCTCTTCCCGGTGATTCCCATTCATGATAATGATGTGCTTGTCTTTGTGCTGGGTCGTCAGGCCGGGCTCATCATCGCTCAGGTCGTGCACGAACTTGATCTTCGCGTTCGCGGCGGCAGCCAGACGTTCGAGTTCGACCGGAACCGCCGTAACTCCAGAATTTCGGACGAACTGGCGGGCTTTAAGAATAGTCTGGAACTCGTCCATTCACTCCTCGTCTTCGTCAAACAGCGCGGCCAAACGGTCAATATGCCGACGCCACTCATCCTTCGTTTCCGGACGTTTTCCCCGGAAACTCATTTGATACGCAGGCTCAAGCAGGTCCAGGGGGCGGTTTTCGTCCTCGATAAAGACATCGACGAGCTGCTCGTTCACCGTTTTTCCGACCAGCAACCGCAGGAGGCGCACCCGCCGGGGGCTCAGCTTCAATGCACGGACGAACGAGTCAATGACCTGTTCGGAGGGTGCCGTCTTCTCGTCCTTCTCCAGCCGGTGGATGTAGGCGTGGTCGACCTCGCATAGCTTCCCAAACTCGCGGAGGCTCAGATTGCGGTCTTCACGGAACCCTCTCAGAGCATAGCCGAACGACATCAGCGTCCTCTTGACAGTGATAAAAGAATCTATAGAATGTTGTCTGCCTAGACAACTAATGACTAAAGACGACTATAAATACTGTATATTAAGTTGAGCGCATGGTTCGAACGCCGTCGTCTGAACAGACATACAGCATAACGGAGCGAGTGCTCTTTGACAAGGCGTGAACCTATCCATAGCGAGGTGAGGAGCGGAAACGCCCGGTACCGAGAATGAAGAAGGCTGAAAACGGATGAAGAACGAAGAAGAAGCGCAACAGCCCACCCGCCGCATCCTGTGTATCGACGGAGGCGGGATTCTGGGAACCTTTCCCGCGGCCTTACTGGCCGGCCTCGAAGAGCATCTTCAAGGCCGTCCGATCGGGTCGTATTTCGACCTTATCGCGGGCACGTCCACCGGCGGGATCATCGCCATCGGCCTAGCGATGGGGCTGTGCGCCTCGGAGCTTCTCGATCTCTATGAACAGCGCGGCCCGGAAATCTTCGGGCAGGGACGCGGGCCGGTTGCGGATTTTGTCTTCAGCAAGCTGCGTCTCGGGCGTTGGTTGCTCATGAACAAACACGATGGCGCACCGCTGCGGGCCGTCCTGGAGGACGTGCTCGGCGGCAAACGGATCGGCGATGCGAGGACGCGGTTGCTCATCCCGGCATGGAATCCGGTCGCGCGCTCTGTCTACATCTACAAGACCGCACACCACGCGCGTCTTCGCAACGACTACAAATCCCTGGCAGTCGATGCCGCGCTGGCGACCGCCGCGGCACCGACGTACTTCCGCCGCCACGTCACACAACATGCGGTCGGCCTGACCGATGGCGGAACATGGGCGAACAACCCCACAGCGCTGGCCATCGTAGAAGCGATCACGATGCTGGGCTGGCCGCGCGAGTCGCTTCATGTGCTCAGCCTCGGTTGCCTGGAGGAGACCTACACCATCCGCAAATGGGCGGGGATCGGGACGCCTGGCTCCAGGATCATCAAGCTCTTTATGGACGGGCAGTCGCACGGCGCGATGGGCATCGCCAAGCTGCTTACCGGCCATGAACACGAGCGGACGGCCATTTACCGAATCAATCAAACCGTCCCTCACAACACCTACAAGATGGATGACACACGAGTCATCCAGGACCTCAAAGGTCTGGGCTATTCCTCCGCACGTGATCGACAACCGGTTCTTGATCCCGTGTTTTTCACTCAGCCAGCGGAAGCGTTCGCGCCGGTCTACGTGCTAGACCAAGAGCCGGATATGGCATCGAGAGAGAGGTTGTCAGCATGACCATCAATATCACGAAGTATTCGAAGTTTCTGGATCAGGTCGCCAGTGAGATCGACATCCCGCCCGGCAAGTATCAGGACGCGGTGGACCGCTATCAGGCGGTCGGCCGCTGGCTTGATGAGGGGGAATATCCGGGATGCTCCGGTGAACTTAACATCTACCCGCAGGGCTCGTTCCGGCTCGGAACGGTCGTCAGGCCCATCCGCGACGGGATCGAGGCGTCCTATGACATCGACCTCGTGTTCGAGATGCCATTGCGGAAGGACCAGAGCACGCCCCAGGCGGTCAAGTCCATGGTTGGCGACCGGCTCCGGGAGCATGACACCTATCGGAAGCTGCTTGCCCCCGAAGGACGGCGCTGCTGGACGCTCGAATATGCCGAGCAGGACGGCGTGGGTTTTCATCTCGACGTTCTGCCCGCTGTGCTGGACGGGCGCAGGCTCTTGAGCACCGCGCTGGCAATCACCAACAAGAACGGCTCCGCCTATTCCTGGTCGGCAAGCGATCCGCGCGGCTACGGCGCATGGTTCGACGGAAAGAATGAAGCGGCGTTCGCGCGGGCGGTCGTCGAACAGAAGCAGAATATCCAGCGCCGCCCATTCCTGAGCATCGACAAGGTGCCAGATCAGTTGGTCCGCACGCCGCTTCAACGTTCGATCCAGCTCATGAAGCGGCACCGGGACCTGCGCTTCAGTATCGACTACGCCCCGATCTCGATCATTATCACCACGCTGGCTGCGCATCTTTACAGCAATGAGGCGGATGTGTATTCGGCTCTGTCGGGGATCGTCGGCAAACTCCAGGCGCACGCGGCACTCGTCGAAGGTAAGGCTATCGACCATTCTCTGGCGGCGATGGGGCTGATCCGGAGACACCCGGACGGCACGTGGTATATCGACAATCCCGTCAATTCGGCCGAGAACTTTGCGGACCGCTGGCATGAAGACAACCATGCCCGCGCACGGGCCTTCTTCGCGTGGGTGGACGCCCTCCAGAAGGACCTGCTGAACATCCAGGGCGAGGCAAACCCGCGCCTGCTGAAAGAGCATCTGGGCTGGGTCTTGGGCACGGCGGCCGTATCGAAACATCTCGATATTCTCGTTCCGCCCGCCCCGGTTATCGACACGCCGCCGCGCATTCATATCACCAGCCCCGCGAAACCGTGGAGGGAGATGTGAGGGAGGACTTGCGGCAGCAGATCGTCGAACTGACCGGCGTTCACAAAGGACTCACGAACATTAAGGACTCACGAACATTGTCGAACGCGATGCCAAAACCATCGTGTCCGGCACACTGCCGTTCGAGGCGTCCGCCGACGGGCTGGAAACGATCAAGGAATCGTTCGAAATCGAATTGATAATCCCTCACGGCTTTCCGGATACGCTGCCGCGGGTCAAGGAAATGGGAGGCCGGATCGGGGCCGACTATGAGCATCGCAATCCCGGCGGCACGCTGTGCCTTGCCGTTCCGGTCGAGCAGCGCCGGGTGTTCTTTGAACAGCCTATGCTGCTCGGATTCGTCAATCGGCTGGTGATTCCTTATCTCTACGGGTACTGCTTCTGGAAAAAGCACGGGACTCATCCATTCGACGAAGCAGCGCACGGATGTGAAGGCATTCTGCGCCATTACGTCGATACGCTCGGCCTGTGCGATGATCTCGCTGCCCTCGCGGTCATATGCTTTCTCTTCGAGCATGGCTATCGCGGCCATCATGAATGTCCGTGCGGGAGCGGCCTGAGAGTCAGGGCGTGTCACGGCCCCGCGTTGCGCGCCCTTCATGAGCACCATACGCCGCAGACCCTGCGGAACGACTTCGTCGCGATCTTCGAGATGTGCTATACGAAGTTTCAGAATGGGCAGCTCTCCTTTCTGCAACCGCTCCGGCTGCAACTGGTACGGCTCCTGAACAGGTTCAAGAGCTAATGCCTTTGTTCTTGCCTAGTTACTTGTCGCGGAGATATGAATGAAGAAGAGAGCTAAGTACGATGAACGAATTTCAGAAGAAGAATCAGATAGCGCGCGGGTCCGGGAAGCGTCCACACGCGGTCGTGTCTAAAATCATAGCTACTGTAGTTCTCACTTAGACGCTAGACGCACCCTAACCGTTCTTCTAGGAGGGAGTACTACTAAACATCTTGAGTGTTCGCTATTCCAACACCGGAGATCAGCCGTGCTCTGCTCAAACAACGTCCGGAACCGCAGCTCAGGCGACATCCGGTGAGTTGCTCGTGAAGGACAGCTTACTGACAAAGAGGAAATAGAGCCTTAATTAAATGTCTAAATGTTCCACTTTGTCGGCAACTTAACCTCCTTAATAAGGGCTTACAACAGAACTTTTCTTTTAATTATCAAAGGGAAAAAGGGTCGTCAAACAAGATCCCACGGGTGGTGAAGGAAGCGATGCTGCTGGCAGCGGATCAAGTGGGCCGCGAGAACCATCCGGACCGCCCGTTCGACGGTCTGGTGTCTTATATGAAGGACTTGGCGCTACACCAGCCGTTGCTGTTCCTGCCTCTTCTGGAGCGCGTGCTGAGGTTACGGGACGAGCATGAAGATACGTCCCAGCGCAGGTAAATTTATTGGTGGAACTCTTAAGATGACCCGAATGAAGCCGGGCCATCCGAACGGTGCTCTGGCCGCGTATATGCACCACATTGCCATCACGCAACCGAGCGCGTTTGCGGCCCTACTCGGCCGCTTGTTGCCGCCAGGCGACGGGGATGATCCCGACACCGAAAGGGCCGCCGTTAATATCTGTTTCGAAGGTCCCAATAAGAGTTCCAACTAGGCTCGCTCAGTCATGGAGCCCGGTGACCTTCTGACGGACGAGCCTGTCGAACGACCCCGCTATCGTGTTCCAGCGGTCTTTGAGCCGCTCTGGGCGCCCGCACGGTACAAAGCGGCTTTCGGCGGCCGGGGATCGGGCAAGAGCTGGAATTTCGCCGCCATGGCGGTGGTGGCCTCGACGCGTCCGGGTGTGCGCGGAGCGTATAACGCCTCGAATGCCGAGATGAGTGTACCACCCGTTTTAAAAATCATTGAAACATTGGTATAGGGATTCCTTCTTTTGTAGAACCGGAACACGCCATCGATCTTGTGGCGGCCTGAGATGGCCCGGAGTGCGCTATCGATCCTGTGGCTGACCTGGAATGACCGGGCGCACCATTTTTCGACAAATGGGGCCTGTCCTCAGAGGGCCGCCGAAATTTAGTACCAAATAGATGCTAAAAATCGCATTGCCTTGCATGACTAAGAATTGACTATTTTACTACATCACTCCGGTATTTACCACTACCGAAATGGTGTACTAGTTCGGTTCGGAAAGTCAGTTCAGCGAGTACGGCTGGTTGTGGAATATTTACACCCACTTGCGTAACACTGTGCGCGGCTATAGCCGCCGCTCGGCGAAGATTCTCCGCTCTGTCATCGCCCCGTAGCCAACCGACGGCTAAAGCGGCTAATAAACTATCGCCGGCCCCCACGGTGCTGATGACAGGTTGTATCGGCGGCACTGCCGTAAAAGTGTTGTCATTCGTGTACCAGGTAACTCCCCGTTCGCCACTCGAGACCACTACGTTGGCAATGCCCAGGGCAATGGCGCGCTTTGCAATGTCGGCTTGATCTTCGGATGCATCGTACGAAAATAAATCGAGCAATTCTTTTTCGTTTGGTTTGATTAAATCGGGTTTAGCCGCGACGGCTTTAGCCAGAGGTAAACCGGATGTATCCAAAAACACCGTTTTGTTTTCCGCTTTCAATAGTACAATGAGTTCAGCCCAGCTTTTGGGTGACAAGCTCTCCGGCAGGCTACCGGTAAGTACAAATAAGTCGTGGGTTTTGCACAATAAGATCAGTCTCTCTTCAAGCGCTTCGAAGGTCGATTCTTTTATTTCGAGACCAGGAAAGTTGATATCCGTTGTCCGCCCGCCATCGTCACTCAGTTTTACGTTGATTCGAGTGCTTCCTTCTTCGCGCAGGTACGCATCCTTTAGTCTTGAAATTTCAAAAAGATCGGTAAACGGATGTTCATTTTGTCTGCCTAAAATACCCGTTACCGTCACTTCGATGCCAAGTTGTCGCGCAACTAACGCCACGTTGATGCCTTTACCGGCCGCACGTTGTGACGCGGCATCGATTCTGTTCACCTCACCAATCGATAACTTCTCGAGATGACCGGTCAAATCGATAGCGGGGTTCAAGGTAACGGTAACCAGTTTGTTCATTGTGCGTTCCAGGAATCGGTAGTGGAAAATACCGGAGTGATGTAGTAAAACAGCCAATTCTTAGTCATTCAAGGCAGAGAAGTTGTGCCTGTTCCGCTAAATGGATCTAATATAGGATCCTTCGTGCAAATTAAGCGTATCAATAAAATACCGGTGCGAATCCTCTGTGGCGGGGTCGGTTGTGAGCTTATCTGTCTGAAATCCCGGAGGCCGAGCAGGGCTTGAGCGAGTCGTGCTTGAACCTGCGTCCGGCCCTGGCCTCTGAGAAGCGCTTATTAGCCGCTGGGGCACACCCTGGACTAGAAATACCCCTCTCTTCCAGAGCGCCTCTGTGAGCCTCTTGGGTTCTTAGAGATTGTGAATGCCAATCGGTTAAGAGTTCACCTCTGATGCAAACCCACGTAGGATTATGGTGAATAATACGAACGGCATCTCCCATAACCTATCGGTGACAATCATCGCATCGTGCAACCCTTGGTAAAATACTATGTTATCGGTCTTTTGCTCCCCAAGCCGTTATACCCAAGGCAAAAACGCCAACGGTGTTTGGCGACACCGGCTCCGGGCTGGTCAAAATCGTCGCCGGCTACCACCAGTTCCATGCGGTTCACCAGGCTGTGGAGCAGACCATAAAGGCCACGAGCCCCGAAGGCGACCGGCGGATTGGCGTTATCTGGCATACCCAGGGCTCCGGCAAGAGCCTGCTCATGGCCTTCTATGCGGGTCAGATTGTGGCCCATCCAGGCATGGAAAACCCGACCCTGGTGATCATTACCGACCGTAACGACCTGGACAACCAGCTTTTCGGCACTTTCGGCATGTGCCGGGACCTCATCCGGCAGACCCCGCAGCAGGCCGCAAGCCGTGAGGACCTGCAACAGGTCCTGAGCCGACCCTCCGGCGGGGTCGTCTTCACTACCATTCAGAAATTCTCATCGGCCAAGGGGGCGGGCGATTACCCGGTCCTGACCGACCGCCGGAACGTGGTGGTGATTGCCGATGAGGCCCACCGCAGCCAGTACGGCTTCAAGGCCAAACTCGAGCGGAACACCGGCGAGATTTCCTACGGCTTTGCCAAATACCTGCGCGATGCGCTTCCCAATGCCTCCTTCATCGGCTTTACTGGCACGCCGATCGAGAAAGAGGACGTGAACACCCCGGCGGTCTTTGGTGAGTACATCGATGTCTATGACATCAATCGGGGGATCGAGGATGGGGCCACCGTTCCTATCTATTACGAGAGCCGCCTGGCTCGCATCGAGCTCGATGACGAACGGATGATCTTCGGATCGATACAGATGCAATTCGATGGATACAGACGCAATCGAAAAACAATTGCGTCTGTATCCATAAGCAAATGCTAAAATACTGTGGTTAAAAACACTAAATTGGTCTCTTTTATGCCTAACCCATGGTGTCCCCATAATCACTTAAGGTGTCCCCGTAATAAGGACATGGCTGAAGGCTATATTCTGGAGATCCAAACCGTACAGCCCCACGGCCCCTACTTTCTCGGTGGTCATTCCTTCGGCGGCTGGGTGGCCTTGGAGATGTGTAAGCAACTGCGGTTGGCAGGGCAAGAAGTAGCTCGGCTCGCTATTTTCGACACCACCGTACCTTTCGGTCAATCCATCGGTGTGGATTGGATTGTCGTTGCGCTTCTGTATCTCATCGCGGGTGAAGTGACGAAAGCGGCCCTCTTCGCCCCGGTCGGCGCGCCTGGTTTTTCCGTGGGGGTCTCCGCCAAAGGCGGCCTCAAAGTCAGCGAAATCTTCAACCGTCAATGGCAGGGTCTTGCCGAAGGCCAGCATATTAGCGCGGAGGTCATAGACCCAAAGGGCCTTGGTATTCCCACGGTCGGTTTTACCGCGGGTGAAGAAAATAACATTGGTCTTCACGCCCTGGGCATAGAAGATACCGCTCGGCAAACGGAGAAGGGTGTGCAGGTCGCACAGGTCCATCAGACAGGTCCGCAGGCGGAGACCAGTCGTGTCCTCGAAAAGTACGTTGTCTGGCACAACAACGGCGGCGCGGCCGCCGGGCTTCAGGGCCCGGACCACATGCTCAACGAAGGCGAGCTGTTTGTTGGATACGTCAGCCGTTATCGAGAAGTCGGAGCGCGTCGGGCGGCCGCCCCCCTTCTTGGTTCCAAAAGGCGGATTGGTAAGAACTAGGTCGGCTTTGCCGAGGCCTTCACCATCGGGCGACAGGGTGTCAGCGCATCCCACGCTGCCCTCAATGCTATGAAGCATCAGATTCATCAGGCATAGCCGGTGCGTATCAGGCACAAGCTCTGCCCCAATGTACGCCTGATGGCGTTGGAAGTGGGCCTGCTCCTCGGTGAGCTTGAACAGGTCATCGGTGCGCTCCTTAATGTGGTGGTCGGCCGCGACCAGGAAGCCGCCGGTACCAGCCGCCGGGTCCTGGATAACTTCACCGTGTTGTGGCCGCATTAGGCGCACAAGGCAATCAATCAGAGGGCGCGGCGTGAAGTACTGACCCGCCCCGGATTTTTTCTCGGCGGCGTTCCTCTCAAACAGGCCTTCGTAGAAGTTGCCGAGACCTTCCTCGCGGGCCGAGAACCAGTCCAGCTTGTCAATAGCCGTGGTTAAGGCCTTTAAGTTTGCAGGCTTTCGCAGCTTGGTTTGGGCATCGGAGAAGATCGCCAGGACCGTCTGGTCGCGGGTTTTCTTGATGTTGCCAAGGTCAAGCCCAGAAGCTCTCATAGGCCACTCGGACGTCTTTCATAGGAGAGCTCAGGAGAAACTGGAATGCCCTGGGAGGCGCGTGGAGAGGCTCCTACGAGCTGCCCGGGGCGATTCTTGGCGGTTCAACCGCTTCCATCTGCCCCGGAAGGTTCCCAGCGAGCCTAATCGAAAACCACGCTATCGCCGTTACCGAGTCCCGAACCGTGTACTACGGGATAACCCAATGCGATCATTCTCTCGATGGCTGGCATGCCGGTGCAATGGTTGACAGCAATTTTGTGGAATCCGAAACGCTTCAGATCGGCGATCATCCGCTCCTGTTCGGGAGACAGCATGGGGCTGAAGGGAGCAATATGAAGCCCCCCGTAAAGGCCATACAGGGTGGATTCGGACGCGATATGAGTAAGGGCATAATTCGATAGGGTGGTAACCGTCTGATGACAGCAACCAGTAACACAGACGGTCCCTTTGTCCTGAACCCGGAAATATAGGGATTGCTCACCCCGGATACTGAGCAGGATGGGAAGGTCGAAGGCTACCACCACGCAGCCGGGGTAGAGAACCGTCGGCGTATCCGGGGGCGTGACGAGAAGGGGACCTGTATGGCGGACAAGCGGTGATGTATCCGTGCGGGTGGGTGCCGGGCGCTCCCCGCGGATGAAGGCTAGTGCCTGTTCAGTGAGGTTGGGCGGTACCTGTAGGGGGAGGTCAGGGCGGTGACGCAGAACCGTCTGTAGGCCCCATAGATGATCCAGGTGCTCATGAGACAGAAAGAGAAATTCGATCTCGCCGCGCGCTAACATTCCGTCGACGCCGGTCTCCTCAAAACGGCGTTGCATATAGGCCTCATTCCATCCGCAATCGAGGAGAAACTTGTGCCGTGACCTATCCGGCAGCTCGATCTCCACCAGGTTAGCGCTACCCGCAGCATTGTCCACCTGCCAGGACTTATCCCACTGGCTGGCATTCGAACCTCCATTATCCTGAATATCCGCTAGCATGCGGTTCGTGTCATGCCAGCCGAGTTCTGAGATGCAGGTGATGGTGACCGAACGACACACGCCAAAACTGTTCTTATCGTCTGTAGCCATTACCTTTATTGTTCTCCATGCAAACATTATTGTCTTGTGATTCTGGATTATTATACACCTCTAGAAATCGGCTTTTGGAAAGGTCATGGACGTACCATTACCCACTCCCCTTTCACCAGGTAAGGGGTCGCTTTTGGGCACTGAATTACTTATCTCCCTATCCTCAGACTATCACCACTCGGAGCGCTTCAAGCTAATCTCGATTAGCTCATTTTAGCTGGAACCCGAGACAGGGAAAAAGGCAGCATGAGGGAGCTTCCTCGGGGATGGGTTAACGCTGAAATTGGCGAAGTGTCCGATTACCTACAGAGGGGCAAATCCCCTCAGTACACGACACAAAGCGACCTGCCCGTCATAAACCAGAAATTTGTAGGGTGGTGGGGAATTGACGAAACCCACCTTAAATACGTTCACCCCGACCAGTGGGAATCCTGGGCTGAAGAGCGCTTTCTAAGAAACGGCGACATTCTATGGAACTCCACTGGCACGGGCACTATTGGTCGAGCGGCTGTTTTCCGAGGACTCCAAAATACTCATCGTGCCGTCGTCGATATTGACCTTGGTTGTTCGATCCGCCAATGCTGCCGACGCCAGGTTCAAAACTTGCGGCGTCACTTTTCGTGGCCGGCCGCCTTTTCGACCACGCGCGCGCGCGGCCATGAGGCCAGCGTGGGTGCGTTCACGAATTAGTTCCGCCTCAAACTCGGCGAGCGCCGCGAACAGCGAAAACAGGATTCAGGATTTTTGGGCCTCTCAGGTAATTATTCCCTTTAAATTCATGGAGATGAGGTATGGTCCCGTTCTATCGGACTTACTTAAGCCAGGATGCGGAGATTCCTCGGGTCTCTGCCAGCCACAGAAAGCCGAACAGCTCAAGGAGCTTGCGGACGAGCTCGCTAGGCAGACGATTTTCAACGGCACTACTCGTGCCGATCTGGGCGACCCGGGAAACCAGCGACAGCCTCGTGGAGAACTAACAATGAGTACCGCCGCTTACCGAGATTTGGAAAACTTACCCGCGCGCGCCATCGGCGAGCTTTTCGATGGACAGCTTCATGCGCAATCGCGCCCGGCTTTGCCGCATGTACATGCGCACTCTTTGATGGGCAGCAGATTGACCAATCCGTTTCACGATGGGATCGGCGGCCCTGGTGGATGGGTAATCTATAGCGAGCCGGAAATTCACTTCCGGCTGGATATCGATGTCGCCGTGCCAGACTTGGCCGGGTGGCGGCGGGAGCGCAAGCTGAAATTTCCAACCGGCCATAAAATCGAACTGGTGCCGGATTGGGTCTGCGAGATCCTGTCGCCCTCCACCCGGAGCATTGATCGGGAAATCAAGCTGCCGCTGTATGCGCGGTATGGCGTGTCGTATGCATGGTTGGTCGAGCCCATCGAGCATGTCGTGGAAGCCTACCGGCTTCAGGACGGTGAATGGGTGGCGGTTGGTCGTTACACCGGTACGAGCCAAGCCGCCATCCCGCCCTTCGACGCCGTGCCGCTCGACTTGGGCAGTCTGTGGATGCCCACGTAACTCAACCGGCGGCCAGCACCACGCCGGCAACGCCTTTTGGGGCTAAGTGGTGGATGATGTGCTGTAGCCAGGCAAAGTTGGCGTTGCCGACGGGTGGAACGCCGTATTTCCATCGTGCGTCCTCGCGCAGACGGCCCCCGCCCCAGTCGGAGATGTTGAAGGGGGGATTGGCCAGGATGAAATCGGCTCGCAGGTCCTTCTTCGCCTTTGTCTGTGCCGCGTCGAAGAACGCACGAGCACGGCCCGAATCGGAACCACTCACCCCCCGGTCGGCCATTGTCTTTGTAAAGCTGTTCTTCAACTCCGCATCGAAGCGTTCCGCCGCAATCGCCTCGTTCGGATTGAATTCGCCGGCCTGGGCGATTTCTCTAGCTCCCAAAACCAGGAATGCTCCCCGGACCGCTGCGCCGCCTTGAAGGTATCCACGGCATCGTTCATCGCCGCCGTCCGGGCCACTCCGATCTCCCCTTCCCGCGCCGCCGCCGCATAGCCACGATCAGTACCTACCGTATTCACCGCTGTACTCCGCGCCTGCAAAGCACTGTAGTGCCCCCATTCATGTTCAGATCGTTTGAGACATACGACGAAAGCTTCTCCTGCTGCATATCCCCCATCGCCTGCCCGCCGGCCATGTGGTCGAAGCCAACCTGGCCCATCGCCCCCTGGAAGGCTGCCGCGCCGACCAGCGAGCGCTGGAACTGCGCTTTTTCCTCCGGGAGCATCGTCTGGCGACCGGCATGCTCGCCGGCTTGCTCTAGGTGGCTTTGCCACTGCTCACCCAACCTGGCAAACGCATAGCCGCCAAACTTGAACAGCGCACCGGATAACACCGTCGCGAGCGTGATCGCGACCATCCGGGCCTTTCCGAAAACGCCTAGCGCTTGGACCGACGCCTCGGGACTTTGCAAGATCGCATCGATCCCGAGCCGCTGCCGTTGGATCCCATTGAATGCGTCGAGAGCTGCGTCCTGTGCCATCTGCACCGCCATCGCGTCGCAAGCGCCCCACATCGCCAGCCACGAGAACAGACCCCAGGACCATGGCCCCTTGGTACGCCGGAGTTACCAGGAAAAGAACGATGATCGGAACGCAGCCCAAAGCCACGACCGTGAGGAAAACGCGCACCTTCGGAATCCACTGGTCCATTACCTGCGAGGCCCCAAACCCCTCCGCCATTACCTTCCGATTGATTAGCGTGCGTTGCGCCTGGGAGAAGTCGGCGCTATTGAGCGCACTCGAAACGGACTTCACCATAATCATGGCGCGGAGCAGGGGGACTTCCAATATGGCTGTAGTGACTCCGAATAACCCGGTCGCTCGCGCCAATGCGGTCCGGCATTGCGCGAGCTGCGCAGAAACTCCGACGTTGAAGCCTGCCGACTCACAAACCGAGGCGGTGTAACCACCGAACGTTTGTGGGAATATCCTGCGCCGGAGTCAATGCTACACGCCGGATCGCAAGCCCTTTACGCTACCGGGCGCAGATCAAGACGCAGATGTTATCGCCACAAAGCGCATCGCCCTTAAGGGCATGGAATAGGCGGCTACGGGGTGGCTCAGGACCGATGAGTACGGGCCTTCGAAGGTCTGAGGAGTATGCGCTGATACGCGCCTGTGATAGTCTAGCGTCCAAATGCCGCGCCAGGCTAGCGCTAGGCTAGAAAGAGGCTAGAAGGGAATACTTAGGGCAGAGACAAACGCTAAAAAAGAGACATAAAAAGATAAACCCGCGCTGGTCTAGACCCCCAACGCGGGTTAAAGTAACCGTAACAGTGTATGCAGCAACGGTCGATGAAAATCCTACCAGCTCAAAATCCCTGTTGCAAGGTTTTCCTACGGGGATTTGGAAAGTGACTACTGCCCACTCCCCGCTTGTCAAGCTGGGGACCGCACGTGGGCAGGCCCTACGTA